>Ga0326597_10011972_pt1 | contig 11452 bp, 11 predicted proteins | sample RVTome_12_FD_203789 | JGI IMG/M metagenome (GOLD analysis project Ga0326597, IMG submission 203789) | Soil microbial communities from uranium-contaminated site in the Upper Colorado River Basin, Wyoming, United States - RVT100D185 | ecosystem: Environmental > Terrestrial > Soil > Contaminated >...
GCTGGCGTTGCGTTAAACGATCCAATGTGCCATCCTAAGCCGCGAGCCGTATACTTTCGCGCGAACGGATCAATCTTGGAGCGTGTAGGGATCGCCCAGCCGTTTCATCTCTTGCTGCAGGATCGACTCAAGCTCCTTTCGCTTGGCGGCATGTTCGGCGATCTCGGCAAGATCGATCTGCTCGGGATTTGGCTTGTGATCGAGAAGCTTTGCAACCGCCGGCGCGTGATGCTCGGCGAGGAACTCCTGTGGATTCTCTGTCAGATTGAAGAGCTGTGTTTCGCGGACCTGTCCGTCCAACACGTCGTACTTGATCAGCTTCCAACCATCGGCCGTTTTGATCGATCGCATTCCGGGCTTGGTGCCGCCGCAATAAACGCCGTACAGAACATCGCGAATGCGATCGGCTTTGCCTTCCAGTACCGGGCGGAAGCTGTTCCCTTCGACTGTGTCAGGGATGTCGATACCCGCGAGATCACACAGCGTCGGCAGCACATCGAGCAGATAGACATAGCCGGATGCGTTGCTCGCCGCCTTGATCCCCGGTCCGCGCACGATGAATGGAACTCGCCACGTATGCTCGTAAAGATTCTGCTTGCCGGTCAGACCATGCCGCCCAACAGCGATGCCGTGATCGGCGGTGAAAATGATGTAAGTATTGTCTAGCTCACCCATCGCTTCGAGCTTGTCGAGCACTCGGCCAACTTGAGTGTCGATGTTCTCGATGCAGGCATACTCGCGGCCCAGTTCGTTCCGGATGGTCGCTTCGTCGCGGCGTTTCAACACGCCTTGGACTTGCTCCTCATCGCGCAGTCCCGGATGCCCGTGATGGAAGGGATGGGCCGGCAGGTAGTTGATTTGCAGCGGCGGAGCTTTGGGGTTCGGCTTGTCGGACGGACCGTCATTGTTCGCGCCGTACTTGGCGGCCAACTCAGGCGTGGCGTCGCGCGGGTCATGGGGATGCGAAAACCCGAAGTAAATCAGAAACGGATCGGCATCTTTGCTCGCTTCTCGTTTCTCCAAATAGTCCACGACTTGATCGCCGTGCCATTTGCTGCCGGTCTCGTCGGCCCCGCCTCGCTTGGACGCAATCTTGCTAACGGCAAACAACTGGTTAGCTTCATCAAAGCTATTCCCATTCTTACAAGTCCGCATCGTGTCGTACCCGGCGCGGTTAAAGATCGCGGGCATACTTTGCTGCGCGGCCTGCTCGCGGAACTCGGGCGTGTGATTCAATCCCTGTCCCTTTCTTCCGGGAATGCTCCACACGGTGCGCCCCGTCATGATCATCGTCCGAGAAGGCGTGCAGACGGCACCGATCCACGCTCCCATGTGATGGGCGTCGTGAAAGATCATTCCTTCCTTCGCCAAGCGATCGATGTTGGGCGTCTGGCAGACCGTGTTCCCATAGCAGCTGAGCGTCTCGGGAGATTGGTCGTCCGTCAAAATGAAGAGGAAGTTGGGGCGTTCGGCGGCGATCGCAAGTTGCGAAGCCGATAGGGCGAAGAGCAGCAAGGAAGCAAGTCGAGTTCGCGGCATGATGTCGTGTCCATGAGGAAGAAGATGGAGTACAAGTTGGATTGCGGAATCGGTGAAGCCATTATATCTAATCAATCCTGCCCAATCGCCGCAAATGCAAGCTAGTACTTTTTCAAACCTTAGTTTTGGGGTGGCACGCTTAGAGCCGTAGGCGATGGGCGTGGGCGATGGGCGTGGTGGCGTGGCGTGCGACTCCACGCCCTTCGTGCCTCAGGGCGTGCCACACCCGCCACACCCACCATCGACCCGACCCTAATTTGAAGTCTTGACAGAGCACTATCCACCGTTCGCGCCGGCGATCATGCCGATGATCCCCAAGATCCACGCGGCTCCCCAGACCAACGTAAAGATGCCACCCATGACGATGCCGATCCAGGCGTGAACGGATCCTTTTACCGCCGGGTTCTCTTTGCGTTTCCGAAGCCCCATGATGCCCAGCACCAGCGCAGGGATCGCCAGGAATAGGCCCAGGCATGGGAACAGAGAGAATAGCCCTAGGTAATAAGCCAACAGCGCTGGCATGTTCTTATAGGGGATGACGCCACCTGTCGCATCGCCCTCGTTCGGCGCCATTGACTTGGGTGGCATGCCACCACCGTAGTGAGGCGTACCGCCATAAGGATTGTCGCCGAATGGATTCTCTGAGCCGTGAGACATCGTCGTTTGTCCTGCCAAGAGGAGCGAGTCAAGTACGAGCCGACGATTGTAACATCCCGGATCACGCCGGAGTAGTCTCCGGCTCGGTTTCCCAAACACCGGTCGTCAGATACTCGTGAATCGAACTCGCGGCTCTGCGCCCGGCACCCATCGCGAGAATGACGGTTGCCGAACCGCTCACAATGTCACCGCCCGCGAACACTCCCCGTTTAGTCGTCCGAAATGTTGCTTCATCCACCACGATATAGCCCCATTTGTTCGTCCGAATATCGGGAGTCGATGATTGAACCAGCGGGTTGGCTCCCGTGCCGATCGCAACGACGGTCATGTCAATTGGTAACACGAAGTCGGAGCCCGGAATTGGCTTGACCGAGCGGCGTCCCGATTCATCGGGCTCGCCTAACTCCATCTTGGCGAGCTTCACTCCACACACCTCGCCATCGGGATTCCCGACAAACTCCAGCGGGTTGTGCAGCATCAGCAACTGGACGCCTTCGTCCTTCGCGTGATGCACCTCTTCCCGTCGCGCCGGCATTTCGGCTTCGCTGCGTCGATACACGAGGTAAGCGTTCTTTGCGCCAAGGCGCAGAGCCGTCCGAACCGCATCCATCGCGGTATTACCGCCGCCAACAACAGCGACGTTTCGGTCGTGACAATCGTAAACCGGAGAATCGTAGTGCTCCGGGTCGTAGGCTTTCAGCAAATTGACGCGCGTCAGGAATTCATTTGCCGAATCGACTCCGCCAAGATGCTCGCCCGGAATGTTCAGGAAGTGAGGCAAACCAGCACCGGTGGCAATTAATACGGCGTCGAAACCTTCTTCAAGGAACAATTCGTCCACGGTCACGGTCTTCCCGACGACGACATTCGTCTGAAACTTGCTGTTGCGAACTCGTAAGTTCATCAGTTATCAGCGAGAGTGATGTCATTTGAATACGATTCTGGCGACCAACGGGAGCGGGTTGTGGCGAACCGAGCGATAGCTCGCATAGGCCGCGGTCCTTCCGCCCTACGGTGCGTGCTGTGGGCCAACTTCTGAATGCTTCTGTTGCAACCGGCACGGTTGTGCTGCGTTTGCATCGATTTCGGAATCCGCCTCGAGGCGTGCAAGGGCCGCCGCTTCCTGCGGCCGATAAAGTTTGTTTCGCTGAACGAGTGTCTCGAAGTCGACTTCGTGCGCATCGAATTCGGGGCCGTCAACGCACGCGAAACGAGTCTTGCCTCCCACCAACACTCGACAGCCGCCACACATCCCAGTTCCGTCCACCATGATCGGATTGAGACTGACGATCGTCGGGATCTGTTTCGGGCGCGTGACCTCGGCGACCGCCTTCATCATCGGGATCGGACCGATCGCCAACAACTGGTCGATCGAGGTACCGGCATCAATCAGCGACTGAAGCTTTTGTGTCACAAACCCATGTTCGCCATAACCACCATCGTCCGTCATGACAAACAGTTCGTCACTCGTCGCCCGGACTTCGTCTTCCAGGATGACCAGCTCTTTCGTTTTCGCGCCGATGATGCTTACGACACGATTTCCGGCTTGATGCATGGCGACCGCTGTCGGATAGGCGATCGCCGTCCCAACGCCACCGCCGATCACGACGACGGTCCCAAACAACTTGATCTCGGAAGGCATTCCCAGCGGACCCACGACATCCAGGATCGTGTCTCCTGCCGTCAGTCGATTCAGCAGCTTCGTCGTCTTGCCAACTCCTTGAACCACGATCGTAATCGTACCGCTGGCCACATCCGAGTCGGCGATCGTCAGCGGAATTCGTTCGCCGCGATCGTGAAGACGAACAATGACAAACTGCCCCGCCTGACGCTTCCGGGCGATTCGCGGAGCATCGATGCGAAACAGCTTAATGTTGGGGGCGAGTTGTCGAGTTTCCTTGATTGCAAACATGGTTTCAGGTAATTGCGAATATCAATCCATTGGTGGCAACTGGTATCCCTTCCGATTTAGCCGAATGCGATAGAGGCTGCTACCGGCGGTGATGTACAGCAAGTTTGCATCTTCGCCGCGACCGAATCCGACGTTGGTCGGGACTTCGGTTTTGATGTAGGCGAGTTCCTGGCCGTCGGGATCGTAGATTACGATCCCAGGCCGGTCTTCAGCCCGAACGGCGACATAGAGATTCCCGTCCGCATCGCAGACCAGGCCATCCGGCCCGTCTTGCGGATGGTAATCGACCATCGTCTTACGGAACGTTGCCGTCCCATCTTCGTGCAGGTCATACGCCATCAAGGCCATGTGCCCCTTACGCAACGGCGGCAAGTCGAAACCGCCTTCGGCATTCTTGGTGCCCAGCCGCTCGAAACCACTCGCACCATTGTGATTACTGACGACATACAACGTCTTTTGATCTGGCGAAACACAAACACCGTTGGGCTTGCCGGCATCGGTGATGATGCGGTGGATCGAGCTATCGGGATCGACACGGTAAACGCCCATCACGGGTTGATCGATCGTTTCGTGCCCGAGGTAGCGAGGATCGCTAAAGTAGAGGCGTCCTTTCTCGTCGAACGTGACATCGTTCGGCGAGTTCAGCTTTCGGCCTTCATACATGGCGGCGATGATGTAGCTGATGCCGGTTTTCATATCCGTGCGCGTGACACGTCGTCCGCCGTAGTCCGCGCCTTCGCAAACCACCATCCGGTCTTTGGCGTCGAACTTGATGCCGTTCGACATGCCGCTGGGGGAACGAAAGATCTTCGTCTTCTTCGTCTTCGGATTGAACATCCAGATGTGGCCGGCGTGAATCGAGCCGTCGTCCTCGACAGCTTGATGCGAGAAAGTGATGTCGCTGAAGTAAACCATGCCGTCCGGCGCCACCGCCACGCCTTCGGTCAGCACGATCCCTTCGAAGAGCTTCTCAAGATTCGCGTCTTCCGGCACGATCGGTTCGGCCGCTGGAAGCGAGTTGGACGAGATGATGACAGCAAGAAGAACGGCGGACAGTTTTGTAAAACAGTGTAGATTCATTGAACTGACTCCATCGAAACGTGCTCGAAACGCCTTGGTAGGTGAGCGTATCTTAATCGAGCGACCGGCCCATGGCGATCGGTTATCCTGCTGGTGGATGGCGTTGACGCTTTTGTACGATGGCCTTCCAAGGCCGTCGTCTCATCTGCACTGTCACCGGCCCCACGAGATAGGTCGCTGCTCTGCCTCCGATGGTCGTCATGCTGACTGCGCCGCGCTACCCGAATGCCTAGGCCACACAGGCTCCGACGACGAATAGCCTATCAGTTCAATTCTTTTGGATCTACGCAGGTGTTTCGATGTGCAACTTGTCGCGATGGCGTGAAATCGTCAAGGCCGCCGCTACTGAACGCCTGTAGGTCAAGGTGAAACTCGCGAACGGGGGGGCGGGTAGTGTATAACGTTCATCAGCCCAGCGATCGCGCTGTCTGGGTGTTTCGATTTGACGTTACAAGGGAGTTTGTTAAGTGATGATGATCCGATCGACTGTTGTTGCCGCCTTGGCTGCATGTTTATCTTTAAGCACCACATCCGCAGCCGAGACGGAACGCCCCGGCGCGCCGCACCTGCTCCCTTCCGAGACATTGGCCTACGTGCGGATCGCGAATGTCCCCGAATTGGTCGAGAGGTTCCGCGATACGGCAATGGGACGGATCGCCGCCGATCAACAAGTGCAGCCATTCGTCGGAGACTTGTACCGCTCGGCGGCGGAAGCTTTCCAAGTAATCGAGGACCGTGTCGGAGTGCCGTTGCATGAATTGCTGGCGATTCCGCAGGGCGAACTGTGCGCGGCGCTTGTGGCGGCCGAGCAGGGTCGCCCCCAACCAGTGGCATTCTTCGATGTTGGTGACCATCTCTTTGCCGCCGAACAGGTAATCGCAAGTGCCGAAGAGGCACTGGCCGGGCAAGGCGCAATGCGAACCACAAAGACGATCGACAAGACAGATATCGTGATCCACACAATGCCGGGTGATCGACAACGAAGGATCGCCTATTTCGTACGTGACGGCGTGATCGGGCTGAGCAGCGACGAACAACTGTTGGCGCAAGTGCTCGGCGTTTGGGATGGCGACGAAGTGAATAGCCTGGCGGAAAATCGCACTTTCACCGCGATCATGAAGCGTTCGGTTGGCTTCAAGGACGAGCCGCCGCAGATCACCTGGTACGTCGATCCCATTTCGCTGGCCAAACGGGCGACGCAAGGAACCTTTTCGGCTCAAGCCGGAATCTCGTTGATAACTGGACTTGGATTCAATGGCGTCAAGGCCGTCGGCGGGAGCTTAATTCTGGCGACCGACGAATTCGACGGGATCTTTCACACGCACGCCATGTTGGAGAATCCCCGCAACGGCGTGTTAAAGATGATCGCGTTCGAGGCTGGTGAGGTGACACCCGAGCCTTGGGTTCCCAAGGACGCCGCCAGCTACGCCTCGCTGAACTGGAATGTTGACAAGACCTATGCCGAGCTGACTCGTTTGTATGACACGTTCCGCGGTGAAGATGCCTGGCAGGATCAAGTCCTGGAGCCGGTTGGCAAGCGGCTCGGTATCGATCTCGAGAAGGAAGTCGTCGAGGCCTTGGAAGGCCGAGCGACAATGGTGACTTGGATGCAGCGGCCGGCACGAATCAACAGTCAATCGAGGCTGGGTGCCTTCAAGTTAAAAGATCCCGCTAAATCCCGCGCGACGCTTGACCGCGTTGCCGCGAAGTTCCCGGAGCGTATTAAGCGTAAAACTTACGGCGGCGCGACTTACTATCTGGCGGAAGTCCAAGCCCAAGGCCGGAATGGCCAACCGGATGCAGAGATCGTCCGCCTGCCGACACCGTGCCTGGCGATCTTGGGTGACTACTTTCTCGTCACCGACAGCGAGAAGTTTTTCGAGCAAGTGGTGATTACAAAGAGTGACGCGTCGCTGTCGCTTGCGAACGAATTGGACTTCAAGCTGATCGCGAATAAGATCCAGCGACAGCAAGGCGAGACGAAGGCCGGGATGATCTCCTTCAATCGCCCGGAAGAAGGCTTTCGGACGCTCTATGAGCTGGCAACGGCTGGTTCGACGCAATCCAGGCTGGCGGCGGCGTCCGAGAACAACGCCGTGTTTCGGGCATTGAACGGCGCGCTCACCAACAACCCGCTCCCGCCGTTTGCCGTCCTCGCGCGATACCTGGCTCCCGGCGGAGCGCTTGTCACAGACGACGAGACGGGGATTCATTACACGGCGTTCACACTGCGTCGCGACTAATCAGATCTAGCGATCGGTCGCTCGGCATTCTGGATGGCGGAGTCTTCACATTTGTGATGGGGACGGACCCGGAAGAACGACCAAGAATCAAAACCCGTTCCGACGGGTTTTCGGTATGCCTGACGCTTCCTGCGGTAATCTCGCGAAACTGGCGTATCTGTGTGCCACCACAGTTTCAAAGGAGAGCAGCAATGACGGATAGTGTGGTTGAAGTCCACGAACTGGCGCGGCAGTTCGGAAAGACGATGGGGTTGGATGGGGTTAGCCTGCAGGTGCAACCAGGGTTTGTCTACGGTCTTGTGGGAGCCAATGGTGCGGGTAAGACGACGCTCATGAAGCACCTGCTGGATTGCTTTGGCTTCATTCCGACACGCCTGACGCCCAGATTGCGTTCGCTCGAGAAGCTCGAATGCCGACCTTCGGCTTGGCCGAACCTTTGACGAGGCTGTGCGTACGTGTCGGAACTCGTCCGAATTCGTAGTTTGCGGTACTCGATCAAATCGCTCAAAATAGAAACAGAATCAACCGATACGGCACTTTTTCCATGTAGGCTCGATAGTCGGGATTCGACCGCAGGATTCGTTCTTCGGCAAACATCCGCGCGACCAAAAAACTCCACCCCAATGCGTAGACGCTCAAATTCCACCAACCTGGCGCAATCAATAAGTATCCCAGATGAGACAGGAAATAGCCCAGGTACATCGGGTGGCGAACAAAGTAGTACATTCCTGTCGCTTTGATGCCCCTGTCGGCCGGGACCACTCCGAAGCTGCGTCTTAAACTCAACTTGGCACCAAGATGGAGAAGAATCCCAGCGACGATGAGAAATGGTCCAGTGCTGCCCAAAATCGGTGGACCGCCAGGAATAACTAGCAAAGAGAATATCGTACCGGAAAAGGCGATAATCCAATCAATGGCGCGATGGGAAATCTTGCTGGTGGGCCGGCGGACGAGCACGAACGCCACGACGATGCCCTCCGACACCAACAAGAGTGTGGAAAACAAGGCACGAGGGCTCGAAAAGTCGCTCGGCCACAATCGAACGCACAGGAGGGTGAACAGAATTGTAACCACGATTTGTTCAACGCGGTCCAGCGTTTTTCCCAACGACCACTTATTCACGGCGAATTTCCCTGCTGGCGGCTCTTGTGCTAGGAAGGAGTACGGGGAGTCAGCAACCACCGGCAGAGCCGGTAGCAAGGTTGGTGGTTTAAACGTTAGTCAAACAATCCGCGTTCTTGGTCACGCTCGTCTTTCTGCTGGTCCCGGATGTAGCGTTTAATCATCGCCTCATCCAAACCAACCGTGCTCACGCAGAATTGTAGCGGCGAAAGCCTTGGCTGGCACGGACCTGGGGTCCATGCTGCCTCATGTGCAACCGCGAGCTATTCCGTAGCCAGCGGATCACTTGCCGCGATCTGTTCGAGCCGTAGAGTCTCGCGAAGCCGCTTCAGCACATCGGCCTTCGTCGAGTCGCCCGATAGATCAGTCAGCTCATTCGGGTCGGCAATCAGATCGAACAGCTGCCAGCGATCAATCGCTGGGTAATGAATCAGCTTCCATTGTGAGTCGCGAATCATGCGTTGCTTGTCGCGAAAGTAGCAGAAGACGTGATCGTGCGTCTTTTCGCTTTGGCCGGTGATCATCTGAGCGAAACTCTTTCCATCCACGGTTTCCGGGACTTCGATGCCCACCAATTCACACGTCGTCGGATAGAGTTCACGGAGATAGACTTGCGCATCGCGGATCTCGCCACGCGGGATGTTCGGGCCGGCGATGATGAGCGGGACGTTGATCGTGTGCTCATACATGCTCTGCTTGCCGCGCAGACCGTGACTTCCTACGCCCAAGCCATGATCGCTCGAGAAGATAATGATTGTATTGTCGAATTGATTTGTCTCGCGCAGCGTTTCGACAATTCGTCCAACCTGCTTGTCCATATCCGAGATCACCGCATAGTAGACCGCCAGCAACTCGCGAATCATCCGCGGAGTGCGCGGCCACGGCAGCAGCTGTTCGTCACGGCCGTCGAAGTTACCGTGATCGAAAGGATGTTCCGGCAGAAAGTTCGCCGGTAGTGGAAGCTCGTCGGCGGCGTATTTCTTCTCGAAGCCCGGCGGGAAGTAGAGCGGATCGTGAGGTGCCGTAAAGGCGACTTGCAGAAAGAATGGCTCGGTCGGATTGCGGCGGATGAACTCGATGGCCGCGTCCGCGAACTTGCTGCTGATGTCTGGCGTCAATCCAACGCCGCGTTCGGGAAACAGATTCCGCAGGTCGTCCTGAAAGATCCAACCGCGATAGCCAGTCACCGGCGTCCCTTTCCAATCCACTTGATCTTTCCACCACTTACCACCGCCGCCAGTGAACAGCCCCAGCGTCTGCTCGTACCCGCGTTCGACAGGCCTGCCATCGTTATGCCACTTGCCGACATACCACGAGTGATAGCCGGCGTCCGTCATCGCTTGCGGCCAGAGTTTCAATGTTGGATCGATTTGCTTACCAAAGTCAATCACTCCATTGCGAAACCCGCTGCATCCGGACAGTATCTCGGCACGACTGGGCGTACAAATAGGATTCGCACAAACCGCCTGAGTCAACGCCACCCCGCGGCGAGCGAGGGCATCCAGGTTGGGCGTGTCGATGTTTGGATTGCCAAGCGCGTGAATCGTGTCCGGGCGTTGATCATCTGTCAGAAGAAACAAGACATTTGGTCGATCTCCCGCCGCCGCCAGTACAGCCCCGTTGATCGTGGGTGAACTGAGGAACATAATAATTGTGAGACACAAGAGACAAAAGTGATTCATGGCATTTCATCGTCCGCGCGAGCAGTTTGATAGGGAGGAGTTGCATTATGCGCGAGGAGCAACCGCTGCGAAACCGTGGTCTCCGAACTGTAAAATGTGTAAGGCATGAAAATGCCGGACTGTATCAGCCCGACGCTTTCACTCAGTTTGCCCAGACTGTCGCGTGATGGCTCCTCCATCAGATTCGAGCAACGGATTCAGTTTTCATGAGTCGATAACGACCTGAAGACGTGCTCCCGCACGTTCTCTAGATCTAACATGCTAGCACGTCGGCGAAGCACGGATGCCCCGATTCTTTCTGCCATCTGTTTTGGTCATTGGCCTGTGGGTTAGTGGTTGCGCGGACAGGTTAACGATCGGCCCGGCACCTGGACGTTTCGAAGTCACGACACCGCGGACCGTGGGGCACGCGTCACCGGCTTCGTTCGTCGTTGCATCTCCCGAGTTGCCGCGGATGGAGCGTCTGCCGCCCGTCGGTCCGTTACACGACCGGATTGGATCGATGACCTTGATGCATGCCATCGGCATGGCACTGCGGAACTCGGACATCGTGCGTGTGTCCGAGGGAAGTTCAGTCAGCGCCGACCCCCGTACTGCCTACGACGTCGGCACGTCCGATGCTCGAGTCCTGGCGGCGCTCGCCGAGTTTGATACGAGCTGGGCATCTACCTTCTACACGTCAAGCAGCAAACAACCACCGAACGCGTTCTTCGGGCCTGGCCTCACCCCGCTGCCCACCGAGCGAGACGAGGCGGCGCTCCGTTTGGGAGTCAACAAACGTTGGCAGACCGGTGCGCAGACGTCGGTCATGTTCAATTCTGACCCCACCTATCTGTATGTGCCGTACACGGTGACGGTTCGTTGCGAAGTCTGCAGATTGGTGGTCGCACTCGGAGCGACTCGGTCGACGACAGCATGAAGCCGGTGGAATGGCAGTGAGCGTGGTTTCAACGACACCGATTGGCCAGGTAGCAAGACTCGCGCATCCTGCTCGGCGACCGCCACCTCTGCCTCGAGCTTTTCCAAGTCTTCAATGAAGCAGACTTCGGCACCTTTCAGGAGAAATTGACCGATCTTTTCCCTGAGCCGGGGAGTTGTAACCGTTCCCGACGCAGGAGCGACAATCGCTTGTTGTTCCTGCTTTGCAACTAGGTGCTTTCGCTCCTCGTGCAGACGCTTCAAGCGAGCACGATCGGCTTCGATGTCTTCGACACGGC
>Ga0326597_10011973_pt1 | contig 11451 bp, 6 predicted proteins | sample RVTome_12_FD_203789 | JGI IMG/M metagenome (GOLD analysis project Ga0326597, IMG submission 203789) | Soil microbial communities from uranium-contaminated site in the Upper Colorado River Basin, Wyoming, United States - RVT100D185 | ecosystem: Environmental > Terrestrial > Soil > Contaminated >...
CCGCCGGGAATGAAAGCCGGCGGAATGAGAACCAGAACTTCACGATCGCCGTCAGCCCCCCAGCCGTCTCCGAGGGCATCGTCTCGGTCGCGGCGCTTCAACAGGGAACGTCGGGTCTGAGCGTGGCGTCATTCTCGAACACCGGGGCAATCGTCTCCGGACCCGGCGTCGGGGTGACCTCGGCCAGCCCGGGCGGTGGGCTGGTGACGATGAGCGGCACGAGCATGGCCACGCCGCACGTGGCTGGCGTCGCGGCGCTGTGGATCGAAAAGCTCGGCCAGGCCGGGTCGCTGAACCCGGTCCAGCTCACGTCCCGGCTGATCGCCTCTGGCGTGACCGATGGCCTGGCGCCGGGTTTCGATCCGTTCGACGTCGGGTGCGGCATGGTCAGGGCGCCGCAGGACTGATCAGAACGACCTCCGGAACTCGAACCGGACGATGTCGTGGTACCACTGCTCCTCGGTGAGGGCCCGACCCCATCCGCCGTAGATGGAGCCGGAGTCGTCCCAGGAGACCCGCGCGCCGAGCTTGAGGTTCACGATGTTGATCCCGGCGGCCTCCTCCCCGATGGACTGGAAGCCGCCGAGCACGCGCCAGCCGACCAGCTCGACGACCGGCGCGAACCGCACGCGCGGCCCGCGGTAGACCTCGACCGCGGGGCCGATCCCGTAGAAGAACACGTCGCCCGAGAACCGCTCGGACGCGGCGATCGGCACGCCCTCCGACCCGCCGACGGGCGCCCAGAGGCCGACCTGCGACTCGATCGACGCGCGATCCGACAACTGGTGATACAGGAGCAGCGCCGGTTCCACGCTCAGGTGATTGGTGCCGAGCCCGTTCTCCGCCTTGCCGGTCGGGACGAAGGCCCGGATCTGCAGCGTCACCACCTGATCGAGCGCCGACACGAGCGCGACCTTCACGCCGCCACGCAGGTCGCCGATGCCGCCCTGGCTGTCGAACGGGTCGCCCGTGCCGGGAACGAACGTCTGCGGCTGGATCCATCGGAGCGGCAGCTCCGCGAAGAACGAGACGCGATCGGAGGTTGCCACCTCGCCCTGCACGAACGCCTGCTGGAAGTCGAGCTCGCTGGCGGCGCCCGGGCCCGGGCCCGGCGCTTCGGGGTCGTGGAACGGGTGGCTCGGCGGCAGCCCCTGATAGCAGCCGCACTTGGCGTAGAAGAACTCCGCACGGTCGGGCGCGTCGTTCTCGGTGCCGGTCTCGAAGCGCACGCGCAGCTTGCTGCCCACCACCGCATCGTCGATGTAGCCGACCATGCTGCCGCGGCGTCTGATGGGCGGCCGATCGACCGGCGGCACTGGCGTCTGCGACGGGGTCGCTGGCGTCCGAGCCAGAGTGACAGGCCCGTCGAAACGGACCGTGTCGGCGCGCCCCTCCTGGGCCTGGGCCGCGGCCAGGTCCGCGACGGCGACGAGCAGCACCAGTGCAGCAGCAGTCAGTCGAGTCATCACGTCCTCCAACAATCGGCGCTTCCCTCTATCGGATCCTCCGCTGCAGATCTTCAGAGAGCGCCGCCACCGTCCGCCGGTCGTGCTCGCCGAACTCGGGCGAGAGATCGGAGAGGTTCTGAGCAATGCGCTCGGCGGGCACGATCAGGCCGGCGGCGAGCGCGCGTTCACCCAGCGCAACGTAGGCGCTGGCCGCGTCGGCCAGCAGGCGGCCGGCCGCGGCGAGATTCGGCTGGTCGCGGCTGAGCGACCCGACGTTGTAGAGCAGGTCGCCGAAGCGGCGATGGAAGGCGGGCAGGTGTGCCACGTCCACGTTCTGCGCCAGGTTCTCGAACGCCTCGAGCGACGTTCGATACTCAGCCAGTGCGGCGGTCGCACTCCGCGACTCGAGGATGCGACCGCGCAGGTTTGACGCGTCGGCCTGCTCGATGCCCAGTGACGGGGCCGGCCGTGCGAGCTCATCGAGGAGCGCGAGGGCACGTCCGTTGCGAGCTTCGGCGGCGGCGGCGTCCCCGGACCGGCGCAGCAGGTCCGAGAAGTTGTTGGCGAACTTCGCCAGCTCCAGCGCGTACTCGCGCGTGTCGGGCCGGCGTGCGACCAGCGCCTCGTGCAGGACGACGGCGCGCTCGAACAGCGGGCGCGCCTCGGACAGCCGATTGGGATCGGCATCGACGAGCGTGGCCAGGTTGTTGACGGCGCGGCCGAGGTCTTGCGAGGCCTGCGGGTCGGCCTCGAGCGTCGGCAGCGACTCGAGGAGACGGATCGCCTCCCGGAAGTCCGCTTCGGCGCGCGCATAAACCGGATCACCCGGCTCGGCCGTCTCGCCGTACAGGATGCCCCGGTTGTAGTGCGTGCGTGCCAGTTCCTGCGCGTAGGACGGATGGGCCGGCGCTTCGCGCACCAGGTCTTCCTGCAGAGCGAGGGCGCGCGCGTACGCCGCGTCGGCGCGTTGGTAGCCGTCAGGCGCCTGCCGCAGTGTCTCGCCGAGCCACGTGTGGGCAACCGCGAGCGACCGCCGGTACTCCGGCTCGGTCGGGTTGCGTGCCGCGAGTCCCTCGAAGGCCTCGATCGCCCGCGCATACTCCTCCAGAGCCGCGTCTGGATCGTTCAGCATGCGATTGATGTGGCCCAGCCGCAGGTGGGCCAGGGCCATCGCACTGAGGATGTCGTCGTTCGGGCTCTGCTGCAGGAACTGGTCGTAGAACGGCCGGGCCCGCTCGAGCAGTTCGCGCCGCAGCTGCTGCATGGCGGGCACGTCGGCGCCAATGGTGGCCGGGTCCCGATCGATCGAGACCAGGAGCTGGTTCACCGCGTCGGCCGCGAACTGCAGGTTCTGTTCGGCGCGATTGCGCTCGGACGTGGCTGCGGCCCGCTCGCGGTTGGCTACGACGAACAGCACGAGCAGGACGCCCGTCATCACCAGCAGCACGGCCGCCGTGCTCCACGCGATCACAAGCCGGCGGATGCGGGCGCGGCGGCGCTCGTGGCGCTGAAGCGCCCGCGCCTGCTCGCTGCGATCGAGGAAGGCGATCGCGCGATCGAACGGCTCCGCATAACGCCGGGCCCAGGCCGCCGTCGGCTGGTGCTCGCGTCGCCAGCGGAGGCCCAGCTCGAGCTCGGGATCGCCCCACAGCCCGGCCGCGCCCTCCTCGAACCACGTCGCCTCGCGCGCAAGCCTGACGTAGGTGGCCGCCGACTGGCGCTCGGCCTGCGCCCACGCCATCAGCCGGCCCCAGCATCGCAGCAGGCTTTCGTGCGAAAGGTCCACGATGGCGTCGGGCGTGAGCGGCACCGGGACGGGCGGCATCAGAAACGATCGGCCCGGGCGACGGAAGATCTCGACAATCCGGGTCACTTCCGCGTCCCCGACGCCGCAGATTGCCGCCAGGTCGGCGATCGACGTGGGCCGCCGTACGCCACGCGGGTCGGAGACCGTGTCGGTCAACGCCCTGAAGAGCAGCTCGGTCGTCCGCGGGCCGGCCCCGGATCCGACCTCCTGATAGGCCTCGTCGGCGTGCATCGACAAGGCCCGCCGCAGCGTGCCGATCGCCTCGTAGTGCGGGATGTCGATCGCGCCCGCACCCGGCCCGCGAGCGGCCCAGTCGTCCCAGGCGCGCATGAGGGCGTGCTGGAGCAGCGGCAGGTCATCGCGATCGTCGCCGAGATCGTTGAGCAGCCGCAGGACGAGCCGCGGAGCAATCGTGCCGCCCGCCACGGCAATCGGCCCGGTGATCGCGGACCGAAGCTCGTCGCGCGTCATCCGTGGCACGAGGTACTGACTCTCGTTGAGCGCCTCGGGCAGGCCGGGATAGTCCATGCACTCGCCGATGTAGTCCGAGCGCATGGTGAGCACGACGTAGATGGGCAGATCCTTCTGCGCGACGGCTTCGAGCAGCAGCTTGACGAAGGCGACCGCTTCGTCCCTGGAGTTCTCGATATCGCGACTGCGGCGGAAGCGGAACAGCTCCTCGAACTGATCGACGAGCACGAGGACGTTGTCGTGCGGCGGGATGTGCGCCTGCCGCACGGCCTGCACGAGCCCCCGCGTGCCGCGGCGGAGCGTGGCCTCGAGCATGACCCGGTGGGTGGAGGCCAGCTCGGCGTCCTGGTCGCCCAGGACGTCGGCCGCGTCGAGCGCCGCGGCGAGCTGTCCGAACGGATTCTCACCCGGGCGCATGATGGCCATGCGCCAGCTCGAACCGGCCTGAACCATCAGGCCGCTCTGCAGGGATGGCAGCAGGCCGGATCGCACCAGTGAAGACTTGCCGCAGCCGGAGGTGCCCGTGACGCCGAGAAACCGGTTGAAGCGCAGCCGGCGCAGCAGATCGTCGATCTCCTTCTCGCGGCCGAAGAAGAGGTGATCCTCGTCGGGCTCGAACGGACGCAGCCCTGGGAAGGGATTCGACGGTGCGGTCACCGACATGACTCAGGCGTCAGTGGCTGCCGCCCTTCAGCCGGGCCACGAACGGCTGCCACGGGTCGGGCGCGAGCCCGTCCCATTGCGGCAGCAGGATGCCCTTGTGGGTGCGGAAGCGCTCCTTCTCGGGCGTCCTCGGCGCGATCAGGCAGATGCCGATCTCGGGCTCCGGCTTGGTCCGCCCGTACCCGGCGCTCTTCTGGACTTCGCGCACCTTGCGCCTGAGCCAGCTCTCGCTACCGGCGCCATAGAAGATGACGACGCCATCGGCGATGCGCAGGTTCTCCTCGTGATACGCGCGCGCGTCGGCCTCGTCGCCGTCGAACGCGGGACCGATGACTTCGAAGTCGGTGAAGAGGAAGTCCGCCCACGGGGCGATGGCCTGGGTGTCGCGCTGATCGTGGATCAGGTACACGTGCGCCGGCCCGCTCGGCGCCGCGTTCGGCTCGGCCGGGCCGTCCGCGCGCGAGTCGTCCTGGCGCAGCCGCGCGAGGGCGAGCGTGCGAAGATCCTCGAACGGGGTCTCGAGCACGTCGGCGCCTCTGAGGATCCGGGGATCGTTGCGGATGCGCTCGAGAGCCTGATGTTGCCGGTCGTCGTCAACCTCCAGGTCCAGGCCGGGTTCGATCCAGACCAGCCGCGAGAAGCCGCCCGACTCGCCGCGGACGATCGCCAGCTCGTTCTGGATCTCGCAGAGCGAGCGCGTGCCGCCTTCCGGAATCACGCCATAGGTCTTGCCCACAAGGTGGATGGACATGCGGCATTCGGCAAGATCGGCGCGGACGGCGGCCTCGACCTCCTGCTGGGCCGACGGCAGGGGCCGGTCGGGCAGCACCCGATAACCGTGCTGCTCGAGCTCGCGCTTGATGGCCGCCCGCTCGTCCTTGGCGTCCGCCGTGGTCACCGCGAGGTACACCGAGCCGAGCGATTCGGGCGGCGCCGGGCCTGCCTCGGTGCCGCGGGCGCGGCGCTCGAGCATCTCGAGCAGGCCGCACATGTCGTGCGCGAGGTCGTCGAGCTTGATCCAGAAGTCGCGCTCGGCCTCGGGACCGAAAATCTCGTTGAGCTCGCGCGGCTTCCCCGTCTCTGGATCGACTTTGAAAAACTCGTAGCCGAGCACCGACTGCAACTCGGGCGGATGCTGATCGAGAGGGACCTGGGTCTTGAGGACCTTGAAGAGCCGGCACTTGTCCTGGATCTCGATCCCGCCCTGCTCGGTGGCAGCCTGGCAGAACGCCAGAATCTCTTTGCGGCCCCACTCTGACCGCACGTAGCGCGGCGACACGACCGAGACGAGCAGCGCGACGCGCTGCAGGCGCGCGATGAGGGTGTCGTCGAAGTCGTCGTTGCCGCAGAGCTTGCGGTCCCACCAGATGCGCGACTCCTTGCCGAGCATCTGGGCGACACGAACAGCCAGAGCGCGCTGGAGGTTCGCCACCCATCCCTTGCGGCCTTCAACCAGCTCGAGGTTGTCGAGGTGGGCGTAGCTGATGAACGCATCCGCTTCGAATTGCATGCCTACACCGGAGGGGAGGGAGCCGCCTGATTGTAGCTCAGGCGGCGGCCGCAATCACGTGGGCCGCACGGCGTCGCCCGAGAATACTCGGCCCCAGTCCACGCGCGCGGTCACCTGCATCAGGACAAAAAGCGTCACGACGGCCCCCACGGTCACCGTCAGCCCCGTGTAACCCTCGAAGAAGAAGGCGTAGCTGAACAGCACCAGGAAGAGGACCTGCGCCAGACCGGCGTGTCCCAGCGCGACGTGCGGTCCGGCCACCACGCGCAGGTAGGTCACGACCAGGAACACGCTGACCGCCGAGGCGATGGCGAACGACAGGTGGATCGAGAGGTGATCGACGAGATAGGCGAGCAGCAGGTGGAAGGCGAAGAACGCGGCGGAGAGAAACGCGTAGTTCATCGGGTGGAGACTCTCGGTCCGCAGGACGCCGAGGATCACCATGACGGTGAGAAAGAACAGCAGTGACACCGGCGCGAAGAACGTGATGCGGGCGGCCAGCGGGCCTGGGTTGGGCCGGTTCGGCAGGTCCATGCCAATCCGCTGGCCGGTCAGCAGGCTCTCGAAACGCCAGGTCAGCTCCCAGCCCCCGTCGGTCCGCTCCCGCGTGGAGGGCGACATCGTCCCGGCCGGAAAGTCGATCCGGTCAAAGTCGGTGCGCACCGTGAGCACGAAGTTCCGGACATCAGCGACGCCGGTGGGCGCGAAGGCGTACGACCAGGTGTCCATGCCACGCGAGTCGTAGGCCAGCTCGATGACGGCCGCCTCACCGGGCGGCACCACGGCGTGCGCCACCGCACCCTTGGATGGGTCCTCGGCGCGGGCCGCCTCCTGACCGTTGATGCGGAACACGAAGTTGTCGAACTGGACCTGATCGGACGGAAAGAGCACCTGGACGAAGATGGGGCGCGGCTCGACGTCAGGATTGCGCGCGCGATACCGAGCGGCCACCCGCACGGCGTACGTGTCGTACCAGAGCAAGCCCTTCTGGCGATGGTCGAGCGCCAGGCTGACGTCGACCTCGGAGGCCTCGGCCACCAGCGGCACTCGTTCGATGTGCACGCGGCGGGTCGACTCGGTCACGACCTGGCCGCTGGCGTCGGTGCGCTCCACGTTGTCGACCACGGTCGTGGGCCGCTCGAACCAGATCTCGGGGGCGGCCTGCGTCTGGCGGCCGCCCCACAGCAGGGCGACCTCCTCCGACAAGCGGTTGTCGAACTCGCCCGAACGTGCGGTCACCGAGGTGCCCAGTACGAACCAGGCGAGCGAGGCGATGACGTAGATGGCAACGATGGCTGCGAGACGGAAGGGTGTCATGGCGTCCTTTCAGGGGGTGCCCGCACACAGTGCGACAACCCCGTCCAAGAGACATGAGCGAGTTGTGAGCGGCGCGTGAGATGTGGGTCAGATAATGGCCCCGGCCGCTCGAGCATCCGGCCGCGCGGCTCTACGGGCGAGGCCGATGGGTGAGACCAAACGCCAGGGCGGCGCCGAAAAGCAGGCCTTCGAAAGCACCGATGAGGGCGCGTGTCACCGGACGCAGCTCCTGCTCGCCGAGCAGGCGCGCCAACGGCGCCAGGCCGACGTCCGATCCGTCGAAGGCCGCGGCCATCGCGTCCAGGCTCGAGCCCACGAGGTGACCATCGGCCACGGTCAACAGCATCCCGGCCGCCGCGCAGGCGGCGCCCGTGATGAGGGCGGTCCGCGCGCGCGCCCCGCCGCGAGGACCGGCCAGACCGCCGCCGGGGAGCGGCGCCGTCGAGAGCCCGTAGGCCAGCCCCGCCGCGGCCCCGAGCACCAGGCCCTCGACGGCGCCACCGATAGAGGTGACATCGCGTCCGAACATGCCCGCCAGGACCGCGCGCGTCAGGATATGCGCCACGCCACCCGCCAGCGCGCCGCCGGCCGCGCCGCACACCGTCAGGGCCAGGGCGCGTCCGGATCGCGCCAGGGCCTCAGCCGTCGCAAGACCGGCGCCAATCCCGGCGGCCCCGATCGCGCCGGCGATGCCGCCGACCAGGGCGAGTGCCACGATGACGTCCGACGCGGCCCCCGACGCGGGCACGAGCCAAAGCGCCACGCCACCGATGATGCCCGCGAACAGGCCCGCCGCCCCGCCGGCTCCGGCCGCCGTCGCCCACCGGTTCGAGGTTTGGCGCGCCGCGCGGCGTAGACGCAGCCGAATCACCTGAGCGATCGAGGCCCAGGGGCGCGGCGACCCCAGCAGCGCGACCGCGCCGCTGCCGGGCACGTCCCACCGCGCGTCGCGCAGAAACGCCCGGGCCTCCGGATGTCCCGGCAGCTGGTCAACGCGTTTGAGCGCCTCGGCCGTGCCCAGCACGTGCAACTGCTCGGCCGCTTCGTGCCGCTCCTCGTCGGTGGCCGCGTCGTGCGGCGGATACCTCAGGAGACGCTCGACCAGGGGCGTGAACCGATCGCCGGACGGATCGGGCACGCCCGGCGGCGGATCGGCGGCCGGCCGAGCCGCCAATGGCCCCTCGTCCGGTTCCTCGATGACCTCGGCACAGACGAACTGGTAGCCGTGGCGCGCGACGGTCCGGACAAACCGCGGTTCCCGCGGGTCGTCGCCGAGACTCCGCCTGATCGTCCTGATGGCCTGGCTCAACGCGCCGTCGGACACCACCACGTCCGACCAGACGCGATCGAAGATCTCCTGGCGGGTGACGGCGCGATGCCGATGACTGAGGAGCAGGACCAGCAGGTCGAAGTAGCGCGGGATCAGCCGCACGTCCTCGCCATCGCGGCGCACGACGCGATGCGCGGGCGAGACGACGAAGGCAGCAAAGCGATAGCGGGGCACGACGACTCGGCTGGAATCTTACGACGTCATGGCCGGCCGATGCCGAGGGCCGCCTCGAGGGCCGCCTCGAACGGGTCGCGCGTCCCGCCGAACGCGGCCGGAAGATTGCCGATCGGATCCTCGCCTACCGTGAACCGAGCGAAGTCGTCGATCACGGCTGGAGTGCCAGGATCGAACGGGCAGAACGGATGATGCACGCGGCCCGGAAGCTGGGATAAACTCGGACGCACACCCTATTCAGGCGCCGGCCCACGAGGGACCGTCGCTGTCATGCTCAAGGAGTTAGCCATGGAACGGAAGAAGGCTTCGGAGTTTCCGCAGGAACTGCTGGACCTCTACCACGAGTATCAGCACGGCGAGATCAGCCGGCGCGCGTTTCTCGACAGGGCCGGCAAGTACGCCGTGGGCGGCCTGACCGCCGTGGGCCTGTTCGAGCTGCTCAGGCCCAACTACGCCTGGGCGCAGCAGGTGCCTCCCGACGACGCGCGCATTCGGACCGAGAGGGCGACCGCGCCTTCCCCGGCGGGCAACGGTACCATCAGCGGACTCCTCGTGCGGCCCGCCAATGCGAGCGCCAGCGCCAAGGTCCCCGCCGTGCTCGTCATTCACGAGAACCGCGGGCTGAATCCGTACATCGAGGATGTGGCGCGGCGGTTCGGGACCGAGAACTTCCTGGCGTTCGCGCCCGACGGCTTGACCTCGCTCGGGGGCTATCCTGGTGACGACGAGCGGGGCGGTCAACTGTTCGGCCAGGTGGATCGGCCAAAGATGATCGAGGACTTCGTGGCCGCGGCCAGCTGGTTGATGACCCGGCCCGAAAGCACGGGCAAGGTCGGCGCGGTGGGGTTCTGCTTCGGCGGCGGCGTCGCGAGCACGTTGGCCGTCCGTCTGCCCGAACTGGGCGCGGCGGTGTCATTCTATGGGGGTGCGCCACCGGCCGAGGACGTGGCGAAGATCAAGGCGCCGGTGCTGGTGCACCACGGCGAAGCCGATGCGCGCCTGGTCGGTACGTGGCCCCAGTACGAGGCGGCGCTCACCGCGGCCGGCGTCACCCACGAGGGCTACATCTACCCCGGCGCGCAGCACGGCTTCCACAACGACACGACGCCGCGCTACGACGAAGCGGCGGCCAGGCTTGCCTGGCAGCGCACGCTCGATTGGTTCAACACGCACCTGCGCGGGTAGGTGAGAACCGCGGACGCGGTCGCACGTCAGGGCGTGCGACCGCGTCGATGCCCGGGCGGAAGCGTTCCGATCAAGACGTCCACGCATACAGCGCGAGGACGACGAGCGAGCCGAGCGCCCAGAACACGGTTGCCCCGATCGACCTCCGGTACACCGCGCCCACCCGGTAGGCGCGCGCCGGCACCCGGCCCAGCCCGCGCGCGACCTCCTGACCGCGGTGGCGTGAGACGTCTCCGGCCGCGATGGTGGCGGCAGCCGCGGCGTTCATCAAGGCGGGCACCGCGCGCCGGTACATCACGTCCGTATCGAGCGAGATCGTCGGCTCGGGCGCCAGCTTCCTCAGCAGCAGCCAGAACGCCACGCCAGTGCCGAGCAGCAGTTGCGCGGACGCGATCACGTGATCGGCCGTGTAGGGGTGGTAGTCGAACGGCACGAACGGCAGCCGCGCATACAGCCAGCCTGGAACCACGCCGAGACCGAAGCACAACGCGGCGGCGACCCCCATGGCGACGAGCATGTTGCGCGGCAGGGCCCGCGCCTCGATGCCCCGATTGGGTCCGAAGAACGTGAAGTACGGCAGCTTCAGGCCGGTGTGCAGAAACGTCCCCACGCTCGCCAGCGTCAGCAGCAGCTCCGCCGTGGGCCAGCCCCCTTCGGCGGCGGCGGTGACGATCACCGACTTGCTGATGAACCCGTTGAACAGTGGAAACCCCGAGATCGAGAGCGCCCCGATCATGTAGAGCGTCATCACGGCCGGCATGCGGGCGGCCAGGCCGCCGAGATCGGTCAGCTTCCGGCGCCCGGTGGCCGCGATGACGGCGCCGGCCCCCATCAGCAGCAGGCCCTTGTACAGGATGTGGCAGAAGGCGTGTGCGGCCGCCCCATTCAGCGCCAGGCTGGTGCCCATGCCGACGGCGGCCACCATGTATCCCACCTGGCTGATGATGTGGTACGCCAGCAGCCGCCGGATGTCGTTCTCGACCACGGCATAGACGACGCCGTAGAGCGCCATGGCAACGCCCGCCCACAGCAGCAGGTCCGAGCCGGGAAACGCGCGAATCAGCAGGTAGACCGCCGCCTTCGTGGTCAACGCGCTCAGGAAGACCGTGCCGGTGACCGAGGCCTCGGGATACGCGTCTGTCAACCACGCGTGGAGGGGGGGAATCGCCGCGTTGATCGCCACTCCGGTCAGCATCAGCGCGGCCGGCAACGACCAGCCAGCCTGCCACGTCACGGCCCATTCGTCGAATCGAGTGCCTCCACCGCTCCCGACGTGCACGAGGATTCCGGCAAACAGGAGCGACCCGCCCAGCACGTGCATCAGCAGGAAGCGGAAGCCCGCGGGGCCCGCGCGATCGCGGTGCCCGTGCCAGATGACCATCGCCGACGTGGCCGTCATCAGCTCCCAGAAGATGAACGCGGCGATCCAGTCGCCAGAGAGCGTCACGCCAATCGCGCCGCCCGCGTATCCCAGCACAGCCGCATGCTCGCTCGCTCGCCGGACGTGGAAGGCGAACACGGCGCCAATCGCCGTGATGATGGCGAA
>Ga0326597_10011975_pt1 | contig 11449 bp, 13 predicted proteins | sample RVTome_12_FD_203789 | JGI IMG/M metagenome (GOLD analysis project Ga0326597, IMG submission 203789) | Soil microbial communities from uranium-contaminated site in the Upper Colorado River Basin, Wyoming, United States - RVT100D185 | ecosystem: Environmental > Terrestrial > Soil > Contaminated >...
GGCCACGGACGAAGAGGCGCAAGCCGCCGCCGCGGGCCTGAACGGGCACGAGGTGGGCGGGCGGGCGCTCACCGTGAACGAGGCGCGTCCCAAGCCCGAGTATTCGGGTGGCGGGGGCGGCGGATACAACGGTGGCGGAGGCAACCGCCGCCGCTCCGAGCCTCGCTGGTAACACACGCCGGCTGCAGATCCCCGGCCGGTCCGTCCGGCCGGGGTCTCATGCCCCTTCCGCCTCGAACTCCCTCAGAATCGACACGCCGGCGCTCGTCCCCACGCGGGTCGCGCCGGCAGCGACCATGGCGCGGAACGTCGCCAGGTCGCGAATCCCTCCCGCTGCTTTGACACCCATCTCCGGACCGACGATGCGCCGCATGAGCGCCACGTCGGCGGCCGTGGCGCCGCTGGAACCGAACCCGGTTGACGTCTTGACGAACCGGGCGCCGGCGCGGCGGGCCAGCTCGCAGGCCGTCTCCTTCTCCTCGTCTCCGAGGAGTGCCGCTTCGATGATGACCTTGACGCTCGCATCCCCTTCGCGACCGGCCTCAACGACGGCCGCGATGTCGTCTTCGACCTGCTGAAGCGCGCCTGATTTCAAGGCGCCAACGTGGATCACCATGTCCACCTCGCTCGCGCCGTCCGCGACCACGCGCCGGGTCTCGAACGCCTTGACCTCGGACGGTGTCGCGCCGAGAGGAAACCCGACGACCGAGCACACCCCGACCGGACTCCCCGCCAGCCAGGCCGCGGCGGTTCGCACCCGCACGGGATTCACGCAGACGAACGCGAACCGGTGATCGACCGCCTCGCGACACAGGGCGGCGATGTCCTTGTCGGTCGCCTCCGGCTTGAGGAGCGTGTGATCGATGAGCGCGGCAATCTCGTCCTTCCCCGACACCGTCCCCTCCTCGCTGGCCCAGGCTCCGCCGAGCGGGTATCCTCGGCGCATGCCTGCACTCCCTGACGTCCGGATCCTGCTCACGGCCGACGAGATTCACACGCGCGTCGCCGCCATGGCCGCCGCGATCCGCCACGACATCCGCGGCGACCTGCACCTGATCGCCGTCCTGAAGGGCGCGTTCGTCTTTCTTGCCGACCTGGCTCGCGCACTCGGGGGCCCCGTGTCCCTCGACTTCCTCGCCGTATCGAGCTACGCCGACGGCGCGACCGCGCCCGGACAGGTTCGGCTGCTCAAGGATCTCGATTCCCCGCTCGAGGACCGGGACGTGCTCATCGTCGAAGACATCATCGACACCGGATTCACGCTCACCTACCTCCGGGGACTGCTCGGCGTCCGGCGGCCGCGGAGCCTGCGAACCGCGGCGCTCCTGAACAAGCCGTCGCGCCGCCGCGTGCCGGTGCCCATCGACTATATCGGATTCGACATCGAGGACCGCTTCGTCGTCGGTTACGGGCTCGACTGGGGAGAACGGTACCGCGAGCTGCCGTACATCGGCGTCGTCGACCACGTGCGGTGAACACCCGTCTGCGCGCGCGGGCGGCCCGGCGGGCTGGCTGCAGAGCTGGCCGCCGATGAAGGGTGCGCGGTCGAGTCGAACCTTGTATAGTCACCGCGTATAGTCACCGCGAACGGGAGGTGAGCCATGGCCCAGCGCGAAACGACCTCCGTCGCCCCACGACCCGCGCCCGCACCGGCTGATGACGACCGCTGGCAGTCGTCGATCACGGCCATCGCCCCCAACACGATCCTCATCCGCGGGTATCCCGTCGACGAGATGATGGGGCGCCTGTCGTTCGCGGATGCCGTCTACCTGCTGCTGATGGGCGAACTGCCCACGCCGGCCATCGGACGCATGCTGAACGCGGTGCTCGTCTCGTCCCTCGATCATGGCGTGACACCGCCATCGACGCTGGCCGCGCGCAACGTCGCCACGTCCGGCGCGCCCCTGAAGGACAGCGTCGCCGCGGGCATCCTGGCCTTCGGTCCGCACCACGGCGGCGACATCGAGTCGTGCATGCGCTTCCTCGACCGGGGCCTGACCCTGCTGCGCACGGGCACGCCGATCGGCCGGGCGGCCGCGATGCTCGTCGACGAGTGCGAGTCACGCGGGCAGGTGCCGCCCGGATTCGGGCATCGCTTCCATACGCGCGACCCACGGGCCGCGCGCCTCTTCCAGATGGCGCTCGAGCTCGAGCTCGAGGGCGAACACGTCCGGATGATTCGCGCCGTCGAGCAGGACCTCCAGGCGCGCCACGCCGCGAGCGGGCATCTCGTGCCGGTCAACGTCGACGGCGCCATTGCCGCCATCACGGCGGATCTCGGCTTCGCGTACGACCTGGGCAACGCCATCTTCCTGATCTCGCGGCTGCCCGGGCTCATCGCGCACGCGAACGAGGAGCGGCTGCGCCATCAGCCGATGCGCCAGATCGATCCGAAGGACCACGGCTACGACGGCCCGGGGGAACGGCGGCTGCCCGACGGGCGGCAGTAGGCGCGTTGCCGGCCCGGTCGGGAGTGCGGTACACTGGCGGTTCTCCCGCCGGGGCGCTTAGCTCAGTTGGTTAGAGCGCGTGCTTCACACGCACGAGGTCACTGGTTCGAGCCCAGTAGCGCCCACCATGCAAAGACTAATATTACCTATAAATTACAGGTAGCAGCCGTCTCCGCAAAGTTTGCGTTAGCGGTAGCGTGGGGTGCATTAGGGGTGTGAAAGGCTCGAATGGCTCAGTCCCTCGCAAGAGAAAACCGAGGGTAACCGATCGTCAATTCGCTGACGGCCCGCCGGGCGTAGGGTACCCCACCCCCTCGGTTTGAGGGCCTCGGCTGCTTTACCATGCAGGAGGAGGCAGGCCATGAAGCAGCTTCGACCCTTCTCTGAGCACATCTATTCCGCGGCTCGCATCGTCGTGGGCTTCCTGTTCTGGCAGCACGGGGCCCAGAAGCTCTTCGCCATGTTCGGCCAGGAAGAGGCCGTCGAGATCTTCTCCCGCGCAGGTCTCGCCGGAATCATCGAGTTCTTCGGGGGAGGCCTGATCATGCTGGGGCTCTTCACGCCCTGGGTGGCCTTCATCGCGAGCGGCGAGATGGCGCTCGCGTATTTCCTCTCCCATTACCCACGCGGCCTGTCCCCGATTGAGAACTCCGGCGAGCGGGCGGTGATGTACTGTTTCGTCTTTCTCTACGTCGCGTCGCGGGGTGCGGGGCCGTGGAGTCTCGATCGGCTCGTCTTCGGTCGCAAGCGGGCGTAGCCTGCCATGTGAGAGGCGCCGTGCCGGCTGAAGGCCGGACCGAACGGCGACCGCACGCGCGGGCTTTCGGGAATCTCGAACGGGATGATGTTCTTGGGACGTACCTTCATGGGTGGGCCTCCACAGTCGCCACGACCATCCGCGAACGTCGCCATCATTCCGTCGCCTTCGCTGGCAGCAACGCGCGGCGGGCGACCGCCACCGCCAGTTCTGGCTGGCGATTGGTAAGGAAATCGCGGTAGCGCATGAGGGTCGTGATCTCCCGATACCGCGAGAACTGCATGACCTCCTCAAACGGCACACCCGACTCTGCGGCACTGAGCATCGCGGACGTGATGGCCGTATGTCGAAACCCGTGCGGCCGGAGCTTCAGCCCCAACTCGCGGCCGTAGCAGCGAATCTGGCGATAGATGGCGAACCCCGTAATGCGACGTTTCCCAAACTGCCGCAGGCGGCGGCCGGGACCGGTAATCGGGCCGGACACCGAGAGCAGGAACATCGGGCCAGGCAGCCGCCCACGCACCTCGAGCCAGTCAAGCAACGCCGCGAGCGTAACCTCCGGTAGGATCAGCCGCTCCGCTTCGCGGAGAACCAACATTCGGAGACGCGGAGTGCGCCATCTTTGCGCTTTTCGACTCACAGCCGGGAATCGTGTGGCATCTTGAGTCCCCCGCGGGTTGGAGCCGCGAGCAACTGGACACCTCTCGAAACCTGGTGGTCGTCGCCCCCCAGATGCCCTGCCAGTGTTTGCAGTTCGACTAATCCCTGCGAAGGGAGCCTGACACTCGGATGAGGCAGTAGCGGCCGCGGTCCCGTGCATTCGGCGCACTGGACATTGCCGTCGGAGGGCATTCCTCTAGTTCTTGACGAGCGCCAGCGGCTTCCGCTCGATCAACTCCTGCAGATAGTCGTCCTTCACGTTCAGGTACCCGGCCCACCCGACTCACCAGACCTACCCGGCCTACCCGCCCTACCCGGCCCACCCGGCCCACCCGGCCTACCCGCCCTGCCCGGCCAGCCCGCCCTTCAGCGCCTCCGTAATGGTCCAGCGGTAGAGCGTGTAGGTGCGGCCCGGCGTGTCCACGCGAATCGTCCGATCGGGCGGCCAGTCGCCCATCCCGAAGTCGTTCGACACCACCCGGGCGCCGACCGGGAGCTGCCGCCAGAGCAACGGCCGGATCACGCGGTTGAAGCCTTCCCCCATGAACAGGAACACGACCGTGGCCTCGGACATGTCGGCGTTCAGCGCATTGCCCCAGTGGATCTCGACACGGTCGAGGAGACCGGCAGCCTTCACTCTCGCATAGGCAACCTCGGCCAGATTCGGATCGATCTCCACACCGAGTCCACGCTTCGCCCCGGCCTGCACGGCCGCAATGAGAATCCGTGCGTCGCCGCAACCCGGCTCGTGGACCACGTCGTCCGGCCCGACGGCGGCGAGCTCGACCATCGACGGGACGACCTCATGCGGTGTCCCTTCGTAGCCGTAGGCCGACGACACGCGGCGGTGGGGGTCCGCCTCGGGTCCGAGCAGCCCGTCACCCTCGAGGCGCACGATTCCCGACTGCCCCGACGTCTCCCCCATCGCGACGAGGAGCACAACGATGGAAGAAGCGACGCGCAGAGACATCACGGTTCTTGACACCGGTCAGTTCGCCATGCTATCGCAAGCGCGGCATCAGGCACATACCAAGGAGGCATCGATGCGCAGGACGCTGTCGGCCGTCGTCGTCGCTGTCGCGCTCGCGTTGACGCATTCGTCGGCCACGGCGCCGGCCCGGGCGCAGGCCGGGAGCGAGCGCTTCGGGCTCGGCATGTTCAAGGTTCAGGACCGGACGTTCGTCGGGCTCGTCATGCGCTACCCGACCGAGCCCCAGCAGATCGGTGGCGTCGTCGTCGAGATGCCGCCCGCGGCCAAGGCCGCCGGTCAGACGGGCATCCCCGGTGACGTGATGTCGATCATCGAGCAATGGGACAGCGTGGGGCCACGCGTCAGGCAGATCGTCGCGCACGCGGCTCCGCTCATCGACCGCGGCCGGCCGGCCTACATCCACGACTACAAGGCCGTCGACGCGCTCGCGCCGCTCGTCCCCCGGCTGGCCTTGTACGGCTTCGGGAACTACCGGAACGTGCTCAACACGCCGGAACCCGTGAAGCCGCGGCCCCCGGCGCCATCCATTCCCGGCCTGTGGGAGCGGTCCCCGAACGACGACCGTCCGGTGAATCCGCGGGTCTTCATGATCCCCAACACCCCGGAAGTGTTCACCGGGGACGGCGACCCGGTGATCGTCTGGCACGCGGACAAGCGCGCCCAGTACGAATACGAGTGCGAGCTCGCCGCCATCGTCGGCCGTCCCATGCGGCGCGTGCCGATCGATCAGGTGAAGAACTACCTCTTCGGGTACACGAACACGAACGACATCTCCGATCGCTTCGGCCGAGGCGCCGACGAGTGGTTCAACGACCCGCTCCTGCGCAAGGGGAAGGACAGTTCGAAGCCGACCGGCCCGTTCATCGTGCCGGCCGAATTCGTGGACCCGCTCAAGCTGCGGCTGAAGATGACGGTCGGCGGGGTGCTCGTGCAGGACTCGGACACGACCGGCGCCTGGCACAACATCTACGAGTACGGCGCCTACCTCTCGAATCTCATCACGGTGCCCGTCGGCACCATCATCGCCATGGGCACGCCGCCCGGCTCGCATGGAGGACTGGGACGGTTCATGCAGGAAGGCGACATCCAGATCTGCTCGTACGAAGGCCTCGGAACCCTGACGAACCCCATCAAGGGTGAGGGCGCCCCGGCGAAGTCCACGCTGCCCTGAGCACCGAAGCCTCTTCGCGACGCGGCTGTGCCGGTTTGCCGGCCGCGTCGCGCGCCCTCCCGTAGCACGACTCGTCTCTTCGGCGGTGTGCGCATTGGACTGATAATACCGGAAGAGACCAGCACAGGTCCCGACGCCCCGGCCGGCCGATTGCATGCCGGATCGTGGGTACATGCGAACGAGGAAGGTCACAGGCAGGTGATGTCCGCCAGGCCAACGACAGGCAGTTTCGCGGCTCACTGGCCGACGATCGCGAAGCACCCGGGCGACCGCCGAGTCGTCCCCAATCTTGGCAACTACGACGAGGAGGTTGCTTCCTTCACGTGGAAGCAGGCCCGGGCGAGCCTGGACGGGCTGCCGGGAGGGCGAGGGCTGAACATCGCCCACGAAACCGTCGATCGCCACGCCGTCGGCCCGCGGAGCAGCCGCGTCGCCATTCGCTGGCTGTCGAAGGAGGGCCGCACCCGCGACTTCACATATGCCGACCTCAGCGTCGAGACCAGCCGCTTCGCCAACGTGCTCAGGGACCTTGGCGTCGGCAGGGGCGACGTGGTCGCGGCGCTCGCCGGGCGCATCCCGGAGCTCTACATCGCCGCCCTCGGGACGCTCAAGAACGGAAGCGTCTTCACGCCGCTCTTCTCAGCGTTCGGACCCGAACCGATCCAGACACGGATCAACATCGCGCGTGCCCGGGTTCTCGTGACGACCGACGCGCTGTATCGGAAGAAGGTCGAGGCAATCCGATCGACGCTGCCGAGCCTCGAACACGTGCTGCTCGTGGCCGACCCTGGCCCCGCGGGCCGGTTTACGGGCACCCTTGACCTGCGCTCGCTCCAGACCGCCGCCGACACCCGGTTCACGATCCCACCGACCGACCCGAATGACATTGCCCTGCTCCACTTCACGAGCGGCACCACCGGCAGGCCCAAGGGCGCCGTGCACGTGCACGAGGCCGTCGTCGCGCACCATGCCACGGCGGCCTTTGCGCTCGATTTCCACCCGGAGGACGTCTTCTGGTGCACGGCGGACCCCGGCTGGGTGACGGGCACGTCCTACGGTATCGTCGCGCCTCTGACCCATGGCCTCACGAGCATTGTCGACGAGGCGGATTTCGACGCCGATCGCTGGTATCGCATCCTCGGGGACGAGGCGGTGACCGTCTGGTATACGGCGCCCACCGCGATTCGCATGCTGATGAGGGTCGGCCTCGACGCCGCGAGGGCCCGGACATTCCCCTCGCTCCGGTTTCTCGCGAGCGTCGGCGAGCCGCTCGATCCGGAGGCGGTCGTCTGGGGCGCGGACGCCTTCGGCGAGCCCTTCCACGACAACTGGTGGCAGACCGAAACGGGCGGCATCATGATCGCGAACCTCGCCGCCATGGACATCAAGCCAGGCTCGATGGGCCGACCGCTGCCGGGCATCGACGTCGCGATCGTCCAGCGTACCGGCGACGACAGCGTCGAGGTCATCGACGCGCCTGGAACCGAGGGCGAGCTGGCGCTGCGGCCCGGCTGGCCGTCGATGTTCAGAGGCTATCTGGCCGACGAGGTGCGCTATCGCAAGTGCTTCGCCGGAGGCTACTATCTGACCGGCGATCTCGCCCGCCGGGACGAGGACGGGTACTTCTGGTTCATCGGCCGCGCAGACGACGTGATCAAGTCGTCGGGGCATCTCATCGGCCCCTTCGAAGTGGAGAGCGTCCTGCTCGAACATCCGTCTGTGGCTGAAGCCGGTGTCATCGGCATCCCCGATCCGGTCGCGCTTGAAATCGTCAAGGCGTTCGTGTCGCTCAAGCCCGGGGTCAAGCCGACCGAAGCGCTGCAGCGCGACCTGCTGGCGTTCGCGCGGGTCCGCCTCGGGGCCGCGGTCGCCCCGAAAGCCGTCGACTTCCGCCCGTCGATTCCGAAGAACCGGGCGGGCAAGATCATGCGCCGGTTGCTCAAGGCGCGCGAGTTGGGCCTGCCCGAAGGCGACATCTCGACACTGGAGGCGTCATGATCACCCAGACCGGGGACGCAGGGACGGCAGCGGGCCGGGCGCACGGCCTCACGTTGCTGCAGGAGATGCTCCGGATTCGGCGGTTCGAGGAGAGGTGCGCCGAGTTGTACAGCGCGGGCAAGATCCGCGGCTTCCTGCATCTCTACATCGGCGAGGAGGCCGTCGCCGTCGGCGCGATGCAGGCGCTGGCCCCCGACGATGCCGTGGTCTCCACCTACCGGGAGCACGGCCACGCCCTGGCGCGCGGCATGGCGTCTGCCGCGATCATGGCCGAGATGTTCGGCAAGCAGGAAGGCTGCAGCCGCGGCCGCGGCGGTTCGATGCACCTGTTCGACGCGGCCACCCGCTTCTATGGAGGTAATGCCATTGTTGGCGGCGGTCTTCCCGTCGCGGTCGGCCTGGCGCTCGCCGATCACCTGCAGCACCGACTGCGCGTGACGGCCTGCTTCTTCGGCGACGGCGCAGTGGCGGAGGGCGAGTTTCACGAGTCGTTGAACCTCGCGGCGCTCTGGAAGCTGCCGGTCCTCTTCCTGTGCGAGAACAACCTCTACGCCATGGGCACGCATATCGACCGCGCGCAGTCGCAGACCGACTTGACCGCCAAGGCCAGCAGCTACCGGATGCCTGCCGAGGCGGTGGACGGCATGGACATCATGGCTGTTGAAGCCGCCACGAGGCGCATCGCCGATCTCGTCCGCAGCGGGAACGGCCCGGCCTTCATCGAATTCAAGACGTATCGGTTCCGTGCGCATTCGATGTTCGACGCCGAGTTGTACCGGGACAAGGCCGAGGTCGACGTGTGGAAGACGCGGGATCCCGTCGAGACCCTGGCCGCTGCGCTCAAGACCGGCGGGCAGGCCACCGACGTGGTGCTCGAAGAAATCGAGGCATCGGTGGTCGAGGAGGTGGCGAAGGCGGTCCGATTCGCCGAGGAGGGCACGTGGGAGCCGGTCGACCAACTGACCAGGGATGTCTACACCCATGACCACCACCTATCGTGAAGCCGTCCGGACGGGGCTGCGGGAAGCCCTGACGAAGGATCCGCGCGTGTTCCTGATGGGCGAGGACGTAGGGCGGTACGGCGGAGCCTATGCCGTCAGCAAGGGGCTGCTGGCCGAGTTCGGGCCTGACCGCATTCGCGACACGCCTCTGTCTGAATCGACCTTCGTCGGCGCGGGTATCGGCGCGGCACTCGGCGGGCTGCGCCCGATCGTCGAGGTGATGACGGTCAACTTCAGCCTGCTGGCGCTCGACCAGATCGTCAACAACGCCGCCACGATCCGCCATATGTCAGGCGGACAATTCAGCGTGCCGCTCGTGATCCGCATGGCCACTGGAGCCGGGCGCCAGCTGGCCGCGCAGCACGCGCACAGCCTCGAGGGCTGGTACGCACACATTCCGGGCCTGCGCGTCGTTGCGCCGGCGACGCTCGAAGATGCCCGCGGCATGCTCTGGACCGCTCTCGAGGATCCGGATCCGGTGCTGATCTTCGAGCACCAGGCCCTGTACAACATGGAGGGCAGCCTGGCCGACGATGCCGGAGCCGTGGACATCGACGCGGCTGCGGTTCGGCGGACCGGCGCGGACGTGACGATCATCACCTACGGCGGCTCGCTCGGCAAGGCGCTCGCTGCGGCCGGGGCGCTGTCGGCGGAAGGCATCGAGGCCGAGGTCATCGATCTCCGAACCCTGCGCCCGCTCGACATGGACACGGTGCTGGCGTCGGTGCGCAAGACGCGCCGCGTCGTCGTGGTCGACGAGGGCTGGCGCAGCGGCAGCCTTGCCGCGGAGGTCATGGCGCGAATCGTTGAAGGCGCCTTCTATGAGCTCGACGCCCCGATCGCCCGGGTCTGCGGTGCGGAAGTGCCCATCCCCTATCCCAAGCACCTGGAGGACGCGGCGGTTCCCCAGCCTGCCAGCATCGCGTCGGCAGCGCGCGAGACGATGAGCGCGCATGGGTGAGTTCCGAATGCCGTCGCTCGGCGCCGACATGGAAGCCGGAACGCTCGTGACATGGCTCAAGCAGCCCGGCGACCGGCTCAAGCGCGGCGATGTCATCGCGGTCGTCGATACGCAGAAGGGGGCGATCGAGGTCGAGGTCTTCGAGGATGGAGTCCTCGACAGCCTCGCCGTCAATCCGGGCACCAAGGTTCCCGTCGGCACCGTGCTCGCCACGATTCGGTCCGGGGGTGAGAGCGACAGGCAACCCGACCAGGTGCCGCCTGTTCCCTCCGATCGATCCCGGGCGTCCCCGGCCGCGAGGAGGCTGGCGAGAGAACTCGCCGTGGATCTCGCCCGCGTGGTGGGAACCGGACCGCACGGTGCGATCACACGGCAGGACGTCGTACGCGCGTCCGGACCGGCGGCTCCCGCGCCGGCACCCGAGGCTCCCGTGCCGATGCCGGGGCCCGGCGTCCACGCGCCGGACATGCGCGCCGCCATCGCGGCGGCGATGGCCCGGTCGAAGCGGGAGATCCCCCACTACTACCTTTCGACGAGCATCGACATGAGAGCCGCGCTCGACTGGCTGCGCGCCGAGAATACCCGCCGGCCGCCACCCGATCGCCTGCTGGTGATTCCGCTCCTCGTCAAGGCCGTTGGTCTCGCGCTGCGCGAGGTGCCGGAGCTGAACGGATACTGGGTGGACGGCGCCTTCCGCCCCGGGGCCGGCATTCACATCGGCTGCGCCATCGCACTTCGCGGCGGCGGACTCGTCGCGCCGGCGGTACACGATGTCGATCGCAAGGACGTCGGCGCACTGATGCGCGAGATTCGAGACCTCGTGGCCCGCGCGCGCACCGGTTCGCTGAAAAGTTCCGAGCTGACCGACCCCACGGTCACGGTCACAAACCTGGGGGAGCAGGGTGTGGACACCGCGTTCGGCATCATCTAGCCGCCACAGGTGGCCCTTGTCGGGTTCGGCCGAGTCACTGACCGGCCGGCGGTTGTGTCTGGCGCCGTCGAGGCTCGTCCGATGCTGACAGCCACCCTGTCAGCGGATCATCGGGCGAGCGACGGGCATCGGGGCGGGGTCTTTCTGATGGCACTCGACCGGCTGTTGCAGGCACCGGAGCGTCTATGACGACCGACGAACTCAAGCCCGTGCTCCTTCGCGAACTCGCCCGCATCGCACCCGAGATCGATCCCGGGGCTCTTCAGTCCGGCGTGAGTTTCCGCGACCAGCTCGACCTCGACTCCATGGACTTCCTGAACTTCATCATCGCCCTGCACGAGCATCTCGGCGTGGACATCCCCGAAGCCGACTACGCGCAACTGGCGACGCTCGACAGCGCCACGGCATACCTGTCGAGGAAGATTCCGTCCTGACTCACCCCTTGATGCACACGAGCGGTTCGAGCCGGGCGACCTTCCGCGACAGACCGGCCTTCCCGGCTGCATCGACGACGGCCGTCACGTCCTTG
>Ga0326597_10011976_pt1 | contig 11449 bp, 13 predicted proteins | sample RVTome_12_FD_203789 | JGI IMG/M metagenome (GOLD analysis project Ga0326597, IMG submission 203789) | Soil microbial communities from uranium-contaminated site in the Upper Colorado River Basin, Wyoming, United States - RVT100D185 | ecosystem: Environmental > Terrestrial > Soil > Contaminated >...
TGCTCGGGCACTTCGTGGCGGCGATCCGCGGCGGAAACCTCTACCGTGGCGCCTCCTTTCTGGTGGACGCCCTGGATACGCCGGTGTTCGCGCCGGGCGTGAACATCACCGAGCAGCCGCACTTACCGCACGGCGTCGGCAGCGCTCCGTTCGACAACGAAGGGGTGGCGACCGTGCCGCGCGAGCTGGTGGCCGACGGAGTCCTGAAGGGCTACGTGCTCGATTCGTATTCCGCCCGCAAGCTGGGCCTGAATACCACGGGCAACGCGGGAGGCGTCCACAATCTCGTGATTGAGCCGGGAAGCGAGGATTTCGAGGCCCTCGTGGCGCGCATGGACCGCGGTCTCCTGGTGACGGAGCTCATCGGGTTCGGCGTGAACGTCGTCACCGGCGACTATTCACGCGGCGCGAGCGGTTTCTGGGTGGAGGACGGGGCCGTGGCCTATCCCGTCGAGGAGATCACCGTCGCGGGCAGCCTGCGCGACATCTTTCGCAACCTCGTCGCGGTGGGCAGCGATGTGGATCGCCGCGGCAACGTGCAGACGGGCTCGCTGCTGATCGGCGACCTCACGGTCGCCGGCGCCTGAGCCCGGCGCGTGCCCGGCATACGGCCCGGGGCTATAATCCCTGCTTGGAATGCGCGGATTCTGCCCCCATTTTTCGGGGGCAGAACCGTTTTTGAGGAGACCTTCCCTATGCCCATTTACGAGTACCAGTGCGAGGCCTGTGGGCACCAGCTCGAGGCGATCCAGAAGGTGTCGGATGCGCCCCTTCGAGACTGCCCCGCGTGCGGAGAGCCGCGCCTGCGCAAGCTGATATCCGCCGCGGGCTTCAGGCTGAAGGGTACCGGCTGGTACGCCACCGACTTCCGGGACTCCGGAAAGAAGCCGGCCGCCAAGGGGACTGACAAGGCCGCCGAGAAGGGCCCGGAAGGCGGCAAGGACGCCAAGACGCCGGACGGCGGCGGATCGCCGGCGAAGGGCAAGGCCGCGGGCGACACGGGCTGATCCGCCGTCGCCGCGCACCGAAAGCACCGGCCATGGGCAATCTGCGCCGATACCTCGTCGCCGGGATCCTGGTATGGGTCCCGCTGGGCGTCACCTTCCTGGTGGTCAAGGCGCTGGTCGACCTCATGGACCGCACGCTGGTACTGCTGCCCAGGGCGTACCAGCCCGAGTATCTGCTCGGCTTCAAGATACCCGGACTCGGGGTGGCCCTGACGTTCATGGTGGTGATCATCACCGGGATGATCGTGGCGAACCTGTTCGGGCGGCGGTTGGTGCGGCTGTGGGAGGGCATCCTCGCGCGCATTCCCCTGGTGCGCTCGATCTACTCCGGCGTCAAGCAGGTGCTGGAGACGCTGTTCACCAGCGGCGGCAAGTCCTTCCGCAAGGTCGTTCTCATCGAGTATCCTCGCCGCGGGCTGTGGACACTGGCGTTTCTCACCGGCGACGGCGCCGAGGAAATCCAGGACAAGACGGGCAGGGAGCTGGTCAACATCTTCGTCCCCACGACACCGAACCCGACGTCGGGCTTCTTTCTCATGGTTCCGCGCGACGAGACGATGGAGCTCGACATGTCCGTTGACGCGGGGCTGAAGCTGATTGTCTCGGCCGGTGTGGTCATGCCGCCGAGCCTGAACCGCGAAATCCCCGGGTCCTCTCCCGCCCGGAACTGACGCGCGGTCCCGCGCGGACCGCTGCCCGAACACTTCGACCGGATCCCGAACATCATGCGCAGCCACTATTGCGGACAGATCAACGAGTCCTACATTGATCAGGCCGTGGATCTCTGCGGCTGGGTCAACCGCCGCCGCGACCACGGAGGCGTGATCTTCATCGACCTGCGCGACCGCGAAGGGCTCGTCCAGGTGGTGGTCGATCCGGACAATGCCGCGGCGTTCCAGGTCGCCGACGGCGTGCGTTCCGAATACGTGCTGCGGGTGCGCGGGCGGGTTCGCCCGCGCCCGGCCGGAACGGAGAATCCCCAGCTCGCAACGGGCGCGGTCGAAGTCCTGGCCGCGTCCATCGACGTGCTGAATCCCGCCGATACGCTGCCGTTCCAGCTCGACGAGGCCGACGTCGGCGAGAGCGTCCGGCTGCGCCATCGCTTCCTGGACCTGCGCCGCGACGCCATGCACCGCAACATCCGTACGCGGCACGCGGTGACGCGGACCCTTCGCCGTTTCCTCGAGGACAACGGCTTCATCGAGATCGAGACGCCGATCCTCACCCGCTCGACTCCGGAGGGCGCACGCGACTACCTCGTTCCGAGCCGTACCCAGGAAGGCCACTTCTTCGCCCTGCCGCAGTCGCCGCAGCTGTTCAAGCAGCTGCTCATGGTCTCGGGCTTCGAGCGCTACTACCAGATCGCCCGTTGTTTCCGCGACGAGGACCTGCGCGCGGATCGCCAGCCGGAGTTCACGCAGCTCGACATCGAGGTCTCCTTCATGGACGAGGACCAGATCATGCAGCTCATGGAGAAGATGCTCCGGCACCTGTTCCGGGAAGTGCTCGATGTGGAACTGGACGATCCGTTCCCTCGAATGGGCTACGCCGAGGCCATGGCGCGATACGGCACCGACCGCCCGGACCTGCGCATACCGCTTGAGCTGGTGGATATCTCGGGCCTCGTGCGCGACGTGGAGTTCAAGGTGTTCGCCGGGCCGGCGAACGCCCCGGACGGGCGCGTCGCCGCCCTGCGCGTCCCCGGCGGCGGCAGCCTCTCGCGCCACGCCATCGACGGGTACACGGCCTTCGTCGGCGAATACGGCGCGAAGGGCCTGGCCTACATCAAGGTCAATTCCCTGGCGGCGGGCCGGGACGGACTGCAGTCGCCGATCGTGAAGTTCCTGCCCGACGAGACTCTGGCAGCGCTCATGGAGCGCGTCGGCGCGCGTGACGGAGACCTGGTGTTCTTCGGCGCCGACCGGGCGCGCGTGGTCAACGACAGCCTGGGGGCGCTGCGCATCCGGCTCGGCAACGAGCTGGGGCTCGTGCGCTCGGGCTGGTTTCCGCTGTGGGTCGTCGACTTTCCCATGTTCGAGTACGACGAGGCGGCAGGGAGGTGGCAGTCTCTGCATCACCCCTTCACGGCACCGAAGCCCGACGACGAGGAGCGCGTGGACCTGGACCCGGCCAACGCGATGTCGCGCGCCTATGACGCGGTGCTCAACGGCGCCGAGATCGGCGGCGGATCGATCCGCATCCATCGCCAGGACGTGCAGCAGCGGGTGTTCGCGGCGCTGGGTATCGGCGAGGAGGAAGCCCGGGCGAAATTCGGGTTCCTGCTCAACGCGCTGCGCTACGGCGCGCCGCCCCACGGCGGCATCGCCTTCGGGCTGGACCGCGTTGCGGCCATGATGTGCGGCGCGGAGTCCATCCGCGACGTCATCGCCTTCCCCAAGACGCAGCGGGCGTCGTGCCTGCTCACCGAGGCGCCGAGCCCGGTGGACGATATGCAGCTGCGCGATCTCCACATCCGGCTGCGGCGGCCGCTGGATCGAAGCCGGTAGAGGCGGCCGGGACGACGGGTCCGATGGCGGTGGGCGGCGCAGGCCGGGACCGGTACAAGCGGCCCGAATCGGTCCTGGTCGTGGTGTATGCGCGCAGCGGCAGCGTGCTGATGCTGCGCCGCGTGGACCACGAATGCTTCTGGCAGTCGGTGACCGGCAGCCTGCTCTGGGACGACGAGCTGCCCGAACAGGCGGCCCGGCGTGAGCTGGCTGAGGAGACGGGCCTGGCCGGCGGCTACCGCCTGCGGGATTGGCGCCGCAGCCAGCGCTTCTCCATCCTTCCCGCCTGGCGCGGGCGCTTCGCCCCCGGCATCGACACCAATCTCGAGCACCTGTTCTCCGCCGAGCTGCCCAGGCCGGTCCCGATCGTGCTCAGCCCGCAGGAGCACAGCGAGTATGAATGGCTGCCGTTCGACGAGGCGGCGCAAAGGGCGACGTCGTGGACGAATCGCGAGGCCATCGACGCGCTCGCCGCCCGCCTGTCCGGACGCACGTCGCGCGGGGCCTAGGCCGGGCCATGTCCACGGGACCCTGCGTCGTGCTCGTCCCCGGCCTGTGGGTCACCCGGGCCAGCATGCTGGTGCTGGCGCGGCGGCTGGCGACGTGCGGCTTCCGGGTCCGCATGGCGGGCTATCCCTCGGTGCGCCGGGACCTCGCCGCGAACGCCGAGCATCTCGCGGCGGCGGTGGAGGACCTGGCCGGCGGCGGCGTGGGTTTCGTGGGGCACAGCCTCGGCGGGATGGTGATCCGCGAGATGCTGCGCCGGCACCCGGCGCGGGCCGGATCGCGAGTGGTCACCCTGGGCACGCCGCACAACGGCAGCCGTGTGGCGACGGGGCTGTGGCGCTTTCCCCCGCTTCGCCCGCTGCTGGGCCGTTCGGTGGGCGACCTGGTTCGCGGCGCATCGGCTCACATGGGGCCCGCCCCGCCCCACCTGGGCTGCGTGGCGGGCTCGCGGCCGCTGGGCGCCGGCAGGCTGGTCGTTCCCGGGCTGGAGCCGCCCCACGACGGGACAATCACGGTTGCCGAGGCCCTGCTCGACGGCGCCGAAGCCTCGATAACGCTGCCGGTGTCGCACACCGAGATGCTGTTCTCGGCGAGGGTGGCGGAGGCGGTGGGTCGGTTTCTGCGGGAGTGCAGGTTCGGGGAAGCGGCGGAGAGGAGAGCGGGAAGGACTGAGGGCTGAGGGGAAGGGTATCCGCAATTGGCCGTAGAGCGATCTTTCGGCCGCGACCCGGGTCGCGGGAAGAAGCCCGCTCCTACGATCGTGAAGGTGCTCGTGCTGCGTACCGCGTACCGCCGGCACCCGACACCGCTCCCCTCCGGCCTCGCACGGCCCCCATGTTAGACTTCACGCCGAGACCCGGCCCGGTCCCCGACCCGCTCGGACCGGCGCCTCGGCCCTTCGTTTTCCGCAGGAGACTGTATGGCAGGCCATAGCAAGTGGGCGAACATCCGCTTCCGCAAGGGCGCCCAGGACGCGAAGCGGGGCAAGATCTTCACCCGGCTGATCCGCGAGATCACGATCTCCGCCCGCATGGGCGGTGGCGATCCGTCCCACAACCCCCGGCTGCGCGCCGCCATCGACAAGGCGTTGGCGCAGAACATGCCGAAGGACAACATCGAACGGGCGATCAAGCGCGGCACGGGCGAGCTCGAAGGGGTGTCGTACGAAGAGGTGAGCTACGAGGGATACGGACCCGGCGGCGCGGCGGTGCTGGTGCAGTGCATGACCGACAACCGCAACCGCACAGTCGGCGAGGTGCGCCACGCCTTCAGCAAGCACGGGGGCAATCTCGGCACCGACGGCTCGGTGGCCTACCTGTTCAACTCGACCGGCGTAGTGGGTTATCCGGCAGGCACGAACGAGGAGGCGGTCATGGAGGCCGCGATTCATGCCGGCGCCCGGGACGTGGTCACCGACGACGACGGGAGCATCGAGGTGCTCACCGAGCCCGACGAGTTCGAGCGCGTGCGCGACGCCATGGCCGGGGCGGGCCTGGAGCACGAGTATGCGGAGGTGACGCAGCGCGCCACCACGACCGTGAGCCTCGCCGGCGACGAGGCGGAGCGTATGTTCAAGCTTCTCGACATGCTCGAGGACCTGGACGATGTGCAGAACGTGCACTGCAATGCCGATTTCCCGGACGAGATCGCACAGCGGGCGGCCGGCTGAGCCGGTGGCGGTGCGCCGCTGATGCGCATCCTCGGCATCGATCCGGGGTCGCGGATCACCGGCTTCGGGATCATCGACCTGTCGGATCGTCGCGCCCGCTACGTCGTCAGCGGCTGCATCCGCCTCGGGGAGGCCGACCTCGCCGAGCGCCTTCGAATCCTCTACGAGGGTGTGCTCGAGGTCATCGACACCCACCGCCCGGCGGCGATGGCGGTCGAGCAGGTATTCGTCGCCCACAACCCGCGATCGGCCCTCATGCTGGGGCACGCCCGCGGGGCGGCCATCTGCGCGGGGGTCAACCGGGGGCTTCCCGTGTCCGAGTACAGTGCGCTGCAGATCAAGCGCGCCGTGGTGGGCAAGGGCAACGCGGCCAAGCAGCAGGTGCAGCACATGGTCCGCGTCCTGCTGGAACTGCCGGCCGCGCCGCAGGCGGACGCCGCCGACGCGCTGGCCTGTGCCGTGTGCCATGGCCATACGGCGCAGGGCGCGCAGGCGCGGGGCCGTGGCCTGGCGCATGCGGGCGGCGGTGCCGCATGATCGGGCAGCTCCGCGGCCGTATTATCCACAAGTATCCACCTTCGCTGGTGCTGGACGTTCAGGGCGTGGGATACGAGGTGGAGGCGCCCATGACCACCTTCTACGACCTGGCCGATGCCGCCGGCGAGGTCACGCTCTATACCCACCTCGTCGTGCGCGACGATGCGCACCTGCTGTTCGGATTCAGCCGCCCGCGCCAGCGCGAGCTCTTCCGCAGCCTGCTCAAGGTCAACGGTATCGGCCCGCGGGTGGCGCTGGCGATCCTCTCCGGCCTCACCACCGAGGAGTTCATGAGCTGCGTGGCCGCCGAGGACGTGGCGCGCCTGACCCACGTGCCGGGGATCGGGCGCAAGACCGCACAGCGCCTCATCGTGGAGATGCGCGACCGGGTGCTCGCCGACGACACCCTTGCCGCGGTGGCCGGCGGTGCTGCGCCGGTGGCGCAGGACGCGGTGGCCGAGGCGGTCAGCGCGCTGATCTCTCTGGGCTACAAGCCGCAGGAGGCCAGCCGCGCCGTGCGCTCGGTGGACGGCGAGGGGCTCGCCAGCGAGGAGCTGATCCGCCGGGCGCTGCGCGGCATCGCGGGGGTCGGGACGTGATCGAGACCGACCGCCTGTTGAGCCCCGCCGAGCGCGACGAGGACGGCGGCGAGCGGGCCTTCGACCGCAGCCTGCGCCCCGCGAACCTGACCGAGTTCGTCGGCCAGCCGCGCGTGCGCGAGCAGATGGACATCTTCATCCGCGCGGCGCGCCGGCGCGACGAGGCGCTCGACCACGTGCTGCTGTTCGGACCGCCTGGCCTGGGCAAGACCACCCTGGCGCATATCGTGGCCAACGAGCTCGGAGTGGGGCTGCGGCAGACGTCCGGGCCGGTGCTCGAGCGGCCCGGCGACCTGGCCGCCCTGCTGACCAACCTCGAATCGCGCGACGTCCTGTTCATCGACGAGATTCATCGCCTGAGCCCGGTGGTGGAGGAGATCCTCTACCCGGCCATGGAGGACTACCAGATCGATATCCTGATCGGGGAAGGTCCGGCGGCCCGGTCCATCAAGCTCAATCTCCCGCCGTTTACCCTGGTCGGCGCCACCACCCGGGCAGGGCTGCTCACCTCGCCGCTGCGCGACCGTTTCGGGATCGTGCAGCGCCTGGAGTTCTACGACGCGCAGGAGCTTGGCCAGATCCTGACCCGCTCCGCGCGGATCATGGGCATGCACTGCGAGCCGAGCGGCATCGACGCCATCGCGCGCCGCTCGCGCGGCACGCCGCGGGTGGCGAACCGCCTGCTGCGGCGGGTGCGCGACTATGCCGAGATCCGCGGCGAGGGCCGGCTGACGGACGCCATCGCGGCGGCGGCGCTGGACATGCTCGAGGTGGACGCGGAGGGCTTCGACGTGCTCGACCGCAAGCTCCTCAGGGTCATCATCGAGAAGTTCGACGGCGGCCCGGTGGGCGTGGACAGCCTGGCGGCCGCCATCGGCGAGGAGCGGGGCACCATCGAGGACGTGCTGGAGCCCTACCTGATCCAGCAGGGATTCCTCATGCGCACGCCCCGCGGGCGGGTCGCCACCCGCACCACCTGGACACACTTCGGCCTCAAGCCCCCGGGCGGCAGCGCCCAGGCCCCGCTGTTCGGCGACGACGCCTCATGACGCTTCGGGTCGTGCCTCGCGCCGCGGAGACCCGCGCCGCGGCGATTCACCACGGTCCGAGCGCCGCACCGGCATGACCGTCGGCCATTCAATACCGGTCAGGGTCTACTTTGAGGATACCGACGCGGAGGGCGTTGTATACTACGCCAACTATCTGCGGTTCATGGAGCGGGCCCGCACCGAGTGGCTGCGCGCGATCGGATACGAGATTGACCGCCTGGCGGCGGATGGCATCGTGTTCGCGGTGCGCTCGGCCCGCATCGAATACGTCCGGCCCGCGCGGCTGGACGATCTGCTGACGGTCTCAGCGACGCTCGAGAAGGCCGGCCGGGTGAGCATGGATGTTGCCCACGAGATCACCCGCGGCGGCGACATCGTGTGCCGCGGCGCCGTCAGGCTCGCCTGCCTGCAACGTGAAACCTTTGCGCCACGCCGAATCCCCGAAACGCTCCTGACGGTAATCGCCCCGTGAACGAATTCGTGACCGTGTCCGGCGCAACGGACAGCATCTCGCTGTGGCACCTGGTGATCCAGGCGAGCCTGCTCGTGCAGCTCGTGATGCTCCTGCTGCTCGTGGCATCCATCACGGCGTGGACCATGATCTTCTACAAGTGGTTCACGCTGAAGTCGTCGATCCGCTCCGCCACCCGCTTCGAGGACAGCTTCTGGTCAGGCGGCGATCTCGCGCGGCTGTACTCGGATTGGGCCGGGAAGCGGGGCGAGACCGGCGGCATGGGCAACATCTTCGTGGCCGGCTACCGCGAGTTCAGCCGGCTCTCCAAGCGCCAGGGCATTGAACGCGCGGAACTGATCGACGGCGTGCAGCGGGCAATGCGCGTGGCGCTGACGCGCGAGATCGACGAGCTGGAGACGAACCTGCCGTTTCTGGCCACGGTCGGGTCCACCAGCCCGTACGTCGGTCTGTTCGGCACGGTGTGGGGAATCATGAACTCGTTCCGCGCGCTCGGCGCGACCCAGCAGGCCACCATCGCCAGCGTGGCGCCGGGCATTGCCGAGGCGCTCATCGCCACCGCGATGGGGCTGTTCGCGGCGATCCCGGCGGTAATCGCGTACAACCGCTTCTCCAGCGACGTCGAGCGGCTGGTGACGCGCTACGAGGTGTTCATGGAGGAGTTCCTCAGCATCGTCAACCGCCAGGCCGAGGTGCGCAGCTGACATGCAGAGCTATCGCCAGCGCAAGCGCCGCCTGATGAGCGAGATCAACGTGGTCCCCTACATCGACGTGATGCTGGTGCTGCTCGTCATCTTCATGATCACCGCGCCGTTACTGACCGAAGGCGTGCGCGTGGAGCTTCCCCGCGCCAGCGCGGAACCGGTCGATCCCAGGGACCAGGAACCCGTGGTCATCACCGTGGACAAAGAAGGCAGGTACTATCTCCCGGAGCGTGACCAGCCCTCGGACCTGGACGCCATCGTGAGCTACGCGGCCGCGCTGCTGCGGCGCCGGCCCGAGGCCGATTTCCTCGTGCGCGGCGACCGCGAGGCGCGCTACGACGGGGTGGTGCAGGCCATGGTGGCGCTGCAGCAGGCGGGGGTGGAGAAGATCGGCCTGATCACGCGGCAGCCGGACGGGCAGTAGCATCATGGCGGGCGGACGCAGACTGGGGCGCAGGCTCACGGCGTTGATCTACGCCCTGGCCGTGCACGTGGCCATCCTGGCGGTGATCGGCCTGAGCTTCAACTGGAAGCGCGAGCCGGCCGCCAAGCAGGGGCTGCCGCAGACCGAGATCGTGCGCGCCCGGGCCGTGGACGAGGCGGCGGTGGAGCGCGAGCTCGCGCGCATCGACGAGGCCGAGCAGGCCAGGGCGAGCGCCGAGCGCGAGCGGCTCGAGGAGCTCGAGCGGACCAAGAAGGAGGCGGTCGACGCCGAGCGCCGGCGCAAGGCCGAGGAGGTGCGCCTGGCGGAGCTGCGCGAGGAGCAGGACGAGGCCAGGCGCAAGGCGGCGCAGGCCGAGAAGCAGCGCAAGGCCGAGGAGCAGCGGATCGCCGAGGCGAAGCGCAAGGACGAGGCGAGCAAACGCAAGGAGGAGGACTTGCGCAGGAAGGCGGCCGCCGAGGTCGAGAAGAAGCGCAAGGCCGAGGAGGCGCGCAAGCAGGCGGAATCGGAGCGAAGGCGCAAGGAAGAGGAGGCCACGTTGCAGGCGCGGCTCGCGGAGGAGCAGCGCGAGCGCGAGGCGAAGTCGCTGTTCTCGAATGAATTCGCGCCGCTGATCAAGCAGAAGGTGGATCGCAACTGGATCCGGTCCGCCAGCTTTGCGCCAGGGTTGAAGTGTACATTGGCCGTGCGGGTGACGCCCGGCGGCGAGGTGCTGGAGGCGCGCGTCATCCACAGCAGCGGCGATCCGATCTTCGACCGTTCTGCGCAGAACGCGGTCCTGAAATCGACACCATTGCCGATGCCCGGCGATCAAACGGTGGCGGCACGCATGACGGAGTTCAAGTTCATTTTCGATCCAAGCAGAGGTTGAGAGTCCCAATGGCCAAATCGCTGTTCAACTCAATCGCGGCGCTGTGCCTCGCCGCCTGGGGCATGGCCGCGCACGCGGCGCTGACCATCGAGATCACCCAGGGCGTGGAGCGCGGCATGCCGGTCGCCATCGTCCCCTTCGCCTGGGAGGGGCCCGGCACGCCGACCCAGGAGGTCGGCGGCATCGTTCAGGCGAACCTGGTACGCAGCGGCCGCTTCGAGGCCATCCCCGAGAATGATTTCCTCTCTCGCCCGCACGACGACGGCGAGGTGGTGTTCAAGGACTGGCGACTGATCAAGGCTGAGGCCCTGGTGATCGGCAAGGTGCGCGACCTCGGCGGCGACCGCTACGCGGTCCAATTCCAGCTCTACGACGTGTTCCGCGGGGCGCAGCTCGCCGGTTACCGCTACACGGTGGAAGGCCGCCACCTGCGCCGGGTGGGTCACCAGATCAGCGACATCGTCTACGAGAAGCTCACCGGCGAGCCGGGGGCGTTCGACACGCGCATCGCCTATGTGACCCTCGAGCGGGGCGGGGGGCGCAACCGCTACCTGCTGCAGATCGCCGACTCGGACGGCTACAACCCGGTCACCATCCTCGAGTCGCGAGAGCCCATCATGTCGCCGGCCTGGTCGCCGGACGGCTCGCAGCTGGCCTACGTCTCGTTCGAGGACGGGCGGTCCATGGTCTACCTCCAGAATCTCGCCGACGGCGGCCGCAAGCGGATCGCCGATCACGAGGGCCTGAACAGCGCGCCGGCCTGGTCGCCGGACGGCCGTGAGCTGGCCCTGGTGCTGTCCAAGGACGGAAATCCGGAGATCTACCGGTACCGCCTGAACGACGGCCGGCTCATGCGCCTGACCTCGCACCTGGCCATCGACACGGAGCCCGCGTGGTCTCCCGACGGACGGCAGATCGTCTTCACGTCGGACCGGAGCGGCTCGCCGCAGCTCTACCGAATGGCCAGCGACGGCGGCGCCACCCAGCGGCTCACCTTCGAGGGCCGGTACAACGCCCGCGCGGACTTTTCCCGCGACGGGCGTACGCTGAGCCTGGTCACCGGCGACGGCAGCGGTTTCCGGATT
>Ga0326597_10011977_pt1 | contig 11449 bp, 11 predicted proteins | sample RVTome_12_FD_203789 | JGI IMG/M metagenome (GOLD analysis project Ga0326597, IMG submission 203789) | Soil microbial communities from uranium-contaminated site in the Upper Colorado River Basin, Wyoming, United States - RVT100D185 | ecosystem: Environmental > Terrestrial > Soil > Contaminated >...
TGAGCAGGAGAATCACGGCGCAACCGCCGACCACATGTCGAAGCGCGAGGGCACGCGGTCCCCGCGCAGACGCGCGATCCACGGACGCAATTCGTACCAGAGCGGATACCGCACGTGATGCCGTTCCCAGGACAGGTCGAGGGCGCTGGAAGCCTTCGCGAGCGTCGCGGGCGTGAGGAACTCGATCGATGGAACCGCGAGCAGGGCGTTGGCCCGGGCCCCAAACGTCTGGGCACCGGCCCGCCGCTTGGCCGCGACCATGGCCTCGCCCTGTTCACGCCACTCGTAGAAAGGCGAGTCGAGAATGACGAGGCGACCGCCGGTCACGGCGACGCGGGCTGCTTCCCGCAACGCCAGCGCGAGGTCGGTGGCGTAATGCAGCGCGGCATTGAACACCACCAGATCGCACGTGTCGGCGGCCAGGGGCAGCGACTCGAACGACCCCGCCACGCGAGCGAACATGGTCGGGAGTCGCCCGCGATATCCCGAGGCACTCCCGAGCCCGTCCACGTCGTCGGTGCGGACATCGACGGCCACCGCCCGGTGTCCATCGAGCGCGAGCCGGTAGCAGAGCCAGCCGTTACCGGCGCCCAGGTCGGCGACGAGCAGCGAGCGGTGACGGGTCCGGGCCAGCGGTCGGACGATGCGATGCAGGAATTGTTCGAAGGTGCGCGCCCGGACCGCCCAGGGTTTTGCGAGCGGGCCCGTGCGGAGGTAGGGCAGGGCAACGAGCTCGGCCGTCCCGCCCGCGCCCCGCCCTTCGGCGGCGCGATGCGCGGCGTACGCGTCGCGAAACTGCCGTGAGGCGGGCTGGATCATCGCGCGTCGCCGGCGTCGAGCGGGCGGTCCGTCCGGACGCATTCCACCAGCACGTGGTCGCCGAGGAACGCGAGCGGACGCGTCAACACCCGGTCGGCGGTCTCCAGCACCGACAGCAGGCGAGGGTACTTCGAGATCCACGGCTCGGCGGCACTCGGTGGCACGCAGATGCCGATGCCGCGTGTCGCGACGCGCGTGAACCACGGGGAGAACTGGCGCGCGACCCGGTGGGGTCCGGGATAGAACACGTGAAACGATCGGCCGCCCACCGAGGCCGGCACGGGTCCGCCGGCGAGCCGGCGCAGGCTCTGGTGCGGCCGTCCGCGCAGGAGTTCCACCAGCACTTCCGCGGGCGCGAACGGGCCGAACATGACGAGGAGCACCCGGGCGCGCGGCCGCAGGAGGCGCGCAAGTCCGCGCGCCACGGGCGTGAGGTCCTCCAGGCAGTTGAGCGCGGCGAAATTGGAGAACGCACCGTCGAACACCGTGCTGTCGGCGGCGACCCGCGCGGCGAAGTCGTCGAACCCCTCGAGGGTGGCGTGGCGCACGGTCACCGCCGTCTCGGCCGACGCGGCGCGCACCTTGGCCTCCCCACGGGCGCACATGGCGGGCGAACCGTCGGTCAGGAGCACCCGGCGGCCCTCGGCGGCGAGGAACAGCGCATCGTCTCCCGTGCCGCCACCCAGCTCGATCACGCGCGCGCCCCGGGGAAATGCCCGGAGCAGCGCGCGCCGCACGGCACGTCGCTGGGCGGCGACGGAGCGCCAGGCCCCGAAGCGCTCGTCAAACGAGGGCGCCAGGGCGTCGAAGGCGCGCACGGCCGGCGGCAGCTCGAGACCCGCCGTCATGGGAGCGCCGCCTGGTCCGATCGCGACCGACTTGCGGGTTCCCGCCGTGCGAGCGCATCCCATCGGGCGTCGAGGGCCGGGACGTCGGCGGGGTCGGCGCCGGTTTCGACTTCGTCATGCAACAGGTTCCGGATGTGGCGGTAGAACTGGGTGCTGTAGGTACCGCGAAACATCATGGCGAGATCGCCGGTGTCGTCCCAGTTCTGTTTCGCCCCGAGCTGGGCGCGTACCGTGTCGTAGAAGGGGGTTCCGGGGAGGGGATAGGAGACGGAAACCCCGATCTCGTCCGGCCGTTCCGCTCGGACGAGGTCGCGCGTCCGGAGAATGTCATCCCACTCCTCCCCCAGATACCCGAGCTGGAGGAACCAGCCGACGCGGATGCCGGCGGTCCGGAGCGCCCGGGTTGCCGAGCGCACCTGCTCCACGCGCGTTCCCTTGTCCATGGCGTCGAGGATCTGCTGTGACCCCGACTCCACGCCGAGCCAGACCTCCTCACATCCCGACTTCGCGAGCGCCGCGACCACCGCCGGCTTCATCAGATTGACGCGTGACTGTATCATGAAGGGCACCCGCACGCCGCGCGCCGCCACCGCCTCCGCGAACGCGATGATCCACGGAGCGGTGAGTCCGAAAATGTCGTCGGCAAACCACACGTGGTCAGGATGGACGGTGTCCCGGAGTCGGGCGAGTTCCTCGGCGACGTGGGCCGGCGTTCGCTGGGCATAACGGGTGCCGAACGACGGCTTCGCGCACCAGTTGCAGCGATAGGGGCAGCCGCGCGATGTGACGACGTTCCACGAGAGCCGACCGTGCGCGCCCTGCCAGGCGGATCGGTATTGCGCGACATCCACCAGGTCCAACGCGGGGTACGGTAGACTGTCCAGGTCGTCGAGGAAGGCGCGCGGCGGGGTTGTGCGAATCGCGCCGCCGGTGGGGTCACGGAGGCGCAGGCCCGGGATGTCCGCGAGATCGGCGGTGGGGTCTTGCTGCCAGCGGGTTACAAGATCGGCAAATGCGTGCTCTGCCTCGCCGACGATCACGGCGTCGGCGCCCGCCGTCAGGTACGTCTCCGAGCGGTCCGTGGCGTCCGAACCGTTGACGGCCACGCGGCAACCGCGCACTTTCGCAACGCGGATCATCTCGAGCGCCGCATCACGCATGCGCACGGTACACATCTTGGTGAGGAAGTTGAAGTTGTCTTCCAGGATCCCGACAATTGCCGGGCGCTCCCGGTCGAGACGGTCGGTGAAGGCCTGCACCCCGTCCGCCAGCATGGCGTCGAACAGCGTGACCTGGTGGCCACGCTGGCGCAGGTACGCCGCCGCCAGGAGCGTGGCGAGGGGCGGGTACGGCCGCATTCGCGCCAACTGCTTGGCGTCGTATTGGAGGAAGTACGAATGGGCGATCAGAACCTGTCGGGAGCGAACCGATAGCGTCATGCATCTCCCTTCGCGGACGTGGAGTGCCGCTCCCGTGGTGCAGCGGCGGGCCCACGTCGCCGGGCAGCAACGCGGGGGCACCCATTCACCATAATAGCATACCCCAGGGCCGGCCATCATGACCTCCGTACCATCCCGGAACGGGAGGGCCGTGCCCGCCATCCGGACTCGACCGTGAAACGTGCGTGGACCCGGCTCCGTTCCGGGGCGGCACGGGTCGTGAATGCCGTGTTGCGGCCCTTCGGGGTCGAAATCCGGATCCGGCCCGGGCGATTTCGTCGCGGCACCCTGCGGGGTGCCCTCGAGCAAGGGGCCGGCGCGGGTCTGGCGCCACGCACGGTGATCGATGTTGGCGTGGCAACCGGAACGTCCGCCCTGTACGACGCCTTTCCCGATGCGCGTCTCGTGTTGGTCGAGCCCGTTGCCGAGTGCGGTCCGGCTCTGGCGAGGATCGCGTCCCGATTTTCAGCGGTAGAGGTAGTACCGGCCGCGGCGGGGCGGGTTCCGGGGCGCGCGACCATCAATGTGCATGCCGATCCCGCCCGGTCGTCGCTCTATCACGTACCGGGGGCGGAACCTCCCGAGCTCGAGCGGCGGGAGGTGACCGTCGTCACCCTCGACCAGATCCGGCACGAGCGGGCGCTGCGCGGCCCGTTCCTCATTAAGATCGACGTCGAGGGTGCCGAGCTGGATGTGCTGGCCGGGGCGCCCGGAATGCTGGCCGAGACCGACTATCTGGTGGTCGAAGTCTCCCTGTTCGACTTCTACACCGGCGGATCACGCGTACAGGATGTCGTGCGATTTCTGGACCAACATGACCTGGTGCTCTACGACGTCCTGGACGTGCAGTACCGACCCCTCGACCAGGCGCTCGGCCAGGCCGATCTCGTGTTCGTGCGCCGCAACGGTCCACTGCGCCAGGCCCACACGTTTCACCCGCCGCGTCCCGCGTGACCACGCCATAGGCGACCCGCAACCAGGCGAAGCCGTCGGCGCCAGGTGGCCGCCTGCCGGACCGCCATGAGGCTGACGAGCGTGCGGAGTATCTCGGTCGGGTGACGCGCCCACATGAGCTTCTGTCGCAGGGTGCGGACGTCGCGGTGCAGCAACGTTCCCCCATCGACGGCATCGACGGCAGACCGCATGCGCGGGTTGGCCGCGGCCCGCAACGCCCGTAACACCTCGGTGGGGACCACGCCCGGTGCCAACCGGGCCGTCAACGCGGCGCTCGGAAAGAGGAGGTCGGGCATGCGCCGCTCCCGGGCCGCCGCGAGCGCCTCCCACCAGAGGTCGGGCGTGGCACGGGTCGCCAGGACCAGATCCACCAGGCGACACAGCTGGAGTTCGTCGAACCCCAACGAGGCATGGGAGGCCACGAACAGCAGAAAGTCCGGGTGACCGAGCACGGTCATCGCCTGCCGATCGATGGCGATGGTCGTGCGCGCGACGGAGGTGGCGTCGCCAAGGCGCGCGGTCAGGGCGCCGCGCGCGCGGTCGAGCGTCCAGTGCAGGTCGAGTGTCCATGGATCGTCGGGTCCCGCCCGGTCCAGCCAGGTGGGCAGCGTCGGTGCGTCGGGCGGTTGCCATGTAACCCGCCGGTCATCGTAGGGGCCGCGCCGTACCATCCAGCCGGCCTCCCGCAGGTGCGTCTCGACCGCGGCCCTCGCGCCGGAGGGCAACAGGAGATCCACGTCGCTCTGCATTCGCGCACCGGGCTCCGGGTAGTAGGTCGCCAGGTGTGGGCCCTTGAGGACGATGGGCTCAACGCCCAGATCTCGCAGGAGGGTTACGAGCCGCCCGGTCGCGATTGCCACGTGGGCATACCGCGCCCGCCCGAGCTCGAGGTGGGTCGTCAACAGGTGCGCGACCGCCGGATCAGCGGTCACCAGGCCATCGGCGATCCACCGTCCGAGGAGTGGTCCCACGCCGGAGACGAATGCGGCGATCCCGATGGCGGGACGGTCGTGGTGATCGAGACGGGCGGGTTGCCCCGTGAGCGCCGGGCCGATGGCGCTCGTAATCGCGTGGGCGGCCGCGATGCGCCGATCGCGCGAAACGTCAGGCCAGAGGACGTCGGGGTTCCCGGTGCGGGCCAGCCGATCCAGCCGGTGTGCCACCTCCGCTGGCCCGGGCTCGATGTCCCTCGTAGGTTCCGGCGTGTCTCCACCACGCGTGTCGGTCATCATTCCAACCTACAACCGCCGCGATCTGGTCCGCGAGGCGGTGCGTTCGGTGTTGGAGCAGTCAGTTGCCGACCTGGAGGTGTTGGTGGTGGACGATGGGTCCACGGACGGGACGCTCGATCACCTGCCCGCCGATCCCAGGGTGCGCGCGCTGCCGCTTACGCATACTGGATCTCCTGCCCAGGTCCGGAACGCGGGTCTCCGTGCCGCGCGTGGCACTTTTGTGGCATTTCTTGACTCGGACGATACGTGGCTTCCCCCCAAACTCGAACGTCAGCTCGCCGCGCTCGACGGCCAGCCAGAGGCTTGGAGCTACACCAACTATGACCTGCTGGACCAGGGCGGGGCGGTCGTTGCCATGTCCGGCGGACCGTGGCGCCCGTTTGGCGGCTGGATCGTCGAGGCGCTGCTCTCGAGCCGGGCCTCGGCGACCATTGTGTCCCTGCTGGTGCCACGCGCCCTCGCGCTGGACATCGGGTTCGACCACCGTCTGCACCTGTATGAAGACTTCGACTTCGTCGTGCGACTGGCCATCCGCGCGCCGGCGGTCCCCATCCTCGATGTGCTGGTCCATGTGCGCGAGCATCCAGGCCGACGCACGCGGGCCGAACGGACATCCCATGCCTGGCGTGCCCTCTCGTTCGCCCGCGTTCCGCAGTACGGGGTGACTCCGACGGCCAGGCGCCTCGCCCGCCGGCTTGCCGTCCACCATCTCCGGTTGTCACTGCCGCGGGGCTTGGGGCAGCGTCCGTGGTGGCAGTCGCTCTGGGCGATGATGGGGCGACGAGGCTGATGCGCGTTGTGCACCTGTCGCTGCACCGGGATCCGGCCGGTCGGCGCGCCCGGGACCTGCTCGCCGCCTGGCCCACTCTGGCGGAGCACGCGCCCGCGATCGCCCGGGCGGGCGTGCATGTCGAGGTCCTGCATGCGGGTGCGCATGACGAAACGGTCGAACATGGTGGGGTGCGCTACGTGTTCGATCGGTCGTCACGGGTATTGCGGCAGCGTCTCCGCCGGGCGCAGGCGGATGTCGTGCACGCGCACGGGCTGATCCACGCCGTGCGCCTGTGGTCCATGCGCCGAGGACTGGGGCACACACCGTTCCTCGTGCAGGATCACGGTGCCCGCCCGATCACGGGGATCCGGGCCTGGCTCTGGCGTCATGCGCTTGCCGGGGCGGCGGTCGCGTTTACGACGGCGGAGCAGGCGGCGGCCTACGGGCGCGGTGGGGCCCTGAGACCCGATCAGCGGGTCTTCGCGGTGCCCGTGGCGTCCAGCACGTTCACGCCGGGTGATCGCGCGGCCGCGCGCCGCCGCACCGGGATCACGGGCCACCCGGCCGCCCTGTGGCTCGGTCGCCTCGATGCCAACAAGGATCCATTCACCATTCTCGATGCCGTCGCCCGGGCGTCGACACTGGTGCCGACGCTCGCCCTGTGGATGGCCTGGACGTCCGGGGCGCTCGAAGGGGCGGTCCGGCGGCGCGTGGCCGATGATCCGCGCCTGGCTGATCGCGTACACCTGCTGGGGAGACTGCCCCACGCGGACGTGGAGCCGTGGCTGCGGGCGGCGGACGTGCTCGTGCAGGGCAGCCACCACGAGAGCGGCGGCTACGCGGTCATCGAGGCGCTCGCCTGCGGTACGCCAGTCATCGTCTCCGATATCCCGTCGTTTCGTGCGCTGACCGGTGCAGGCGCGGTGGGCCGCCTGATCCCGGTCGACGATGCGCGCGGGTTTGCCGAAGCCCTCATGGAGGGACCACGCGTCACCCGGGAGGCGGTGCGCGCACATTTTGACGCGCATCTCGCGTGGGATGTGATCGGGCGGCAGTGGCGGGCGTGCTATCAACAAATGGCGGCGCAATGAATGTCGGTCTGGTCACCCTCGGGGGACTCGATCCGTCGGGGGAGGAACGCACCATTCCCGTGCAACGGGCCCTCGTGGCGCGCCTCGCGCGGCATCACGATGTCCGGGTGATCGCGTTGCACCAGCCGGACGCCCCTCCGGTGTTCGACCTCGACAGCGCGCAGATACTGGTGTGCCGCCGTCCGGCCACGTTGCGGGCCGTGCAGCGGCTGATGCGCGAGCATCGGCGCCGTCCGTTCGACATCCTTCATGCCTTCTGGGCCATCCGACCCGGCATGGTCGCCACGTGGTGCGGGCGACGGTTGGGCGTTCCCGTCCTGGTGCACGTCGCCGGTGGGGAGCTCGTGTCCCTGCCCGCCCAGGGGTACGGCGGGGCGCGCTCGTGGTGGGGCCGCGTGCTGGCGCACTACACGTTGCGCCATGCGGCCCTCGCGACGGGCGCTACCGCCCCCATCTGCCTCGCGGCCGCCCGATGGGCGGGTCGGGTCGAGCGGGTCCCGCTCGGCGTCGATCTGCAACGCTGGCCCGTCTGCCCCCCTCGACCGCGTATGCCGGGACCGCTGCGGCTTGCCTGGGTGGGCAGCATCAACCGCGTCAAGGGACCCGACGTGTTGGTGGCGGTGGTGACCGAGCTGGTGCGGCGCCGGGTGGACTTCACGCTCGATGTCGTCGGGGAGGACACGCTCGACGGGTTCCTGCAGTCCCGGGTGGCGTCCCATGGCCTGGGGGATCGCGTGCGGGTACGCGGATGGTTGCGGCAACATGAGCTCCACGCCATGCTGCGTGGCGCCGACCTGCTGGTGCACACCGCCTGGCACGAGGCGGGCCCGGTGGTCGTGCTGGAGGCCGCGCTCGTGGGTGTGCCCACGGTCGGGACCGCCGTCGGCCATGTGGCCGAGTGGTCGCCCGGCTCGGCCGTTGCCGTACCGGTTGGCGACGTGGGAGCCCTTGCCCGGGCGGTCGAGGCGCTGGCGGCGGACGAACCGCGGCGCGTCGCGTTGGCGCGCGCGGCCCAGACGCGGGCCGTGGCGGTCGATGCCGACTGGACGGCTGAACGGTTCCTCGCACTGTACCGGGACGTCGTGCCCTCGTGATCTGGGTGGCCGATGTCCTGGGGCACGGCCTCGCCCTGTCCGCCGAGGATCCGCGACTCATGGCCCTCGCGCGTGCGGCGTTTCCGGGAACGGCATTCCCGCCGGTCGCGCGGCTGCGGCTCCGGATGGACCCGGCGCGTCAGGGCGCCGTGAGGGTTCATGCCGGCATGCACCGCTGGCTCGGCTGGACGGGTGGGGCTGGCGGAGTCGTCGATTGCGCGCGGTGGGCCGCTGAGGTTGTCGTCGGACCGACGGCGCTGCGGGACGGGGTCGCACTGCGACGGCAGGTGATCGAGGCGGCGGCGCTGTTCCTGATCACGCCGTACGATCGCGTGCCGGTGCATGCCGCGGCGCTGGTGCTGGACGGGCACGCGCTATTGCTTGTTGGTCCGCCAGGCACTGGCAAGAGCACGCTTGCCTGGGCCGCCGCGGCCGCCGGGCTGGACGTACTGGCGGAGGACGTCGCGTACGTGCAAGCGAAGCCCGAACTTCTCGTGCACGGCCTCGGGCGGTACGTGCATCTGCGGTGGGAAGTTGCCCGGCGGCTGCGCGTGCCCGAGATTGCCGCCCGGGCGGCTCGGGCCGACAGCGTGGAGAAGGTCGCCGTGCGGATCCTGCCGTCGCGCATGCGGACCGCTCGTCCCCTGGGTGTGGTGATGCTGGAACGAGGGCTGGAAACGGTGCTGACCCCGATACTGCCGCGGGAAGCTGCCACGCAGCTGACGGCCGCCGTGCCTGGTGGCTTCGGGCGGTTTCGCGCCGAGATGGTCGAGTTGGCGCCTCGACTCGTCGCTACGGGGGCCTGGCGGTTATCGGTGACGGACGCGCCGGAAACGGCGCTGCCGGTCGTGTTGCAATTGTTTGCGGACCTGGTCAGGAGAGGAACCTCATGAAGCGCATTGGTCTGTTCGTCATATCCGCGCTGGTGCTGTCGGCGTGCGAGCGCGGTCCCGTTGTGCCGGGTGCCGCGCTCGAGCGCATCGGCGCCGAGGGACTTCGGCAGGACATTCAGGTGCTCGCATCCGACAGTTTCGGTGGGCGCGGTCCGGCATCGCCCGGCGAGGAGGCGACGATCGCCTATCTGACGTCCCGCTTTCGGGACCTTGGTCTCGAGCCCGGCAACGGGGACTCGTGGACCCAGGATGTCCCGCTCGTGAGCATCAACGCGACGCGAACGGAATCGCTCACCACCCGCGGCGGCGGGCGCGTGGAGCGTTTCGCGTTCGGCACCGACTACGTGGCGTGGACGAAGCGCGTGGTCCCCGACGTGGCACTCGATGCCAGCGAGATGGTGTTCGTCGGCTATGGCGTCGTGGCGCCGGAATACGACTGGAACGACTACGCCGGGATCGACGTGCGCGGGAAGACTGTCGTGATGCTGGTGAACGATCCTGGGTATGCCACGCAGGATACCGCGTTGTTCACCGGCAACGCGATGACCTACTACGGCCGGTGGACCTACAAGTTCGAGGAGGCGGCGCGGCAGGGTGCGGTGGGCGCGCTGGTCGTGCATGAGACGGCGCCCGCGGCCTACGGATGGGACGTGGTGCGCAACTCGTGGACGGGCCCGCAGTTCGATCTCGAGCGCCCGGACGGCAACGCCTCGCGGGTGGCGGTCGAGGGTTGGCTCACGGTCGAAACGGCCCGGGCCATCTTTGCGCAGGCGGGCGCGGACTACGATCAATTGCGTGATCGGGCCGCGACCCGGGGGTTTCAGCCGATCGCCCTGGCCACCACCGCCTCGGTCGCGATCGGCAACACCATCATCCGGTCGCGTTCGCGGAATGTGGTCGCGCGTGTGTCGGGCACCGGCGCGGCGGACGAGTACGTGCTGTATATGGCGCATTGGGATCACCTGGGCACCGATCCGACGGCCACGGGCGATGGCATCTACAACGGGGCGGTGGACAACGCCACCGGTACGGCGGCGCTCCTCGCCCTCGCCGGCGCGTACGCGAGCCTCGGGACCCACCCACGTCGTTCGGTGCTCTTCCTCGCGGTGACGGCCGAGGAACAGGGCTTGCTCGGGTCGGCCTACTACGGCAGCAATCCGACCGTGCCGCTGCGGCAGATCGTGGCGGCGATCAACATGGATGCCTTGAACGTCCTCGGGCCGATGCGGGACGTGACGGTCGTGGGCTACGGCAAGTCCGAACTCGATGGGATCGTGGAAGACGCGGCGGCAGCGGTGAACCGCACGGTGATTCCCGACGGCGAGCCGGAAAAGGGCTACTACTACCGATCGGATCACTTCAGCCTGGCGAAGTACGGTGTTCCCGCCGTGTACGTGGACGCCGGCACGGATCACATGGTCCGCGGCCGGGAGTGGACGCGTGAGCAGACGGATGCTTACCGCGTCGAGCGCTATCACCAGCCGGGTGACGAGTACGACCCGGATTGGGATCTGACCGGACTGGTCGAGGACGTGCGCCTCCTGTTTCGCGTCGGCTTCCGGCTGGCCGCGGGCCGGGAATGGCCCAACTGGAACGAAGGAACCGAGTTCCGGGCGGCGCGCGACGCCATGGCGCCGGGCCGCGCGCCCTGATGGAAAGCGCGGGCTGACCGGCCGGTCGCATGGCGTTGTCGCTCACGGTCCCGTACCCGTCGCGGTACGGGACCCCCGTCATTCAACGGGTGGATCCCGCCATCTTTACGCTGCGGTACTTCACGCACTGCCTCGCGTGCGGGTTCTGCGGCGATGCCTGCTGCGATCATGGCGTGGATGTGGATCTCCGGCATCGGGATGTGATTCTGCTGCACGCGGCCCGCCTCGAAGCCTGGACGGGCACCCGGCGCGCGGCATGGTTCACGACCCGCATCGAACGTGACGAGGATGTTCCTGGCGGCGGCACCGTGCGGACGCGAGTGCGGAACGGGCACTGTGTGTTTCTGGCCCGGCCCGGCCGCGGCTGTAAACTGCACGCCTTCTGCCTCGCCGAGGGGATCGATTACCACGAGCTCAAGTCGCTGGTGGACATCCTGTTCCCGATCACCTTCGCGGGCGATCTGTTGTGCGCGGCGGAGGAGTTGCAGGACGGGTCGCTGATCTGCTCGTCGGAGGGACCGACGGCGTATCGCGGGCTGCGGGAGGAATTGCGTTACTATTTCGGCGAGGCGTTCGTGACCGAGTGCGATGGGCTCGAGGCGCACGTACTGGCCGGCGGCATCATGGCACCAAGTCGATAATCCTGTGCCCCTCG
>Ga0326597_10011979_pt1 | contig 11448 bp, 11 predicted proteins | sample RVTome_12_FD_203789 | JGI IMG/M metagenome (GOLD analysis project Ga0326597, IMG submission 203789) | Soil microbial communities from uranium-contaminated site in the Upper Colorado River Basin, Wyoming, United States - RVT100D185 | ecosystem: Environmental > Terrestrial > Soil > Contaminated >...
GAGAAAGCGCCGACGCGTGTTGCGAGTCCTTGGCTTGTGATGTGACACGAGAGCTTCCGATCCATACTGCGAAACCTTCAAACTACGTTGATGTTACAAACGCGCCGCACCCTCCGCAATGCAAACTCCCACAGACTCTCCCTGCAAGCCGTGTTCTCGGCGTTTTGTTTGTCTTGCGTCGCACGCGCCATCGGGTTTTTAATCGAATTGACTTGGGACTTGCGGCCTGTGAAAGCTACAATCAGCTCCCATGCTTGACATCATCTCCGGTAATCCGTGTCGAGACTGCGCTGGCGTGACCCGTCGCCAGGCGATGCAGGTAGGGACGCTCGCGCTGGGCGGCATTCATCTGGCCGGGTTGCTCGCGGCGCGAGCGCCAGCCGCCAGCGCCGGTTTGGCAACCAAGGACACTTCGATCGTGCTGCTCTTTCTGACGGGCGGTCCCAGCCAGATCGAAACGTTCGATCCCAAAATGACGGCGCCCTCCAATGTCCGCAGCGTCACGGGGGCTGTCCGCAGCAAGATCCCGGGCATCGAGTTGGGTGGCACGTTTACAAACCTTGCCCGCCTGACCGACCGCATGGCGTTCGTGCGTTCGTTCACGCACGGAACGAGCGATCACACGAAGGCCGTTGAACAAGTCGTTCGCGGCGGAAATCCCATCAACCAGGCCGGGATGGGAGCGATCGCTGCCCGACTGCGCGGGACGAGTCACCCTGAGACGGGGATGCCAACTCACGTATACCTCGCGTCCAACGAAGTGGAGCGACAGTTCGACAAGGAGCGGCTGCGTTTGCTCGAGGCCGTGGGACCCGGTGAACTGGGCGGCGCGTACGGCCCGTTCCAGTTGGGTGGAGACACCGGGGCCAGAGCGGACATGAGTTTGCGCATTCCTCGAGCACGACTTGACGACCGCTTGGGCTTGCAAGGCGCTCTGGACCGGCTCAACCGGAAAGTCGACGCCGGCAGTGCCATTCGAGACTTCGACAAGTACGAGCAGCAGGCGCTCGATCTGGTCCTCGGAAAATCGCGAGTTGCATTCGATCTGTCGCACGAGGACCCGAAGCTGGTGGAACGTTACGACACGGGCCATTTTCGAACGGGGATTACGAAAGAGCGGTCCTCGACCCTCGGCAGGCAGTTGCTGCTGGCTCGCCGTCTCTGCGAGGCGGGGTGCGGCTTCATCACGATTCACAATCCCGGCTGGGACATGCACGGCGGCGACACGCAACTGAATATGCACGAAGGAATGGAGAAGCTTGGCCGGCCGGTCGATCACGCGGTGAGCGTCTTCTTGGAAGATGTCCAGCGGCGCGGTCTGAGCGATAACATCCTGCTGATCATCACTGGCGAATTCGGCCGCACGTCGCGCGTGAAAGACAACGGCGGTCGTGATCACTGGCCTCGGCTAAGCACTTTGGCACTGGCTGGCGGGGGCTTGCCTATGGGGCAGGTGATCGGCCAGTCGAGCGCCGGGGCCGAAGAACCCCGCAGCGCCCCCGTGACGCTCGACAGCCTGTTTGCCACCGTGGCGCACACGTTGTTCGACGTGGCCTCGCTGCGCCTGCAAGCAGGCTTGCCGCGCGAGATCGAGTCGTTGCTGGAACGCGGCAAGCCAATTGCACAGCTGTTTTAATGTGTGCAAAGGAATTCTTGATGACATCCTTTCAGGAGCGTCTTTGTGGCAATGTCCCCGCCGTATTGACAGCGTTGGATAAAAATCTTGATGTGGATCGTGATGCCTTGCGGCGGATCACCGGCCGCCTGATCGACAACCGTTGCCGGGGCGTGGTCGTACTCGGCACGACCGGAGAGTTCGCCGGTATCGACGACCCACAGCGCAGCATCGCGGTCCAGACCGTCGTCGACGAGGTTGCCGGTCGAGTGCCAGTCATCGTCGGCTGCGGTCAGCCCAACATCCGGCGCACACACGAGCAGGCGAAGGTTGCAAGTGACTTGGGCGCCGATGGCATCTTGGTCAACCCGCCCTTCTATTTCCCGATGACCCAAGACGAGGTCGTGCGTTACTTTGCTGATCTGGTCAGTGTCTCGCCCCTTCCCGTCCTGCTCTATAACATCCCGAAGATGACGAAGGTCACCGTGCAGCCGGCCACGATCCCGCGACTGCGGGACGTCGGCGTCCAGGGTGTCAAGGACAGCTCTGGGAGCCCGGCCAACACCCTCGCTTACCTTGAAGCCCTCGGACCAGACTCCGACTTCCGTGTCGTAGTTGGTGGCGACGCCTTTTTCCTCCACTTACTCGACGCTGGTGTCTGCGCCACGACCGGTCTATTGGGCAACATCGCTCCGCAGTTGGCCGTCCGCATCCACGAGGCCTGGCTGGCCGGGGACTGCCAAACCGGTTTCGCGGCTCAGCGGCGGGCCAACGCGCTGTTTGCAGCTTTCTCGCCGCTGCATGAGTTCTTGCCGTCTGCCGGCAAGGCGGTGCTGAGCAAACTTGGCCTCATGGAGAAATGGGTTGCGCCGCCCAAGACCGCCATGACGGACGCCGAAGCCGCTCGCGCCTTCGAGACGGTCCGGGAATTCCTCCCGGAGTTCGAGTGAATGATTGTTGGGCCGCTGATAACAATCGTTGTCACAGTTACGGATCTGATTGAATTCTATCACTTGAAACAACACCCAGAGCATCTAACACTACCATTTGCCATTTCAGTGAATGTCGTGACAGTCGTACCGATTGGCGTAATTATTTTGTCTTGGCACAAACGAAAACTGTTATAGATCGAGGTTATGTGTCGCCGACGGATCCGTCAGGCCACTCTAACGTCCCGCGAGTCTTGGCAAACGGACGAGCCGGACGTTTCTTCGCCGCCTGTTCGTCGATGTCGATCCCCAGACCTGGTCCGGGTGGCAACTCGGCATGTCCGCTGGAGTACTTGATGTGGACGCCGCCGTAAAGTTCTTCCTCCCAGTCGGCGTAGTTGCGGGCCTGGTTGAACTCGTGGATGACGCAGTTCGTCGTGCTCGCATTGACATGCAGCCCGGCCAATGTCATGACGGGACTTTGCGCGTTGTGCAGCGCGACGTCGATGAAGTGCGCTTCGGCCATCGATGCGATCTTCTTGCATTCCGTGATCCCGCCCGCGTGAATGACATCGGGATTCACGTAGCTGATCAAATGCCGGTCGATCATTTCTTGAAGACCGAACTTCGTGAATTGGCTCTCGCCCTGACATAGCGGGACCTTGACGTGATCGGCCAGCCACTGCATTTTGCCAAGGTCCGACGTGAGCATTGGTTCTTCGACAAAGAATGGACGCAGCTCTTCCGCGCGTGTGCAGAATTCAAGAGCCATCTCCGGCGTAAACTGGGTGTGCGCGTCGTAGAGAATGTCGAAGTCATCGCCGGCCGCATCTCGCATTTGCTGAAGGCGTGTGATTTCGGCTTTCACATCGAACGGCTGCTTGATGACGCCATCGACGGCGATGTTGGGACCGGTCTTGACCGCGGTAAAGCCCTGTTCTTTCGCCTGCTGGACCGCCTCGGCCGAGCCACCGCCAATGTAGAGCCGAATCTTCTTCTTGGCCGCGCCTCCCAAGAGTTGATAAACGGGAGCATCCAGGATCTTGCCGGCGATGTCCCACAACGCGATGTCCACGGCACTCACGGCACTGTTCAGGATCGGTCCGCCGCGCCACCGCGGCCAGCGATACATGGCTTGCCAGTGTCTTTCGATCTCCATCGGGTTCTTGCCAACGATATATCGTTCGTGCTCTTGGATCGCAGCAATCATCGTCGCGGCCCGACCACGAATGCCGCCTTCTCCCACACCGGTGATCCCATGATTTGTGTAGAGCTTGACAAACACATAGTTCATCGAGCCGGTCCAAACCGGAATGACTTTCAACTCGGTGACTTTCAGATCGTCAGGGATCTTTGCCTGAAGTTCTGTTGGGAAAAGTGATTGTCCGATGGCGTGGCCGGCGGTGCCAGCCATGCCGGTTTTGAGGAACGCTCTGCGATCCATAGTGATCTCCATCGTTTCTTGGGGAGAGGGCAGCGGTGTGCAACAATCATAGCTGCGGAAACCACAAACGCCGCGCGGTTTCGCCGAGAACTTGGGCGCGCGCCTCTTCTTTCAGAGGAAGTTCGTCGGTAAAGATTCTCAAATGCTCCGCGTAAGTCATTTTGGGCGTCCACAGCACGTTGGGGAAGTTGCTGCCCCAGACACAACGCTCCGGCCCGTAAGTGTCGATTATCTTCATCGCTGCCTCGTGCAAGTCATTGCCTGGATAGCCGATCTCGGTACCTGTGCTGATGAAGTCCACCTTGGGGTAGAGGTTCTTGTACTTGGAAAGTCGTAACACTTCGTTGAGTTTCTTCTCGTACAGCGGGCCGGGCTTGAGGTCCATGCAATGATCGAAGCCCACGATGATGTTTGGAAACTCTTTCAGCAGCTTCTCGGCACTTTCGACCCATTCCAATTGCATGAGGAAGATGTCGACCGTGGCGCCGACTTCCGCGCAAGTCTTCCAGAGTTGGCGGACGCCGGGGTGATCGAACGTCTGGCGATTGTTGCCCGGCGTGCTGCGCAAAGTGTTGACGCCGAAATCGCGCGCGAATTGCTCCATCAAGCCCGGACTGTGCGGATCGTCCGGGTCGAGCGTGCAGACCCCCGAGACCCAGTCCGGATTCGCTTTCGTCGCGTCGCACAAGTAGCGGTTGTCATAACCGTAGAATGAAACGGTCTGCACGGCGCGCACGGCGGTTACACCATTGGCGACGCTAGTCTTGCGAAGGTCGTCGATCGAAGCCTTTCCTCCCGGCACACGCAAGGGTTGGTCTTTAGGTGGATAGCGATCCTCATCAGGTGAGTAAATGTGGGCGTGACAGTCGATGATCAGCATGAGAGAGTTCCCTTCGAGGGCTTGGATTCGGTCTGATCATAAATGCGGATGGCTCATCATTCCACCATCACCCACCGAATCGTTGCATATGAACTTCGCTTTAAAACAGTGGTCGTCCAGTAATCCGTGGGTAATGACCGGGGCTACCACGGTGCCTCAGTTGCCAGATTGAGGCACCGACACTGCGCGGTTCTCGGCCCCGGCCGCAGATCGTCGTTGCGCGCAGCGGACTAACCGTCCGCGCGCAGAAGCTGGATGCCGCTTGCGCGCACCAGTCAGTTCCATGCGACAGGCACTTGTGAACCGCGAGCCGGCGGGGTTAGCGTAAGTTGCACCGACTCGCCCCCTTATGCGTTGGACGCCGGCTTATACCTGAAGATCAACGCCTGCCCTCTGCCAAGGCGGCCCCCGCAACAGAACATCACGCGGCTTTGGTGGTCGCGTCGCCTGCCGTCTCGTCTTTGAGCCGCTGCCAGTTTTCGATCGGCAACTCCAGCGCGAGCTTTAACGCTCCAGCAGCACCGGCAAAGACGCTGTCGTAGACTTTCGTCACGCTGCCGCCGCCGTATTCGAACAACTCCGCTTCGATGACTCGGTCCAGTCCCTTCAGTTGACTGCCGCCACCGGCCAGGACAATGTTCTGCAACAGCGCTCGTTGCTGCTCGGGATCGAATCGGGTGACCAGCGTTTTGATGCCGTGGAGAATGCCGGGCACGATGGAACATGATGCTTCGGCGAGCAGATCCGTCACATCAAATTCCTTCGGACGCCCGTCGACCGGCAAGCTAACCACCGCACGCTGCTGATCGTCCGTGACGCAGCCGTACTTCTCTTTGATCTGGCGAACCATCTGTCGTGAGATTCTGGCGGCTGGGTACGCTTCTTGCAACAGCGTGTAGAAACGAGCGTCAATGTGATCGCCTCCGATCGGGATCGTGATTTGATCTTCGTCCGCCGGATAGGCACCGAACATCGGACAAAGGTCAATCGTCCCGGCACCGATGTCGATCATCAGCGTATCCGTCAGCCGATCCATTCCGTAGGCAACGGCAAATGGTTCCGGGACGATCACGACGGCATCGAAGGCGGCCTGGGCGGCCTCGACAATGACCTGCTTGTTCTCGAGCGTCGCTCGCGAAGGCGATCCGACAACCCCATAGACAGAAGCGCCAGAGACAGGAGTGCCGGGGCCAGGAGTCGCGGTTGACAAGACCCGTGAAACGGCGTGTCGGACGAGATGCTGGGCCGCCGCGCGATGCAACTCGACTAGTTCGGGAGTGACGCCGGCGACGCGGTGATCGTTGAACTTGAGGGCTCCCATCGCGAACGGTCGGACAACGTCCAGCGCCAACGGATGGCGATTAGTATCCGCACCAAACGCAATGTCGCAGCCGACAAGGTGTCGGGCGATATGGTCTTTCGGCCACCCGACCTGGCTTTGAAGCGTTTGGCGTTGTCCGTTGGAACAACAGACCGAAGTCTTGAAGGTTCCGAGGTCCATTCCCACAAACATGACTTGCTGTTGCTGGCTCATAATTCTGCTCCTTGTTGTTTTAAAGTTTTGAAGTTCTGGATGTGAAAACGGTCGTTCACGATGGAACGCTGATCAACTCTGATAACCGCTTTTGCAATCAGCCGCTTGGCGCTAGCCTGCGGTTCTTGCGTGAACCGGACGCTAGCGCGTACCGGCTGATGTGACAATTGTTTCTCGAATATTAGCGAAGATCCGGGTTGATCAGCGTTCGTCCGTTGCTCCCTGTGGCTGAGCGACTCTACTGCTTGACGCTTCGGCTCTGCTTGCGCATTTGGTCTCGAAGGTGGAGATTCTGTTCGTAGATTTGCGACAGCATCGAGCTTGGAGCATCGTCGCTGTGGCGATTGGGCGGGCCAACCGGTGCGTAACCTGCCGGCGCGGCTGGTTTGTCAACGCGAAGATGATGTTGCGATTCGAAACTCGTTTCGGCGATCGATTTCGCCGCGGGGACGCGCACACGTCTTGGTTGCTGTAGCGGCTCGTGGCTTCCTCGGTCGAGGACCACGACGCGGATGTCGGACTCGCGTTTTGTGTGGTCCATGTACTCACGAACAATTTCGATACACTGTGCGTGAACGAGCGAGGGCAACATCGAGTGAACGACGAGCAGGCAGGCACCGAAGCCGACGGCAAAGCACAGCGTGGCGGCAATGACGCTGTTGGTTTCAAACTGCGGAACTCGCCAGTCCACCGCAATTGGTTCCACGGGAAGATGTTCCGCTTCGGTCGCCTCGAGTGAACCGTGATCCCAAGGTCGAACTTGAGCCACGGAAACGCTCGGCGCGAACGCCAGCAAGAACGAGAAGGTGACAAGCCCTACTCGTTTGGCAATTCCCAGGATTTTGCGACGCTGCGGCATGACTGCGATCGGCAAGCGAACTCTGCGGCGGGCACGACTCCTTACCGAGTGCATCGGCTGCGACGTTCGCGTCGCTTGAAGAGGAAGTGCCGCATCAGACAGGCCGGCCGTGGCGCTGCCGGTTACGTAAGATATGACGGCTTCACATGCGAAATTCTTGCTGGCTGCTTGGCCAGACTACTCAGAAAGATAGCGGATCGTATCGCCGACCCGCAGCGTACCGCCTCGGATCACTTGTGCTCTGAGGCCACCACGATGTATGAGCGGCTTCATGATTCCACGATGCATAGATTCGAGATAGCTACATGGCTCGCACAGTTCGACGCCGCGCAGTTCAACTTCCCCGATCGAGAACGATTTGCCAACGAGGTGGTTGAGCGGAACGCCGTCGGTCAACAAATTGCGTCGCGTATCCGCGTGCGAAAACTTGGAGCCGGTTTCGTTGGCGACCGCGGCCAACGTCTCCGCTTCGATCAGAGTGACTTCGCGTTTGGGCAACACATTGCCGGCGTCATCCGGCGAGTACTTCCCGTTGCACGCTGCATAACGATCACCAACGAGTCCCTTTCCTGGGGCCGCTTCCACCTCGTCAAGCGGTTGCATGGGAGCTGCTGCCGCGGCGGCCACTTGAATCGCCAGTAGTTGTCCGTCAAACATCGGAGAGATCACCTTATTGCGGCTCACTCGAAAATAAGTTGCATTCGTCGATTCTGACGATGAACGAACGCTGCGCCAAGCTGACCGGGGCTTCGCTGAGGGTTCTTTGCAACTGAGCCCTGATGCTCAATAATGTCGTCTCCGCAAATACTGTTTCATGCGTCACGGCATTCTCGTTACTCAGCCCAACAAAAGGAATGGACTCCATGCCCCTGCTCGTCGTTGGTTCCGTTGCTCTCGATTCCGTCCAGACCCCGCAAGCTTCACGAGACGACGTGCTGGGTGGGTCGGCAGTGTTTTTCTCGTACGCCGCCAGCTATTTCACCTCCGTCAAACTCGTTGGCGTCGTGGGGGATGATTGGCCGGCAGAACACACCAAACTGCTCACGGATCGCAATATCGACGCCACCGGGCTGCAAGTCGTCGCAGGTGCGAAGACCTTTCGCTGGCGAGGCAAGTATCTGCCGAACATGAACGATCGCGAGACGTTGGAAGTCCATCTGAATGTGTTTGGCGACTTTGATCCCGTGCTGCCGGAGGAATATCGTCGATCCCCGTTCCTGTTTCTCGCGAACGGTTCGCCGCGTGTCCAACTGAAAGTGTTGGATCAAGTTGTCGGTGCTCGCTTGACGGTTGCCGATACCATGGACCTCTGGATTCGCGAGGATCACGATGCGTTGATGGAACTTCTGAGGCGAGTTGACGGCCTGGTCTTGAACGACAGCGAGGCGAAGTTGCTAACGAACGACGAGAACTTGGTTCGTGCCGGCCACAAAGTCCGCGAGATGGGACCGAAGTTTGTGGTCATCAAAAAAGGCGAACATGGCGCAATGTTCTTCTCCGAACGCGAAACTTATGTGATGCCGGCGTATCCGACGGAAGACGTCGTCGATCCGACCGGTGCCGGCGACAGTTTCGCGGGAGGCATGATGGGATATCTCGCCGAGCAGGCGAACTTCGAGCCGACAACGTTGAAAAAGGCGTTGGCATATGGTGTCCTTGTCGCGAGCTTTAACGTCGAAGACTTTAGCCTCGATCGCATGAAGAAGATCGAGCGTGCCGACATTGAACTGCGGATGGAGCAGTACCAGCGAATGCTGAGTTTTTGAAGTACGTCAGGCTTTCCAGCCTGACCTCAGCCTGACCTGTCAGCCCAGAAAGGCTGACGTACGACTGACCTATGGCCCGCATCCGAACCTTTATCGCCGTCGAGACTTCGCCTGCGGTTCGCCGGCGCGCCGTCGACCTTCAGAACAAGCTGCGCGAGAGCGAGGTGAAGGCGAGTTGGACCGATCCGGAAAATATGCACGTCACGATGCAGTTTCTCGGTGACGTTGAAGATACGCTGATCCCCGAAGTCTGCAAGCGAGTCGCGACGGCAGCGGCACCATTCGAGCCGTTCCATGTCGAGTTCTCACGGGCCGGAGCCTTCCCGGGAGCGGAACGGCCGCGCACGGTCTGGATCGGCGTCGATCAAGGCAGCCAAGAGCTTGTCGATTTGCAGTTCGCCATTCAAGAATCGCTGGTCGAAATGCGATTCCCGCGAGAGCGACGAACCTACAGACCGCATCTCACGATCGCGCGTGTCCGAGGTGGAGGTTCGCGCCAAACGCGACTTGCCGATTTGATCGCCCACTATCGCGACTTCAAAGCCGGGTCGTGTGACGTGTCGGAAGTGTTGATCCTGGCAAGCTACCTCGAGCGTTCCGGCCCCACGTATCAAATCATGGGGCGGGCGCCGCTCGACGGGTGAGCAAGTAGTGGTACAGTTTCGCGCAGACATCCGAAGTCTTTCGAGACTTCGGATGTCTAATTCGCCAAGTTGTACCACTACCAGTGCGCGATCTCCCTTGTTGCTGCGAAGCGATGTTTGCTATAAGCCTCGCTCGCGGTTCTCTCGGGGAGAGGCTGCGCACATCATTGTTCCATTCGGATAGAGAACTCGTGTTTCGCAAACTCATGTCGCTCGCTTTGCTAGCGTCGCTCGTCTCGACTTCGCTCCAATCCGCGATCGCCCAATGGCCCACCGACGATCAGTTGTACGGATTGCCGCCGACGCCAGAGCTAGTGGCTCCCGGCCAGTTAGCTACGGTCGAGGAATTGCCCGCGGGTGAGTTATCCGAAAGCTGGATACTGCCAAACTACTGGTTCAACACCGTGGATTGGGACGGAGGCGTCGAAGTTGGTATCAGCGGTACCAATGGCAACTCCGAATCGGCGAGCTTTCGTGCCGGAATAAGTCTGAAACGGAAAGTGACGATATACGAGACGACGTTTGACTTGACGTATGTCAACACGACGGCAAATGGACTCGAGACCCAGAACAATGCGATACAGAACTTCGGCTATGAGCGAAGCTTCGGCGAAACGCGATGGAGTTTTTTCGCCAAGGAATTTGCCGAGTACGACGAGTTTAAGTCATTCGATCTGCGAATCGTAATGAACGGAGGTCTCGGATACAAATTCATCGATACCGAAACGACAAACTTAAAAGGTCGGTACGGTGCCGGTGTGTCGCACGAGATCGGTGGTCCGAACGATGACTGGGTGCCGGAACTTGTGTACGGAGCGGACTTTAAGCGGCAATTGACCAAGCGTCAGAAGCTCGAGTTCAAAGTCGACTACTTCCCGGAATGGGGGAATTTCAGCAAATACCGCATGGTCAGCAATCTCGGCTGGGAAGTTCTGCTGGACGAAGAGCATAACCTCAACTTGAAGCTCTCCATCAACGATCGCTACGACAGCACGCCGAACGGCCGAAAACCCAACGACATCAACTACGCGTTGCTGCTACTTTGGAAGCTATAAGGCGGGCGGCAGACACAGTTATTTAGCAGTCCGAGGGTTGAAATTCGGCTCTTGGAACCGGATACTCGGAACCGCTCACTGCACCGTCGCTGTGTAGAGTATATTGCGCCGACTGCGGTACAATTCTGACAATTCAATAACGGCGAGGCCACAACCAGGAGTCCACATCATGAAAAACTGTTCGTTTTACATCGCTGTCACGAGCGCGCTTTTCATGGCGTTGCCGGTTCTCTCGGCGGAAGAAACACAGCCGGTCCGGATGGGTTGCGGGCTGATGACCTTCGACACGGTACCGGGTTGGGGACTCCGCCCTGATGGACAATCTGCGCTGGGGCCAACCCACGGCGCTGTCGTTATTGACGAGGCGGGCAACATCTATACGAGCGCCAACAAAGGAGTCGTCATTTTTTCCCCCGACGGCAAAGTGATCCAGTCCTATCTGGGAGAGAACTATTCAAGCATCCATGACATGGAGATCCGCAACGAAGACGGCGTCGAATTCATCTATGGCGCCCGCAACAACAACGCCGAGGGAATCAAGTTCAATGCCCATAGCGGCGACATTGTCTTGAAGCTGCCGTTTCCTGAACAGTCCGGCCTCAAGCTTGTGAAGTTCAACCCGACTGCGATCACCGTCGCTCCCAATGGTGATATCTTCCTGTCAGACGGCTACGCGAGCGATTACATTTTCAAATTCGACAAGGCCGGGAAATACCTGATGC
>Ga0326597_10011980_pt1 | contig 11447 bp, 8 predicted proteins | sample RVTome_12_FD_203789 | JGI IMG/M metagenome (GOLD analysis project Ga0326597, IMG submission 203789) | Soil microbial communities from uranium-contaminated site in the Upper Colorado River Basin, Wyoming, United States - RVT100D185 | ecosystem: Environmental > Terrestrial > Soil > Contaminated >...
TCGCCGCGGCGATCAGGCGCCAGGACGAGGACGAGGTCATAGCCATGCTGGCGCGGCGCGCCGATCTGCGCGAGCAATCCATTCGCCGCGTGTTTTCCATCGGCCTCGCCAAGGCCATCGTGGCGCTGTCCTGGAAGTCGAACCTGCCGATGGAAATGGCCGTGGCCCTGCAGACGTTCCCCGGCCGGATTGCCCGCGCGCGCCGCATCAATGCGACCGCGAAAGGCGAGTATCCGATGCCGCGAGAGGAGCTGGAATGGCACCTCTCGACGCTCGGAATCGGCTGATACCTGCGGCGACGGAGACCCACTCGTTTCCTCGCCCCGGCGACCACCGGGGGCCGGTCGGGCCGCGCCACGACTTGTCGACCATGAACTGAATTGCGGCCTTCGCCGCAATGACGCTTGGGCAACCGCCGCGCCCGGTCCCGAATGGCGCGTGCCATGACCATCTTGCTGAACTCGGCGCGCCCAACCCGCGCCCTGGCATCATACGGTCATCCCGAATGACGGGCCGAGCGGCGCAATCCGGATGGACTTGCGCAATCGGGACATTTCGCGCAATGAGACTTCAAACCCGAGCGTTTGTTGAGTATGAATTTTCTGCATCACACGCGATACCCCATGCCGGCGAACCCCTTCAGCACGATCCGCGAAACGGTCGACGTCACGCCCGAGGTGGCCGGCGAGGTCAAGACCACGACCTGCTACATGTGCGCCTGCCGCTGCGGCATCCGCGTTCATCTGCGCGCCGGCCAGGTGCGCTACATCGACGGCAATCCGGATCATCCGGTGAACCGAGGCGTTTTGTGCGCCAAGGGCGCGGCCGGGATCATGAACCACACCTCGCCGGCGCGGCTCACCAAGCCGCTGCTGCGGGTCGGCGAGCGCGGCGAGGGCCGGTTCCGCGAGATCGAATGGGACGAGGCGCTGGATATCGCCGCCGGCTGGCTCGGCGAGACGCGCCGGCGCGACCCGAGGGGCCTTGCCTTCTTCACCGGCCGCGACCAGAGCCAGTCGCTCACCGGCTGGTGGGCGGCCCAGTACGGCACCCCCAATTTCGCCGCCCATGGCGGCTTCTGCTCGGTCAACATCGCCGCCGGCGGGCTCTACACGGTCGGCGGCAGCTTCTGGGAGTTCGGCGAGCCCGATTTCGAGCGCACCCGTTATTTCCTCATGTTCGGCGTCGCCGAGGACCATGACTCGAACCCGCTCAAGATCGGGCTCGGAATGCTCAAATCCCGAGGCAACGCCAGGTTCGTCTCGGTCAATCCGGTCCGCACCGGCTATTCGGCGATCGCGGATGAGTGGATCGCCATCCGGCCGGGGACCGACGGCCTCCTCGTCATGGCGCTGATCCACGAGCTTCTGCGCGCCGACCGGTTCGATGGCGACTATCTCGTGCGCTACACCAACGCGCCGTGGCTGGTGATCGACGATCCCGGCGCGCCGGACGACGGCCTCATCGCGCGCGACGCGGACGGCGATCCGCTCTGTTTCGACCACGCCTCGGGCGCGCTCGCCAAGGCGAACGGGATCGACATCTCGCCCGCGCTCGCCGGCGCCCGCGCGCTTGGCGATGGCCGCCGCGCGGTCCCCGCCTTCGAGCTCATCGCCAGGCGGTATCTGGATGCCGCCTTCTCGCCCGACAGCGTCGCCGAGCGCTGCGGCGTCCCGGCGGACACCATCCGCCGGCTCGCCGCCGAGATCGCCGCGGCCGCGTTCGAAAGCGAGGTCACGGTCGAGCAGCCCTGGACCGACTGGGCCGGGCGGCGCCATGAACGCTTTATCGGCCGGCCGGTCTCGATGCACGCGATGCGCGGCATCTCGGCCCATTCGAACGGGTTCCACACCACAAGGGCGCTCCATCTCCTGCAGGCGCTGCTCGGCTCGATCGACGTTCCCGGCGGCTGGCGGTTCAGGCCGCCGTTTCCGCGCCCGATCCCGCCGGCGCCGAAGCCCGCCGGCCCGGCTTCGGTGCCCGGCGCCTCGCTCGGCGGCATGCCGCTCGGCTTTCCGACCGGGCCCGAGGACCTCCTCGTCGAGGCGGACGGCACCGCCCGGCGCATCGACCAGGCCTATGGCTGGGAATACCCGCTCGCCGCCCACGGGCTCATGCACGTCATGCTGAGGAACGCCTGGGCGGGCGATCCCTACAAGGTCGATGTCGTGTTCATGTACATGGCCAACATGGCCTGGAACTCGTCGATGGCGATCGCCGACACGATCGGGTACCTGACGGACAGGGACGAGACCGGCCAGTACCGGATCCCGAGGATCATCTATTCGGACGCGTTCTGGTCCGAGACCGTTCCCTACGCCGACCTCGTCCTGCCGGACACCACCTATCTCGAGCGCTGGGACGCGATCTCGCTGCTCGACCGCCCGATCAGCCACGCCGACGGCGCCGGCGACGCGATCCGCCAGCCGGTGGTGGCCCCCGACCGCGACGTGCGCCCGTTCCAGGACGTGCTGATCGAGCTCGGCGTCCGGCTCGCGCTTCCCGGCCTCACCCGCGAGGACGGGGCCCCACGCTACCCCGGCGGCTATCCCGACTATCTCGCCAATCACGAGCGCGCGCCGGGCGTCGGCCCGCTCGCCGGCTGGCGCGGCGACGGCACCGCCCAGGGGCGCGGCCCGGCCAATCCCGATCAGCTCCAGCGCTACATCGACAATGGCTGCTACTGGACCGGCGAGCTCGCCCCCGAAGCCCGGTTCATGAAGCACGCGAACCGGGCCTGGCTCGACCACGCCCACGCCATGGGCTGGTCGCCGTCCACCGATCCGGTCGTGTTCCAGCTCTATTCCGAGACCCTGCAGAAGTTCCGCCTCGCCGCGCGCGGCCATGGGAGCAAGCTGCCGCCGGAGGCTCATCGCGAGCGGGTCGAGACCTATTTCGACCCGCTGCCGTTCTGGTATCCGCCGTTCGAGGAAGACGCCATCGAGGCAACCGACTTTCCGCTCCACGCGGTGACCCAGCGGCCGATGCACATGTATCACTCCTGGGGCGGTCAGAACGCGTGGCTGAGGCAGATCACCAGCGAGAACCGGCTCCATGTCCATCCCCGGACGGCGGCGGGGCTCGGGCTCGCCGACGACGACTGGGTGCGGATCCAGAGCCACCACGGCGAGGTGGTCGGCCAGGTCCGGCTGATGTCCGGCGTCAACCCGGACACGGTGTGGACCTGGAACGCCATCGGCAAGCGGCGCGGGGCCTGGGCGCTCGACAGCGATGCCCCCGAGGCGACCCGCGGCTTCCTCCTCAACCACGCGATTGCCGACCTCTTGCCCGCGCGCGGCGGGCTCAGATACGCCAATGCCGATCCGGTGACGGGACAGGCGGCGTGGTACGATTTGCGGGTCAGGCTCGAGAAGCTCGGCGCCGAGGAGGCGATGGAGGCGGCCCGCGCCCTCGCCGCGTTCGAGACCGGCCCGACCGCGCCAAAGGGCCCCCTCGCCCACGGCAAGGAGATCGCCGACCGGCCGAGCGGCAGGCCGGCGGTCGAGTTCTCCGAGTGGCTGTCCCAGCGCGACGGCGCGCCTTCGCGGCGAGGCGACGGGCGCCGGGGACATCGGCCATGACCAGCCTCCCCACGACCACCGGCGCGAGGCTCGGCCTGGTCATCGACCTCGACATCTGCGTCGGCTGCCACGCCTGCGCGGTGTCGTGCAAGGAGTGGAACGCGGGCGGCCACTCCGCGCCCCTGACCGATTTCGACCCCTATGGCGCCCGCCCCGACGGGGTGTGGTTCAACCGGGTGCACACGTTCGAGGTCGAGGACGAGAAGACCGGCGAGGGGCGCACGGTCCATTTCCCGCGCTCGTGCCTGCACTGCGAGGACGCGCCGTGCGTCACCGTGTGCCCCACCGGGGCCTCCTACAAGCGCGAGGAGGACGGCATCGTGCTGGTCAATGCCGACACCTGCATCGGCTGCAAGCTGTGCTCGTGGGCCTGCCCCTACGGCGCGCGCGAGTACGACGAGGCCGACGGCGTCATGAAGAAGTGCACGCTCTGCGTCGACCGCATCTACAACCCGAACCTTCCCGAGGGCTCGCGGGTTCCGGCCTGCGTCGCCGCGTGCCCGGCGGGGGCGCGCCATTTCGGCGACCTCGGCGACCCCGACTCGGCCATTTCCGGGCTGGTCGCCGAGCGCGGCGGCTACGAGCTGATGCCGGAGCAGGCAACCAGGCCGGTCAACCGCTACCTGCCGCCGCGGCCGAAATCGGGCGGCGGGCGGGACGCGGCCGCGCCGCGCATGCTCGCCCACGCCGACGACAGCGCCGACGGCGCGGGACTCATCGCGCGCTGGATCGACCGCGCGCTGTCGCGCTGAAGGCGTCTTCGTGCATCCCGCCAAATCCGTCATCTTCTTCACCACCGCGTCCGGCGCCGGCTACGGGCTTTTGTTCTGGCTGGGGCTGCTCGCGGGGCTCGGCGCGCTGGCCGACGGCGTTTCGTTCGCGCTCGCGGCCTTCGTCGTTTCGCTGGGCCTCGTCAGCGCCGGGCTCCTCGCCTCGACCGTCCATCTGGGTCACCCCGAACGTGCCTGGCGGGCGCTCAGCCAGTGGCGCTCGTCGTGGCTGTCGCGCGAGGGAGTCGCGGCGGTCGTGACCTATGTCCCGGCGGGCCTGTTCGCGGCCGGCGCGGTCATCGCCGGCTTCGGCCATCCGGCGGTCATCGCCCTCGGGCTCGCCGCCGCCCTCGGCGCCCTCGCCACGGTCCACTCGACCTCGATGATCTACGCCTCGCTGAAGGCGGTCCCGGCCTGGGCGGGCCCGCTCACCGCCGCCGGATATCTGGCGCTGTCCGCTTTCACCGGCGCCCTTCTTCTCCATGCGCTGCTGCGGCTCTGGGGCGGGCAGAGCGCGGGGGTCGCCGCGGCCCTGTCGCTCGGCATCCTCGCCGTCTCGTTCGCGGTCAAGATCGCGCAGTGGAGCCGGATCGACGCCGGCGCCTCGCCATCGAGCCCGCAGAGCGCGACCGGCCTTGGCCGGTTCGGCGCCGTGCGCCTGCTCGAAGGCCCGCACTCGGCGCCGAATTACCTGATGAAGGAGATGGGATTTCAAATCGCGCGCGGGCACGCCGGTGCGCTGCGGCGCCTTGTCGTCATCGCGCTCTATTTCGCTCCCGCCGGCCTTTCGATCATCGCGCTCGTCCTGGGGGGCTCCCCGGCGACGGCCGCGGCCCTGATCGCGGCGGCGAGCGCCGGCGTCGGCGTTGCGATCGAGCGCTGGCTGTTCTTCGCCGAGGCCCGCCATGTGGTGATGAACTACTACGGCGGCGGCCAACGCGGGGCGTGACCTGCCGGGATCGCGCAATTCGTTCCTCCCCCTGAACGGGGGAGAGCCTGCCCCGACCTGATCCGGGGTCAGGAGGGGGTCATGCACACGTCGGTCCAACCAGGCAATCCGGATCGGCGCACTCCGGCGGTTCCGTTCGCGCCGATAATGCTCTATTCCATCCCGGCTGAGCCGCGAGGGAGACCCGATCGATGCCGAGGAAACACCACGTCATTGCGCTCGAGGACGCCGACACCGGCGTCCTCTATGGCGGCAAGGGCAAGTTCCGCATCCTGATCGACGAGAAGATGGGCGGGGCCAGGAACTATTCGATGCTCCTCAACACCCAGCCTTCGGGCGCGGTCGGAAAACCGCACAGGCACGACCGGTCCGAACATAGCTGGTTCATCCTCGAAGGCACCGGAACGGTGACGCTCGGTGACGAGTCCCACAGGATCGGCCCCAACATGACGGTCTACATCCCGCCCGGCGTCATGCACGGCATCGAGGCCGACGAGGGCTCGACCCTCACCTACATCGTCATCTACTCGCCGCCGGGGCCGGAGCAGAACCTGCGCCAATCCGGCGCGACCGCGTTCGACCGGCAATCCTGACCGGCTCGGACCCGGAACCGGCAATCCGCGAGACCGTCATGCGACTCCTGACTTTCGCCACCGGCGGCGGAGAACGCCTCGGCGCCTTCATCGACAACGACACCGCGATCATCGACCTCACCCAAGCCGGCCTTCCCGCGTCCATGAACGGGCTGATCGCCCTGGGCGCGGCCGGGCTCGACCGGGCGCGCGACGCGCTGGGAAAGGGACCGCGCGTCGATCCCGGGAGCGTCGAGCTGCTCGCGCCGATCCCGCGCCCCTTGCGCAACATCATGTGCGTCGGCAAGAACTATCACGACCACGCCGCCGAGTTCCACGGCTCGGGATTCGATTCGACCGGCCGGCAGGCGGTGCCGGAGTTCCCGGTGATCTTCACCAAGGCGCCGACCTCGGTCACCGGGCCCGGGGCGCCGATCACGCTGTCGAGCGATTATTCGAGCTCGACCGACTACGAGGGCGAGCTCGGCGTCATCCTCGGCCCCGGCGGGCGCGACATCTCCAGATCGGCCGCCATGTCCCATGTCTGGGGCTACACGGTGATCAACGACGTCACCGCCCGCACCATCCAGCGCCAGCACGACCAGTGGTTCCTCGGCAAGAGCCCGGACAGCTACTGCCCGATGGGGCCGGTCATCGTGACCGCCGACGAGATCGGCGATATCGGGCCGCTCCATCTGACCACCACGGTGAACGGCGAGCCGCGCCAGGACGCCCATCTGCGCGACCTCATCTTCGATATCCCGACGCTGATCGGGACCGTCTCGCGCACCATGACGCTCGAGCCCGGCGACGTGATCGCGACCGGAACCCCCGCCGGCGTCGGCATCGGCTTCGACCCGCCGGTGTACCTGAAGGCCGGCGACCTTGTGGTGGTCGGGATCGACCGGATCGGCCGGCTCGAGAACCCGGTGGAGTGACAAACGCCCTGAGAGGCTGAGGGCCGTAACATGCCCCCTCGCCCGGAGAGTTGAATGTGCAACGAGGCCGCGCCGTAAACTCGGATCGTCATTGCCCGACTTGATCGGGCAATCCAGTAACCGCCAACCGGCGCCGATCCGCGACCCGCGCCGTTTACTGGATGCCCCGGACGAGCCGGGGCATGACGACGCGGGAGGTCGGGCGGAGGTTGAGCAACCGGAGAGCGGATCCGGATGAGGGGCAGGAGGACAATCATGCTGAAACGCCACGTCCCCGGCGGGATGCACCCGCCGTTTTCCAAATACTCGCACGGGGTCGAGGTCCCGCCCGGCGCCCGGCTCCTCACCATCGCCGGCCAGCTCGGCGTGACCGCGGCGGGCGAGATCGCGCGGGGCGCCAGCGAGCAGGCGCGGCTCGCGTTCGAGAACATGGGCAAGGTTCTGGCCGCGGCCGGCATGGGCTTTGAGGACATCGTCCACCTCAACACCTATGTCACCGACCGCGCCCATATCGAGGGCTACCGCGCCGCGCGGGCCGACTTCATGCCCGACCCGCCGCCATCCTCGACGCTCCTCATCGTCTCCGGCCTCGCCAATCCGGACTTCAAGATCGAGATCGAGGCGCTGGCGGCGAAGGCGGACTGACCCGTTTTGCGCTGGCGCGGAATCGGTGCCGGCGCGCCGAAGCCGCTCGCGGCGCGATTTTCGGCGGCCATGCGGGGTGAGCGCCGGCGCAAGATCGGATAGTCTGTCCGCGTCAGTCTCACGCGAGGTGCGCCGGGTGACCAGGTATTTGCTCGCCTTGTCCGTTGCCGCGATCCTGGCCGGGACGGCGGGCGCGGACGAGCGCGCCGCCGACCTCGAGCTGGTCCTGCTCGCCGACGCCTCGGGCTCGATCGACGATGCCGAGATCGCGTTCCAGCGCCAGGGCTACGCGGCGGCCATCACCCACCCCCAGGTGCTCGACGCCATCGCCCAGGGCTTCGATGGCCGCATCGCCGTCACCTATGTCGAGTGGGGCAGCGCCGCCTCGCAGGCGGTGGTGGTGCCGTGGACCATCATCGACGGCGCCGAGAGCGCGGCCCGCTTCGCCGGGGAGCTGATGAAGCCGCCGCGCATGGCGTTCGGCCGCAACGCCATCGGCAGCGCGCTCTCCTTCGGCCAGAGGCTCATCGAGCAAAACGACATCACCGGCCACCGGGCGGTGATCGACATTTCCGCCGACAGCGCCAACAGCTGGTCCGGCCCGCCGGTGGAAGCCGTCCGCGCGGAGGTCATCGCCAGGGGAACCACCATCAACGGCCTCGCGATCTGGTGCCGCGAGTGCGCCAGCGGCCGGCCGGTCGCCTACGATCTCGAGGATGCCTTCGCCCGGCGCATCGTCGGCGGCCCCGGCCATTTCGTCGTCACCGCCGACGGCTCGACCAGCTTTTCCGAGGCGGTGCGCAAGAAGCTGATCCTCGAGATCGCCGGCCAGGACTTGAATCACGGCGATCCCGGAGTTCGTCCTCGGTTGTCATCCCGGACGCCGGGCGAGCCCGGGAACAGCAGGTTCCCGGTTTTGCGAGCCTTGCGATCCGGGACCCAGGACCGCTTGCTCGGCCTGAACCGCCCTGGGTCCCGGACAGCCCGCTCTTTCCGCCAAATCCGATTCTGGCCGTCGCCGGAACCGGACTTGGGAAAAATCGGCTTCCGGGATGACCGACCGGGCAGGCTCCGGTGAAGGTGATCCGACGGCGAATGGCGGTCTGGCCTGGCGTTGTCGCCGCCCTCGCCTTCGCGCCGACGCCGGCCGCGGCCGCCGACATCGAGGTCGACGTCGCGCTGGTGCTCGCGGTCGATGTCTCCGGCTCGATGGACCCGCGCGAGCATGCCGCCCAGCGCGGCGGCTATGTCGAGGCGTTCCGCCACCGCGACGTGATCGACGCCATTGCCGGCGGCGTCACCGGCAAGATCGCGGTGGCCTATGTCGAATGGGCCGGATTTCCGTATCAGGACCTGGTGGTGCCGTGGATGGTGATCGACGGCGCGGCGTCGGCCGAGGCGTTCGCCGCCGCGCTCGAGGCCGCGCCGGTCAACGAGTATTCCGGCACCTCGATCTCGGCCGGCCTCGACTTCGCGGTCAACCAGTTCGACGGCAACGGAGTGAGCGCCATCCGCCGGGTGATCGATGTCTCCGGCGACGGACCCAACAATCACGGCCGGCCGGTCATGGACGCGCGCCGGGAGGTGATCGCGCGCGGCATCACCATCAACGGGCTGCCGATCGTTCTCGGCCGCGCCGGCGGCTCGCTGTCGACCGATCTGCTGACACCCTATTACCAGGACTGCGTGATCGGCGGGCCCGGCGCGTTCCTGATCGCGGTCGACGACCTGGGCCGCATCGGCGAGGCGATCCGGCGCAAGCTGGTGCTGGAGATCGTGAGCCGGCCGGCCCCCGCCCATGCGGCCGCGCTGGCGGTGATCCGGGCCCAGGCGACGCGGCCGATCGACTGCCTGATCGGCGAGAAGCTGCGCCGGCGCTGGTACGACGACCCGTAGAGCGGCCTTTCTTCACGCCGGATCGGCGCCGGCCCGCGAGGCCGGGCCCATCGCCTCGGCGACCGCGCCGCCGACCGCGCCGAGCTCGGCTTCGAGCAGCTTCTCGATCGCGCCGCGCGGGCGCGTGAGCCCCGCCATCATGTCGTAAAGCACCGGGGTCAGGAACAGCGTCAGCACCGAGGCGACCCCCAGCCCGCCGATCACCACCGTGCCGATCGCGATCCGGCTTTCCGCCCCCGCCCCCATGGCGAGAACCAGCGGCACCGCGCCGAGCATGGTCGAGAGCACCGTCATCACGATCGGGCGGAAGCGCACGATCGCCGCCTCGACCACCGCCTCGCGAACGGTGCGGCCCTGGTCGCGCAGCTGGTTGGCGAACTCGACGATCAGGATGCCGTTCTTGGCCATCAGCCCGATCAGCAGGATGATGCCGATCTGGCTGTAGATGTTGAGCGAGATGCCGGCGAAATCGAGCGAATAGATCGCGCCCGCCACCGCCAGCGGAACCGACAGCATGATCACCACCGGGTGGACGAAGCTCTCGAACTGGGCGGCGAGCACCAGGAACACGATGAGCAGCGCCAGCGCGAAGGTGACGGCGACCCCGCTCGAGGTCTCGCGGAACTGCTGCGAGGGGCCGGCGAGCGCGATCTTGACTTCCGGCGGCAGGGTCTCGGCCGCGGCCTCCTCCATGAAACGGATCGCGGCGCCGAGGCTGTAGCCGTCGGCGAGGCTCGACGAGATCACCACCGAGGGCAGCCGGTCATAACGCCGCAATGTCGGCGCCGAGGCGCCTTCGGAGACCTCGACCAGCGCGGCGAGCGGGATCAGCGTCTCGCCGTCGCCGGCGCGCACGAAAATGTTGGCGATGTCGCCCGGCGTGCGCCGGTCCTCGGGCCTCGCCTGCAGCAGGACCGGGTAGGCGCGGCCGCGCTCGATGAACTGGGTGACCTCGCGCGAGGCCAGCATGGTCTGCAGGGTCGAGCCGACGGTCTCGACCGAAATGCCGAGGTCGTCGGCGCGGTCGCGGTCGATCTTGATGTCGAGCTGGGCCTGGTTCTCCTCGAAGTCCATCTCCGGCCCGACGAGGCCCGGATTGTCCTCGGCCCTGGCCAGGAGCACCTTCGCCCACTCCTTGACGCTGTCGAAATTGGGCCCGCCGACGACCACGCGCAGCGGGTTGCGGCTGCCCCTGAGGCCGAGCCCGGTCGGCGTCGAGGGAAAGCCGCGCGCGCCGGTGAGCGCGGCGGCAACGGGCATGATCCGGCGCGCGATCTCGGCGTCCGATTGGTCGCGCTCCTCCCAGGCCGGCAGGCGCATGACGATGAAGGCGCGGTCCGGCCGCCCGCCGGTGCCGACGATCGAATAGACCATGGCGATGGTCCCGTCGTCGACCATCGGCTGCAGCGCGCGCTCGACGGTGCGGGCCTGTTCGTCGGTGTAGCTCGCGGTCGACCCCTGGGGGCCGTTGATCGGCATGAAGATGATGCCGCGGTCCTCCTTGGGCGCGAGCTCCCGCGCCAGGCCGTTGAACACGAGATAGCTGCCGCCGGAGAACAGGGCGGCAACGGCGATCACCACCAGCCGGGCATTGAGCGCGGCCGTGAGCAGGCGCCCGTAGGTGGCGCTCGCCCGGCGGCCGCGACCGGCACCGGCGCCGGCGCCGTCCGCCGCGGCCCGCGGCCGATGCGCCCGCAGCAGCTTCGAGGCCAGAACCGGGCACAGGCTGAGCGCGACGAAGGTCGAGATCGCGACCGCGCTCGCCATGACGAACCCGAACTCGATGAACAGTCGCCCGGCCTCGCCCTCGAGGAAGGAAATCGGCACGAACACCGCGATCAGCGTCAGCGAGGTGGCGATGACCGCGAACGTCACCTGCCGGGTGCCGCGCGAGCAGGCGACGAGCGGGCTCTCGCCGAGATCGAGCCGGCGCTGGATGTTCTCCAGCACCACGATCGCGTCGTCGACCACGAGCCCGATCGCCAGCAGCAGCGCCAGCAGGGTCAGCACGTTGATCGAATAGCCGGCGAGATGAATGACGACGAAGCAGCCGATCAGCGCCACCGGAATGGTCACCGCCGGCACCATGGTCGCGC
>Ga0326597_10011981_pt1 | contig 11447 bp, 21 predicted proteins | sample RVTome_12_FD_203789 | JGI IMG/M metagenome (GOLD analysis project Ga0326597, IMG submission 203789) | Soil microbial communities from uranium-contaminated site in the Upper Colorado River Basin, Wyoming, United States - RVT100D185 | ecosystem: Environmental > Terrestrial > Soil > Contaminated >...
GTTTTTTGAAGATAGAAAGAGATTTTTGGCCGTGGACGCGAACAAATTTATTATTGGTGTTATCTCCATCCGCCGAGAAAGCTAAAAAATATCTTGACGAGTTAATCAAATTATGAACAATATAGAATGCCTATTTTCAAACATGCACTTAGGTGATCAACTATCGTACTATGACGTTCCAGAGGTAGCTCAATGGATAGTGACACAAAAAGAAAAAGACTATATCAAAATTGAAACTATGTCACACAACCCCTTTAGTTACGCTTACACAAAAGATCAGTGGAACAAGGGAGTGGCACCAAGTATTGTATTATTCTCTTCCGGTCGAGTAAAAAGATACCTCGAACAACTTGTTAACAAATCTGGTACCTGCTAACAAAACAATAGTCCACCTTTTTGCATGCTTAAATACCAGCTGTCCTGGTGTTATCTGTCGATATCTGCCTTAGAGGCATCAGACAAGCAAAGCGTACAAATACGATTAAACAAGTCAGACTGTTAACAAAAACAGCACATAAAAAAGAAAAAAACTCAATTTAGAAGCCCTCGCAAGTAATCGGCAGCTTTCATGAATTCCCATTTTTTATAAGCATCAAACGTGTTTTTGATGACCATAATTGAAGCTTCAAGGGGTGTGTCATTAATCAAAACATGCTTTGTAATTTTATAATACAGTCTGGACTCAGACCGACAGCAATACAACCTCTTTTGGTGCGTCTGAGTGTCGTATTCGCCAACAAGCACCTCTGTCATTTGTCTAATAGCTCCCTGATAAAGCACCTTGCCCTAAGGTCGATCCAATAGTCGAATGAAACATGCCAAAAGCCATTACAATCATCCCTCCAAATCAAATGATCGCCAACCACTGGGCACGGTTCCATGTAAATTATGTAACGAACACCATTGTAAGTAATTTCTTCCGTCCAGGCAACTGGCCAATCCGCCTCAAAGCTCCTGGCTTGCCTCTGGGGCGTTTTTAATAGTTTAGATGAGCTGTGGGTCATGTTTTTCTTAAAAATCGCTTGTGGTCCATTCTCGTGCGTTTCCTTTGATCAGATGATCAAGATAGTGCCTTGACTTAATGGCGTGCCACAGCTGCAGGTAACACGTAAATTGTGGTTCTCTGGTTCCCGGCCGTGTGACTGCGTATACCCTGACAATATCGGGGGCCACTTCAACGGCAACGAAATAGAGGTAAGCGTCGTGCATAACAGAAAAATAATCATAAACAAACTCAGGGCTAAAGAGGCAACCACCATCACCTGGATTCATAAAATAAGGCAGTTGGAACGATATCTTGCTCAAGTCTTTGCTCCAATTAGGTACTCAAGGTAGTGTCTTGACTTGATTGCGTACCAATCCGCAGTTTTCAGATATGTGATAAAGGATGCACTGCCTGTGTAACCTGATCCAGACCATCTCCATTCATACAACCAGAGGCTTCCTCCCCAAGTAAACTTGGCAACAAGATAGTTGCCATCTAATCTTTGGTAATAATCATATATATCAGAGATGTAACAATTGCTGTGCGGATCCGTAAATGGCGGACGCATTTGTGAATCGCTCCTCATCGCGGCAGATCTTTTATTCAGCCGGCGAACATAGAAGGCGTGGCATAGCAGTATGATAATCCAGATAACTGAAACCAGGGCCAACATCTCGCTATACGTCAATGTATGCTCCTAGAAGGCTTCCACCCTTAATCAAGCACTCTAGGTAACGACAAGCTTTCAGCCTATGCCACTGTTCAAAGGTCGTGTCACGAGTAAATGACCGAGGGGAGTTAAATGGCATCATCGCACCGTCACTTCTCCATTTGGTCATATATAAGACGCCCGGGGAGTCAAAATCAGCCGTCCTGTAATTCAGACCGTCATAGTAGCAATCATAGCGTTTGGGCCAGTCAGTCATAACAACCACCAAATCCCCGGCTCACCAAAAAAAGAAAGTTGCATTTTAAGGAGAAAACTGCCTTTCCGGACAACCCAAGATACCTTTCAAGTAGGTATGAGCCTTCCATCTGTGCCATAAACTCAAAGAGTAAATACCAATACCAACACAATACCCACCATCAACCATAGGGTCAGTAGTACTGTGGACATATCCATCCGATCTGCGATAGATAAGCCTACTACCAAGACGGAAGTAGTCATAAATTGTAATAGAGTCATGAGCCATAACTTTCATGTAACTTTCAAAAATCCCCAGCTCACCAAAAAAAGAAAATTGTACTTCAAAACAAACCTCTCCTACAACACGGGAACAGTAAGACCATAATCATTAGCTAGTCCATCTAGCATACCCCAATAGAGACTCCAGGTAGAGTTTAGACTTCTTTTGGGCCCAATCATTTTCGGTAAAATACCCCCGGTAACCATTTGATGACTCGACCATCAGGATCGCAGTAAGTGATCACCAAAGCAAGTCCACCAACAGGCCACCTGGAGGAGATATCCACTGCGAAAAACGAACCATCTTTCATGAAATAATCGTCATACCTCATCAGAAGTCACAGCTCACAAAAAAAACTAATAAAACAATTCCCCTGTGATCAAACACTCCAGGTAATAATAAGACTTAACAAGATGCCACTGTTCAATTGTAAAAGAACCAAGATATTCTTTAGTATTGGTAGAATTAGTATAACGATAAACACAGTTAGTTATACTCGCCATAGTAAGAGAGACATCCTCATTGACATGGAATTGGTCATAGAAGTGGTAAGGAGGGTATGTTTTAGCCATATTGACCAATGATCCCAAGCAACAAAGAAAAAGAAAAACCTAATAACAAAGTGGCCCACACACGCCCTAATGACATATTACCATAAACTGGCCCACATGTCCCTAGAGAAAAGCGGCCCACATACGCCTAGACAATGGCCCAGCCTCGTAATAAAGAAGATAAGTAATAATAAGACTTTATAGAATGATACCTATCAGCAGCATAGTAACCCACATGATAATACATGCCAGTTAAATCATCATAAACAACAGCCTGAGAAGACCAACGATTTATCATAAGCCATGAGCCCGATGGAAGACGAAATTTGTCATAGGTATCTATAGGCAACCATGGAATAGCAGGAGGCATAAAAACCATGTTATCAGAAAATGTTATTGTATGCAAGGGGATTATTGCCTCACTTTTTAAAACCTACCTTGCCATATGTTGCACTATACTGCCATATGTTGCCATACATTGCCATATATGAATTCCCTGGTTTCCCAGAATTTCCCAATTTCCCAGAATTTCCAGATTAGCCAGATTTCCCGGATAAACGGGGTTTACAGGCTTTTCCAGAAAAATAGGGATCTCCAGAATTTCCAGATTCCCATTGCCATACGTTGCCATACATATATGGCAATTGCACTACATTGCACTATACTGCCATACGTTGCCATACAATACATGTAGGGCATCGCGTAACTTGGCATATGCATAATATATGCCATATAAGGCTAAACATTAGCCCGGTAACCTTTTGCACCTAAATCAGTTGAGCACTAAATATCCGCCTTTCTGGGCAAAACCCGTGCCAGTTGCGAAGCATACAGGAAATTGTGCTGGCTGTCTATACGCGGTGCGTCAAATGGGTACGATTTATTTTGGCATGGTTCTTGATCTGGCATAGGATATGCATATAGCAAAGATCATGCCATTCGTTGGCATCTTTATTGCTTTAGCAGGTTTCATGCCAGTTTATTGGCACATTACTTGCTACATGACGCATTGTGTTACAACTTTTTTGGGGGGCATGTTTTGTGCCGTTGATAGGCTTACGAGGATCGATTGTGAGCGGTTTATACGATCTATCGACCTACGTAAGTAACTGGAATTATTGATTATTCTTTTGAGCCGGCCTTCTAGGTTCGCCTCTAAGGCATTTCAGCCCATCGGGCATGACTGGCCAGCTGCTGGCCTGTTTTTGGAGTGTCGCTTGTTGCATAGCTACAAAAGTTAATGATTTTAGGGGTTTAGATGCATACATGATGCCGTAACTACTTGATTTATATAGGAGGGGCTTTTTTGATTGATTTATGTACCTAGGCGACAAGCGAGGGCTCCGTATACCTTTATAGGTCAATTGCCTTTGCTTGAGTCGTCTTATATGGCATGACTCTAATGTCATAGTGTAACTATCTGTTTTTATTCAGTTTGCCGATCTACCATGATCCTGGTGTCATAGTCTACTTGCCTGTTTTTATTCAGTTTTGCTTTTTGCCATGACTTTGGTGTCATAGTGTCATCGAAAATAGATTCCCTAAGTTGAGGCCTGCAATGCTTCCCAGTATGAACACACACACAAAAGCTGGCCTTGTTATGGTTATGCCCTCCGTCATTGCAATGGTTGTGGTATATTCAGCATTGGGCATCCTGGCAATGTGCCTTTGACTCACACAATGGAGAGTACTATGTTGATTGTTGGACTATTGATTGCATATGGCACGGCAATTGCAATGCTTGGTTGCATTGTCAGTGAGGTTAGAACACGCAAAGCGGGATGGATCGCACAATGACTATGAATAAGTTAATTCACCCAATACCAACACCTAAGAAGCAGACACACACAACCGGAGCACATATAATGAGACTGACAAAGAAACAGGCATTGGCAGAGTTTCGGGAAATGTTGAAGCAATTTCCCGAGTTAAAAGATGATCGTCCCGCAAAATGTGAAGCCTGGAACAACTTTACCGATGGCCTTTGCAAAGATCGATTTATCTCATTGCGGCAATACGAAACTTGGACCAACCCTTTCTGATAGCTGAGAACGCGACACGCACGCACTACGGGAGCAACACACACAATGGCAAGCGAACTAGAAACACTTTGCAAGCAATTCAATATCAAGATCAGAGCAGTTAAGACTTTTCAAAAGCGAGCCGATTGGCCGGATGCAACGCCGTGGTCAGTCCGGCTGTGTTTTGACGGCCGCACCCTTGATGTTCCTTTCTATACTGGATCGGCGTGGATAAAAGGACCATCATCGGCCGATGTGCTAGCGAGTCTCGTTATGGACGCCAGCGGCATTGATAATTCAACATCCTTTGAGGCATGGGCCACGGAATACGGATACGATCCAGATAGCAGAAAGGCGGAAGCCATCTACAAAGAATGTTTGAAGCTGGCACCCAAGGTGCGTGAGTTTCTCGGCGATAAATTTGAAGCATTTCAAAACGCGGGGCATTGACGGGCATGGAAGAAAAAATAAAACCGGAAGTGACCGTTTATTTTTCGTGCGTCGACGGAACGTGTATTGTAAATATTGACACTCCAGATATGCTAGAAAACGCCGCCGGACCCATAATTCGAGTCTACCTAAACGATGCCGAGATATTTGAAAACCCCGTTTATCCTGGAAAGGTTGAATAATGAGTAAAAACAACACAATCGCTAAGATCCGTGAAGCTGCAACACTCGCAATAGACTTCGCAGGTCACTATCTCGACTCAGTCGATGCTCGGGACATTCCCGAGTCATGGGCCGTGGAATTGATTAGTCACATCGAGGACCTGACCCATTGCCGCTATCATCGCCATGTTGCGGATTTAGTGCTCCGTAATGCAGACTTGCCGCATGGCACTGGAGCAATCCTTAAGAGACACTTTTCGTTGGCCTACTAATCGCATACGAATTGGGAGTTTGCTATTCATGACGTACATTTGCACAAGCAATCAAGCGGCAGATCTCGCACAATCGATCCAATTGAATGCAGTTGACTATCAGGAAAGCGATCTATTCAATTGCAGGCCTTCCGAATTGCGGGCCCTAGCAGGGAAGATCCTAGGCCTGCAATCAATAAAATGGCATTACCTGTTTACTGAAAAACAACAAAAGCTGGAAAAGAGCAACAAGCTAGGGAAAGAATTAAACATCGGAATGCATCTTGCTCCGAGCAATCTATCTGGTAAAAACACTTGTCCTATGGCCTCTAAGGGGTGCCGTGCCGCATGCCTCAACACTAGCGGCAAGGGCAGACTCAGCGTCACGCAAATTGGCAGGATAAAGAAAACAAAATTATATTTCGAGCATCCCTTTTTATTTCGTGCTCTAATGATTAATGAGATCCGAGCATGGCAAGACAAAGCCGAAAAACAAGGCTTGCGTCTTGCAGTCCGGTTGAATACAACTAGCGATATTGTATGGGAAAACAAATTCCCATTACTTTTCGAGATATTCAAGAATGTGCAGTTTTACGATTACACAAAGATCGCAAAGCGTTTCGAGCATCCTTTGCCTTCTAACTATCACTTGACCTTCAGTAGGTCCGAGGAAAACCAGAATTTAGTGGATCGTGTAATTAGCAGGAAAGGAAACGTTGCTGTTGTTTTCCAGAATATCCAAAATGCTATGCAAACCGGCTATCAGGGATTGCGGGTAATTAATGGCGTGGAATCGGATCGCCGCTATGCCGATCCTGCTGGCGTCATTGTGGGATTGCAAGCCCTTGGGAATGCCAAAGCAGATCGGTCCGGTTTCGTAGTGCCTAACTAGATAGGTTGCCGATAAGGTATTGACGCCACATCCTATCTATGAAATAAAGAGCCAACACACCATGGGAGCCGATACAATGGATAAATTCATTCAAGGTTATTGGAAAGCATTATTCTGGTCTGAGACAATCCTTGACGATAACTGTAACGAACTAGGGCAATTTGAAGATCATTACACCGTAGAAGATCTGGATCCAGGCGATAGAGCCAAGACTGAGAAAACCTTACAGGAATTCTTTGAAAACTGGTCACCCGTATGGCTCGACGCCGGTTGGGATAACGAGCAAGCCGGGCATGACTTTGCTTTGACTCGCAATGGCCATGGTACGGGTTTCTGGGATCGCGACTGGGATCGCAATGATGCTGGTGAGCAACTAACGGAAGCATGTAAGCCATACGGCACCCAAAACCTATACTTGGGAGACAATGGCAAAATATGTGTTAATTAACCTATTGCAATTCGGTTTTAGCTATAGTAAGGTAACCAGACACACATACACAAGGGGTTAATCATGGGATGGGTATCAAGTCAAAGTAAGACGATCGCAAGCTGGAAGAAAGAGATCTTGCAGGGGTACGAGAATTCAACAGCAAGCTGCCGAGTAGTCGAGCACAAATCAACCTGCTACGGTAGGCATTGGTGGGTACTGGTAGAAACAACTAAGGGCGACCCATTGCGGTTCGTGGTACTCTACTTGTTTGAAAAATTCGGGGAAGGGTGGGGATATAAAGATGTATCGGAGGACATGGGGCCATATTATCATGATTGCCCTTTGAGCCTTGTAGCCAAGGCAACCGAGCCGCAGAATGAATGGTCGGCAGCGTGGCGGGAACGCGTAAAGAATCATCATGCGGCCCTGAAACGCATCTAAGCCAATAACCCAAAGGGGGGCAAAAGCCCCCCGAAAGGGATCACATGACAACGATGACACGCCAACAATGGGACGCGTCCACCGCATCGAGCGGTGGGGACTTGTGGAATGCTGCCAATATCTGGAGGCGGGCCTTCAGCGATCCCGCGGTGACGTGGGCCAGTTTTGGTCCTTCCGGGACTGGTCTATGGGCCGATATCACTCTCGGCCTAGACGACGGCACGGTGATAAATCGTCGAATTTACAGCTAATCCCATCAGCGAAAGGAAACAGACCATGAATCAGCTAATCGAATGCGACGATTGCGGGCTCGAATTTGTGGATTGCGAATTGTCCGGCATTGGCATCTGCGACGATTGTATTTGCCTACCGGATCCAAGGGAGCCCGTGCCCACAAAAATATACGAACGACTCGGGCAACGGCCCGCAATCCTTGTCGAGTTTGCCAGCGAGCAAGATGCGGTCTGCTACTGCAATCTCTACGATGGGGACATTATCTACAGCCCTAGTCCTCACCGGCCTGGGTACCGAGTCGAGTTTACTGGCGGTAAATTAGACAACTACCGCCGCCCGGGGGTGCCCTTTTTTCGGGTTACTCCAGTTAATTACAGATAGCCCGAAACGGGCCTCGAAGGCCCGTTTTTTTTGCCCAACAATGACGCAGTGCGTCATTCACCATGACACAAATGTCATATCAGCTATGACACAAATGCCATATTGACCCGCTGCTCAAGATGTGCATTGCCCAAAATTCCCTTGTAACTGCCTGATTTAATTAAAGAAAACTGATTGATTCTAAGAGGATTCTACAGGAAATAGGTATACAGGCTAGGGGTCCTCGCTGGAAACCGCTCATAATCGATCCTAGGAGCACGCGTAACCTACTGATATCATTACACAATCAAGAATAGTGCCAACATATGCTTATGCAAGTAGCATGCCAGGCTAGCACTATGACACAAACGTCATACCCGCTATGATGCAAGTGTCATATGACACAAATGTCATACCCTACTATGACACAAATGTCATAGACAATTAATGCAACGATTACAAGGCGTTACAGAAAGCCTAATGATTACAGGGGGTTGGGTTCATATGCAAAAGTTGTGCCAGAAAAAGGCTCAATAATCCACCCACTTGGCGGCCCCCATACGGAGCATTCATTTCTGTTTACCCCCCTTTTCTCTCTTCTCTTTTCTCATTAGGCAAATCAATCCCTTGCCATTGGCTTGCAAAAAAATTTCCTCCCCCAAATTTCATTCATCAAGCAATTTGTACACTTTCGCTTAAGGGTTTCGCTTTTCGTTTCGCCAAGTCCATCATGTCCTCGCTTGTCTCTCGCTGTCCCATTATTTATTCGGGTCATATTCCTTCCCTGGCATTAATTAATATTGCAGGAGCATGGCATGTCGAATGATACTTCAAAAGGCCTAGAACGGCAACGTCGCGTGAATGCGGGCAAAAAAAAGTATCAACAAAACCTACCTGATACCTCGCAATATCGCGGGGTCACCCGAATGACTGGCCGAAGGAAAAAACCATTCAAAGCCTCCATAAAACACAATGGCAAAAAAATTCATATCGGCATGTTCGCCAGTGAAATTGATGCTGCCAAAGCTTACGACCAAATGGCAATTCAATTAAAAGGCTCAAGTGCCATTACGAATTTTTAGCCGATCTTACCAATAATCCTTTACATGATATTCCCCGTCGGTGTCATACCAACACATCATGTCCTCTGTAACAAAGCACATATCTATAGTACTCGTGTCAACTCCAATGCTCTCAAAAAATCCCCTATAAAGCTCGACGACTTCTTTGTCGTTTATGCGACCAGATTCACTGGTTTCAAACTCCTCAATAAAGGCATCCATGGCCTCTTGCTCTTCTTTCGTCATTTCGTCATTACTCATAAAAATTTTCCTCCTATATTTTTGTTGCCTAAAGTAAAAGTATACCCTACCGCCTCTTGGTCATCGAGTGGCTCCCCTCATTCTTTCTTTCGTCCATTGTTTTCGCCATTGCTTATGGCCAATAAATACCGCAATTACGAGATAAAAAAAACAAAAGACACCAAAGGCAATAATCTTTACCACGCCACAACGCCTGGGTTGTATTTGCTCTCTATTTCGATCTTCATCTTCAATCTCCAATTAACCAATCATCGCCGGCAATATTCTTGAAACATTCTATATGAAAATAAATAAAACAGTTGTCGCCTCGGCTCGGGCGACTCGTCTTCGTGATGCCGTACATGGTTTCAGCATCGGGATTAATAAGATCTTTGCACCGAAAGCAAAAGGTTCCATCGCTTGCATGGGCGATAACCCACTTTCTATATTCTTCGTATTCACTTTTTGGAATCATTTGATTTCCTTGGATATTTGCAATCTATTTCGATAAGACCGGGGTTGATGAGCCCTCTTCAGAGCCCCGGTAAGCCAGAGGGTTGGCTCCACATGCGGTTATTTGCTTTCCAGTGCTTCTTTTATGGCGTTGTAAATACGCTGGAGCCTAGTGTCCTCGGGCTCGACCCAAGCTACCTCAAGCTCCCCGAAAGGTTCAGAATGGTTTGGTGCCCAAGCAATATCACGCCGTATCAAAGCCATCAAAGCTTCGATGACTGCGTAGACGTCGTCTTTGCGAAACACCTTGTCGCAATCAATCGGTGCATGGTGATAGCTGGGCAACAATTCCTTCCAGTCCTTCGGCTTCTCTTTGTTGTTCATCGATTCTCGTTCCTTTTTTGATAACTCGCGGCCATATAGCTCTTGCTCACGATTGGTGCGGTTGGCTTCTTGTTATCGTTTGATGAAATCGTCAGTCATTTTCATCAAGTTCTGCCTCGTCGGGATCTACGTAAGTATTTGTGTTAAATCTATCGTTTAACCACTGCTGTATTGAGGCACCTTTTTTCCACTTGCCAGGGCCCGTATTGACAATTACTCTTCCGCAATTGCGACATCCCATCGCCAAACTGTCAGGAATTGCAAACCAGTCATTTTCCTTGCACTTGCAATCGGGCAGCCCGGGTGGGGCTTTTGATTTTGATTCACTCATCCTCAGTCACCTCAATTTCAATTTCCAGTTCCTCCCCCTTTTTGCCCAGCTCATGCCCCAACTTGAGCATGTCTAGTATATCATAGCCATCGATCAAGCCACGGCCAATTATGGCGTCTTCGGGGCAGTCGAAGAAAGACGCAATATAATATTCATTATAGTACTCTTTGTAGCGATCTTTCTTTTCGCCTACGCTCAACCGATGCGTCTCTCCGCGATCTTCGTCGTAGGCTGTTGTTAGTTTTACTTTCATGATTGAACGCTCCCAATTAGTATAGATTTTTCTTCCGGCATGGGCACAAAATCTATTCCTGCAACTTGAAAAAAACAATTTGTATGAAAATATAAAGACTCGATCCGGCAGTCGCCGCCAATGCCGATGATTCTTGATATTAAGGTAAAACTTTTATCTATAGCCCGACCAAATATTTCATCACTACAGTAATAGCATTTTTCACATCTCGCCCAGCTCGCCGTCGTCATTGGTATCTTCGGAATAAATTCTTCTCCCGCCAAATATTTGAAACAATCAACATGAAAACGCAAAGGTCTAAAACTCTGCTCTGATTTTGTTGAGTTTCTGTTTCTTGATATCAAAATCAAATCTCTATCACGAAGATTTATCTCACTTTTGCACTGGTGGCATTCTGGAGTCATAATAGCCATGGCCAGACCGGCTTTTCCGGTGAAGCTATCGCTGTGTGCCCAAACGCTAGCCCGCCTTCGGTATCTCGAAAGAATTCCCTCTGACTGCACCTGAGCGATGGGACGAAATCTTTTCCTGCGACTTCAACAAAACAACTTGTATGAAAAAATAATGATCTGTACGCGTTTCCGTCTGTCGTCCTAGGGTCTGAAGGTCTAGATATTAGGATATAATTTTCGCCTCTATTGAACGACACTTCTTCACCACAATAATGACAACTTCCTGATTTCATTTTTGTCCTTTTTGAATACCCGTTTCCTGTTTTTTTCTTGCGTCTTTTTTCAAGATATTCATGACCTATCTGGATGA
>Ga0326597_10011982_pt1 | contig 11447 bp, 7 predicted proteins | sample RVTome_12_FD_203789 | JGI IMG/M metagenome (GOLD analysis project Ga0326597, IMG submission 203789) | Soil microbial communities from uranium-contaminated site in the Upper Colorado River Basin, Wyoming, United States - RVT100D185 | ecosystem: Environmental > Terrestrial > Soil > Contaminated >...
TGTCGTGCGACGAACTGGCCGAGCACGGTTTCGACATGGCCGAGTTCGCGCCTGCCTCCCAGGCGCGCATGAAGAAGTTCCTGCCCGAGTGGCAGCCGGCCAAGAACCCGCTGGACCTGTGGGCGTCACTCGGTGCGGGAAACCGGCTTACCCACGAGGAGGGCATCATGTCGGTGCTGGGAGACGAGAACGTGGACGCAGTGCTGGTCGTGCTACTGGCACTGGCGAACGCGGACTTCGACGGGATGCGCGAGATCTACGCCAGGGCGCGAAGCGAGTTCCCGGAAAAGCCCGTGTATACCGTGATCCTGGGCGGACCCATCAAGGGTAGATGGATAAAGGAAATAGACGGCCTGAACATGCCGGTCTTCGAGACCACAAGAATCGCCGTGAAGGCACTGGCCGCGGCATGGCGCTATGTCCAGCAGAAGGATGATGTACAGCCGGACCCCATGCTTGCGGCCGCGGGCGCCTGAGGCAAAGGACCGCGCGCGCAGAGGAAAGGCCGCAGGTGTTCCCGCCCGCCGAGGGCGGGAACACCTGCGGCCGCCGTGCTTTCAGCCCTCCACGGGCAGACAGGCTATGTCGTAGGCATGCGTGAGCTTGCGGCCGAGAACCGGGTCTTCCAGTTCGATCTCGAAGCGCTCTGACGGACGTATCCCGCCCTTGGCGGCAAGCGTGCCGCAGAACATCAATGCACCTTCGGCAAGCCGTCCCATTCCGGCCGGATAACGCGCAATCAGCTCGATCGGATCGAGCATGGTTGTGACCGGCCCTTCCTGATACAGGCTGCGCTTTCCGGCTTCGACAGCGTAGGAGCGAAGCTTGAGCTGGTCCCAGTGGCCGGCGACCTCGTCGTAGGGCCAGAGGTCAGGGCCGACCGGCTTGTCGCACATCTGCTTGGAAATTGTGACGCCGATCGTTTCCACCTTGCGGTCGGTGTGGTCGGAACCCACACCCACCCACAGGCGTGCGTCGATGGTGGCGAGGAAGAATTCGACCTCGCCGCTGGAATCGCCTCCGCATACCTCGATCCCGGCGGCCGTGGTCAGGCGCGCGGCGGACACACGGTAGAAAATCGGCGTCGAGGCAGGGCGTTTCACGCCGAGCGCTTCCAGTTCGACGATGTGCTTCTCCATCGCCTCCCGGTCGCGGCCGGTCCAACCGGCGATGATGGCGGCGGTGATCGCCGCGGTGCATGGCCGGGTGCCCTCGGTCGTGGCAAGATTGAAATCGATATCGATGCCGGTCATAGGATGCTCTGCTTAATCATTTGTTATTGTCCTTCCCACCATTTCGGCAGATTGAGATCGTCCATGATGATTTCTGCGGCAATCAATCCGGGGCCCGCGATGATGCCCCCGCCCGGGTGCATGCAGGCCCCGGCCATGTAGAGCCCTTTGATCGGCGTGCGAAACTGCGCCAGTTCCGGCAGCGGACGGAAGTGTTCCAACTGAGCCAGGTGCATGCGGCCCATGAATACGCCCCCCTCGGCCATGTTGAGGATGCGCGCCTCGATATCCACCGGGGTCTGCGTCTCCCACGCCAGGATGTTGTCCGCATTCACATTGGGTGCGTACTGCTCGAGCTTGGCGATGCAGCGCTTGGCGTATGCGTCCCTGACCTGGTCCCAGTTCCCCTCCTTCAGGCGATAGGGCACCAGCGCCCACAGAAACGCCGTATGTCCCGAGGGCGCCTGCGAGGGATCAAACCAGGTGGGCACGCTGGCGATGAACGCCAGCTTCTCGGGCAGCCTGCCCTGGCGCACGTCGGCAAGAATCTCGCTGTAGTCATCCGGCGAGTCAAAACCGATGTTCAGCCGGAATGCCTGGTTGAAATCCTCATAGCCCGGCTGGGTCTTGAACTGCGGGGCCTCGCGCAACGCCAGGTGCACCGCGAATACCGAAAACTCATCCAGCCGGAATCCTTTGACGTGGCTCACGAATTCCGGATCCAGTTGCTCCTCGCCGACCATCTTCAGGAACGTCTGCTTCACATCGACGCTGCTCACCACCACCGGAGCAAGGAATCTGCGCCCGTTGCTCGATTCCACGCCGACCACCTTGCCGTCTTCGATCAGGATCTTCTGCACGTGCGTGAGCGATGCGGTCTCACCTCCGGACTTCAGCAACACCCGCCACAGCGCGTGCGCGGTGATGTGCGAGCCTCCCAGCGCCATCTGGGACTTCTCCACCTGGCTGATGACCAGCGGCACCACCGCGCCCAGCCCCGCATAGTCGGGCAGCACCCCGCGTGGGATCGGAAGATGGTGCAGCACCAGCGCCTTCACGTGTTCGTTCTCGAACCACTCGTCGACCACTTCGCGCGGGCTCATGCGCCCGATGCGCAGCCACTCCATGCCTTCGGGGGAGCCCTCCAGCGCAACCATTTGCTCCGAGGGAGGCGCGGGCGCACTGTAGAGCGCCGGTATGATCACCGTCGCGACGAATTCGCCGTAGTTGGCGACAATCTCACGCCACTTCCGTGCATCCTTGCTCGAAAAGCGCGCGATGCTCTCGCATGTCTTGTCCAGATTGTCGCTGTCGTACAAACACAACGAGCGCCCGTCGGGCAGGATCATCCCCGCCTGCACCGGCGGGCAGTAGTAGCGCGCGTTGTCCTCCTCCAGTTTCAGGTCCGTGTACGCAGGCATGACGTTGACGGTGTCGTGAAAATACGAGTGCAGATTGTGCGCAAAGCCCGGGATCGTGATCTCCTCGGTGCTCAGACCGCCGCCGGCCTCAAGCCGCCGCTCGATCACACAGACCTTCAGCCCGGCTTTGGCCAGATAGCAGCCCAGCACCAGTCCGTTGTGCCCCGCACCGATGACCAGTACGTCGTACTTGTCGCCTTCCATTTGCTTCTCCTTGCTTGCGGAAATCACAAGGTGCCGCGCCCGCACTTCAGGAACAATCGATGCGCAGCCTGGCGCGTTTCGGAATGGTGAATTCCGGCAACCCTATTTCCTTCCACACTTCCAGCGCCTTCATCATCACCTCCCTGGGAGGGAGGGAGAAGGTGGTGGCATCAATTTTCAGCGTCGCGTCGCAGACGACCTTGCTGCCCATGGTGCTTTGCGAGGTTTTCGAGCGCACCGAGGGATCCATGTTGATCGGGAAGTAGACGTCGTCGATCAGTACCGTGTCGCGCGCCGGGTTGTAGCGCGAATTCATCGCCCAGTCGACGTGAGTGTGATCGCGGATGTCGACGTCGTCGTCGACCACGGTGACACGCTTGATTGGTGTCATCGCGGCCACCAAGCGCCCCACCTTTTTCGAATGCGCGGGATAGCCGGGTTTCATGGCCACGATCGCATGCGCAAGCAAGCCGCCGAAGTTCAGGTCGATGAATACGTCGCTGACGCTGTTTTCCCCCATATCGTCGCGCAGCGTCTTGAGCAGGATTCCCGCATTGGTCAGGCTCTGAATGGTGGTGCTCTCCGATGGCGGCATCTGGCTGGTGTAGCCGTAGAAGATAGGGTTGCGCCGGTGGGTGATGGCGGTGACCCGCACCACGGGACGCCGCTCCACCAGCCCCATGTAGCCGGCGAACTCGCCGAACGGCCCTTCCATGTCGGTCTCGCCGGGGTGAATCTCGCCTTCGATGACGATTTCGGCGTCCGCCGGAACGCGCAGGTCGATGGTTTTGCATTTCACCATGTCAACCGGTGCTCCGAGCATGCCGCCGGCGATGTCGATCTCATCGGCGCCATAGGGCAGGTTGGCGACCGTGGCAAGATGCACCGCGGGCGGCGCAGCGATGACCCATGCGATGGGCGCAGGCTTGCCCTTGTCGGTCCAGGTAAGCGTATTGATGTAGCCCTGCCGCCCCGGTGCGAGGTTGGAAACGATATTGGTTTCGTCGCGCACCTGGCTGCGATACACGCCCATATTCTGGATGCCGGTGTCGTGATCCCTGGTGACCGTATTGGTGGTCAGGTAGGGCCCGACGTCCTTGCCCGGGGTCCAAACGGGTATCGGAAGAATCGACAGCCGCAGCGCTTTGCCGGTGATGACGACTTCCTGGCACGACGCCTGTTCGACCATCCGGGGTGGTAACGGATTACGACAGGCCCTGATCAACGCGTCGTTGATGGCGTCGGGTTCAACGCCCAGTGCCGTGGCGAAGGCTGCGGTGTTCGCGCCGAGCGCTCCGGTTACGATCGGGATCTCGCAGCCCTTGACCTTTTCGAAGTACATGCCGAAGCGCTGTTCGGCGGGCAGGGCTTGGTACATCCACTTGGCGAGCGCAGCAGGCTCCCACATGCGGTCGACCGGCCGGGAAATCCGGCGCAACAGCCCCTTGTTCTCCAGAGCGCTCAGAAAATCTCTCATGGTTCGATGGGTCATGCACGGCTCCTGTCAGTTGAATGTTTGGCGCAGGCGCTGGGGCTGCGGGCACGCAAAGCCCCGTCGCCTCCGAGTCAGAGCCCTGCTCTATTACCATGACAAAATAGGCGACGTTCGTATTCCTGTTGCTGTCCAGCCATTCCGGCAGTACACGCTCGCGCCGGCGCCAGACCGGGGCTACGAAAGGCGTGCGCGCCAGGCTCCCGATTCAATTGTGTGAAATTGCGTAGATATTTTACTATAATTCCTGTCCTGACAAAGCGATCCGGGAGCGGGCAACATGGCGATCAACAAGCGACACGATGAATTTCATGCGGTGGACCTGGGCAGCGGCTGGGAGGTGCCGGAGGGTTATCCGCCCGGGATCGAACAGAAAATCCTGTCCGGCGCGCTGGATGAATCCGGCCGTCGTGGCAGCCGCACGCGCCTGCTGCGCTTCGCACCGGGTGTGTTTACGACCGACCCATTCGTGCATACCTACTGGGAGGAGGTCTATCTGGTGAACGGCGATCTGACCGTCGGCAATGACGCGCAGGGCCGGGGCGGCGTGTCCTTCAGCCCGAACACCTATGCCTGCCGGCCCCCCGGGGCACCCCACGGCCCGTTCAAATCGGAGCGGGGTTGCACGTTGCTCGAAATCCACTATTTCGATCCGGCGTGATGGGCGCTGATGCCGCGATGACGGCACGGCCCAGCATCGGCCAATACGCGCACGATCTGGGATCGGGGCGCGTGACCAGTCGCGCACTGGTCGAGGACTGCCTCGCCCGGATCGCGGACCCGCAAGGTGAAGGAGCACGAACATTCATTGGGACCAACCCGGCGGCTGCGCGTGCCGCCGCGGACGCGGCCGACCGCGCGCGCAGCCTCGGGTTTCCCGCGTCGCGCTACGCCGGTATCCCGGTATCGGTAAAGGACCTGTTCGATATCGCGGGAGAAACGACTCGGGGCGGGTCGCTGGTGCTGGCCGATGCGCCTCCGGCCAGTGCCGATTCGACGGTGGTTGCCCGTCTTCGCGCCGCGGGACTGGTGATTATCGGACGCACCAACATGACCGAGTTCGCCTATTCCGGACTGGGGCTGAACCCACACTACGGAACGCCGCGCAATCCCTACGGCCGCGAAATCGGTCGCATCCCCGGCGGTTCTTCCTCGGGCGCGACGATCTCGGTCACCGACGGCATGGCGGTCGCCGGACTGGGCACCGACACGGGGGGCTCCTGTCGCATTCCGGCCGCCCTGACGGGGACGGTCGGGTTCAAGCCAACGGCAAGTCGTGTTCCTCGCGATGGCGTGTTGCCGCTTTCCACCAGCCTCGACTCGGTAGGTTCCATTGCACCGAGTGTGGCCTGTTGCGCTGTCATCGACGCCATCATCGCCGGCGAGGCTGCGCGCGCGCCCGATCCGTTTCCCCTCGCCGGGCTGCGACTGGCCGTACCACAATCGCTGGTGCTCGATGACATGGACGCCACGGTCGCGTCCGCATTCACTGCAGCCGTCTCGGCACTATCGGCGTCCGGGGCACGCGTCCAAGACCTCCCGTTGCGGGAATTGCTGGAGCTTCCTTCGATCAACGCCAAGGGCGGTTTGGTGGCTGCGGAGGCATACGCCTGGCATCGTCGCCTGCTCGCAACGCGCGGAGCTGAGTACGACCCGCGTGTGAGCGTGCGCATCGAAAAGGGCGCGGAACAGAGCGCGGCCGACTACATCCAGGTGCGCGCTGCGCGGCTTGACTTCATGGGCCGCATACAGTCGCGCTGCGCGCACCTGGACGCCCTCATCATGCCCACCACGCCGCTCGTGGCCCCGGCCATCGCCGAACTCGCGGACGACAAGAACTACGCCCGCATCAATCTCCTGATGCTGCGCAACCCGACGCTTGTCAATTTCCTGGACGGCTGCGCGGTATCGGTCCCCTGCCATCGCCGCGGCGAGGCCCCCGTAGGGTTGATGATCGCGGGTCCATGCGGCTCGGATCAGCGCATCCTCGCCATCGCCCGTGCGATTGAAAGCGCACTTGACCCGATGCGGGAATGACGTCTTCGCCGGTGCGCAGGCGGTGTCAGGCGGTGTCAGGCGGTGTCAGGCGGTGTCAGGCGGTGTCAGGCGGGATGAAACGACAGGGGGTCGCGCGAAGCAAGGCTGTTCCCGAGGATGTGCGCCATGATATTGGTGCGGAACGATTCAATGTGTCTGCGGACCGCCTCGGAGGCCGCCTCGGGGTCGCGCGACCTGATAGCGTCCAGTATCGCCCGATGCTCCTGCTTGACTGCGACGTGATGCGCCGGGTCGCGCAGGGAGATGAACCAGAAGCGCAAAGACCGGTCGTGGAGCGTGCGCATCAGATCCGCGAGCACCACGTTTCCCGCCGCGCGCGACAGCACGCTGTGGAATTCACGATCGAGCAGCATCTGGCGATTGGTATCCGACGCAGACGCCTGTTTCTCCGATTCGTCCAGGATTCTGGTCAATTCCGCGATGTCGTGTTCCTGAGCGCGCGACGCGGCCAGCCTGGCACAGCAGGTTTCGTTGATGATGCGCACGTCTATCATTTCCAGGACATCGTTGAGGCTCACCGCCTTGACGATGATTCCCTTGCGCGGGATCACTTCGACCATTCCCTCCAACATCAGTCGGTTAAGCGCCTGATGCACCGGCGTGCGACCGATCTTCAGCAGCTTGCTGACCTGCGCTTCGTTCAGATATTCCCCGGGACGAAAACCCAGGCTGATAATTTTCGCTTTGATGCTTTCGTAAGCCCGTGCGTGCAGCGGCGCCTTCAGGTCGGCGCTGCGCATGCGCTTGACCGCCGCCGGTGGGCGCGCTTTGCGCGCCCGGGCGCCTTGCGCGAGCGTCGCGGCTGCGGGCGACTTTTCCCGGCGCGCGCTCAAGCGCGGCTCCCCTCGCGCAATTTGTAGCGCTGGATCTTTCCGGTCACCGTCTTGGGCAGTTCGTCGACAAACTCAAACCAGCGCGGGTACTTGTATCCGGCCAGGCGCGATTTGCAGAACTTCCGCAATTCGTCGATCGTCGACGGGCCGCGCTCGGCGCCGTCGCGCAGAACGAGGTATGCCGCCGGCTTGACCAGCCCGTCGGCATCGGCCTGGCCGATTACCGCTGCTTCGCGCACCATGGGGTGCTCCAGGAGCTGGGCTTCGATCTCGAGCGGAGAGCACCACATGCCGCCGACCTTGAGCATGTCGTCTCCGCGACCGGTGTTGACGTAGTAGCCCTGCTCGTCGATGGTGTACATGTCCCCGGTGTTGAGCCACTCCCCGAGCATGGTCGCGGCGGTCTTGGCCGGATTATTCCAGTAACAGCGTGCGTTCGACTCCCCTTTCACCAGCAGCGTTCCCACCTCTCCCGGCCCCAGGCTGTTCCCGGCATCGTCGACGATTTTCACCTCGTAGCCGGGAACCGGACGCCCCGATGTTCCCGGCTTGATGTCCTCGTGCCGATTGGACACGAATATATGCAGGACCTCGGTGGATCCGATGCCGTCGAGAATGCGTATCCCGGTTCGTTCCTGCCATCGCTTGAATATCGGAGCGGGCAGAGCCTCTCCCGCGGATGCGGCCTTCCTGACCGAACTCAAGTCGCGCGGACCGGCTTCGAGCGCATGCAACATCTGCCCGTAGAGCGTCGGGACGCCGAAAAACACGCTCGGCCGGAATTTCTCGATCATGTCCAATGCCATTTCCGCCGAAGAACGTTCCTCGCAGAGCACCACCGTTGCGCCGGCCCAGAGCGGAAATGTCATGCCGCCGCCAAAACCGTAGGAGAAGAAAAGCTTGCTCGCGCAAAATACGATGTCCGCCGCACCTACGCCGAGAACGCCGATGGCATAGCGTTCGCTGGTAATCACCATGTCGCGATGCACGTGCACCACGCCTTTCGGATTGCCGGTGGAGCCCGAGGAGTACAACCAGAAGCAGTCCTCGTCGGCGCGGGTGGCCGCAGCCTGCAGCGTATCCGGCGCCGTCTGCATCAGCGTGGCGAGCGCGTCCGTGGAAAGGATGTGCGCCGGCGCGGCGGCAAGCATTTTCGCGCCCGACACCACCTCACCCGCCAGTTCCGGGGAGTAGACGACGCCTGCGCACCCCGAATCCTCGATGTGATAGCGGTAATCCCCTGCCTTGAGCAGCGTATTGACGGCAACGGGCACGATGCCGGCCTTGATCGCGCCCCAAAACGCGTAAAAGAACATCGGCGTGTCGCGCACCGCCATCACTAGCCGAGCCCCACGGCCGATTCCGAGCGACTTGAGCGCATTTGCGCAGCGCGAGACATTCTCGGCAAGCTGGGCGTAGGAAATATCGCCGCCGCCGGTGCGCAACGCAACCCGGTCGCCGCGGCCCTCGGTGAGGTGCCGGTCGATGAAAGCGACCGCGACATTGAACACGGGCGAGAAGCGAATCGTCGCAGCGCCCTCACCCGGTTCGATGCAGACCGCGTGCTCGTTTGTCATCGCCGTGCTCCTCGTGCTATTGACCATGTACCGAACGATACTATAAAATATCACAAGCGTTTCAGCATAGGCAAGCGGGAACCGCGCGACGCTCGCGGTCACGCGCGCTGCGCAGGCAGGTCACGATCCAGAAATCCGGGCAAGGAAATCTCCGATGAAAAACGAACCCCAGGTAGGCAAGCATGTCGGACGCCCGATGGAACGCGTCGAGGACGCCTCCCTGCTTGCGGGGCAGGCTTTGTTCAGCGATGACATCGCGACGCGCCCCGATACGCTGCATGCGGCGATCGTGCGCTCGCCGCATGCGCACGCTGAAATCCTTGCCATTGACACTGCCGAGGCGCTCGCGCAGCCCGGCGTTGTGGCGGTCCTGACCGGCAAGGAGATCAAGGAGGATTCCGATCCCTTCCTGATGGTACTGCGCGTGCCCATGGACCAGTGGTCGCTCGCGATCGACCGGGTGCGTTTCGTCGGCGAGTCGGTTGCGGTCGTGATTGCCCGGGACCGTTACCTGGCCGAGGACGCGGTCGAACGAGTAAAAGTCTCCTACAAGCCCCTGCCCGCCGTCGTCGATCCCTTGGATGCCGCCCGGGAAGACGCGCCTCTGGTACACCCGGCCGCCGGCAAGAATGTCGTGTCGGAGCGCCACTTCAGCTACGGCGACCCCGAACGCGCCTTCAGGGAAGCCGACCACGTGGTCGAACTCACGATCGATTACCCGCGCAATTCGCAGACGCCGCTGGAAGGCTTTGTCGTAGTCGCCGACTATCGACGCGAAGACAAGCTGTACGACGTCCTGTCGAATTTCCAGGGTCCGTTTACGGTGCATCCGGTGATGTCCAAGGCGCTGCGGGTCAAGGGACCGCATTTACGCATGCGCTCGCCTGCCTTTTCGGGCGGCGGATTCGGCATCAAGCAGGCGATATTCCCCTATGTCGTGCTGATGTGCATCGCCTCGAAGCGGGTCGGCCGCCCGGTCAAGTGGGTGGAAGACCGCCTGGAACACCTGACCGCCGCGATCGCCGCACCCAATCGCATCATACGCAGCCAGGCGGCGGTGATGAACGATGGCACGGTGACCGGCTTCCGATTCGAGCAACTGGATGACTACGGCGCCTATCTGCGGCCGCCGATGCCGGGCCCGCTGTACCGGCAGCACGGCATCATGACCGGCGGTTATCACGCCAAGCACATGACCATCACCAACCGTCTGGTCATGACCAACAAGACGCCTTCGGGAATGGTGCGCGGCTTCGGCGGCCCGCAGATCTACTTCGCGCTGGAGCGATTGATGCAGCGCGTGGCGGTAGAGCTGAAAATGGACCCGCTGGAGGTGATCCGCCGCAATCTGATCCCGGCAGGATCGTTTCCGTACCGCGCCCCCGCCGGCGCTCTGATCGAGTCGGGCGATTACCAGGCTGCGGTGGCGTTGGCGGTCCGCGACGGCGGGCTGGAGGAACTCAGGCAGCGGCGGGACAAGGCGCGCGCCGAAGGTCGACTCTACGGAATCGGATTCGCCGTTGTCGTCGAACCGGCCCAGTCGAACATGGGCTATCTCAGCACCATCAATACGGTCGAAGAGCGTCACAAGGCCGGACCAAAGGGCGGCAACGTCGCCTACTCGACGGTCAGCGTCGACGCGCTCGGAGGCGTGAGCGTCACCGCGGACAGTCTGCCGCAGGGCCAGGGTCACGCCACGGTCCTCAGCCAGATCGTCGCCGACGAACTCGGCCTGGATCCGCGCGATATCGTCTGCAACATGGAACGCGACACGCAGCGCGATCCCTGGTCGATCGCGACCGGAAATTATTCCAGCCGGTTCAGCTCGTCGACCGCGCCGGCGGCACTGTTTGCCGCGCGCAAGGTGCGCGCGAAGCTCGCCCGGATCGCCGCGCACATGCTCAATGTACCGGTCGAGAAGATTGCGTTTGCCGACAGCAAGATCTATTGCGTCGACGACCCGCAGAAGTCGCAGCGGTTTTCGCGCGTCGCCGGAACGGCCCACTGGTCGCCGGGCGAATTGCCCGAGGGCATGGAGCCGGGGATCTCGGAGATCGGGGTGTGGTCGCCCAAGGAGCTGGAACCACCGAACGACGCTGACCAGATCAATACCTCGCTCACTTATGGCTTCGTGTTCGATTATTGCGGCCTCGAGGTGGATCGGGACACCGGCGATGTGAAGATCGACCGCTACGTGACCACGCACGATTCGGGAAAACTCCTCAACCCGCTACTGGCCGACGGGCAGGTCTACGGCGGCTTCGCCTGGGGCGTGGGCGCGGCATTGCGCGAGCAGTTCGTCTATGGCGAGGATGGAAGCTTCCTCTCCGGCACCTTTGCCGATTATCTGTGTCCGACCGCATGCGAAGTACCGGAGCCGATCATTCTTCACATGGAGACGCCCTCGCCATTGACGCCCCTTGGCGCAAAGGGCATCGGTGAAGGCAACGTGATGAGCACGCCCGTTTGTATCGCCAACGCCGTCGCGGACGCCATCGATGCCAAGGATCTGCGGCTGCCGCTGACGCCGTCGAAGCTCGCCGCCATGATCCAGGGCGAGGAGCCCGCGCGGCCTGCCGCAAAGGCTGGGGCACCGACGCAAGTCGCGAAACCACGCGGAAAAGGAATAC
>Ga0326597_10011983_pt1 | contig 11445 bp, 11 predicted proteins | sample RVTome_12_FD_203789 | JGI IMG/M metagenome (GOLD analysis project Ga0326597, IMG submission 203789) | Soil microbial communities from uranium-contaminated site in the Upper Colorado River Basin, Wyoming, United States - RVT100D185 | ecosystem: Environmental > Terrestrial > Soil > Contaminated >...
CCCGAGGGCAACCTCATCCTCCACTACGAGGACATCGAGAACGGCGGCCGCATCGTCGAGGCGGAATACGACCTCGTCGTTCTCGCCGTCGGCGTCCAGCCCAACAGCGACGCCGAGGAGCTGTTCGAGGTCGGCGAGCTCGCCGTCGACGAGTGGCGCTACGTGGACGAGCCCGACGAGGACCTCAATCCCGGCCGGACGAGCATCCCCGGGGTCTTCGTGGCCGGCGCGGCCTCGGGTGCCAAGGACATCGCCGATTCGATCCTCCACGCCGGCGCCGCGGTCGCCCAGGTGGCCGCCCATCTCGAGACCGCGAAGGCCGACGCGGCGATGCTCGACGAAGTCCGCAAGGCGATGGTGCCGGCATGACCAAGGCGCTGGCGCCCGAAACGGTCGCCTCCGACATGGTCGCGTCCGAGCCGTCCGCCGCGGGCCGCCGAATTGGCGTGTATGTCTGTCATTGCGGCGGGAACATCAGCGACTACGTCGATGTCGAGAAGGTGATCTCGGACATCGGTGACGCCGGCGACGTGGTCGTCGCGAAGACGGCGATGTTCGCCTGCTCCGACGCGACCCAGCAGGACATGGTTGCCGACATCCAGGCCCAGGGGCTCGACGGGCTCGTGGTGGCCTCCTGCTCGCCGAAGCTCCACACGTACACGTTCCGGGCGGTCGCCGGGCGGGCCGGGCTCAACCCCTACGAATACAGCCAGGTGAACATCCGCGAGCAGTGCTCGTGGGTCCACACCGACGACCGCGAGGCGGCCACGGCCAAGGCCACGGCCCTCGTCAATGCCGGCATCTCCCGGACGCGACTCACCACGCCGCTCGAGCCGATGGTCGTCGAGACGCTGCCCCACACCCTGGTCATCGGCGGCGGCGTCGCCGGCCTCCGGGCGGCGGTCGGGCTCGCCGACATCGGGCTCCGGGTCACGCTCGTCGAGCGCGAGCTCCAGCTCGGCGGCTGGGTCGGCGGGTTCGGGACGATGTACCCCCACGGCCGCGACGGTCGCGAGCTCATCGAGACGCTGGTGGCCGAGGTCCGGAAGCGCCCCGCGATCACGGTCCTCACCGGGGCCGAGGTCGTCGGCAAGGCCGGCAGCTTCGGCAACTACCTGGTCAGCGTCCGGATCGGCGGCGAGGGCTCGGCCGCCCTCGAGGTCGCGGCCGGCTCGATCGTCGTCGCGACCGGCTTCGAGAGCTACCAGCCCGAGATCGGCGAGCTCGGCTACGGCATCGAGGGCGTGGTCACGCTGCCCGACTTCAAGGCGATGGTGGACGCGTCGGCGGGCGGCGCCGGCCCGCTGGCATGGCACGGCCGGCGCGTCCGGAGCCTCGCCTACGTCTACTGCGTCGGCAGCCGCCAGCTCGCCGACGCCCCGGACGCGAACCAGTACTGCTCGCGCTTCTGCTGCGCGGCGACCGTCCAGACCTCGGTCCAGGTGGCCGGGCTCGATCCGGCGATCCGTCAGTTCCACCTCTACCGGGACATGCGGACGTACGGCAAGTTCGAGCCCCTCTACACGGAGTCGCGCAAGGCCGGCTCGGTCTTCCTGAAGTTCGCCCCCGAGGCACCGCCCGAGATTCGCCGCGAGGACGGCGGCGGGCTCACGGTCACCGTCCACGACCTCCTCACCGAGAACGCCGAGCTGGCGATCCCGGTCGATCTCGTGGTCCTCGTGACCGGCATGATCCCGCGGGCCAACCAGGAGCTGGTGGACGTCCTGAAGCTGCCCGCCGGGAGCGACGGCTTCTTCAACGAGATCCATCCCAAGCTCCGCCCGGTCGAGACCGTCGTCGACGGGGTCCTCATCGCCGGCGCCTGCCAGGGCCCCAAGACCTCGGCCGAGAGCGTCGCCTCCGGCCTGGCCGCGGTGACGCAGAGCGCCGCCGTGCTCAAGAAGGGCTACACCGAGCTCGACCCGCTCGTCGCGATCGTCGATCCGATCGCCTGCACCGCCTGCGCCGATTGCCTGACGGCCTGCCCCTACGACGCCATCTCGATGACCGAGGGCGCCGACGGCCACGCCGCCGTCATCAGCCCGACCGGCTGCAAGGGCTGCGGCGGTTGCGTCCCGATCTGTTCCGAGAACGCGATCGACCTCCTCGGCTACACCGATGCCCAGGTAAGCGCGATGATCGAGAGCCTCGCGGCGGTGCCGGCATGACGACCACGACCGGCACGACGGCGTCGACCGGCTCGACGGCTCTGGCCGGCATCCCCGACCGGGACGTCCGCGAGGTCGTCCGCGAGGAACCGGTCATGCGGGGCCGCATCCTCGACGCGCTCATGGCGGGCCCCCTCACGGTCCCCGAGATCGCCCGGGCGATCGGGGCGCCCACCCACGAGGTCGTCCTCTGGGTCATGGGCATGCGCCGCTACGGCTGGCTCGCCGAGATCAAGGGCGCGACGGTCGACGGCTACTTCCAGTACGAGCGGACGGGACGGGTGGCGGGATGACCGCGGCAGCGACGACGACCACGACCCTCGACCTCGGGCTCTACCCCGAGATCCAGCGCTACGGCACGGCCGACATCAGCGCCTGCTTCAGCTGCGGCACCTGTACGGCGAGCTGCCCGCTCTCGCAGACCGACTCGACGTTCCCCCGGCGGATGATTCGCTATGCCCAGCTCGGGATGAAGGACGCCCTCCTGTCGAGCAAGGAGCTGTGGACCTGCTACGGCTGCGGCGAGTGCGCCGAAACCTGCCCGACCCAGGCGGATCCGAGCGAGTTCATGGCGGCGACCCGCCGCTATGCGATCGCCAGCTACGACCGGACCCGGGTCGCCCGGACGATGTACACGCGGCCCGTCATCGCGACGGTCCTCTCGGTCCTCCTGGCTGTCTTCTTCGGCCTCTTCATGTACGCCGCCCACGGACCGCAGAGCGGCGAGACGCTGGCGATCTTCGAGTTCATCCCCGAGGGCCTCATCCACAACACCGGGATCGTGGTCATGATCATCGTCGTCCTCGCCGGCCTCTCGGGCATCGCCTCGATGGCCCGCCGGATCGGGCGGCGCGAGGGCGTCGGCTGGAGCGCCGTCCTCGGCAGTCGGGCCGCCCTGGCCCGGACCGGTCGGGCGGCGTGGTTCGCGATCGGTCGCGAATCGCTCGGCCAGGCCCGCTTCCGCGAGGAGTGCGAGACCGAGGTACCCGCCCAGGCAGGCAACCCCGCCGTCCCGTGGTTCCGCCGGCGCTGGCTCGTCCACGCCCTGACGGTCTGGGGCTTCCTCGGCCTCCTCGCGGCGACCGCGCTCGATTACGGCCTCTCGCTCCTCGGCATCAAGGAGACCGGCACGCCCGTCCCGCTCTGGTACCCCGTCAGGCTCCTCGGAACGGCCGCGGGCGTGGCCCTCCTCTATGGCACGACCGTCCTGATCATCGACCGCTACCGGATGGCCAACCGGTCGGTGAAGCGCTCGACGACGGCCGACTGGATGCTCCTCGGCCTCCTCTGGGTGACCGGCATGACCGGCTTCATCCTGGAGCTGGCCCTGTACCTGCCCGAGCCCCCCGCCTGGGGCTACTGGGTCTTCCTCGTCCACGTGGCCGTCGCCCTCGAGCTCGTCCTCCTGGCCCCGTTCATGAAGCTGGCCCATGCCGTCTATCGGCCGGTCGCCCTCTTCTTCGTCGCTCTCGCATCACAAGGAGATCAGTCATGACCCAGACGCTGCCGCAGGTGGGCCACCAGCACCACGAACGGCTTCTCCAGCATGTCAACCAGCTGCCCGAGATCGCCGATCGCCTCCTGACGGCGAAGGGCGACGAGCTCCGCATCGACGTCGACGAGGTCTGCGCGTTCCTGACCGGCACCCTCGTCCCCCACGTCGACGCGGCCGAGCAGACGCTCTACCCCGAGCTCGAGCGGATGTACCAGAACCGCCACTCGATGTCGCCGATGCGGCGCGAGCACGTCGAGATCCGGCGGCTCGTCGGCGAGTTCGCGAAGCTGACGGCCGAGATCGATGCCGGTCACACCAGCCTGGGCCGGACGCTCGCCGTGCGGCGGGTCCTGTTCCAGATCTATGCCCTGCTCAAGATCCACCTCGCCGAGGAGGAGGTCTACCTCCGGATCGTCGATCACGGCGTGGCGACCGACGTGGCCGACCTGCTCGCCGCGGCCCTGGACCACCCCGGCTTCCGGACCGCCTGATCGAAGGCCGCCCGCGGTCAGGGGGGAACCGATCGCCGGGCGGCCGCGCACCAGGGGCTCGGCGCCGCGGCAGCGGCGCCGAGCCTCGAGCCTTCGCCCCAGGCCCCCGGCCCGCGGCCCCATGGGCGTATGCTCCGCGCACCTATGAGCGAGCCGAAGACTGCGAGCGCCGTCGCCGCCCTGGCGATTGCCTCCGATCGCGACGCCGCCGGCGTCCCGGTCCATCGCGGCTGGGCGCCCCTCGGCAGCCACCATCGCTGGATGGAGCCCTTCGTGATCGTCCTCCTCGCGGGTGGCGCCGCCCACGGCTACGCGATCGTCGGCGAGCTCGCCGGGCTCGGGATCACGAATGGCTCCGTCGACGTCGGCCAGGTCTACCGGGTCCTTCGCGACCTCGAGGCGGCGGGCCTCGTCAGCTCGTCGTGGACGACCGGTTCGGGCCCGGCCCGGCGCGACTACGAGCTGACCGAGCGCGGCTACGCAGCCCTCGACGAATGGGCGGCGGTCATGAAGGAGCGGACCCGCCTCGTCGGCGAGTTCGACGCCCGCTATCTCGAATCGGTGACCGCGCCGCGCCGCTGACCGTCGTGCCGCTGACCCGCGGCGCCGGCCTCGCGGCGCAGGCCCCGTGCTCCTCGTGATCGAGCTGGTTCATCGGTGACGCCTCGAATGAGCGTGGCCCGACGCGATTCCCGTCGAATCCGTGGCAGCGCGCAGCGGGCGCGGACCCGACCTGATGAACCACGTCGATCAGGAGGGCCGGCGCGGCGCGCGGCGCGGCGCGGCGCCCTCGTGACCTGTCTACAGCGGCTCCGTCATGGCGTGATCGATCCCCCGGGCCAGGGCCTCCTTCTCGTCGTCGCTCAGGTTCTGGTCGAGGACGCCGAGGTACAGCTCCTCCTCGGCCAGATGGACCTTCAGGATCGAGTGGAGCCGGTAAAGCGCCCGCCTGAGGGCCATCCCCTCGACCGCGCTCCAGCGGCAGCCCTCCGCGTGTTCCCGATAGCGACCGAGCTCCGCGACGAGGCGGCCCATCGCCTCGTGCTCCTGGCGCATCGGGGCCATCGAGTGACGCCCGTCCATCAGCTCTTCGAGGCGGTCGTAGAGGGTCGCCTCGATCGCCTCCATGTGCGGCACGAGCTGGCCGACGATGAACGTGTACTCCTCCTCGAAGAGCGCGTGAACCGCCGAGCAGTCGATGGTCCCGACTGCCTCGGCGAGGACGAGCAGCCGATCGACGTGCGGGACCAGCCGGGCGTGGTGGTCCTGGCTCGTGGCCCGCAGGGTCGACATCAGCGACCCACCGGGACGAGGGTCAGCTCGTCGGCAATCCCCCGGGCCCAGGCGTCGATCTCGTCCCAGTCCCGGAAGTCGCCGGCCGGCAACAGGTCGCGCGTCGCGGGCATGGCCCGGGTCATCCGTTCCAGCAGGCCGATCGGCTTCGCGGCCGGGTCGTAGGCGCCGAAGAAGATCCGATGATCGCGGGCCCCGACCCGGTCGCGGAGCGAGGCCACCTCGCGCGGTTCCTGACGGACGTCCCGGCCGTTCTCGTCGACCGTCGCCGTCCCGACCGGACCGCTGCTGAAGAACCAGACCGGCCGGCCGGCGAGGAGCTGCCGGTTCCGGTCCACGAACTTGTGGGCTTCGCCGAGCCAGCGGAAGGCGTAGATGGCGCTCCCGATGACGAAGGCGTCGTAGCCGGCCAGATCGCGGGCCCCGTCCACGCTCGCCGCGGACGCCTCGAGACCCGCACGGCTCAGGGTCGTCGCGATCCGCTCGGCGATGCCGCGGGTCGCGCCGTGGTGGGTCGCGTAGGCGACGAGAACGCGTTTGCTCATCTGCTCAACCTCCCGAGGTCCACCCGATGATCCGACCCGCGGGCGGGCGGCGGCCAGAGCCGTCCGGCCCGGGCCGGGAGGACCGACAGCTGCAAAGAGAGCTGGCGCGGTTCGGCCGCGCGTCGGGCGCGCGTCGGCCGCGCGTCGGGCTCGCCGCGCGTCGCCTCAGGCCTCAGGCTCGAGGACCTCCTCGGGCAGCTCGGTGGTCTCCTCCGGCTCGGTCATCTCCGGGCCGCCCTCGATCGCGATGTGGGGCAGCCAGCGCAGGAACGGCGGCAGCCACCAGTTCCAGTCGCCGAGGAGCTGCATCGTCGACGGCAGGAGGATGCTCCGGACGATCGTGGCATCGATGAAGACGGCCACCGCCAGCCCCAGGCCCAGCTGCTGGATGAAGACGAACTTCAGGGCCACGAAGGCGGCGAAGACGACGACCATGATCGAGGCGGCGCTCGTGATCGTGCCCGAGGTCACCGAGATCCCCCGGGCGGTCGCCGCGCGCGAGGCCAGCCCCCGGTCGCGGGCCTCCTTGATCCGGGTGAGGATGAAGAGGTGGTAGTCCATCGACAGCCCGAACAGGATCGTGAAGATGAAGATCGGGACCCAGCTCTCGATGACCCCGCCGGGCGTGATCCCGAGCGGCTCGGCCAGCCAGCCGTCGTGGAAGACGAGGACCATCACCCCGAACGCGGCGCCCGTCGAGAGCAGGTTGAGGATGATCGCCTTGATCGGGATGACGATGGAGCGGAAGGCGATGAGCATCAGCACGAACGAGAGGCCCAGGACGAAGGCGAAGATCCGGGGCGTGCCATCGACGTAGACCTGGGTGACGTCGAGGGCCACGGCGACCTGGCCGCTGACGAGCATCCGGACGCCGTCCGCCTGGAGGTCGCCGAAGAGCTCGGGCCGGAGCTCGTCGCGAGCGGTCCGGACGATATCGCGGTTCGCCTCGTCGTTGCGGTTGCCGCCCAGGGTGAAGCTGATGAGGGTCGCGTCGCCGTCGGCTGAAGGGCGCTCGCGCGGCGAGCCGCTCACGCCGGGAATCGCGAGGACCCGGGTCTTCAGCTCCCCGATCGCCGCCGCCACGTCCTCGCGGGCCGGATCGGTCACGACGACGTCGAGGCGGAGGTCCTGGCCCTGGGGCCACTTCTCGTTGAGGAGGCGGATGCCGGCGACGCCATCGATCGACGAGGGAAAGCCGGTGATGTCGGTGAGGCCGATCCGGAGGTGGAGGATCGGGACGGCGAGGGCGAGGAGGAGGAGGGCGGACGCCGCGAGCATCCGGATCGGGCGGGCCATGACGGCGGTCACGAGGCGGGCCCACACGCCGCTCCCCTCGGGGCGGGCCGCGCGGGCATCCAGCCAGGCGATGGCGTCGACGCCCCACATCCGCGGCCCTCCGAGCGGCTGGCGCCGGGCCAGCCGCGGGATCCAGGTCGCCGGGCGGCCGAGGTTGACCCGGTCGCCGACGATCGCCAGCGTCGCCGGCAGGAACGTCAGGCTGCCGATGATCGAGACGAGGACCACGCCGATCGTGCCGACCGCCATCGAGGTGAAGAGGGTGATGCCGAGGGTGAACAGGCCGGCCAGCGAGATCATCACCGCGAGGCCCGAGAAGAAGACCGCCCGCCCGGCCGTGCTGCTCGCGATCTCGATGGCCAGCGGGACCGAGCGCCCGTGGCGTCGCTCCGTCCGGAACCGCGTGACCATGAAGAGCGAGTAGTCGACGGCGACGGCCAGGCCGATGAGGACGATGAGCTGGGTCGCGTTCGCGCTGACCGCCCCCACGACCTGGCTGTAGAGGCCGACGACCCCGAAGGCGGCGGCGAGCGCGGTGACGGCCAGGATGAGCGGGATGAGGCTGGCCACGATCGCCCCGAAGGCGAGGAGGAGGATCGCGAACGTCAGCGGCAACGTGATCCGCAGCGAGCTGTCGAGGTCGTGGGTGATGAGGTCGTTGATGTCGCGGTTGATGAACGTGCCACTCACGACGTGGATCGTCGCGTCGGGCATCGCCGCCCGGGCGTCGTCGACGATCGACTCGACCGGGGCGAGCAGGCGCTCGACCTGGGGATCCTCGCCCGGGACGTTGCCGACGACCTGGACCGTCGTCCCGTCGGCCGAGACGAGGCCGGCCTGCGGCGGCGCGGCGAAGGGGTCGACGAGCTCAACGAACGTCGGGGTGTCCGTGCCGTCCACGGACGCGTGGGCCGCGCCGAGATCGGTCACGAGATCGGCGACGGCGGCCCGGAAGGCCGGGTCCGTCGTCGCTCCGGCGCCGCCGTCGATGACGATGACGATCCGCTCGCCGGGGACGACAGGCTCGCCCGCGCCGAAGGTGTCGTAGGCCTCCTCGGCCTCGAGGCGGGGCCCGCTCGGATCCTCGTTGACGTCGATCGTCCTCGTGCCGCCGGCCGCCAGGCTGACCGCGAAGAGCCCGAGCGTGAGGACGAACCAGGCGACGAAGACCGGCCAGCGGTGGCCGGCGCTCCACATCGCGACCCGGACGGTCCAGGGTTCGCGGGTGGCCGGGGCGCTGGCTCCGTCCGGGGCGGTCATCCGCGGAGAGTACGAGATCAGTCGTGAATGGCCCCGGCCGCCCGTCGCGGACGAGCCTTACGAAGCCGGGACGATGCGTTCGCGCCCGCTGTGACCAACGGCACTGGCCGCCCGGGCCGGCGACCGTGACCCTCGGTGCCCATGGGCCCGACCTCCGTATCGATCCACGCCCGCCGCAAGCCCGCCTGGAGCGGCCCGTTCACGACCGCCCTCGCGGCCCGCATCCCGCCCGGGCTCAGGGGCGCCACGATCTTCGCCGTGAAGGCCGTCCATTCCCTGGCGTTCTTCTCGATCGCCGGGCTCATCATCGTGTTCGCCTGGGACGGGCTCCGGGGGCGACCCCGCCGGCGGACCGCGATCGCGGCGACGGTGGCCGTCGCCGAGTCGGTCGTCTACGCCAGCAACAACCAGGTCTGCCCGCTCACGCCCCTCGTCGAGGAGCTCGGCGCCGAGAGCGGCACGGTGACCGACATCTTCCTGCCCGATTGGCTCAGCCGGCGGATCCCGATGTACAGCGGCGGGCTGCTCCTCATCGGGATGGTCCTCAACCTGCGGGCGCTCCGGCGGACCTGACGCCGACGAGCGGGCCGGGGAGCCGGAGCCGGGATTGGGCCTACGGCCACGGCCCCCAGAGGTAATAGTCTGGACGGCCATCTCCGTTCCGGCCCGTGCCGACGTACACGAAGCAGCCGTCGGCCACGTGTTGCTTGTAGGCATCGAACTGATCGATGGGACCCCCCTGCGGGCCCCACGGGTCGGCATGGACGCTGAAGTCGGTGATGCCGTGACTGATGAGCACGGATGAGACGAGGGCCATCGCGTCGGTCCGGTTGAGGCACCGCTCGAGCAGCTCGGCCGCGAGCACCTCGAAGGCATCTTCGAGCTCCTCGCCCATCGCCGGAAAGAGGAGCACCGAGTGCTCCGGAACGAGGAGGCCGGCCGTGACGCAGGGCTGCTCGTCGGCCCGCTGGCGGGCCACGATGTCCCAGTCCGCGTAACCCAGCTCGTCGAGCTTCGCCTGGATCGCCGGCCTCGCCTCGGCCGCGGAGAGGCAGCCGTCGCCGTCCGCGAGCACTTCCCCGAGGGCCGCCTCCAGCTTCGGCTCGGGGGTATCCGGGTAGAGGAACCGCTGGGCGGTGACGACGGAGGCCGCGAGGAGCAGCGCCGCCGCGGCGAGGAGCGGGACGAGCTTCCGACGCCGGCCGCGCGATCGCGGCTGGGGGGCCGTAGCCGCCACGACTGGTCCCGCCACGATGACGGGCTGCGCCGGTGCCGGAATCGCGGCGTCGAGGCGTTCCAGGCGCGCCCGCAGGTGCGCGTCGAAGTCGAAGTTGGTGGTCATCGGTCGTCTCCCAGGAGCTGGCGAAGCCGGTCTTTCGTCCTCGACAGCCAACTCGACACGGTGCCGGCGGGGACATCGAGGATCCGGCCGATCTCGTCATGCGTGTAGCCCTCGAGCGTGCTCAGGAGGAGAGCGGCCCGGTGGCGCGGCTCGAGGTCGCCGAGGGCGATCCAGAGGTCGGGTTCGGAGCTCATCGCCCAGGCCGGCTCGGGCGTGGCGTCGACTGACGCGACTCGCCGCCGGCGGCGGAGCTCGTTGAACGCGAGGCGGAGGCCGATCGTGTATAGCCACGCTCGGACATCGCCGCCCTCGAAGTCACGCCGGTGCTCGAGCGCCCTGGTGAACGCCGTCTGGGCCGTGTCCTCGGCATCAGCGTGGTCGCGGAGCACGAGCGTGAGCCGGCGAACGAGCGCGGGGTAGGCGGCGACGAGCTCGGCCTCGAGGTCGATCACGAATGGAACGGCTCGGGCAAGGTTCATGCACCCTCCTTCGCCCCTACAACACCCCGGGCCGCTGAATCCTTGCATTGCCGGTCTGGTCCCGGACAATGTCCCCGAACACCCACGCGGGCGGCGCCACTGATCCAAGGAGACAGGCGTGACCGAGATACTCATCCCCGCCATCGACGAGGCGTGGGCGGAAATCGCCGACCTCGATCTCCGGACCCGGCTCTTCATCGACGGCGAGTTCCGGGACGCCGCGAGCGGGCGTCGCTTCACGACCGAGAACCCGGCCACGGGCCGGCCGATCACGGAGGTCGCCGAGGGCGGACCGGCCGACGTCGACGTCGCGGTGGCCGCCGCCCGCCGGGCGGCCGACGATGGACGCTGGTCGCGCCTGAGCCCCGGCGATCGGAAGACGACCCTCATTCGCTGGGCCGACCTGATCGAGGGCAACGCCCGGGAGCTCGGCCTCATCGAGACGATCGACGCCGGCAAGCCGATCACCGACACGGTCAGCCTGGACATGCCCGAGACCGCGGCCTGCATCCGCTGGCACGCGGAGGCGGCCGACAAGATCTACGGCCAGGTCGCGCCGTCGCCGGAGGGCACGGTCGCGACGATCACCCGCGAGCCCGTGGGCGTCGTCGGCGCGGTCATCCCCTGGAACTACCCGGCCCAGATGGCCGCCTGGAAGCTCGGTCCCGCGCTCGCCACCGGCAACACCGTGGTCATCAAGCCGGCCTCGACGACGTCGCTCAGCCTCCTCCGGATCGCCGAGCTCGCGTCCGAGGCGGGGCTACCCGACGGGGTCCTCAACGTCGTCACCGGCCCCGGCGACACCGTCGGCGAGGCGATCGGACGGCACCCCGACATCGATGCCGTCGCCTTCACCGGCTCGACCGAGGTCGGTCGGCGTTTCCTCACCTACTCGGCGGAGACGAACCTCAAGCGCGTCCTCCTCGAGCTCGGCGGCAAGAGCCCCCAGCTCGTCTTCGCCGACGTCACCGATTTCGAGGCCGTCGCGGCGAACGTGGCCATCGCGATCTTCTGGAACATGGGCGAGAACTGCTCGGCCGGCTCCAGGCTCATCGTCCATCGCTCGCTGAAGGACC
>Ga0326597_10011984_pt1 | contig 11445 bp, 7 predicted proteins | sample RVTome_12_FD_203789 | JGI IMG/M metagenome (GOLD analysis project Ga0326597, IMG submission 203789) | Soil microbial communities from uranium-contaminated site in the Upper Colorado River Basin, Wyoming, United States - RVT100D185 | ecosystem: Environmental > Terrestrial > Soil > Contaminated >...
GCCGCCTCGAGCACCTCCGCCCCGCGGGCCTCGCGGAACGGCTCGCCGAGCGCCCCCACCTGGCCGTCCCGGACGACGTGCCGGAGCCGGAACGCGAGCGGATCCTGGCCGAGCTCGCGGGCGATCGCGTCGAGGTGCGACTCCCCGGCGAACAGCGCCTGGACCTCGCCCGGCGAGCGCATGTGCCCGCCCGGGATCCCGTTCGTGTAAACGGTCCGGGCCTCGATCCGGACGTTCGGGACGCGATACGCGGACAGGGTCGCGACGCCGCCGGCGAGGCACAGGTGGGGCAGCGGCTTCGCGCTCGCGTAGGCCCCGCCGTCGAACAGCACGTCCGCCTCGTGGGCGAGCAGCGCACCCTCGGCGTCGATCGCCGTCCGCAATCGGATCCGCGCGGCGTGGCGGACGTTGAGCGCGGCCAGCTCGTCCGCGTAGCGGGTCACGGCGCGGACCGGCCGGCCGGTGGCCCGCGCGAGGTAGTAACAGGCGTACTCATCGATGCCGTAGCCCTTCCCGCCGAAGTCGCCACCGATCGCGCCCGCGTCGACGTCGAGCCGGTCGGCCGGCAGCCCGATCGCCTTGGCCATCTGGTTGCGCAGGCCCTGCGGCGTCTTGTTCGTCGTGACGACGTGGGCGACGCCGGATTCGTCGATCCAGACGAGCGTCGCGTGCGGCTCGATGTAGCCGTGGTGCTGGGCGGGCGTCGTGAACTCGTGCTCGAAAACGCGCGCAGCGGACGCGAACACGGCGGCGAGGTCGTCCGCGCCGCGCCGCCGGCGCAGGACGCCCTGGACGTTCGGGTGGTCGACCGGCTGGCGGGTCCCGCCGAGGTAGGCGTAGCCCGTGGCGTCCGGATGGAGCACCGGTGCCCCGGGATCGAGGGCGCGGCGCGGATCGAGCACGGGCTCCAGCTCCTCGAGGTCCAGCTCGATCGCGGTGACGGCCGCCTCGGCCGCCTCGAGCGAGTCCGCGGCCACGGCGGCGATCCGGTCGCCGACGAACAGGACCCGGTCCCAGGCGAGGACCGGCCGATCGAGCAGCCGGCGGCCGAAGCGGACGCCCTCGACGTCGGCGCCGGTGAGGACGGCTCGCACGCCGGGGAAGGCACGGGCCGCCCGGACGTCGATCGAGCGGATCCTGCCGGACGCGACCGGGCTACCGAGGAACGCCGCCCACAACACGCCGGGCATCGTCCGGTCGCCGGCGTAGCGGGTCCGGCCGGTGACCTTGTCCGGGCCGTCGTCGCGACGCTCCGGGCGGGCGAGCGCGGCGAGGATGGCCGCGGACGGCGGCTCGCCGAGTCCGTGGTCGTCGTGGGCGCCGCTCATGGGTGAACCACTTCGGCGGCCGCCCGGATCGCGCGGAGGATCCCCGCGTAGCCGGTGCAGCGGCACAGGTTGCCGGCCATCCAGTCGCGGATCTCGGCGTCGGTCGGGGCAGGGTTCTCGGCGAGCAGGGCGGTGGCGGCGACGACCTGCCCCGGCGTGCATGCCCCGCACTGGAGCCCGCCCTCGGCGATGAACGTCTCCTGGAGCGGCGACAGCGTTCCGTCCGCCCGGGCGAGCCCCTCGATCGTCGTGACCGACGCTCCGTCCGCGAGGATCGCCGGCATGAGGCAGGCCGACACGAGCGTCCCGTCGACGAGCACGGAGCACGCGCCGCACACGCCGACCGCGCAACTCTCCTTCGTACCGGTCAGGTCGAGGTCCTCGCGGAGGACGTCGAGCAGGCGCCGGGCAGGGTCGACGGCGATCTCGTGCCCGGTGCCGTTGACCGTCAGCCGGATCGAGAGGCCCGGCGCGCCGTCCGTCACCCGTCCCGCACGCGGTCGCGCGCGTCCATCACGGAGTCGAGGATCTTCACGTAGCTCCCGCAGCGGCACAGGTTGCCGGCGAGGTACGCGGTCGCCTCCTCGCGGGTCACGTCCGGTCGTTCGTCGAGGAGCGCCTTCGTGGCGAGGATGAACCCGGGCGTGCAGTACGAGCACTGGAAGCCGGTGTGGGCGACGTACGCCTCCTGGATCGGGTGGAGCTCGCCGTTCGGCCCCTCGAGGCCCTCGACCGTCGTGATCTCGACGCCCTCGGCCATGACGGCCGGCAGGAGGCAGCCGGAGATCGGCCGGCCGTCGACGAGCACGGTGCACGCGCCGCACATCCCAACGCCGCAGCCCTCGCGCGGACCGGTCAGGCCGATCTCCGAGCGCAGGACGTCGAGCAGCGTGTGGTGGACGCGGGCGCGGACGGCGTGGTCGCGGCCGTTGACTCGCAGGGTGAGCGACAGCTTGCCGTCCACGTCGGCCGATCGGGGTTCGCTGGCGCCCGGGGCGCCGGTCGACGTCATCGGACGGGGACCTCCATGGTGGCGCGGGCCCGGAGCCCGCGCAGGACCTTCTCGGGGGTGATCGGCAGGTCCGTGATCCGGACGCCGGTGGCGTGGTAGACGGCGTTGCCGACCGCCGCCATGACCGGCGGGAGCGACGTCTCGCCGATGCCGTGGATGTCGTTCGCCGCACGGTGCTCGAGGACGTCCGTGTTGAGCTCGCCGGGCATGTCCTCGACGCTCGCGATCATGTAGTCGCCGAGGTTGCCGTTCTGGAGCTGGCCGCCGTCAAAGACCATCTCCTCGAACAGCGCCTGGCCCACCCCGAACGCGACGTTGCCCTCCGTCTGGAGCTCCGCCTGGACCGGGTTCATGATCCGTCCGGCGTAGACACCGGCGTGATAGCGGAGGATCTCGACCTTGCCGGTCTCGAGGTCGACCGCGACCTCCGCCGCCCCGGCCGCCTGGTGCCAGTGCACGGAGCCGATCCCGAGGCCGGTGTCGGGATCGAGGCCGCCCTCGGTCCGGAAGGTCGCGCTGCCGAGCAGGTTGCCGGAGCGGCTGCTCCGCACGAGCTCGCCGAACGGGATCGCCCGGTCCGGCGCGCCGCGCGGCCGGACCGCGCCGTCGGCCAGCTCGAGGTCGCCGGGCGCGATCTCGAGCTCCTCCGCCGCGAGCCGGACGAGCTGGGCCCGGATGTCGTCGACCGCCCCGACGACGGCCGTGCCCATCGAGTGGGTCGTCCGGGACGAGCTCGTCTGCTGGTCGTACGGCGTGACGTCCGTGTCCGGCGTCGTGACGTGGATCCGGTCCGCCGGGATGCCGAGCCGCTCCGCCGCGAACAGCGCCATCGTCATGTGCGTCCCCTGGCCCATCTCGACCGAGCTGGTCAGGAGGTCGAGGCTGCCGTCCTCGTTGAGCTTGGCCGACGCCGTCGACGTGGACGGCGTGACCGAGCCCTTGATGATCACGCTGACGCCCTTGGCCCGGACTCGCGACCCGTCGCGGACGGCCGCGCCGCCGTCCCAGCCGATCCACGACGCCGCGCGGTCGAGGAGCTCGTGGAAATGGGCGTCGACCATCGGCTCGCCGGTCATGACCCGGTCGCCGTCGCGGAGCAGGTTCCGCCGGCGCAGCTCGACCGGATCGATCCCGAGGCGGTCCGCGATGAGGTCGAGCTGGGACTCGTACGCCCAGGCGGCCTGGTTGATCCCGTAGCCGCGGAACGCGCCGGCCGGCGCGAGGTTCGTGTAGACCGCGTACGAGTCGATCCACACGTTCGGCACGTGGTGCGGCCCGGCGGTGCCATAGCCGCCGTTCTTGATGAGCCGCGGGCCGATGTCGCCGTACGCGCCGGTGTTGAAGTGGCACGTGTTGTGGCGGGCGACGATCCGGCCGTCGCGGGTGACACCGGTCCGGAGGCGGATCCGCGCGGCGTGCTTGGTAACCGTCACGAACTCCTCCTCGCGCGACAGGTGGAGCCGGACCGGGCGCCGGGCGGCGAGCGCGAGCGCGGCCGTGACCGGCTCGATCTTCGGATAGCACTTCGCGCCGTACCCGCCGCCGAGGGTTGGCACGATGACCCGAACGCGCGACTGCGGGATCCCGAAGATCTCGGCGATCTGCGAGCGGACGACGAACGGGATCTGGGTGCCCACCCAGAGCGTCACCCGGCCGTCGCGCACATCGGCGATGCAGGCGTGGGTCTCCATCGGCACGTGCTGGACCGGCGGGCTCGAGAACACGTCGTCGAAGACCTCGTCCGCGTCGCCGAAGCCGGCCTCGACGTCTCCCTTGCGGAGACGGAAATGGTTGCAGATGTTCGTGCCCGGTTCCGCGTCGACGATCACGTCGGCGAACGTCCGGCCGGTCCGCGGCGGTTCCTCGTGGACGAGCGGCGCGCCGTCGGCGAGGGCCTCCTCGAGCGAGAAGACCGCGGGCAGCTCGTCGTACTCGACGTCAACGAGGTCGAGGGCCTCCTGGGCCGCGTCGAGGTCGGCGGCCGCGACCCCGACGACCGGATCGCCGACGTGGCGGACCGTGTCGATGGCGAGGATCGGCTGGTCGCGGAAGACGGGCCCGAAGTACGGCTGGAGATCGCCCCGGGCGACCAGGTCGGCCCCGGTCAGGACGGCGACGACCCCCGGCACGCGGCGCGCGCGGGTCACGTCGATCGAGCGGATCCGGGCATGCGGCAGCGGGCTGCGCAGGAGCCGGGCGTGGAGCATGCCCGGCACCGCGATGTCGATCGTGTACGGGACGCGGCCGGTGACCCGCTCGACCGCGTCGAGCATGCCGCCCCGGGCGGGGTCGATCGCGGCGCGATGGGCGAAGTCGGTCATCGTCCGAAGTCGGTCATCGTCCGCGCGTCAGGTGAGCCGGCCGCCGGCGCGCGCCTCGTCGATCGCGTGCTCGATCGCCCGGCGGACCCAGACGCGGACCATCTCGGTCCGGTACCACGCGGAGCCGCGCATGTCGTCGAGCGGGTCGACCCGCTCCGCGTAGCCGTCCGCGATCGCCCGGATCCGGTCCCCGTCGAGCGGTGCACCGAGCGCGGTCGCCTCGAGGTCCGGGTAGCGCTGGGGCGTCTCCGCCGCCGCGCCCACGGCCACCCGCAGGTCCGCGCACGCGCCGGCCTCCTCGCGGTAGACCGCGGCGACCCCGACGCACGGCCGGTCCTCCGAGGAGCGGGTCACGAATTTTTCGTAGACGGCCGCCGTCCCGGCCACCGGGATGGGGATCCGGATGCCGGTCACGAGCTCGTTCGGCTCGATCGCGGTCTCGTAGAAGGCGACGAAGAAGTCGGCGATCGGGATCGCCCGGCTGCCGGCTGGCCCCGCCACGTCGACCTCGGCGTCGAGGGCGAGGAAAACGGCCGGCGGATCGGACGCGTAGTCGGACTCGGCGAGCACGCCGCCGACCGTCGCGGCGTTGCGGACGCGAACGTTGGCGACGACCGCGAACGTCCGGGCAAGCACCGGCAGCACCTCGCGGACGAGCGGGCTCAACTCGACCTCGCGGTGGCGGACGAGCGCCCCGATGGCGAGCTGCCCGTCGCGCACCTCGATCGTGTCGAGGCCTGGCAGCCGGCCGATGTGGACGAGCGCGGACGGGGCGATGAGGCGCTGGCGGAGCATGATCGTGAGCGCGGTCGAGCCGGCCACGACCTTGGCCTCGTCGCCCAGCTCGTCGAGCAGGCGGACGGCCTCGTCGAGGGACGTCGGCTGATAGAACGCGAGCGGTTCGGGCACCGGTGGACCTCGGTACGCTGCGGGCGGGGGAGCCCGGGCCGCGGCCCGGTATACAGCGGCATTCTAATCGGCCCGACACGGGGCGGGCAACCGGCGCCGGGGAACCGGCGACGCCCGCCGTGATAGCGTATGCAGCCGTACACCACGTGAGGGAGCGCAGTGTCCGGAGAGGCCCCCCGCTACGGCTCCGACGTCATCGTCGACCTGCTCGCCGGGCAGGGCATCCGGTACGTCGCCCTCAACCCCGGGGCCAGCTTCCGCGGCCTCCACGACTCGCTCGTCAACCGGCCGGGCGCGCCGGAGCTCCTCCTCGTCCCGCACGAGAAGCTGGCGGTCAACCTCGCCCACGGCTACGCCAAGGCGTCCGGGCAACCGATGGTCGCGCTGCTCCACGACACGGTCGGCCTGCTCCACGGCTCGCTCGGCATCTTCACCGCGTTCCTCGACCGGACGCCGGTCCTCGTGCTGGGTGGGGCTGGCCCGATGGACACCGCCCGACGGCGGCCGTGGATCGACTGGATCCACACGTCGAGCATCCAGGCCGGCGCCGTCCGCGATTTTACGAAGTGGGACGATCAGCCGGCGTCGATCGAGGCGTTCGGCGAGGCGTTCGCCCGCGCTCGCGCGGTCGCCCTGACCGAGCCCGCGGGTCCGGTCTACCTCGCCCTCGACGCGGACCTCCAGGAGCGGACCGTGGACGGGCCGGTCGCGCCCGTCGACTGGGTGCGGGCCGGTCCCGGCCGGCCGATGGGACCCGACCCGGCGGCCCTCGACGAGGCGGCCGACCTGCTCGTCGCCGCCCGCCGCCCCGTGCTCGTCGCCGCCTACGCCGGCCGGGACCCGCGAGCGTTCGCCTGGATCCCGGAACTCGCGCAGCTCGCCGGCGCCGGCATCGTCGACACGAACGATCGCCTCAACGCGCCGACCACCCATCCGCTCAACGTGACCGGCAGCGACGCGATCGACGACGCGGACCTCGTCGTCCTGCTCGACGCGCGCGATGCGTCCCGCGCATTGCTCACGACGACCCCGCCGGCGCGCGAGGTCCGCTCGCGCCTGGCCGACGGCTGCCGGGTCGTCGACATCGGGTTCAATGAGCACCACGTGTCCGCGTGGGCCCACGACGCGGGGCCGGCCCTGCCGATCGACCTGCGCGTCACGACGGACACAACCGTCGCGTTGCCGCTCCTCGTCGATCTCGTGCGAGACCGCGTCGCCCGCGAGCCGGCGTCGCGCGCGGCGGAGCGCGAGGCGCGCCGGGAGAGCCTCGCCGACCTCCATGCGACGACGCGGGCGATCTGGCGCGCGCGGGCCGATTCGCGCGCCGCTGAGCACCCGATCTCGCCGCCGCGCCTCGTGACCGAGGTCTGGCCGGCGATCCGGGAACACGATTGGGTGCTTGCGGCCGGGACCGCGAACGAGTGGGCGCTCCGGCTGTGGGACGTCGATCGGCCGTACCGGCATCCCGGGCGCAGCCTCGGGACGGCGACCCAGATCGGCATCTCGCTCGGCGTCGCGCTCGCCCACCGCGGCAGCGGCCGGCTCGTCGTCGACCTCCAGCCGGACGGCGACCTCCTATTCGACGGCGCCGCCCCGTGGATCGCGGCCGCGCACGGAATCCCGCTCCTCGTCGTGATGGTCAACAACCGCGCCTACTACAACGACTGGGAGCACCAGGTCCGGATCGCCCGGGCTCGTGGCTCCGATCTCGAGCGCGCCCACGTCGGCGTCGCGATCGACGCACCCGCGCCGGACTTCGCCCGCCTCGCCCGCGCCTTCGGCTGGCACGCCGAGGGACCGATCGAGGATCCCGCCGCGATCGGTCCGGCCGTCCGGCGGGCCGCGGCCGTCGTGCTCGGCGAGGGTCGCCCGGCGCTCGTCGATGTGGTCACCGCCCACCGCTGAGCGCCGCTCGTTCGGTCGCCTGTCAGTCGGCCGCCGTCGCCGCGTTCGCGGCCAGGCCGCGCAGGATCTTCTCCGGCGTGACCGGCAGGTCCGTGATCCGGACGCCGGTGGCGCGGGCGATCGCGTTGGCGATGGCCGGCATGACCGCCGGCAGCGACGTCTCGCCGACGCCGTGGATCTCCCGCGAGGCCGGGTTCTCGAGGACCGACACCGTCAGCTCGCGCGGCATGTCCTCGGCGCTCGCGATCATGTAGTCGGCCAGGTTGCCGTTCTGGAGCTGGCCGCCGTCGAAAACGAGCGACTCGAACAGCGCCTGGCCGACGCCGAACGCGACGTTGCCCTCGGTCTGGAGCTCGCACTGGACGGGGTTGAGGATCCGGCCGGCGTAGATCCCGGCGTGGTAGCGGAGCACCTCGACCCGGCCGGTCTCGAGGTCCACTTCGACCTCCGCCGCGCCGGCCGCCTGGTGCCAGTGCGGGGTGGCGATCCCCTGGCCGGTCGCCGGGTCCAGCCCGCCCTCGGTCTGGAACGTGCCGTCGGCGAGCAGGTTGCCGCGCCGGGCCCGACGCACGAGGGTCGCGTAGTCGAGCGCCCGATCCGGCGATCCCTTGACCCGGACGCGCCCGTCGGCCAGCTCGAGGTCCGCGACACCGATCTCGAACGCATCGGACGCGATCTCGAGGAGCTGCCGCGCGATGCCGTCGCAGGCGCGTTCCACCGCCCCGCCCATCGCGAACGACGAGCGGCTCGACGAGGTCTGCTGGTCGTACGGCGTGAGGTCCGTGTCCGGCGTCGAGACGGTGATCCGTTCGACCGCCACCCCCAGCCGCTCCGCCGCCACGATCGCCATCGCCGACTGGAGCCCCTGGCCCATCTCGACCGAACTCGTGAGCACGTGGACGGAGCCATCGTCGTTGAGCTTGACCGTCGCGGTCGACGTCGACGGGGTGATCGAGCCCTTGATGATGCACGACAGGCCCTTGGCGCGGACCTTCGAGCCGGTCCGGACCGGCAACTCGCCCGCCTGCCAGCCGATCTGCCCCGCGACGCCGCTCAGCAGCTCGCGGAAGTGCGCGTCGGTCATCAAGTCGCCGGTCGCGAAGGCCTGACCATCGACGAGCAGGTTCTTCATCCGCAGCTCGAGCGGGTCCATGCCGAGCCGCTCGGCGATCAGGTCCATCTGGGTCTCGTACGCCCAGGCCGCCTGGCTGATGCCGTAGCCGCGGAACGCCCCGGCCGGCGGCAGGTTCGTGTAGACGGCGTACGAATCGACCCACACGTTCGGGATGTTGTGCGGGCCACCAGTCCCGTAGCCGCCGTTCTTGATCAGGCGCGGGCCGATGTCGGCGTAGGCGCCGGTGTTGAAGTGGCAGGTCGCCCGGCGCGCGACGATCGTTCCGTCGGAACGCAGCCCGGTCGTCATCCGCACCCGCACCGCGTGCTTCGTGATCGTGACGAACTCCTCCCCTCGCGACAGGTGGAGTCGGACAGGCCGGCCGGCGGCCCGGGCGAGCACGGCAGCGATCGGCTCGATCGCCGGGTAGCACTTCGCGCCGTACCCGCCGCCGAGCGTCCGGACGATGACCCGCACCCGGCTGGCCGGCAGGCCGAAGATCTCGGCCAGCTGTGAGCGGACCATGAACGGAATCTGCGTCGTCGCGTAGATGGTCAGCCCGCCACCGGACCAGTGGGCGACCGCGGCGTGGGTCTCGAGCGGGACGTGCTGGACGGCCGGGCTGGTCAGGACATCCTCGAAGACGTGGTCCGCCGCCGCGAGTCCGGCCTCGATGTCGCCGTGGCGGAGCTTGAACTGGTTGCACACGTTCGACCCGCCGGCGGCGTTGACGATGACGTCGGCGAACGTCGCGCCGACGTTCGGCGGCCCCTCGTGGATGAGCGGCGCCCCGTCGGCCAGTGCATCGTCGATCGACAGCACCGCCGGCAGCTCGTCGTACTCGACCTCGACGAGGTCGAGCGCCTCGCGCGCCGCGTCGCGGTCGACCGCGGCTACGGCGACGACCGGGTCGCCGACATAGCGGACCCTGTCGATGGCGAGGATCGGCCGGTCGCGGAAGACCGGGCCGAAATGGGTCCGCACGTCGCCCCAGGCGGCGAGGTCGGCGCCGGTCAGGACGGCGGCGACGCCCGGGACCCGGCGGGCCGCCGCGACGTCGACGGACACGACCCGTGCGTGCGGCAGCGGGCTGCGCAGCACGGCCGCCTCGAGCATCCCCGGCAGCGCCACGTCGATCGTGTACGGCACCCGGCCGGTGACTCGCTCGCGCGCGTCGATCATGCCGGAGAAGACGGGCTGGGCCGTGCCACGGTGAGGGTCGGTCATCGTATGCAACGGTATCCTATGGACGCCGATTCGGCCGGGTCAGCCGCCGCCCGGCGGCTATCATGCGGCGATGGCAGATCCATTCCGGCTCATCGTCGGCATCACCGGCGCGAGCGGCGTCATCTACGGCATCCGGCTGCTCGAAGTCCTCGCCCGCCAGGCCGGCGTCGAGACGCACCTGATCATGAGCCCGGCTGCGCGCCAGACGATCGAGATCGAGACCGACCGCGACCCCGACGCGGTCGAGGCGCTCGCCACGGTCCGCTACCGGTTCGGGGATATCGCGGCATCGATCTCGTCCGGCTCGTACCCGATCGACGCGATGGCCGTCGTGCCGTGCTCGATGGGGACACTGTCAGCGATTGCCACGTCGGCCAGCGACAACCTGCTCGAGCGGGCGGCCGACGTGACGCTCAAGGAGCGCCGCCGGCTCGTCCTCGCTCCGCGCGAGGCGCCGCTCCATCTCGGCCACCTGCGGCTCATGGTCGCGGCGACGGAGATGGGCGCCATCGTCTGCCCGCCGTCGCCGGGCTTCTACACGCAGCCGTCCACGCTCGACGAGCTGATCGATCACACCGTCGGCCGGATCATCGACGTGATCGGAATCCGCCTCGACGCCCCGCTCTCACCGCGCTGGACCGGGCCGGACGAGCAGCGGGCGCGCCGGCGGGACCGGCGAAAGGGCGCCCCAGGCTAGGCGGTTCGGCCCTGCGTGCGGGTCGACCGGATCGCTATCCTCGATCCCGTGCGACCCCTCCCGCCACCGTTCGATGCCATCGCCGCCGGCCGGACGGCGCCGATCGGGCTGACCGGTTCGGCCCTCCTCGGCAGCCGGCTGCTGACCAAGGACCTCGCCTTCCCCGACGCCGAGCGCGACGCGTTCCGGCTGCGCGGCCTGCTCCCGGACCGGATCCTGTCGATCGACGACCAGCTCCTCCTCGAGCTCGAGCATCTCCGCCGCAAGACGGACGACCTCGAGCGGTACATCGGGCTCGCCGCCCTCCAGGACCGCAACGCGACGCTCTTCTACCGCGTCCTCGCCGAGCACCTCGAGGAGTTCCTGCCGATCGTCTACACGCCGACAGTGGGACGCGCGTGCCAGGAGTTCAGCCACATCCTCCGGCGGACCCGTGGCGTGTGGATCACGCCGGAGATGATCGACCGGATCCCGGACCTGCTCCGCAACAGCCCGTATGAGGACGTGCGGCTCATCGTCGTGACCGACAACGAGCGGATCCTGGGCCTCGGCGACCAGGGCGCCGGCGGGATGGCGATCCCGATCGGCAAACTCGCCCTGTACACGGCCGCCTGCGGGATCCATCCCGCCCTGACCTTGCCGGTGTCGCTCGACGTGGGCACGGACAACCCGGCCCTCCTCGCCGACCCGCTCTACCTGGGCCATCGCGAGCCGCGCCTGCGCGGCGCCGACTACGACGCGCTCGTCGAGGCGTTCGTCGTCGCGGTCGGGGAGGTCTGGCCCGGCTGCATCATCCAGTGGGAGGACTTCAAGCAGGGCAACGCGCTGCGGATCCTCGATCGGTACCGCGACCGGGTGCCGTCGTTCAACGACGACGTGCAGGGGACGTCGGCGGTCGTCGTCGCGGGCGTGCTCGCGGCGACCCGGGCGCT
>Ga0326597_10011985_pt1 | contig 11444 bp, 11 predicted proteins | sample RVTome_12_FD_203789 | JGI IMG/M metagenome (GOLD analysis project Ga0326597, IMG submission 203789) | Soil microbial communities from uranium-contaminated site in the Upper Colorado River Basin, Wyoming, United States - RVT100D185 | ecosystem: Environmental > Terrestrial > Soil > Contaminated >...
CAACGCCGGCGGCAAGTCGTGGGCGCCGATCACCGCGCAGAACGGCTGGCACTCGTTCGCGGCCGACCACCTCGCGATCCTCGACCACCTGAAGATCCAGCGCTGCCATCTCTTCGGCCAGTGCATCGGCGGCTCGTTCATCATGGCTTTGCTGAAGGCGCAGCCGCAGCGCTTCGCCAGCGCCATCCTCGCGCAGCCCATCGGGCGGGTGGGGGAGCTCAAGCCCGGCCGCGCCGCGCGCTTCGACGAGTGGGCCAAGGGGCTCACCGACCATCCGGAGCTGACCGAGGCGGTGCTCGACGCGTACCACCAGAACCTCTACGCGGCCGGCTTCCTCTACAGCGTGGACCGGGCGTTCGTGAAGAGCTGCACGACGCCGAGCCTGGTGCTGGCGGGCAACGACGAGGCGCATCCGTACCCGATTTCCGAGGAGACCGCACAGCTGCTGCCGAACGCGGAGTTCATCAAGGAATGGAAGTCGGGCGCGGCGCTGGAGGAGGCGAAAAAGCGCGTGGCGGCGTTTCTGGCGCAACATACTCCAAAGGCGTGACGGCTGACGGTTACCGGCTGGAAACCGCGGATGGGCCGGGGTTTCTTCACCTGGAACCGTGGCCTGTCCCGGTTCAAGGCGGGATGTATGATATCGAGCGGGCCCGTCGCCGGGTTGGCGGTCCCGAAATTGCACTGTCCAAAGGAGATTTTCCAATGAAGCTTTATTTCGCACCAGGCGCCTGCTCGCTGTCGCCTCACATCGTGTTGCGCGAGTCGGGCACGCAGTTCGACACCGAGCAGGTCAACAACCAGGAAAAGAAGACCAAGTCCGGCACCGACTACTGGACCATCAACCCCAAGGGCCAGGTGCCCGTTCTCGAGCTCGACAACGGCGAGCGGCTGACCGAGGGCCCGGTGATCGTGCAGTACATCGCCGACAGGAAGCCGGAAGCGGGGCTGGTCCCGCCCGCCGGCACGACCGAGCGCTACCGCGTGCAGGAATGGCTGAACTTCATCACCTCCGAGCTGCACAAGACTTTCGGCCCGATCTTCCGGCCGACGACGCCCGACGCCTACAAGGCGATCTCGAAGGAAAACCTCGGCAAGCGCTTCGACTGGCTCAACAAGGAGATGGCCGGGAAGCAGTACCTGATGGGCGACAAGTTCACGGTGGCCGACGCCTATCTCTTCACCGTCCTCAGATGGACGTCCCGCATCGAAATCGATCTCGGCAAATGGCCGAACCTGAAGGCCTATGTCGACCGCGTCGCGGCGCGTCCCAAGGTGCAGGAAGCGCTGAAGGCGGAGGGGCTGATCAAATAAGCCCGAAAGGCGGGTGGCGAGTGGCGAATTACCGCAGGCAAATCGCTGCACTGCTGGTCGCCGCCCTGCCGGCGCTGCCCGTCGCCGCCCAGCCGGTTCCCGAGTTCGCATCGCGGGAGGCGGCGATCGCGGCGCTCGAGGATGCCGACGCGCGCATCCGCCTCGCGGGCGTCGCCTACCTGGGGCGCAACGGCCTCGCCGCCGACGGTCCGTTGCTGGTGAAGCGCCTCTCCGACGCGGACCCGGTCGTGCGCGACATGGCGGAGCAGGCCGTGTGGCTCGCCTGGAGCCGCTCCGGGAACGCGCAGAACGACCGGCTGCTGAGAAGCGGCATCGGGGAGATGACGGCAGGCCGCCTGCCGCGGGCGATCGAGATATTCAGCGCGGTGATCGAACGCGATCCGGATTTCGCGGAAGCCTGGAACAAGCGCGCCACCGCGTATTTCATGGCGGGCGAGATGCGCAAGTCGCTCGCGGACTGCGACGAGGTGATGAAGAGGAATCCGCAGCACTACGGCGCGCTGTCCGGCTACGGGCAGATCTATATCGAGCTGGAGGAATTCGAAAAGGCGATCGAGTACTTCCGGCGCGCGCTCGCGGTGAATCCGAACCTGACCAACCTGGAAGACGTCATCCGGCGCCTCGAGGTGCTGGCGCGCGAGAAACGCCGGCGCTCCATCTAGCGGATATCGCGCCCGCCCGCGGCCGGGCCCCGTTCTCTCCAAAAAAATGGGGTCAGAAAAAAATGGGGTCAGCAGAAAAAAATGGGGTCAGAGTCTGACCCCATTGATCCCCCCGGTCGCCCGGGCGCGATTATCGGCCATCCGTCGCCGCGCCCTCTGTTGAGCGGGGTCTGACCCATTGATTGCGTCACTGCGCAAGGTCGAGGATCGCTCGCGCAAACTCGACCGGCGCCTCCTGCGGCAGGTTGTGCCCGACCAAGGGGATTTCGCGGCGCTCGTAGCGGCCGGTGAAGTGCCTGGTGTGATAGCGCGCGCCGCCGGCGCGGATCACGCCGTCGCCGCCGCCGTCGAGCGCGATGGTCGGCACGGTGATCGGCGGCTGCGTGGCGAGGCGCCGCTCGGTGTCCTCGAACGCGGGATCGCCGGGCACGAGGCCGAAGCGGTGGCGGTAGGAGTGGACCACCACGTCGACGAAATCCGGGTTGTCGAAGGAAGCGACGGTGCGCTCCCAGGTCGCGTCGTCGAAATTCCAGTTGGGGGACCACAGCCGCCACAGCAGCTTGCACAGCTCGCGGCGGTTCTGCTGCAGGCCCGCGCGGCCGCGCTCGCCGTGGAAGTAATACTGGTACCACATCCGGTGCTCGTCCTGCGGCGGCAGCGGCTTCGTCGAGCCGGGGATGTCGTGCACGTTGTAGCCGTTGCCCGTCACGAGCCCGCGCGCGCGTTCCGGCCAGAGCGCGGCGGCGATGCACGCGGCGCGCCCGCCCCAGTCGTAGCCGCAGAGCACGCCGGAGGGAATGGAGAGCGCGTCCATCAGGGCCAGGAGATCGTGGGCGAGGGCGGCCTGCTGGCCCGAGCGCAGGGTGCTTGCCGAGAGAAATTTCGTCGGGCCGTAGCCGCGCAGGTAGGGCGTGACCACGCGGCATCCTTTTGCGACCAGCAGCGGCGCCACCTCGTCGTATGCGTGCACGTCGTAGGGGAAGCCGTGCAGCAGCACTACCGCTACGCCGGTTGACGGGCCTTGCTCTTCATACGCAACGCCAAGTGTCCCGGCGTCGATCTTCTTCAGCATCGCGCTACGTTACAGGGAATTGTCCGGGTGTTCCTGGGGGGCGGACCACCCAGGTCACGTCCTGCTTGCCCCCAGGCATCCGCTAGTACCTGATACTATTCGGTAAACAGGTGGTCAACCCCGGGTCGCGGCACGCCTTGAGCGGGGTACATCACCACTCGCCCGGATATTGGTCGTAGTATGTGCTTCAGCCGCCGGAGTGCCATCGTCGCCCCAAGAGCGGACTCAGTTCGACATAAACAGGAGGAAACAAATGAAGTTTAGCTATCCAGTGGGGTTGGCCTGCCTTGCCTGCAGTTTCCTGTGGTCCGCGCCGGTACACGCGCAGCAGTATCCGGCGAAGCCGGTGCGTTTCGTCCTGCCGTTCCCGCCGGGCGGCGGCACGGACACGCTGGCCCGCGCGCTCGGGAACCGGCTGGCCGAAGGCCTCGGCACGCAGGTCGTGATCGACAACCGGCCGGGCGCCGGCGCCAACATCGGCGCCGACATCGCGGCGCATTCGCCCCCGGACGGCTACACGCTGTTCATGGCGACCGCCACGCACGCCATCAACGTGACGCTCTACCAGAACCTGCCGTACAGCCTCCTCAAGGACTTCGCGCCGGTGTCGGTGCTCGGCACCACGGCGCTGGTGGTGGTGGTGCACCCGTCCGTTCCGGCCACGTCGGTGAAGCAGCTGGTCGCGCTCGCGAAAGCGCAGCCCACCGCGCTCAGCCACTCTTCCTCGGGCACCGGCAGCATCACGCAGCTCGCGGGCGAGCTGTTAAAGAACGCCACCGGCGCAAAGATGCTGCACATCCCGTACAAGGGCGGCGGCCCGTCGGTCGTCGCGCTGGTCTCGGGCGAGGCCGCGGTCGGGTTCACGACCACGCCGTCGTGCATCTTCCATATCAAGAGCGGCAGGCTGCGCGCCCTCGCCGTCACCACCCCGAAGCGCTCGCCGTTCCTGCCGGACCTGCCGACGGTCGCGGAGGCGGGCATTCCCGGCTACGCGGCCGAGTCCTGGTACGGGATGCTGGTGCCGACCGGCACGCCCAAGCCGATCATCGACCGGCTGCACGCGGACTCGGTGAAGGCACTGCAGTTCGACGACGTGAAGAAGCGGCTCTACACCACGGGGCTCGTGGCGGTCGGCAACGGCCCGGAAGAGTTCGGGCGCCACATGAACAGCGAAGTCGAGAAGTGGGGCAAGATCGTCAAGTCGCTGGGACTGCGCGTCGACTAAAGACAAGGGAAAGGGGAAAAGGGCTCCAGACCGCTTCTTCTTTGCGCGTGCGGGTTAGAGAGCCCGGCCTTCACTCTCGTACGGCCGGATCACCTGAAGACAGCAACGTGGAGCAAAAACGGCGGCCGGATCGGCCGCCGTTTTTCTTTGGGATACTGCTCTGTGACCGGGCGTTAGTGAAAGGGAGGGAGTTCGCGAAAGTCCTGGAGCCGCGTTTTCTGGTTTGACCCGATTGATCGGCGGCGCCGAATTCCAGATTGCGGACGCTCGGGCGCCCCGCGCGGAACGGACTACTATAGCAACCCGGATGACGCGGCTTAGGCGTCTTGTTCCACCCCAATAGGAGGAGCGGCAAAGATGAAGGTTTATGAAAGACTGGCCCATGCGTTCAAGGCGGAAGGCACAACCGCGACGTTCGGCATGATGGGCGACGGCAACATGTACTGGATCTACGCGCTCGACCGGCTCGGCGTCAAGATCCACGAGGTGCGCCACGAAGGCGCGGGGCTCGGGATGGCGGACGGCTATGCGCGGACCACGCACACCCCGGGCGTTGCCACTGCAACCTGTGGCCCGGGTGTCACGCAGCTCGCCACCGCGCTGGTGACCGCCAGCCGCGCGCACTCGCCGCTGGTCGCTTTTTGCGGCGAAGCGCCCACCACGGACGACGAGTACGCCCAGTATCTGGACCAGTCGCGCTTTGCCGCCGCCTGCGAATCGGGTTTCGTCCGCCTCGTGTCGCCCGACAACGCGGACGATGTCGTGCGCAAGGCATTCTATCTGGCGAAGACCGAGAACCGCCCCATCATGCTGAGCTGCCCGATGGACATCCAGCAGAAGGTATTCGAGGACGACGATGAAGCGTACAAGCCGTCCTCGACGCTCTTCACGCGCGGGGCCGTGCACCCGGACGCCAAAACGCTGGAACAAGCCGCCGACATGGTGGCCGGCGCCAAGAAGCCCGTCATCATCGTAGGCCGCGGCGCCCAGTGGGCGGGGGCCGGCCCGGCCGTGCTCAAGCTGGGCGATCGCATTGGCGCGCTGATTCTGACGACCCTGCTGACGAAGACCTTCCTCAACGAGTCCGAGTATCACGCGGGCATCTCGGGCTTGTACGGCTCGCGCCCGGCCATGCATTTGGCCCACGAATGCGACCTGGTCATCGGCGTGGGGGCGAGCCTCAACCGCCACACGCTCGAAAACGGCTACATGTATCCCGAAGCCCGCTACGTGCACATCGATTCGCAGCCGCACCTGATGATGGGCGGCGGCCGGGCCGCCGATTGCTACCTTCAGGCGGATGCCAGAATCGGCGTCGAGGAACTGGAAAAACTGCTCGCCAGGCGTAACGTAAAGCTGGCCGGCTACCGCACGCCCGACGTGAAAGCCAAGCTCGTCAATCACAACGCGGACCGCACGGAATTCGAGATGGACCCGGGCACCGTGGACCCGCGCGAGGCCGTGATCGCCCTCGACCAGCTCGTGCCGCCGGAAATCGGGGTGCTTTCAGGCAGCGGCATGACCTCGGCGTTCTGCAGCATGCTGATGACGCGCCGGCGCGCGCTGGTGCAGGGCGGGCACTTCTTCGGCTGTATCGGGCAGATGCTGCCGGCCGCGATGGGGGCGGTCGTGGCGACGGGCAAACCCGCCATGCTGATCGACGGCGACGCCAGCGTGATGATGCATCTTGCGGAGTTCGAGACGGCGGTGCGCTACGACATGCCGCTGCTCGTGATCGTGATGAACAACGAGGCGCTGGGCGCCGAGTATTACAAGCTCGACGCGCACAAGATGGAGACCCGGGGCTCGCAGATCACGACGCCGGACCTGGGCAAGGTGGCCGTTTCGTTTGGCGGGCGCGGCCGCAAGGCGACGACCATCGAAGAGCTGACCTCGGCCGCAAAGGAGTTCGTGGCAAAGCCCGGCCCGATGATGGTCGACCTGCGCATTTCAAAATCGGTGCCGAGCGTGCCCTATCGGCGCATCCACTACGCCCGGGACGAATAAACGTAAGGCGGAAGGCGGAAGGCGGAAGGATGACCACCCCGCCTGCTTCGCAGGCACCCCTCCTTGAAGGAAGGAGGGGAGTCGATTAACGACTAACGACTAACGACTGACGACTGACGACTAACGACTAACGTATTATCGGGGCCTGCCCCAATTTGTTGAGGGAAGGAATCATGAACGACACGATGTCACCGGCTAACCAGGCGGCCTTGTCTTCCGCCGTGGCGACGCGGGAGACAGCCGCGCCGCCGCGCCGGTTGAGGGACATCCTGTGCCTGGAGGATTTCGAAGAGCCCGCGCGGCGCTTTCTCCCGCGCCCGATCTTCGGCTACATCTCGGGCGGCGTGGAGACCAACGCTTCGCGGGAAGCCAACCGCGCCGCCTTCGGCGAGTTCGAGTTCCTGCCACGCGTGCTCGTCAACACCAAGGCCCGCCACCAGAAGACGAAGATCTTCGGGCGCACCTACGATCTGCCGTTCGGCTTTCCGCCGATGGGCGGCACTTCGCTTGCCGCCTATGAAGGCGACTCCGTCCTCGCCAGGGTCGCGGCGGAGTTGAACACGGTCATGATCCAGAGCGGCGCGTCGCTGACGCCGCTGGAGCGCCTCAAGGAAGTCGGGCCGACCGCGTGGTTCCAGGCCTACTTGCCAGGCGACCCCGGGATCATCACGCCGCTCGTGGAGCGGGCGCAGCGGGCGGGTTTCGAAGTGCTCGTGCTGACGGTGGACGTGCAGGTGGCCGCGAACCGGGAAAACAACTTTCGCAGCGGCTACAGCTCGCCGCTCAAGCCGTCACTGCGCCTGGCATGGGACGGCCTGCTGCGGCCGCGGTGGCTGTGCGGCACGTTCGGCCGCTCGATTCTCAACCACGGCATGCCGCACCTGGAAAACATGGGCTTCCCGCGCCTACCGGTCCTCGGACACGTCGAGCGTCCGCGCTGGTCGCGCGACGGGCTCTCCTGGGAGCATGTCGAGCTCATGCGAAGATTGTGGAAGGGAAAGCTCGTGCTGAAGGGCGTGCTCTCCCCGCAGGACGTTCGCATCGCGCGCGCGAGCGGCGTGGACGGCATCATGGTGTCAAACCACGGCGGCCGCCAGCTCGACGGCACCGTCGCGCCGCTGCGGATGCTGCCGGCCGCGGTCTCGGAGGCCGGCAACATGACCATCATGATGGACAGCGGGATTCGCCGCGGGACCGATCTGCTCAAGGCATTCGCCCTGGGGGCGCAGTTCGTCTTCATCGGCAGGCCGTTTCTTTACGCGGCTTCGATCGCGGGCGCAGCCGGCGTGCACCATGGCGCCGGCCTCCTGCGGGAGGAAATCAGCCGCGACATGGCCATGCTCGGCATCTCGTCCGTTGCCGAGATGAAGCGCGATCTCCTGGTTCCGAACAGAGGACCGATCTAGAACTTCAAGGCAGAAGGCAGAAGGCAGAAGGCAGAAGGCGAAAGGCGAAAGGGTCGTAGTTCCCGCAGTGCGGGGGGCTTGTCACTCGTCACCCGTCACTCATTGAGGTGGAAGGCACATGTTGAAACGCGTAGCCGTCGAGATCGGAATGGGCACGGACATCCGTGGCGCGGACTACACCAAGGCCGCGGTGCGGGCGTTGCGTGACGCGCTCTGGCACAACTCGCTCAACGTCGCCGACGCGCTGGGCAAGCCCACCGATTCGATGGTGGTGGAGGTGTTGATCGGCGTGCCGAAGCCGGAGCGGGTGGATGCGGCGCAGGTGCTCGCCGTGCTGCCGCACGGCACCGGCACGGTGAAGGTGGTGGAGGGCGGGCTCGAGATCGTGAACGATGCCGGCACCGGCTCGACGGTGATGGCGAGCGCGGCGGCCATCGTCCGCCTGGATCTTTAATAGACAGGATTCGCAGAAAAGCGAAAGCAAATAGACAGGATTTACACGATTAACAAGATTAGAGCGTTTGGCTCGAACGTCCTTTCGTCTTAATCGTGTGAATCGTGTTAATCGTGTTAATCGTGTCTATTCTTGCTTTTGTTAACCGTGTAAATCCTGTCCATTCAGAAAAGAACGGTTCATGGCACTCAAGCGCATCATCATGGAGATGGGGACCGGCAACGACCTGCACGGGTCCGATTACACCAAGGCCGCGCTGCGCGCGGTGCAGGACGCCCTGCACCATTCGTCGCTGAGCGTCATCCGCACGCTGGGCCTCGACGCCAGCAAGCTCCACGTCGAGGTCACGATCGGCGTCCAGCAACCCGGCCGGGTGGATGCCGCGGCGGTGAAGGCGAGCCTGCCGCGCGGGACGGTGACCGTGAAGGTCGTGAAGGGCGGGCTGGACGTTCCCGCCGAAGGCGCGCACGACGCGATCGTCATCGCGACCGCGGCGATCGCGGCGCGACTGGACCTGCCCGAAGGGCAAGGATAAACGTGGAACGTGGAAGGATGACCGTCGCGCCTTGCGCGACAAGAGCAGGTCCCGACTTCTCGTTGCCTTCAGTCGGTAGCTAACGTCGTTCCGACCGGACGACTGTGAAAGGGAGGGACGATTACCTCGGGTCATCGCAGGTGCTTCATTCGTGCTCTTTACACGCGGCGGCTAATGGGCGACCCGCAAGCTGGCGACAACGCACTACAGCACTGCGGAGATTGGGGAATTGATCGAGGGGGTGAGCCGGATCGATGCGTTGCGGTCGACATCGGTTCTCACGACGTTGCGGGCGCCAAGCGTCAAGGTCGTTGCCTGAGCATGGTGGCCAGAGTAAATCGAGGCGGCGATGCGCCTCGTGATTCTTTTGAGTACGCGAAATATCTGCGCGTTGGGGCAGAAACTATTGTCGCCTTCGACATTTCCGGCGAGCCACCTGTCACACAAGTCCTCGGACCGGCACCTGCTGCACCGCCCCCGCGCGACTTGCAGGATGGCCCATGTGTCAACATGCCTGGAAAATTCGGGGTCCACGCCAGCACGCGTCAGCATGTGCATCATGCGCTTTTCCGAGGCAGCCGGCGCGTGTCCAAAAAACCACACGACGAGAGCAACGCTCACGACCACCATAAATATGGTCACGCCGATCTCGAACAATGTTGGGTTCATGGTCCAGTTCTCCTATCGACTCCATCTGAGGTGCACCAAGACACGCATTTGATTCTGTACCCCTAACCTTGGTTATCCTCCTCCCGGCCGTAGACGCTGCCTTGACATAGATCAACAAGTCGAAAGGCGGAAGTGGCCTCACCCGCGAGTCGCGTCCACACGCCCCTTGTTTTGCAGACATATTGTTCACTGCCACGGTCGGGCGCTGTCAGGGGCGCTCTACAAACCGTGTCGGGATATTCCCGACACGGTAGGGATGAGGGCGGAGGGGGAGGGGGCGGAGCCCCCGAAGGCAGAAGGCAGAAGGCAGAGGGCAGAAGGCAGAAGGCGAAAGGGTCGTAGTTCCCGCAGTGCGGGGGGCTTGTCACTCGTCACCCGTCACTCATTGAGGTGGAAGGCACATGTTGAAACGCGTAGCCGTCGAGATCGGAATGGGCACGGACATCCGTGGCGCGGACTACACCAAGGCCGCGGTGCGGGCGTTGCGTGACGCGCTCTGGCACAACTCGCTCAACGTCGCCGACGCGCTGGGCAAGCCCACCGATTCGATGGTGGTGGAGGTGTTGATCGGCGTGCCGAAGCCGGAGCGGGTGGATGCGGCGCAGGTGCTCGCCGTGCTGCCGCACGGCACCGGCACGGTGAAGGTGGTGGAGGGCGGGCTCGAGATCGTGAACGATGCCGGGATTAAGTTAACAGCGAGAACATGGCCGAACCCTCCTCTTCTTTTTGCAGCAATCACCGAAACAAACGCGCGTCCTATGGGACAGTCTGTCCCCAGGTATTTTCACTCCGAAGTGGCGACGGCATTCGCAGCTCGCAGCTCGTTTAAGGCGCGCCGCGCGCCGTCGGTCCAGGCAGCCGGCGGCACGAGCGTGCGATGGGGGGTCAGTGCCGCTCCGCCGTCCGGGCCGTGCCGGGTCCGCAGGGCGGCATCGAGTTCGATCCGTCCATGGACCGGTATCGGCTCGTCGTCTTCAGGCGCAAGGCGCTCCGATTCGCGCCACGCGCGTGCCGAGAACGCCACCTCAAGCCCGCCGTTCTCGACAGGACGCTCACTTTCGATGATGAAAGTACCCTCCTCGAGGATCAGTCGGCCCAAGTCTCCACTACCACCGGCCAGTTGCGCGAGGCAGCCCTCGATCTGAAGCAGGATGATACGGGCACGCTCGTCCCCCGACAGCCCGCGCGCGATGCGCTCGATCGCCGCGTATTCATCGTAACGGCGTCTCAGCTCGCGCGCGACCGCCGTGTATTCCGCCCGCTTGAGCCAGGTTCCCCCTTCGACCGGCGGCTTGCCCTTGCGATCCAGAATCTCGTTGGCAACGCGGGAGAATTCCAGCCCACCCTGGTCGCTGTCGACCCGGTCTTCCCCGAGGACGACCTGATGCCAAAGCCGGTACAGCAGTTCGAGCCCGAACACCAAGCCGAACAAGCCCAGGAAGGCCATCAAAATGTAAAACACCCACTGAACGATGGAAGCGAGATCCATATGGCGCGAGTCCTTCGCCTCTTATGCTTCCGCGCTCGTTCTACTTTCCCGGGGACGGCGTCCTGCCTGTCCACCACGCCTGTCCCCAGCCCCACAGGAGCAGAACCGGGGCAGCCGCCGCGCAGGTCATCGCCAGAGGGAAATAGTACGGAAGCGGCCAGAGGCGCCACGCGGCGAAGGCGCACGCGAGCGCCCCGACCGTCGAGCAAAAACGCATCATCGCGCCCATGCCACCCTGGCTGCCGGTGATTGCGAGCGCGACGCACACGAGCAGGATCCCGACGCCGATGGAAGCATAGAACCCCATGCTCTCCGCCTCGGCCGCGGGCACGTAATTGAGGTAGATCGGCGTCCCCGCGATTAGCGCGCTCCCGAACAGCGTCGGGTTCGTGGAGTACATATCGGCGGACATGGCAACCCCTCCCTTCGGCTGCGCTCCAAAGACATGATACGAAAAGAAGTAGGGTCGGACTCGACTTCCGTCGAAGCGAAGAAGTAGGGTCAGACTCGACTTCCGTCGAAGTATCGCGCCAAACCCCGAAGAAGTAGGGTCAGACTCGACTTCCGTCGAAGTATCGCGCCAAACCCCG
>Ga0326597_10011987_pt1 | contig 11444 bp, 12 predicted proteins | sample RVTome_12_FD_203789 | JGI IMG/M metagenome (GOLD analysis project Ga0326597, IMG submission 203789) | Soil microbial communities from uranium-contaminated site in the Upper Colorado River Basin, Wyoming, United States - RVT100D185 | ecosystem: Environmental > Terrestrial > Soil > Contaminated >...
CTGCGCCAACATGTTCAGCAACACCGATTCCTTCCAGTACGGGAAGATCTGGGCCGTCCCGAAGGCGCAATTGCTGTCAGGATCGACGAGCATCACATGGACGGAGTTCCGCAACCCTCCGGGATCCAGTTTCAACATGCAGCCCGCCCACACCTTCGCCCCTGCGCCGGCGGAGTATTTCCTCTACGAGGGGACCGCGAGCAGGCTCAACGTGGCCCGGATCGACAGCGCCTCCGGCACCCCTGTGTGGAACGCTCCGCTCTCCGTTCCCGTCGCCCAGTATGTTTCCACGGGATTTCTGCCGGGGGCACCACAGTCCGGAAACGACAACACGATCGATACATCGGACACCCGTCTCCTGAACGTGGTGTACCGGGCCGGGGCCTTGTGGACCGTTCACACGGTGCAAAGTCCTGGGGCGGTGAAGACGGAGGTAGCCTGGTACCGGATCGATCCTGTCGCCGGGACGGTCCGGATGCAGGGACGGGTCAGCGACCCGGCCCGCTGGTACTACTACCCCTCCATCGGGGTCAACGCCAACGGGGATGCCGCCATCGGCATGAGCGGCTCCTCGGCGGCGGAATTCGCCGGGGGATACTATACGGCCAGGAGGTTTGCTGATCCCGCCGGAACGATGCAACCAGTCTCCCTTCTCAGAGCGGGGGAGCAGTCTTATTTCAAGACCTTGGGGGGGACCGACAACCGTTGGGGCGATTACAGTGCGACCGTGGTAGACCCGGAAGGAAACCTGCGATTCTGGACGGTGCAGGAGTACGCCCAGACCCAGGATAGCGTCACGGGGGGATCACGATGGGGAACCTGGTGGGGATCGTTCCTCCTTCCGCCGCTTTCAGCACCTTCGGCCCCCGCCGGGTTGGCGGCTACTCCTCTTTCGGGATCGACCATCTCCCTTGGATGGACCGACACATCCTCCAACGAGGAAAGTTTCATGATCGAACGAATGACGGGTGACGCTTTGTTCGGCGTCATCGCATCGCCGTCGACGAACGACATTGCCGCGTACACGGATACATCCCTTACCGAACGAACCACGTTCACCTATCGCGTCAAGGCGCGGAACTCCTTTGGTGATTCCGGGTATTCGAATGAATCTAGTGCCACGACGCTACTTTCAACCCCCGCCAACGCCGCCGCCGTCGCCGCATCCCCCACACTGGTCAACGTCTCATGGACGGACGTGTCGGCATTTGAAACGGAATACCGCGTGGAACGGAAAACCGGGACAGGGGGTGCATTTGCAGTCATCTCTGTTCTTCCGGCAGGCTCAAATAGTTTTTCCGACAATTCCGTATCCGCAGGAACTTTCTATTCGTACCGGGTACAGGCTGTGGATAACGTCACACAAACGACAAGTGCCTATTCCACTGAAGCATTCTTAACGACACCTGGTACTCCCTCCGGTGGCGGTGGCGGAGGTGGCGGATGCCGTGCCATCCCTTCGTCCGGAGGCGAGCTGCCGTTCGGCGCGTCGTTCTTCTCCGTCGGGATCCTCCTCCTCCCCGCGCTCGCACTCGGGTTGCGCCGTTTCTCCCGTCAGCGAAAGCGGCCCGTCCCGATCCGGCACCACCTTTGCTAGGAAAAGGGGCGGAGGGGGCGATGATCCAGGGAGATCCGGGCGCGAGGCTTTCCGTGACCATTTCGAGCGGGATGACGGTTGAGGTGCGGCTGGGGCGGAAGGAGGTCAAGATCGGCCGGGGGCACGAGGCCGACCTCCAACTGCCGGATCCGTCCGTTTCGCGGATCCACGCAAAGGTCTTCCGCGTGGGCCTGCAATATTTCCTCACGGACCTTCGCAGCCGGAACGGGACGCACGCCGACGGGAAGCGGATCACCCAGCTCGCCCTGGAAGACGGCCGGATGTTCCAGGTGGGGCCGTTCCGGATCCACTTCCATCGTCCCTTGCCCGGGATCGAAGCGGGGGAGGAGCCGACGACCCCCGCGGGGACGGCGTCCGGCCTCACCGATTCCGTCGATGCGACGCCTGCCCGCGTCCCGAAGCGGACGGTTCCGCCCACGGTCGCCGGCGAGCCGCCGTTCGGGCTGATCGGCGGATCGGCCCATGTGCGGAAACTGGTCGCGACGATCCGCCGGGTCGCCGCGTCCGACGTTCCCGTCCTGATCGAGGGGGAAACGGGGAGCGGCAAGGAGCTGGTCGCCCGGGGGATCCACGACGCCTCCGCGCGCAGGGAGCGCCCGTTCATCGTCGTCAACTGCGGGGCGATCTCGCCCGAGCTCATCGAAAGCGAGCTCTTCGGACACGAGAAGGGGGCGTTCACCGGGGCGACCGCGCAGCGGAAAGGGGCGTTTGAACTCGCCAATAACGGGACCATTTTCCTGGATGAAATCGGCGAGTTGCCCATTGCACTTCAACCGAAACTTTTACGTGCCCTCGAGCAGAAAGAGGTGAAGCGGGTCGGGGGGAACGACCTGCTGTCGGCCGACGTTCGGATCCTCGCCGCCACGAACCGGAACCTCCGGGAGGAGATCACCCGCAAGGCGTTCGGCGAAGACCTCTATTTTCGAATCGGCGCGATCACGGTTCCGATCCCTCCCCTGCGGGATCGGAGGGAGGACGTGACCCCGATCGCCCGGCACTTCCTTTCGGCGATGGAAGCCCCGGCCTCCGCGCCTGTTCCCCTCCTCTCCCCCGCCGCGCTCGACGCCCTCATCTCCCACGACTGGCCCGGGAACGTGCGCGAACTGCGCAACGCGATCCAGCGAGCCGTCGTGATGGCGGAAACCGGGGAACTGACCGGGACGGATTTCTCCTTCCTGCGACAGGCGGCGAAGCCGGGCGCGGAGCCGGAAACCCCGTCGGGTCTCTCGCGCTGGGAGCAGGCGGAACGGACCAACATCCTCGGGGAACTCGCACGCCAGAGGGGGAACAAGACGAAGACGGCGCGCGAGCTGGGGATCGCCAAGTCGACCCTGTTCGAGAAGTTGAAGAAATACGGCATCCGCACCGCGGAGTTCGACCGGTAACCGGACTTGGCGTTCGAATTCCGAACTGCTTTCGCCCCGCTCGACCGATCCTGATTATCTTCTTCCTCCAACTATCCGAACCGACGCGTGATTCCGGAGCGCTTCCCGACCGCGCCCGGGTACGTCCCTTGCTCCAATCCCAACCATCCAAATTCACCGCAGGAGGTGGGGAGATGAGAAAGGGAACCGGCAGGAACCGCAAGGGGCAGGGGCTCACGGAGTACATCATCGTCGTGGCGCTCGTGGCCATCGCGGGGATCGGGATCGTCAACATCTTCGGCAACCAGCTCCGCATCCAGTTCAACACGATCGTGAAGGCAATGGCGGGCAGCACGACGGGAACCGTCGAATCGCTCGCGGACAAGGCCGGAACGGAAGCCAACCAGAAGAACCTTTCCACCTATGCCGGCTCGAAGTGAGCGGGGGACGGCGATGATCGAGTTCCTCCTCGCGGGGGTTCCGCTCCTCCTTCTGATGCTGACGATCGTCCAGCTCTCCCTTCTCTGGGCGGGAAAGGGCGCCGTCGACGCGGCGGCGCACCTCGCCGCCCGGAAATTTGCCCGCGTCGCCAGGGAAGACTTCCGGAAGGCGCGCGAGATGGCCTTTCTCGAGGCGTTCCATGTGTGCCGGAACCGTCCGGGGGGATCGTTCGGATCGGCCGCCATGACCGCCCTCGACATAACGAAGGACGGTGAACAGGGGGCCAACCGCGCGGGCGCCGGCGAGGCGCTCTGCGTCCGACTGACCCACGGCGTCGAACTGGTCGTCCCCTGGATCGACCGGATCCTCTTCACCCTTTCCCCCGGAAAGAAGATCCGCCTCGGGGATCACTATTACCTGATGCTGCAATCCTCCCGCTGGGTCACGGTGGAGTGAACATGATCGGATATTTCTCGCGACAGGCGATTCAGATTCGCGCGGGAAACCGCGGACAGGCGACGGCCCTCTTCCTGGTCGTCGCCGCCACCCTTCTCGTGGTGGTTCTCGCATCGATCCGCCTGCACCACGTCGCGGTCGCGCGGGTGACCACGGCGGACTCGGTCGACGCGATCGCCCTGTCGGCCGCCACCTGGGAGGCCCGGTGCCTGAACCTGATCGCCGCGCTGAACGACGGGGCGATCCAATGTTTCCGCGTCATCCGGTGGACGTGCGTGGTCTGGGCGGCGCTGGCCGTCGCCGCGGCCTTCGGGTACGGCGCTCCCGCGTTCGCTGCGTACACCAGGAAGGCACGAAGGCTCATCGCCGGCTACTGGGACACGGCGCACCTGCTCGTCTCCTGGTCCGAAAAGATCCGGAAAGCGGCGCCGTACCTGGTCCTCGGGGAAATTGCGGCATTGTCGAAGCAGCGGAACGTCGCCGGAATCCTCTTCCCGTTGAATCCCGCCGGTCCACACGACGGAAAGAACACGCTCGAGCTCCACCTTGCTCCCGGTCCGCCGATCTCCCTTCCGGATGCCATCGCGCCCATCAGCGGCGTCTTGAACCGATTGAAGAGGATCCGGATCCTCAAGAGCGCGATGAAGGGGGTCATCGCAATGCTCGACGCGGCGTTGCGCGGGATCGTCACGACCAGCAAGGGCCCGATCCGGATGCTGGAACCCGAGAAGGATTTTCCGGACCGACAGTTCGTCCGGTTCGAGGGGGTCCACATGGTTCCGGATCTCCCCATCCCGTTCCTCGACGAACAGGGAAAGCGGCGAGTGTTCGAGGAGGCGACGGCGCAACCGTACGGAGGAGGCCCGGCGGAAATGACGTGGAGATCGAGGCTGGCCGAGCGGGGGAAGAAATGAAGAGCCGCCGTACATCGCCCTGCGGACAATCCATCGTCGAGACGATGCTGGTGCTCCCCCTGCTGTTGATCCTGCTCGGCGGGGGGTACTGGTTCTACCGCAACCTGTCGCTCTTCTCTTCCGCGGAGGGGGCGGCGCACGCACAGATGCTGCGGGCCGGCAGACGCCTCCCGGGGATCGAACCCCGGCTTTCCGGTACGATCCACCCGGATGGCGACGCCGCGCGAATCGAGGCGCGTAACGATCCCCTGACCGGCGAGGTTCCCCTGTTCCGCGGACTGGCAGGCAGAACGATCGCGTCTGCGAACGTCTCCCTCGGGGTGGAACCCGTCGGCGCCTTCCTCGACCTGCCGTCCCACGCTCTCCGCAGGGAGGCGGGCGGCGCCGTGGATTGCTGGGGGAAGGGAACCCCCTCCGGGTCTTCGGTCCGGCGGACCGTGCAGGGGATCCTGTTGACGGGTGTGCTCCGATGAACCGGAAGATCCTCGCCGCGCTCGCCGTGGCGGCGACGCTGTTCGAGTCGCTTTGCGTCGCGGGAATCGGCAACGCCCGGCGGAATGGGATCTCCTCGACCAGTCGCGTCGTCATCGACGGCAGATCGTTCGTCTCTGACGATTCGTCGCCGGACGAAGGATCCCCATTGAAGAGGGAGATCGGCAGGTTGGGCGTCCGCCTCCCCGACGGGTTTACCCTTCCGGAGGAGTCGGGTTCCTCCCACCAGGCGCTCGAAGGCCGGCTGAAGGAGTCGCGGCCGCGGTTCATCGGGGCACCCCGGCTCCCCGCGGGGTTGTCTGCGGAGCACACTCTCAGAATGGAAGGAGAGGGTGCGCCGGTCGACCTCGTTTTCGGAAAGATGGACACCCCCGGATCGTCCATCCGTTCCCGCCTGCTCTCCTCCGGCTGGGAATCCGTATCCGCGGGGGACGATCCCGAAGTGGCGCATGTGCTGCAGATCCGCCACGGAAAGGAGATCGCCGTTGCTTGCCTCGATGAAGCGGAAGGCACGTTCCTTCTCTTCCGGGAAGTGGGCCGGTAAGGTCCGGACACTGCTCCCCCTGCTCGCGGGACTTCTTTTGTGCGCCTTCGCCCTGACCGCGGCAGGACGCAGGATGGCGACCGTGGAAAAGGACATCCGCCGGCAGGCGAACCCGGTGGAGGTGGTCGTCGCCTCGATGCCGATTCCCGCCGGAGAGACGTTCGGCATGCGAAACCTCGCGAAAAAAGCGATCCCGTCCTCCGGGACGGGACCGCGCAACGTACCCGCCACCGATTTCGAACTCCTGGTGGGGGCGCGCTCCAAGACGGCGATCGATCCCGGAGAGCCGGTATTGTGGACCGACGTGGAGGAACCGTACGACACGGATGCGTTCTCCAGGATCGTCCTTCCCGGCCGGAGAGCGATGACGCTCGGGGTGGACACGACATCGTCGTTTGCCGGCCTGCTGCACGCGGGGGACCGGGTGGACCTGCTCCTGGAAGGGTCCGGGGGGGGAACCGCCGGCTGGGTTCGGGACATCCCCGTGATCGCCGTGGATCGGGACCACAATCGTCTCGCGCACCCCTCCGACAAAGTGGAGACGTCCACCGTTAGCCTCATGGTCACCCCGGGGGAAGGGAGCCGAATCGCGCGGGCCTCCGGAAAAGTGCACTGGTTTCTTCGCAATCCCGACGACAACGCGGCCGTCGCACCTGCCCCTCCGGCGAAACCGATAGCGTCCAATCCCGTGGAGGTCTGGGAAGGCGGGGTGATGGTGTCGCCGATCCTCGCGGCCAGGGAGTACCTCGAATGAGACGCCTTCTTTCGCTCTCCGGGCGCGCCGTTGCCGCCCTCTCCCTCCTCCTGGCCTTCGCATCCGGCACCGCCTCCATGGCTTCGGAGGCGATCCGGATCCGCCCGGGGTTCCAGAAGATCCTCGAACGGCATGGCGTGTCGCGCCTTTCCGTCGGAAACCCCGAGATCGTCGAGGCACAGCCCCTCCCCCGCGACGGGGGAATCCTGGTGGTCGGGAAAAAGGAAGGGGAAACGGACCTTGTCCTGTGGGAAAAGGGTTCGCGGACGGAGTGGCACGTCGAAGTCGGAACCGGGAAAAGATCGGTCGCCGAGGACGCCCGGGCGTTCGCAGGGGCCTTCCCCGGCCTGACCGCCGTCGAGGCGGGCGTTTCGGTGATCCTCAGCGGTCCGGTATCGTCGTCGCAGGACAAAACCGTGCTCGAGGCGTACGCCCGGGCCCATCCCGGGGTCCACCTCCGGCTATCCCTGCCCGAGGAGAAGAAGACCCTTCTTCTCTACGACCTGAAGATCATCGAGATCGGCCGGGGGGAGACGGCCCAACTGGGCATCCGCTGGCCGGATGCGCTACCGGCGAAGGGTACGCTCGCCGCGGGAACCGGGAACGCGGGAACGATCTCCGTGGGAACCGACTTCGAGGCGAGCCTGAATCTCCTGATGGCGAACGGGAAGGCGAGGATCCTTTCCAATCCGCGCCTCGCGTGCGAAAGCGGCGGGGAAGCCCAGTTCCTCGCGGGAGGAGAAATTCCGATCGTGATCAATACGCCGGAGACCCGCACCGTGGAGTGGAAAACGTACGGCATCATCCTCAAGATTCACCCCAGCATGACGGAAGGGGGAAAGATCCGAACGCAGGTGAACGCGGAGGTGAGCGCGGTGGACCACGGAAGCGGCACTTCCGACGTCCCGGGATTTCTCACCCGACGCGTGTCCACCCTCTTCTCCACGCCGCCGGGGGAAACGGTGATGCTGTCCGGCCTGGTGAAGAGCGATATGGCGAAGGACATCGCCAAGGTCCCTCTCCTGGGTCAGATCCCGGTGATCGGGGAGCTGTTCAAGTCGCGCAGCTTTCGCGAGAACCGCACGGAGCTGGCGATCTTCATCACCCCGGTCGAGGTCTCGGGGGACGCCGCCCACGAAGCCGCCAACTGGGAGCGGAAAGCGGAGGAGGAGAAGGAGCGCCTCCGCTTCCGCCTGATGGACTGACAAGCCGTTTCCAAGGAGTGCGGAGCGCGCCCAGTGCGGGCTCCGCGCCGCAGGGGGGCCTCCGCAGGAAACAACCAGTGGGGCACGAGCCTGGAAGCACGACAAATATCAGGAGGTATCGCATGAACGGTGACATCCGTCGCACGCTGCACCAGGCCGTACTGTCGCGCCTCGACGCGAGGAAGACGGGACTGTCGTTTTCGGAGGATGTCGGACGCTGGCGGGCCCGCGCCGGGGAGTACCTGCAGGCGGAGATGTGCGGCATGTCGCTGGGGGACGAGGAACAGGACGACTTGCGGCGGGAGATCCTCGACGAGATCTTCGCCTTCGGGCCGATCACTCCCCTCCTCACCGATCCCGCCGTCTCCGAGATCATGGTGAACGGATTCGAGTCGATCTACATCGAGCGAAGCGGGTTGGTGGCCCGCCACGCGGGCTCGTTCCTCTCGGAGGAATCACTCCGCGCGACGATCGACCGGATGGTCTCCAGGGTCAACCGGCGCCTCGACGAATCGTCCCCCTATGTCGACGCCCGGCTCCCGGACGGGTCGAGGATCAACGCGATCATCCCCCCGGTTTGCCTCACCGGTGCGTGCCTCACGGTCCGCAAATTCCGGCAGGAGGCCTACTCGCTCGAGGAACTCGTCCGAATCGGGTCGCTACCCCGAGGGGCGGCGGACTACCTGAAAGATGCCGTCCGGGAGCGGCGCAACGTCATCGTCTCCGGTGGGACCGGATCCGGGAAGACCACCCTCCTGAACGCACTGTCCCAGTTCATCCCGGAGGGCGAGCGGATCGTGACGATCGAGGACGCGGCGGAGATCCGGCTTCAGAAGCCCCACGTGATCAGCCTCGAGGCGAGACCGGTCAACATCGAAGGGTCGGGGGCCGTCACCATCCGGGACCTCGTCCGCAATGCCCTCCGCATGCGACCCGACAGGATCATCGTCGGCGAGTGCCGCGGGGGGGAGGCGCTCGACATGCTGCAGGCGATGAACACCGGGCACGACGGGTCGATCACCACGGGGCACGCGAACACCCCGCGGGACATGCTCCGCCGCCTGGAGACGATGGTCCTTCTCTGCGGGGTGGAGATCCCGATCCTCGCGATCCGGGAACAGATCGCCTCCGCCATCGACGTCATCGTGCATACCGGCAGGATCGCCGGCGGAAAACGGGCGGTCACGTCGATCACCGAAATCACCGGCATGAACGAATCGCAGATCCTGCTCCAGGAACTGTTCCGTTGGTCGAAGGGGAACGCGGGGAACGACGGAGTCGGGGGGCTCGTCGCCACCGGCATCCCTTCCCGGTTTCGCCGGGGGGAAGGCGACGCGTGGGACTGACGCTCACGGAAGCGGGGATCTTCGCCCTGGGGGCCGCCCTGATCGCCCGGTTTCTCCTTCGGGCCGCGCTGCCGCGGGCGCGGGCGCGGTTCGTATCCGCCGCGAACCGTCACTCCGATGAACTGCGCGAAGAGTTCGTCCGCCTCCCTCCGGCGCGGATCGCCGCCGTTCTGCTCTTTTCCGCTACCGTCCTGGCGGGGGCGGCGATGGCGGTGACCCGGTCCGCCGCGGTCGCGGCGGTATTCGGAGCCGCGCCGGTTCTCCTCGCCGGACTTCTGGTCCGGTGGTACCGCAATCGACGGAAGCGGACCATCCTCTCCCAGTTGCCGTCGTTCCTCGACCTCCTGGCCGGACACGTGAGGGCGGGGCACAGCCTGTCGGAGTCCCTCGCGGAGACCGTCCCCCTGTTGCCCGCCGGAATCCGTGAAGAGATGGCGTGGGTCCTGCAGCAGAACCGCCTGGGCACGCCGCTGGCGGAGGCCCTGGCCCATTGGGAGGCGCGCATCCGCTCCGACGAGATCTCCCTTCTCGTGCGTCCCCTGCGCGCGGCGATCCCCGGAGGGGGGAATATCGTGGACCTGCTGGAACGCACGCGGGACATCCTCCGGCTCCGGATGCGAACGACGGAGAAGCTTCGAAGCGCGACGGCCCAGGCCCGGCTGCAGGCGATGGTCCTGACGCTGCTCCCTCCCGCGTTCGCGGTCGCCATTTCGAAGGTCGATCCCGGATTCTTTCCAAGCCTCCTCGGCACCCCTCAGGGGAAAACGATCATGGCGGTCTCGATCGTCCTCCAGGTGATGGGCTGGGTCACCATCCGAAAGATCCTCTCGGTGCGGCCATGAGGGCATGGGATTTTCTCATCATCGGTGGTCCGATGCTCCTCGGCGGCACCTTCCTCGCCGCGTTCCTTCTTCGAATCCGGAAGGTGCCTTCCATCGCGCGCTCCATGCGGTCGTACCGGTCCGCGCACGAGCGGCTGACGGAGGGACTGATCTCGAAGGGGCTCCTCCGATTCCCCGGGGCCTGCCTCGTCTCGCCTCCCAGGCACTGGGCCCTCGCGGAACTGTTCTCGCTGCTCGTATTCCTCGTCGTCGTATCGGGCGACCGGTCCGCGTCGGGGCTGACGCAGGGGATGGTCGCCGCCCCGATCCTCGGCTTCGGCGTCGCCTGGTTCGCCTTGCGCGGTGCGGGGCGTGAGGCGCTTCGCTCGGTGCAGCGCGACCTCCCGGTGGCGTGTTTCCTTCTCTCTCTCCTCCTGGAATCGGGAATGGGCGCCTCTTCGGCGCTGCACGAAACGTCGGGCTCGATCCCGGACGGGGCCCTCGCCCGGGAACTGGCAGAGCTGGTCCGTTCCCGCTCGATCGGAGTTCCCCGGGGGGAATCGATCGAGCGATCGCGGCGGCGAGTACCCGTCGAGGATTACCGTCTGTTCCTCAACCATGTCCTCCAGGGGGAGCGGCTCGGGATCGGACTGTCGCGGAGCTTGCGGGAACTCTCCGCGAAGATGCTGGAAAGCCAGGGGCATCGGGCGGAGACGATCGCCCAGCAGGCGGCGGTGAAGATGCTGTTCCCCCTGGTCTGCTTCATCTTTCCCGCCGTGTTTCTCATCATCCTGTCCCCGGTGATCCTTGGCCTGTGGGACAGGCTCGCGCGGTGAACCTGGTGGAACGCGGGAATCGAGCACGGGGATGGGCGGCGCTGACCGCCGTGCTTCTCCTCCTGTGCGCGGCGGACCCCGATCTCCTGGAAGCGGGGTCTCCCCGTGCAGGAGACCCCGCCCTGGAACCCGCGTGCGCGAAATCCGTCGGGCTGTCCCTGAAGATCTCCCGCGCGAAGAAGCGGAAGCGCCGGGTCACCTTCTACAAGAGCGTGGCGCGGCAAGCGAAGAATCGTCCTACCGGCGCCCGGAGCCCGTCATCGGAACGATGATCTTCGGGTTGTCGCCCGGGCGGACGACGACGATCTTCACCTGGTCGACCCCGAGCGGCTCGTTGACGAAGCGGAGCCGCTGCTCCCCCGCCGGGAGGCGAACGGCGGTCAGAGGGGTCTCCCCGAGCAGACGGTTCCCGAGGTAGACGTTCGCCCACGGGATCGCCTGGATCGCCTCCACCGTCCCGATCAGGGGCTGCAATTCGGCACGGAAAACCGGTCCCGCGGCCAACGCCTCCGCCGGCACGGATTGGCGTTCGTACCCGTCCTTCGAAAGGATGACTTTCCGGCTCCCGAGGGAGGCCACGTCCATCCGCAGCGGCGTCTTCCCGACGGACACCCCGCTCTCCAGCAGTACGGACGCTCCCGCGGGGTCGGTCT
>Ga0326597_10011988_pt1 | contig 11444 bp, 9 predicted proteins | sample RVTome_12_FD_203789 | JGI IMG/M metagenome (GOLD analysis project Ga0326597, IMG submission 203789) | Soil microbial communities from uranium-contaminated site in the Upper Colorado River Basin, Wyoming, United States - RVT100D185 | ecosystem: Environmental > Terrestrial > Soil > Contaminated >...
CTGGACGATGCGCCCCTGATCGATGACCACGATCCGGTCCGCGTTTTCAATGGTCGACAAGCGGTGCGCGATGATGATGCAGGTGCGTCCCTTTTTGATCGTTTCCAGCGCCGCCTGGATGTGCCGTTCGGATTCCGTGTCGAGCGACGAGGTGGCCTCGTCCATGATCAGGATGGGCGCGTCCTTGAGCAGGGCGCGCGCGATGGCCAGGCGTTGCCGTTGCCCGCCCGACAGCCGCTGGCCCCTCTCGCCGATGACGGTGACAAATCCTTCCGGCAGTTCGTTGATGAACTCCAGCGCGTGGGCCGCCCGGGCGGCGTTCTCGACTTCCGCATCCGTACAGTCACGCAGCGCGCCGTAGGCGATATTGTTGCGCACGGTGTCGTTGAACAGCAGCACGTCCTGGCTCACCAGTGCAATGTTGGCGCGCAGGGTCGCGAGCGTGCAGTCCCGGATATCAATGCCGTCAAGCAGGATGCTGCCCCGGCCGGGATGATAAAAACCGGCGAGGAGACTGGTGAACGTGGTCTTGCCGCTGCCGGAAGGCCCGACGAGGGCGACAGTTTCCCCGGGAGCAACCGTGAGCGAGATACCGCTTAAGGCATCCGCCCCGTCGGTATTGTAATTGAATTGCACCTCCCGGAATTCCACCTGGCCGCGCACTTTCTCCAGCGCACGCGTGCCGGTGTCCTGTTCCGGCGACTGATCCAGCAAAGCGAAAATGCTCTCGCAGGCCGCAAGACCTTTCTGCAGAAATTCGTTGATTCCGATCAGGCGTTTCAGCGGCGTCAGCAGCATGGTCATGGCGCCGATGAACGAAACAAAGTCGCCGATGGACAGGACCCCGGCCGCGGACTGGCGGGTGGCGATATAGACAATGACGGCAAAGGCGATGGCCGTGATCAACTGTATGGCGGGGCCGGTGGCCGTGGCGGCGATGGCGTATTTCAGCATGAAGCGCCGGTTGTATTCATTGGTCTGGCCGAAGCGGCCGGCCTCCTGCGCCTGGCCCTCGAAAAGCTTGATGAGCTTGTGGTTATGGATGGATTCGCTCACGACGTGATTGATGTCGCCCATCGTTTCCTGCATCTTGCGTCCCATTTTTCTTAGCCTCTGCCTGGCCACCAGCACAATCAGTGCAATGAACGGTGCGCAGACCAGGGACACCAGGGACAACTGCCAGTTGATATAGAACATCCAGCACAGCAGTCCGATGATGGCGAGCGTGTCCCGCACGGTCACGGTGACGGCGTTGGTCGCGGCGTTCTTGACCTGCAGGACGTCAAAACTGAATTTGGAGATGAGCCTGCCGGTGACGTGGTGATCATAGAAACGACTGGGCAGGAACAGGAGGTGTTGAAACATCTCCGCGCGCAGGTCCATGATGACCCGCGTAGCCACCCAGTGCAGTGCGGCACCGCTGGCAAAATCCGCCACGCCGCGCAAGGCAAACAACAGCACTAACAACACCGGCACCATGACTATGGTCTGCGGGTCCTTGTTGATAAAGGCGCCGTCTATCATGGGCTTCAGGAGCGCGGCCACCGCCGGGGACGTGGCCGCCAGGATCACCATGCTGGTGATGGAAATCAGGAACATGCGCCAGTACGGTTGCACGTAACGCAGAAGCCGTGCATACAGCGCCAGATCGGTTACCGGTTTGTCCATTTAATCATCCGCCATCATCACGTTAGGCAAGCCCCTGTCGGCGGTATTTTAAGTGTTATATTGATTCATGTAACTTCCGCGTGGCAGCAAGGCCCGGAATATCCTGATTATTCTGCCACTGCCCTTGCTGTTACAATAATGCATTAAGACACATTCGCAGATAAATAATCAACCCATGTCAGCGCAATATCCCATAGTGGCCATCACGGGCTCCTCCGGCGCGGGCACGTCCAACGTCAAGGCCGCCTTCGAACAAATTTTCAGGCGCGAGGGCATCCAGCCCGCCATTATCGAGGGAGACAGTTTTCACCGTTACAACCGCAGGGAGATGGACGAGATCGTCGCCCGGGTGGCAAGAGAGGGCGGTTACAATGTCACCCACTTCGGTCCCGAGGGGAACCTGTTCCATGAACTGGAAGCAGTGTTCGCCGAATACAGCCGGCAGGGTACGGGTAAACGGCGCTACTACATACATAATGAGGAAGAGGCCGTACGCCACAATGCGGCGGGGGGGGAACTCACCCCCTGGGAACCGCTGCCGCCCGCTACCGATTTGTTGTTCTATGAAGGACTGCACGGCGGACTGGTGACGGACATGGTAAACATCGCGCAACACGTGGACCTGCTGATCGGCGTGGTCCCCATCATCAATCTCGAATGGATACAGAAGATCCACCGCGACAAGGCCGTGCGCGGCTACACCGCGGAAAGTGCCACGAAAATGATCCTGCGCCGGATGCACGACTACACCCACTACATCACGCCGCAGTTTTCGCGCACCGACATCAACTTCCAGCGCGTGCCCACGGTCGATACATCCAACCCGTTTGCGGCCACCGAAATCCCGACCGACGATCAGAGTTTTTCCGTCATCCATATCCGGAACCATGACAAGATCCGGGTGGACTTTCGTGACCTGCTGGAAACGGTCGGTGGTTCCTTCATGTCCACGCCGGACACGATCGTGGTGCCGGCCGGGAAAAAAATCTTCACCATGCAACTCATCATCACGCCCGTGATCCACCGCTTGATGGAAAACAGGAAAAAGTGAGACAAAAAGGCGGGGCTGAACCATGCGCATCATACTGGTATTGAATCCCAAAGGGGGCTGCGGCAAGAGCACACTGGCCACCAATATCGCGGGCCACTTTGCCATGCACAGCAAACGGGTCGCGCTCGCCGACTGCGACCCGCAGGGTTCGAGCCGCGACTGGCTCGCGGTACGGCCCGCGCACCTCGCGCCGATTGCCTGCGTCGAGGCGAAGGACGGCAGCCTCGTCATTGACAAGGACACCGAGGTGCTGGTCATGGACTCGCCCGCCGGCCTGCACGACCAGCGGCTGGTGAACATCATCCGTCCCGCGCAGACGGTCATCATCCCGGTCTTACCGTCGCCGATTGATCTGCGCGCGGCCGAGCATTTCCTCGCCGAACTGGTGAACCTCAGGAACAAGCTCAGCCACAAGGTCAAGATCGCCACCGTCGCCAACCGCGTGCGCGAAGACACGGTCATCGCCGCCCGGCTGGAACAATACCTGGAAAAACTCACCCTGCCCGGTGGCGGCAAGATCCCGTTCATGACCATGTTGCGCGCCAGCCAGAACTACATCCATGCCGCCGCCGCCGGCATGACCATTTTTGAACTGCCGCACCACAAGACCGTCTATGACCGGGAACAGTGGAACCCGTTGCTGCGCTGGCTGGGCAGCGACCGGAGTATCGCCTGAGCTTTCCTTATGTGCCGTAAACCGCAACTGTCCGCAAGGGAGGGCTGGCGTCCATGACCTTCACGATACGATTGCAAAATGACGACCGTGTCTTTACCGCAAGGGAGGATGAAACGGTGCTGGAGGCCGCGTTGCGTTCCGGCCTGGTGCTGCCTTATGGCTGCCGGAACGGCAGCTGCGGTTCCTGCAAGGGAAAACTGCTGGGTGGTGAAATCGTGTACCGGGACGACAGCGTAACCGGGATCACACCGGAGGAACGCCGCGCGGGATACGCGCTGTTCTGCCAGGCCTTGCCCCGATCGGACCTGCTCATCGAAACCCGCCGCATGAACATTGAAGGGTTTCCTCCCATCCACCGGTTGCCCTGCCGAGTGGATAGCCTGGAAAAATGCAGCGACAGCATCTTGCGGCTGTTCCTGAAACTGCCGTCCACGGAACGACTGCTGTTTCTGCCCGGCCAGCACATCGATGTCCTGCTGGCGAACGGTGAACGCCGTTCGTATTCACTGGCCAACGCGCCGCACGTCCGGGACCACCTGGAACTGCATGTGCGCCACTATCCCGGCGGACATTTTTCCGAATATGCGTTTACCAGCCTGAAAGAAAAAAACCTGCTGCGCATTGAAGGGCCGCTCGGGACATTCACGCTGCGCGAGGACAGCAGCCGCCCCCTGATCATGGTGGCGGGGGGCACGGGTTTCGCACCCATCAAGAGCATCATCGAACATATCCTCTACCGGAAACTCGGGCGCGAGGTGTACCTGTACTGGGGGGCGCGCACGGTACGCGATCTGTATCTGCATGATCTCGCCCGCCAATGGGCCGCGGACCATTCCCACATCCGCTACATACCCGTGTTATCGGAACAGAAACCGGAGGAAAAATGGGACGGCAGAAGCGGGCTGGTACATGCGGCGGTGCTGGAGGATTTCCCCGATTTGGGCGGTCACGAGGTATACACCTGCGGACCGCCGCCCATGGTGCACGCTGTGCGCGATACCTTCGTGCAACACGGCTTGTCTGCCGATTTTATTTACAGCGATTCTTTCGAGTCAGCGCGTGGTGTTTGAGATTGTTAACTAAATAGCTGATCCAATTTCCAGATCAAACGGCGACCGGGTCGCTGCAAATGTTGTGTTTCACAACAAACCTACGAAAGTCCGCCACCCGTTAGAGGGTTTGGCGACACGCCGCAAGTACCTCCCTGTAGGCTCGGTTGCGGCATCCATGCCGCAACACGGTCGCCTAACCCTCTAACGGGCGACGGACCTATTAACAAAATCTTTTCGGGAGGTCACAACACCAGGATTTTACGTTAACACTTATTACAAAACGTCATGAGCGAAGGCAGCACGCGGCGCGAGGGGCGAGACAAAATCGCAGGGAGCAGGAGTGATACAGGGACGTATCGTTAACGGAGCTAAGGATGTAATTTTGAACAGCTTTAGCTGGCCCACAGGGCGAAGGGCAGGATGCCCGTAGTAAAACCGGAGTTTACATAACAGTAAATGAGGATTTTCGAGCCCCGAGCAACAATGTGATGCCGAGCGCAATAGTTTTGTTAGTAAACCTGGCGGGCGCCGGCGGTCATAGCCTCGGCCTGTTCCACCTGTTCCTGCAGTTTCACTGTTTCATGCCGCGCGATCGAGGTTGCCAGCGCGAGCCCTTGCTGGTAATAACCGGATGCCGCGGAATAATCACCCTGCTTTTCATGAAACCTCGCCAGTTCGTGGCAGGTTTCCGGCAGGGGTTTCAGGTCCAGGCTGCGTGTGAGATACGTCTGCGCCTTGCCCCACAGCGAGTTGCGCAGGCACAGGCGTCCGAGCGCGAGCCATAACCAGGCATCCTCGGGGTGGATGGTTGAAAACTCTTCCGCAAATGCCAGCTGGCGGGCCGCATCCCGTCCCTCCACCAGGCCGTACAGGTTGACGAGTTCCGAGTCCCATTCATGCCGCAGGGCCTGTTGCAATAACTTCTCGCAATCCCCGGTGTCCGCAAACTTGAGTTTTTCCAGGGTATAAACCTTGATGAGTGGCGCCGTGTGCCGCATTTTCCTGGGAATTTCGTGCCAGGCTTCCTCCAGCCGGGTCCTGCTCGTGGTGGCGCCCGCATTTTGCAACAACCCGGAATAGGCCTTGATCTTCAGCGCCTGTATTTCCTCCCAGGGCAGCAGCCCGGCCCTTTCTACCGCAGGCAGAAAAACCAGCACGTCCTGCCACGCCTGTACTTCCACATGGGCCCGCAACAGCAGCAAACGTATCTGTTTGTGCGCGGGGTATTCCCGGTAGAGGCCGTTCAGGATCGCGAGGGCCATGTCCGCCTGCTTCTGCTCCAGCAGCAACTCCGCCCGGGTCAAGCCAATCGTTATTTTTTCCTCCGGGCCGGCGCCGGCGGCCTGTTCGAAATATTGATCCCGTTGCTTGATTCTGCCCTGGCGTTGTGCCGCGCGCGCGGCACCAAGAAAGTGGATCACGGGTGACAAACTGTAGCGCGCGCCCTTGACCAGTGCTTCCTCGGCGTCATGGGCGCGTTCCTCGATCAACGCCAACAGCCCGCCGATGAGATATTTTTCGGACAATTGCTGCTTCTTTTGCCGGCGCCAGCGGTGCCAGATCTCCGGCGCGGCCACCAGCCTGATCAACAAACGGATGGCCAGGTATCCGGCAACAAACAGCACCAGCAACAGCGCCAGGAAAAATACCAGGCTGGTTTGCAGGCTCCAGCCCGAGACCGAAATCATAACGTGACCGGTATCATGTGACGCCAGTATGCCGACGCCGACCGCCAGCAACAGGGCAAACAGTACCAGCAATAATATTCTCATGTTTGTGGTGTCCTGGATTCTTCATCCCGCTGGGACACCGCCGCTTTTTCTCTCATGTAGGCCCGCAGGCTTTCCAGCGAAGAACTGATGTCGGGAATGGGGGGTTCCAGGTTGATCGAAGACAACTGGTGCAGGGACGTCTTGACGTTGATCACGGCGGGGTCGTCCGCGGAAAAATATTCCTCCAGCCATTTTTGCAGAACGACTACCGACGCGTGCAGGTTTTCCGTGTCCCGCCGCAAGAGGGACAGGCGCGCGCTTTCCAGTTCCAGGCGCAGGTTCTGATAAACGAAATACTCCTGGCCGGGGAGCAGTGATGCCGGGCGGCCGCCTTCTTCATGTTTGATGATCACGAGGTTCTTCACTTCACGCCAGATGGCCCCCATCACGCTGGATGCGCGCTCCTCCTCCGCTGCACTCGCCGCCGGCAAGGGTTGGTCTTTTTCTCCCGCGAGCGGCAGGCTGTGGGCGCGGTCGGCCAGATCCCGCAGCAACAGCGCGAGACCGCTGATGTCCGGGCTCTTCACTTCCTGCAGCCGGTTGATGTCCCGCGCCAGTTGTTCGCGCACCGGATCAAGGGCGGTATTGTCGAGTCCCCGCAGTCGCAGTTCCGCCGTCTGCATGGCCTCCAGAGCGGCGCCGGGGTTGCGTTCGAGTTGCGCATGGTGGACGGCGATGACGAGCAGAAATTCAATTTCCGCCAGCGCCCAGTCCTCATTACTGCCGGGCAACTCCCTGGTGAGGGCGAATAAAGAACGGGTTGTGGCCTCCTCTGCTTCCTGCAATTGTTCGATTTGTGTTTCCAGTTCCCCCAGCCGCGCGCCCAGCCGTTCCGAAGTTTCGACGAGATTTTCTACCGTGGCGCGCGTGGACTGGCCTGCATGCCTGCCCGTGTAGACGAGATACAAGGCGCTGATGGCGGACGCCAGGGCGAGGGTGATCAGCAATCCGGGCAAAAATTTCCGCCGTTGTGCGTGCACAACGGCGGGCCGCTCCGGAGCAGCGTTTTGATCGGGACCGGTTTTCCGGTTGTCCGGCGATATTTCATTCATCAGGATCACACCTGGATATTTTGCATGATGGCCCGCAACAGTTCTTCATCACTGGCCGCGGCGGCAATGACAGGCCGCCGGCCGAAACCCAGTTCCCCCGCCGTTTGGGCCATGCGCGCGCCGATGACCACCAGCGGTGTATTCAGCATGATAACTCGATGCTCAGGTCCCAGTATAGCGAACAGGTTATGCAGGGCCTCACTGCTGGTCACCACCAGCAGATCCGGTTTGTCCGTCAACCAGACTTTGTCCAGCAACGATTTTACATGGTTCGGCTTTGCGCGCCGGTACACCTCCGCAAAATCGACTTCCGCGCCGCGCCCGCGCAGCGTGTCCGCCAGTAATTCGCGGCCACCCGTGCCACGAAATATTACGACGCGCCGGTTACGCACCGCGTCTTCACTCAGGATGGCCAGATCGAGCAGTGCCTCGCTGTCGGCCCGCGGCCCGCCGTGGCTGACGGACGTCAGGCCCGCCGCATGCAACGCCTCGGCAGTCCCCGGTCCCGACGCGACCAGTTGCAAGTGTGCCAATATGTTTTTTTGATCCTGCAACAATGGCAGTGCATACGTCACGGCGTTACGGCTCACAAAAATCGCGATCGCGTAGTTACCGAGGCTGGAACAGACGGCATCGATCCTGCTCCGGTCAGCGACCGGCAGGATGTCTAGTGCCGGCAACTGGATCGGCACACCCCCCTCTTGTTCAATCAGATTACAGAGGTGTTCGGCCTGGCTGGCAGGCCGCGTGACCAGTATTTTTTTCCCCCGCAGGCGCTCAGGCACGCGTGAGTTCCCGCAAAATGGCCTCGGCTCCCTGCCGGATCAGTTTTTCCGCAAGTTCCGATCCCAGCGCCTCGGCCCGCCGGCGGTCGCCGGTGTGATGGTCACGGATGAGGTCCGTGCCGTCGGGCCGGCCCACCAGCCCCCGGATCGTCATGGTATTTCCGGTGATGCGCGCATGCGCGGCGATCGGCAGGCGGCAGCCGCCGTAGAGGCGCCGGCTGAACGCGCGCTCCGCCTGCACCTGCAAGTGGGTGTCCGGATGATCGAGCGGTGCCAGCAGATCCAGTATCTCCCGATCCTCGGCGCGCGTTTCAATTCCAATCGCCCCCTGCCCGGGCGCCGGCAACATGACATCCGTGTCCAGGTACTGGTTGATGCGCTGTTCATAGCCGAGGCGGGTGACACCGGCGGCCGCCAGCAGGATCGCATCGAACCGCCCTTCTTCCAGTCTGCGCAAGCGGGTGCCGATATTGCCGCGCAGGAGGCTCACCTTGAGGTCGGGACGCAGCGCGCGCAACTGGCATTCCCGGCGCAGGCTGGAGGTCCCCAGGCTCGCGCCGGCCGGCAGTTCCTCGAGACGCTTGCACACGGTGGAAATGAATACATCGCGCACATCATCGCGTTCCAGGATGACCGGCAAGGCGAGACCGTCGGGCAAAGTCACGGTGACGTCTTTCATGGAATGGACCGCGATATCCGCCGTGTTGTCCCGCAGCGCCTGTTCCAGTTCCTTGACAAACAGGCCCTTGCCCCCCGCCGTGATCAGGGGCGCGTCCAGGATCCTGTCGCCCTCGGTGCTGATCCCGATCAGTTCCACGCTCATCCCGGCATAGAGATCCAGCAGCCGGCGGCGCACATGTTCCGCCTGCCACAGGGCCAGCGGGCTGTTACGGGTCGCAATCCGGATACTCTTCATGGTCATCGTTTTTGCATTAATTCACAGGAATCTTGAAGTTATAATAAACTGTTAATTGACTTTCACATATTCCTCTCTACCTATGACATTTTTAATGCCCGGAACAGGGTGACACAGGACATGAAGCTCGGGATCATCATGGACCCCATTACGGGGATAGACACCAGAAAAGACAGTTCCTTCGCCATGCTGCTCGCCGCGCAGGCGCTGGGCTGGGACATTTATTATATGGAAATGCCGGACCTGTTTATTGACGGGAGCACTCCCGGCGCCAGGATGCGGCGCCTCCGGGTGATGGACAACCGGGACCGCTGGTTTGAATGCGGCGGGGAAAGTCCGGCGGATCTCGCCATGCTGGACATTATATTAATGCGCAAGGACCCTCCCGTGGACATGGAATATCTGTACGCCACCCATATCCTGGAACTGGCGCAGAAGGCGGGCGTGTACGTGGTTAATAATCCGGCCGCCTTGCGCGACCTGAATGAAAAACTGTTTATCCACTGGTTCCCCGAGTGCATTGCGCCCTCCCTGGTCACCTGTAGCGCAGAGAGCATCATCGAGTTTGCCCAACGGCATGAGGACATCATCCTCAAGCCGCTCGGCAACATGGGCGGCGCCTCGGTCTTTCGCATCAGGAAAAATGATAGCAACCTGCAGGTCGTCATCGAGACACTGACCGCCAACGGTACCAGGCTGGCGATGGCACAACGTTACATCCCCGACATAGCGCAAGGCGACAAGCGTATCCTGCTGATCAACGGCGAGCCCGTGCCGTACGCGCTGGCCCGCATCCCGAAGGCGGGCGAGCACCGCGGCAACCTCGCCGCCGGTGGTACCGGCAAGGGCCTGGAACTGACCGCGCGGGACCGGGAGATCTGCCGGCAACTGGGTCCGGTACTCCGTGACAAGGGGCTGGTCTTCACGGGGATCGATGTCATCGGGGATTATCTTACGGAAATCAACATCACCAGTCCGACCTGCATCAGGGAACTCGACGCGCTGTTCAAGCTCAATATTGCGGGAGACCTCATGAGAGCGATTGAAAATAACGTCAAGAGAGGCGCAAGCAAACATTGATGACCGCGGTAATCAGGCCCCAGATCACCCCTGCCGATCGTCTTGGCCTGACGCTGTGTCTTGCCATCATCACGCACGGGATCATCATCCTCGGCGTCACGTTCAGCTCGGAAAAAGCGGCACTGCCAAAGTATGAAACCATGGAGATCATCCTGGTCCAGCAGCAAAGTGATCCCGTAAAAGAAGCGCCGTTTCTGGCGCAGGCAAATCTTGCGGGCGGCGGCGCCAGCGAGGAACGGGTCAGTCCCTCAACACCGTTACCGGCACCTTTCCCCGATCAGCAGCCGGACATAACGATGTCCCCCGTTGTCGAGACACCACCGACGCCGGCAGCACAACCCGCCATTCAGAAAACAACGGAAGACACGGTTGCACCGGCGCCCGTCAAAAACGAGGAAAAACTGGTGGTGCACAAGGAGAAAGCAAAAGCGACCGTGACGGAAACCGTGGAGGAAGAACAAGAAGATGCTCAGTCCGCCCATGAAAAAGTCCCCGCACAACCGGATACCGCCCAGGCCGAGACCCAGGAACAGGTGCTGCATGAGGTCAACGAATTGCCGAATGCCGCGGTGCTGCTCGCCAACAGTTTCAAGATCGCCGCCCTGAATTCGGAACTGCGGCGCAAACTCGAGGCGCAATCCCAGCGCCCGCGGCGCAAATTTATTTCCGCCAGCACCCGGGAATACAAATACGCCGCCTACATGGAGGCCTGGCGCATCAAGGTGGAACGCGTCGGCAACCTCAACTATCCGGATGAAGCGCGCAAGAACCGGTTGACCGGAAGTCTCATTCTCGATGTTGCGTTGAACACGGACGGCAGTGTCAACCAGATAACGATACGGCGCTCCTCCGGTTCGAAAATCCTGGACGATGCCGCAGTGCGGATCGTGGAACTCTCTTCTCCCTTTGCGCCCTTTCCGGACCACATCCGCGCGGAAACGGACATACTCCATATCACCCGTACCTGGCAATTCCTGAACAATATCAGCTTCAAATAATCAAAGACCAGGAGTGGCAAACGTTTTGCTTGTCATTCCGCGGTGCGTCAGTGGTGGCGCGGGAAACACCCGGACGTGTCCACATGTCAAAGTATGTATAAATTTTCAGTGCAATTTCAGCGTCCTTAAAAGGAAAGCCGGTTCGACAAAATGTACGTATAATATAAGACATGCAAACCACCAGCCTGACCAACCATTTTCTGATCGCCATGCCGACCCTGGCGGACCCCAATTTTTACCATACCGTCACCTATATTTGCGCGCACAATGAAGACGGGGCGATGGGCATCATCATCAACCGGCCCCTGGGGTTGTCACTGGGGGAAGTACTGCAGCAAATGCAGATCACGGCGCAATCGGAAAATATTGAACGCATACCGATCTACCAGGGGGG
>Ga0326597_10011989_pt1 | contig 11443 bp, 14 predicted proteins | sample RVTome_12_FD_203789 | JGI IMG/M metagenome (GOLD analysis project Ga0326597, IMG submission 203789) | Soil microbial communities from uranium-contaminated site in the Upper Colorado River Basin, Wyoming, United States - RVT100D185 | ecosystem: Environmental > Terrestrial > Soil > Contaminated >...
GATGGAGTAGAAGGCACCACCGAGGAAGGTCAGCGGGGTGATCACCATCAGCGGGATGATCTGCAGTTGCTGGAAGTCGTTGGCCCAGATGCCGATGATAAAGCCGAACAGGCTGAAGGTGACCGCAGTCAGCAGCAGGAACAGCAGGGTCCACAGTGGGTGGACGATGCTGTAATCCACGAACAGCCGCGCGGTGACCAGGATCAGGGCGCCGAGCAACAGCGACTTGGTGGCGGCCGCCCCCACGTAGCCGGCGACGATCTCGAACGGCGATACCGGCGCCGACAGCACCTCGTAGATGGTGCCGGAAAACTTGGGGAAGAAGATCCCGAAGGAGGCGTTGGAGATGCTCTCGCTCAGCAGCGACAGCATCACCAGTCCGGGGATGATAAAGGCGCCGTAGCTGATCCCGTCGATGGCGCCCATGCGCGCGCCGATGGCGGTGCCGAAGACGATGAAATAGAGCGACGTGGAGAGCACCGGCGAGGCGATGCTCTGCATCAGGGTGCGCCAGGTGCGCGCCATCTCGAAATAGTAGATGGCGCGAATGCCATACCAGTTCATCGCGGTTTCCTCACCAGATTGACGAAGATATCCTCCAGCGAACTCTCGCTGGTGTGCAGGTCGCGCACATCGATACCCAGTTGGTTGAGCTGCTTCAACAGGTCGGCCATGGCGCTGTTCTCGCGCTGGGCGTCGAAGGTGTAGACCAGGGTGGCGCCCTCATCCTCCAGCTGCAGCTGGTAGGGCGCCAGGGCCTCCGGAATCGCGCCGAGGGATTGCTGCAGGTGCAGGCGCAGCTCGCGGCGGCCGAGTTTTTTCATCAGCGCGCGCTTATCGTCCACCAGGATCAGCTCGCCGTGGTTGATCACCCCGATCCGGTCGGCCATCTCCTCGGCCTCCTCGATGTAGTGGGTGGTGAGGATGATGGTGACGCCGCGCTCGCGCAGTTCGCGCACCATCGCCCACATATCCTGGCGCAGCTCCACGTCGACCCCGGCGGTGGGCTCGTCCAGAAACAGGATCTCGGGCTCGTGGGAGAGCGCCTTGGCGATCATCACCCGCCGCTTCATGCCACCGGAGAGCGCCATGATGCGCGAATCCCTCTTCTCCCACAGGGAAAGCTGGCGCAGCAGTCGCTCGATATAGGCCGGGTTGGGCGCCTTGCCGAACAGGCCGCGGCTGAAGGTGACGGTGGCCCACACGCTCTCGAAGGCGTCGGTGGCCAGCTCCTGCGGTACCAGCCCGATCTTGCTGCGCGCCGCCCGGTAATCGCGCACGATATCGCAACCATCGGCGGTGATGGTGCCGGCGCTGGGGTTGACGATGCCGCAGATGATGCTGATCAGGGTGGTCTTGCCGGCGCCGTTGGGGCCGAGCAGGGCGAGGATCTCGCCGCGGCGGATGCTCAGGGTGACGTTTTTAAGGGCGGTGAACTGGTTGTCGTAGGTCTTGCACAGGTCAGTGACGGCGATGATCGGGTCCACAGGGATTCCTTGGTCGTAGAACAGCCCCTGTAAGATAGCCTGTTTGGCGCGGAGAGATAAGCGCTGTCGCGTTCAATCCAGCGCTAGCGTGATGCTGACCTGCAAGCCGCCATCCTGGCCCGGCGCGATCGCCAGCTGGCCGGCGTAGCTGTCGACGATCAGGCGGCAGATGGAGAGCCCCAGCCCATGCCCGGCGGCCGACTCGTCGATGCGGATGCCGCGTTCCAATAGCTGTTCGCACTGTTGCGGGACGACCCCCGGCCCGTTATCGGTGATGACCAGGTGGCAGCGGCGCCGGGCCACGCTGATCTGCACCTGAACCCGGTCGGCACCGAACTTGGCCGCATTGTCGAGCAGGTTGCCGAGCAGCTCCAGCATATCGTCGCGGTCGTAGGGCAGCTCCGCCGGTGCCTCGATCTGCTGTTGGAAACGCACTGCCGGGTGGATCCGCTCCAGCACCTGTAGCAGGCCGGCGAGATCGCTGGTGGGGGCGAAGCGCCGCCCCGGGTGCGGGGTGCCGGCGATGCGGGCGCGCTGCAGTTCGCGTTCCGTCAGGCGGCCGATGTCGGCCAGAATCTGGCCATATTCCGCCTGCTCCGCCGCGGGTAACGCGTTCTGCAGCAGGTGGAGGCGTTGCAGCGAGCGTTTCAGCTCATGGGCCAGGTTACCCATGGCGGTGCGTGAGCGGCTGATGCGTTGCTCCAGTCGCCCCACCAGATGGTTTATCTCCTCGGTCAGCGGGCGGATCTCGCTGGGTACGGCGCCCGACAACGCTTCGATCTCGCCCTGCTGCAGCTGATGGATGGCCCGCTTGACCGCATTAATCTGGTCGAAGCTGCGGCGCAGCAGCCAGCGCTGAATCAACAGCAGCCCTAGGGTCGCCAGCAGCATGGCGCCGTACAGCAGCAGGGTGAAGCGACGCCACTGCTGCTGCAACGGGGCAAAATCCTCGGCCAGCCAGAGGGTGAGCGTCTGCTCGTGGAGCCGGACCCCCTGGGTCCAGATCAGCCAGCGTTCGTCGCCCTGTTCCCGCTTCAGGGTGCGTGATTGGCCCTGGGGCAGCGGCTCCAGCCGCGGTGCTTGCTCCCACAGGGAGCGCGAGCGCAGCCGTTGGGTCGCGCTCAGTACCTGAAAGTAGTGGCCGGATTGGACCCGCTGGTAGACCGTGGGCAGGTGCTGCGGGTCGAGGGTCAGGTCGCCGTCAGGGGTGGTTTGCAGCGCCTTGATCAGGCTGTCGGCATCGTGTTGCAGGCGGGCGGTGATAAAGGTATCGCTGAGGCGCCCGGCGCCGTAGTCGGCCAGCAGGGCCAGCAGGGTCATGGTCACCAGCAAAGTGATCAGTAGGCCGCTGCCGATACGCCGTTCGATGGAGCCGGACGTGTGGGTGCGGGCTGGCGGCTGGGTCGCTCCGCTCATGCCGGTTTGCCGAGGCGGTAACCCTGGCCGCGTTGGGTTTCGATAATGGTCTTGCCGAAGCGGCCGCGCAGTCGATTGATATAGACCTCGATGACGTTGCTGTCGCGCAGCAGCTCCTCTTCATAGATATGTTCGCTGATCTGGTTCTTGCTCATCAGCTTGCCCGGATTGAGCAGCAGCAGGCGCATCAGACGGTACTCGATGCCGGTCAGCGCCTGCGGCTCACCGCCGTTGATGCTGATCTGCTGAGTATCGGCGTTGAGCTGGATGCCGTTCTGCTCCAGGGTGTTGACCGCCTGGCCATGGTGACGGCGGATCACCGCCTCCAGCCGCGCCAGCAGCTCTTCGGTGTGGAACGGCTTGCCGAGGTAATCGTCGGCGCCGGCCTTGAGGCCATCGACCCGTTCGTTCCAGCGGTCGCGGGCGGTCAGGATCAGCACCGGGGTGCGGTTGCCGCGGGCGCGCCAGTGTTGCAGCACCTCCAGTCCATTGCGCTTGGGCAACCCCAGGTCCAGGATCACCGCATCAAACTCCTCCTCGTTACCCATGAATTCGCCATCGACGCCATCGTGGCTCAGCTCGGTGGCGTAACCGGCCCGATTCAGGGCAGACTTCAGTTCCTGTGCCAGGGGTTGGTCATCCTCGACCAGCAGTATTCTCATGCCAGCATTCCTGTGGCCCGTGGCGCCGGTTGGCGCCGGTTGGTGGGAGTGCATGGCCGGGCGATCACTCTTCGCCCAGCCATTCGCCGTTACGGGCGTCGATCAGGTATTTGCGTACCTCGCCCTGGGCATCGATCAGTTCCAGCTCGTACACCAGCCGGTCGTGCTCGACTTCCAGTTCCAGGTCGATCAGCCGCCCCGGCAGGCGCTGCTGGTGCTGGGCCAGCAGCTCGCTCAGGGGCTTGATCTCGCCGCGCTGGATCAGCGTGAGCACCTCATCCTGGCTCAGCCGATCCGCCAGCGCCGGCGCCAGCCACAGGGTGGCCAGCAGACTAATCGTCCCAACGGCCAAAGCCCGGAATTTTGACGCCATCTTCATCGAAGTCCCCCTGGGCAGCATTCTGGTGGCAGGCATCGCACTGACTGAAAGACCCCACCTTGGGGTTGTCGGCCACCATGCGGCGCGGAATCTCGTCATGCTTGCGCAGGAAGAAACGCTGTTCGGTGATGCGTAGCGAGCCCTGGCCGGATTGATCCAGATAGCGCCGCCCCTGATAGTTACCCTGGTCGGCGGAGTTGGCGACCAGGTACTGTTGTAGCGCGCTGCGGGTGGCTTCGTCCAGCTCGGCGTTCTCGCCGAAGTGGTCGTTCAACCCGCCCATCATCGATTGCCAGTTGGCTGCGGCCAGGAAACGCGCCGGGTAAGGCAGATGGCAACTGCCGCACTCCTGTTGATAGCTGGCGTTGCGCGCCGCGCCTTGAGCGCGCGAGCCGCCACCGTCGTCGCCGTCACGCCCGCTGTTTCGATCACTAGCGTGCTCACGCTCGGATTCACCACGGTCCGCCAGCACATCGCTGGTACTCAGGCCCCAGAGGCCCGTAGCCAGAGAGCTGGTTAACAGCAGGCTGCCGACCACCCAGCGCCAGTTTGCAAGTTTGTCATTCATGTTGATCGCTCCATTCGCGAGTTACTGCTCGCGTAGCCAGGTTAGAAAATCGCCTTTTTCCTGAGCGCTGCATTCGCGCTCCAGGGTCCATTTACAGTTCCGCAGCAGCCATTTGGTCATCTCGCGCTGGTCGGTCAGCCGCTTGGGGTTGGCCGAGGGTGCCAGCGGCTCGATCGGTTTACCGGTCTTCTGGTGCTTGCCGGGGTTGCGCGGATCGTCCGTATGACAGACCGAGCAACTGCGTTCGCCGTAGTTGCGCATAAACAGCTGCTGGCCCCTTGCGGCGGAAAAGTCGCTGTCGGCGGCGGCGCGATACTGGCTCAGCAGGTTGTCGAGGTCCGCTGACGCCGCTGGGGCCGGTATCGCCGCCAGTCCCAGCGTGCCGAGCAGTAGCGTCGCCGCGGTGGTGGCTCGGATCGAGCGGTGGGTTGTGATCGATAGCACAGTCATGGTTAACCCTCCTCGTGGTGACGCTTGCGACCGTTGATCATGGCGCGCACCAGGTTTTCGCGATGGAGCACACTGCTCACCACCACGCCGCCCACGTGCACCACCACCATCAACAGCATCAGGTTGGCCAGGGTTTCGTGAATCTCCTCCAGCCAATGTTCCGACAGGCCGGCAACAAAGGTGTTGGCCAGCGGCCCCAGCCCGTCGGGCGCGATGGTGGCCATGCCACTCAGGGCGGTCAGCAGCAGCAAGGCGATCATCACCAGAATCATCGCGCCACCTGCCGGGTTATGGCCGACATGGGGTTCGGGATGGCGGGTTGGCAGCGACTTGAGGTAGCGTTTGATCGCGTCGGGGCCGGTGACGAAGCTGCTGAAGCGGGCATAGTGGGTGCCGATCACCCCCCACACGATGCGGAACAGCAGCAGGCCGACGATGGTGTAACCGGCGTAGCTGTGCAGGTAGAGCCAGTCATCCTCGGTGACGAAGGCGACGATAAAGCAGATCACCAGCGACCAGTGGAAGATGCGGATCAGTGGATCCCAGACGGTGATCCAACCTTTGGGGGTTGAGGGGGTGTTCATAGCGGTGCTCTCCTTGATGTATGAGCACAGCCTAATCAAGCCAACTTAAACCAAACTTAAACCGGGCAGGGCAGGCGGGGTTCGCTTGCGGATTGGCGATTCTCTTGCGTGACCGCCGCCGCACCACCGCCCACGGCATGGCCAACGCCCGTTCAACTCTAAGGCGGACCCACCCCAGGCCGCTGGCTACACTTTTCCCAGAACCGACAACCGGGAGTCAGCGCCATGAACCGTGACAAGATTAAGGCCGACATTCGCGCCCACGAAGGCACCATCGACCACTTCTACCTCGATACCCGCGGCAACGTCACCGTTGGCGTCGGGCAACTGGTCGCCACGGTGGCGTTCGCCCAGACCCTGCCGCTGATCGATCGCGCCAGCGGCCAACCCGCCAGCGCCGAGGCGATCGCCGCGGAGTTCGCCAACGTCGCGGCGCAGGCGCCGGGGCTGATCGCCTCCCGCTACCGGCCCTTTACCCAGTTGGCGCTGCCGGCGGCGGCGATCGAGCAACTGCTGGAGCAGCGGGTCGATGAGTTTGTGCGTGACCTCGGCGGCAAGCTGGACGACTTCGAACGCTTCCCCGACCCGGCCCAGGAGGCGCTGATGGATATGGCGTTCAACCTCGGCGTCGGCGGGCTGACCCGCAAATTCCCCAAACTGATCGGCGCCGCCCAACGCCAAGACTGGGGCTCCTGCGCTGCCGAGTGCGATCGCCGCGGCATCAATGATGAGCGCAATGCCGCCACCCGCGCCCTGTTCCAGCGTGCCGCCGGCACGGCCTGAACGCTAATCGGGCGGGATTCGGGCGTGGAGGGCGTTGCGGGGAATGACTGACGGGTTTGCCGGGCTGGCCATCGTGCTGGAGTACGGGCGCAGGGTCAGGTTTGGCGTTGCCGTAATTGTCGATAAAACATCGGCACGGCGTTTCGATTATAACGCCGATACTATGCACCTATCTGGCCGAGAAAATGAGTGCTAGCACTATTTTCTGGATGGCAAAAGGCTAATCCCTCGCTTTTGGTTTCTCTGTGCCGGGTTATATCGAACTTTCAATTACCTCCCGAGCCTGTCGTTCGATGATTTCGACTCGCTCTGCAATCTTTCCGGTCCACTCGGGGTGGACTAGATTCGAGAGTACGGGAGGCAACCCAAGGAATTGAAGGTATTTTGATGTCTGTTTCTTCGCGCCGCCTGCGTGTACCACTAGGTGCCTAATGAGCTTTGATTCAGTCCTTGGGTGGGGTTCAAGCAGCAAATCTTTGTACGGTGGATATGCAGTGGCATCGCTGGTATCAGGATAGGAAAGTTCAATAATCTGATAGAAAAGAAGCGCCCTTAGGTAAATATCCCCCGCGTCTACGGCAATCGCCCAAAGTCTCAACTGCAAAGTAAGCTGATCAGACCAAGTCTGCGGACGAACCTCAAAAGGTAAATAACCATGAACCCGATAGCGGATTTTTAGAGTAGCCATTACAGTACTTCGACACATTTCGGCGCGAAGACGAACGCATGTCAGGAAGAAAAGACGATCCAGCTCACGATCAATCATAAGTTGCGTACTGGAATCCTCCGGTCCCGTTGAATCGACTGTTGCATATACATCACCGTTCTCCTCTTCGATGAGGATGCTCGAAGGAAGGGTGCATCGGAACAATGCTAGGTCGACATCAAAGTTATGTCCCTCTGGAACAAGGCGGTAGCGAGTTGGCATGGAGTGTTCTCTAACTCTTTAGGAATGTAGTGTGCAATAGCGAAGCGTATTACACCGTCTGGGCCTTCTCAACGCCGCGCGTTTTGGGTGAGAAGTGAGAGGTGAGGGGCGCCGAGACCGGCCTTGGAACTTCACCCCTATAGCCATCGCCCACGCCCATCGACGGAAATCCTGATGCAACACCCGGCCCTCCGGTTGGATCGCACCGTACTAACGGCGCATTCCCTCATTCCTCGGTAATCACCGCGTTTTCGCGCAGGAATGCCATCAGTTCGGTGTAGCCGCCGATATGCTGCTGGCCGCAGAACACCTGGGGGACGGTTTCCACCGGCTTGCCGACGGTCTTTTCCAGATCGGCTTTGCTGATCCCTTCCTGATGAATGTCGATGTAGCGGAACGGCAGCTCGTAGCGCTCGCAGACCTCTTTCGCCCGAGAGCAGAAGCCGCAGCCTTCGCGGCCGAAGATGGTGATTCGTTGCATGGATACCTCTTAACAGGGGGCGCTGTGTCAGTTTGCTTATTTCAATGGCCTTAATGTCAATGGCCTTAATGTCACTGGCCTTGTTGCAATCTGCGTCGCCCCGGTGGATGAATGGCGCGCGCGGCGTCGGTGGGATTCAGCGGTGGGCGTCAAGCCTGGGGTTAGTCTACGCCTCCAGCGGCGTCGGGTCGCCGAGCGCCAGCGGCGCCATGGCCAACAGGCTCTCGCTCTGCAGAATCACGGCGCGCCGGATGGCGGGGTCGAGGGCCTTGAGCCAGCGCGCCGGTATCGCCTGCTCGCCGTAGTAGGCGCCGGCCAGCATGCCGGCGATGGCGCCGGTGGTGTCGGCGTCGCCGCCGCGATTGACTACCTCGATCAGACACTCCTCGAAACCGGCGCTGTCGAACAACCCCTCGAACACCACCCGCAGGGTGTCGCCGATAAAACCGCTGGGGTTGTCGCAACGGCGGCGGCGGAAGTTGAATTCGCGGTGCTGCTCGGCCAGGGGATGGGCGTGTTGATGCAGTTGCTGCAGCAGGTTGCTGCCGCGGTAGCACGCCTGCAGCATCAGCAGCACGGTCTCGGTGCCAGCATCGGAAAGGGCGTTGTGGTGGGTGATATGGGCCTGCAGCCGTGAGGCGTGGCGAACCGTCGCTTCGTCGGCGCCGAGGGTGGCGATGGCGATGGGCAGACAGCGCATGCAGGCGCCGTTACCGCCGCTCATGGCATCCTCGGGGCTTTGGGTGCTGCCGCTGCGGCGATAGCGGCTGATGCCGGCGCGCACCGTATGGCCGATGTCCACCGGCTTGGCGCGCATCCACTGGTCGAAGGCGTCGGCGATGGCTCGCGGCTCGACGGCGTGACGGGCGATCAGGGCGTCGCCCAGGGCCAGGGCCATGGTGGTGTCGTCGGTGACCATCCCCTGGGGCAGCCTGAGCCAGCCGCCGCCGATGATGTCGCGGTGGCGGCCCTGTTGGTGACGAAACTGGTGCTGAATCTCACGCGGGGTCATGAATTCGACGGTGGCGCCGAGGGCGTCGCCGATCGCCAGCCCCAGATAGCTGCCGCGCACCCGTTGCAGCAGGGTCAGCGGCGCCGGCTCACTCCGGGCCAAAGCAGTCATTGAAATCGCTGCACTCGTCGCAGGTGGGGGCACGACAGATGTAGATCCCCTCGGTGATGCAGAGCTGCTTGAAGAGGAATTTCTTCCATTTCATGTCGCGGTCGTTGCGCGCCGCCAGTGCCGGAAAGTTGTAGCTCATCAGTTGGCTGAGGGAGCCCCGCTGCCACACCCCGAGGTCTTCCCACAGGTGGTTGCCGCCCTGGCAGGCGGTGGCGATCAGCTCGGCCACCCAGCGGACGCCATCGCTCTGATCGCGAGCGTCGCGCAGCAGCAGGGTCAGCAACTCCTGGCGCAGGTCGTCGAGGCGATGATCCAGCGGCTGCTGCCAGGGGCTGGCACGCTGGCTGGTGAGCGGGCCGAAATAGTGGCGATGGAGGCGATCGAACTCGGTTTCCTCCAGCCCCAGCCACTCCGGCAGCACGCCGCCGCCGCACTGCCAACTGGCCAGTATCTCCGCCAGCGGCCGGCTGTTGGGATCGGCGATGGCATGCTGCAACAGCCGCTGCAGATGGCGCTCGCGGTGACTGTCGATGCTCATGTCCAGCAGCAGCGCGCAGTTCATGGCGCCGACGGCCGTTCGGCGTTGCCCTCCACCAGGCGCAGGGTCGGCGGGATACCGGTCAGGGAGCCGAGCGGATGGATCAGCTCGCCCATTCCGTCCAGCAGCGCTTCCTCCACCGGGCAGATGCTGGCGCACTGGGGGTCGGCGTGCTGGCCGGCGCATTCGGTGCAGGTCAGCGGGTCGATCTCGAACTGACTGGCGCCCTTGCTGATCGCCTGGGTCGGGCAGACGTCCATGCAGGCGTAACAGTTGACGCAACGGTCGGTAATGCTCAAAGCCATGGGGATACTCCTGCCGCCTAGGCGGTCGCTTCGGTTGTTGCGGTGGCGCTGGCGGCCGCTGGCTCCAGCTTGCCCTGCGCCAACAGGTCGTTGTAGAACAGCCGCAGGCCGGTCTCGATCTCCTCGTAGGCGTATTCGCCCGAGGGCTCGATGCCCGCCTGTTCGAGCTGCTGCCAGGGGCCGATGCCGATCTTGGCGGACAACACCGCGCGGCAGTCGATCAGGGCGTTGAGGTGGCCCTGCAGGCGGTTCTCCTCTTCGGGGCATTCACCGGGGCCGCCACAGTAGAGTTCGACCTTGCGCGGGCCGACCATCTCGATCTGGCTGCCATCGACCCGGTAGACCAGAAACTCGGTGGCGTGGCCGAAGTGCTGATTGATCACCCCCTGGCCCGCCGTCGCGACCGCCATCAGTACGCTCGGGCCGCTGGGGATGTTGCTCGGGGCGGCGGCCTCGGCCAGACGCTCCGCATCCAGCTGCGCCAGGATGGCGTCATGCACTTGCTTGCGTTTCTCCATGGCGGCGGGGTAGTCGATCTGCTGCCCGCCGATCTGGTCGAGGGTGAACTCCTGGCCGCGATCCTCGCCCAGCATCCCCACCGCATCGGCGCGACACTGGCGGCAGTGGCGCATCATGCTCATGGAGTCGGAACAGCTGTCCTGCAGCTCGCGCAGCTCCTTGCCGCTGGGGCCGCGTTGGCCGGTGAGGCCGTAGAAGGTGCCGTGCTCGGGCTCGGAGATCAGCGGCATCACGTTGTGCAGGAAGGCGCCTTTCTCCTTGACCAGCTTGCTCACCTCCTTGAGGTGTTGGTCGTTGACGCCGGGGATCATCACCGAGTTGACCTTGACCAACACATTGCGCGCCACCAGCATCTCCAGCCCCTTGAGCTGATTGCGGATCAGGATCTTGGCGGCCTTGACCCCGCGGATACGGCGGTTGTTCCAGTAGATCCAGGGGTAGATCTTGGCGCCGATCTCGGGGTCGAGGCAGTTGATGGTGATGGTGACGTGTTCGATGTTGTATTTGGACAGTTCGTCGGCCAGCTCCGGCAATCGCAGGCCGTTGGTGGAGACGCAGAGCTTGATATCCGGGGCTTCTTCCGCCAGGCGGCGGAAGGTCTTGAAGGTCCGCTCGGGGTTGGCCAGCGGGTCGCCGGGGCCGGCGATGCCGAGCACGGTCATCTGCGGGATGGCGGCGGCCACGGTCTTGACCTTGTGCACCGCCTGATCCGGATCGAGCACCTCCGAGACCACGCCGGGGCGCGATTCGTTACTGCAGTCGTATTTGCGGTTGCAGTAGTTGCACTGGATGTTGCAGGCCGGGGCCACCGCCACGTGCATGCGGGCAAAGTGGTGGTGCGCCTTCTCCGAGAAACAGGGGTGATTCTCAACCCGCTTGCGCAGCGCGTCGGGCAGTTGGGAAAGCGTGTCGTTACTGCTGCCGCAGCCTTTGGCGCTGCAACCGCTGGCGGTTGGTGCGCTGTGGTCAGCACTGGTGGCGATCAATTCCATCGGTTGACTCCTTGCTGGGTGGGTTCCCAAAACCATCGTTACTCTGGACTAACGCAAGGAGCGTGCCTGTTGCGGTAAATTTGGTTAACCTATTGATATTTAATGATCTGTCGAATACTAATGGTGGGTGTTTGTTGCAAAAACGACAGCCGCCGCTCGGCCGGTTGTCGGGAAGGGGACGCGTAAGGGGACGCTGGAGCGACGATGAGTGGCCGGCGCCCGTCGGTC
>Ga0326597_10011991_pt1 | contig 11443 bp, 3 predicted proteins | sample RVTome_12_FD_203789 | JGI IMG/M metagenome (GOLD analysis project Ga0326597, IMG submission 203789) | Soil microbial communities from uranium-contaminated site in the Upper Colorado River Basin, Wyoming, United States - RVT100D185 | ecosystem: Environmental > Terrestrial > Soil > Contaminated >...
CGCCGGCTGGAGCCGCCCCCGTTCCCAGACGCCGACGATGTTGAGACCGTAGGTTTCGCGCAGGCGGGTCTCGCGCACCGGGCGGCCGGCCAGCGGCGTGTGGGCCACCGACAGCTCGGCGATCTGCGGCCCTTGAACCGGCCGATCACGTGCGCCTCCGAGCGCGCGGCGTTGACGCGGTTGGCCAGGTACTCGCCGAGCTGGTACTTCAGCGGCAGGACGTGCCGGGCGCCGGCGAGCTCGAGGATGTCCACCGAGTCCTCGTCCTCGACGACGGCCACGATGGGCGTCCGGTCGGTGACCTCACGAACGCTGAGCGTGATGTTCGTGTTGGTGGTGTCCTCGCGGTTCGCCACGACGAGGCGCGCGCGATCGACGTTGACCTGCTCGTAGGTCGCCCGGCTGTCGATGTCGCCGGTGACCACTCTCACGTCCTCGCCCACCAGCGCAGCGGCCGCGGAGGGGTCGGGCTCGATCACGCAGTAGGGGATGCGCTCGGCCTGGAGCCGCGCGATGAGGCCGACGGCGATGGGGTCGTACTCCGTGATCACCACGTGCCCGCGCGTCTCCTCCGGCAGGCGCCGCGGCGCCCGCAGCCGCACCCGGGCCTCGAGCCAGGGCGCGTAGAAGAGGCGAATGAACAGGAACGGCAGCATCACCAGCAGCAGCACGACGCCCGACAGCAGCACGATGATGCTGAACACCCGCCCGATGTCGCTCTCGAAGGTGATGTCGCCGAAGCCCAGCGTCGTCATCACCGTCAGCGTCCAGTAGAAGCCGGTGATCCACGAGTGCGACTGGCCTTCGACGTCGACCATGATGACGTGGAAGATCACGGCGTAGGCGCTGATCACGCCGGCCAGCACGGTCAGGTACTTGAGCAGCGAGCGCAGGTTGCCCCGCATCTCGCGCGTCGTCATGAGGTAGGCGATCTGGCTGCTGAGGTATTTCTTGGGCCGTCACGCGCATTATGGCGCAGCCGGCGGCCGCGGCGGGAGTTCCGCCCGGGACGGGTGGAGGAGAGGCAGGGACGTCAACCCGATTGCGGCGTGACTCCGTGACAGGCCTGGAGCCCGGAGCCTGAAGCCTGGAGCCTTCTTCAGATGCGCATCAACACCGCTTCCGCGGGCTGGCGCGTGGCGGCGGCGATGATGTCTGCGTAGAGGCGCACCTGGCGGCGGTAGGCGTCGGGCATCTCCTCCAGCTCGCGGTCGGTCTTGAAATCGACGACGGTCCAGCGGCCCTGCTCTTCGAACGCGAGGTCCACGGTGCCCTCGAGCAGTGTCCCGGCGCCGGTCATGAAGGTGACGGGCGTCTCGCGCCGCACCGCGCCCGCGGCGCGCGCGCGGGCGACGATCTCGTGGCCGAGCACGGCCGACACGACCCCGGCCGCCGCCGCCACCTCGTCCGGCGCCGCCCCCAGCACGCGGCCCTGCAGAGCCGCCATCTCCCGCACCTGATCGGCCGCGGCATCGAGCGGCACGAGCGCCAGGACGGCGTGCACGAGGGCGCCGAAGCGCAGGCCGGCGGGACGGGCGGGGTCTCGGGGAAGGTCGATCAATGAGACGACAGGCCTGAAGGCCTGTCCCACTTCTGCCCTGAAGCCCCGTTCCTCCTCTGCCCCGAAGCCCTGCTCCACTTCTGCCCCGAAGCCCTGCTCCGCTTCTGCCCTGGAGGCCTGTTCCCCTTCAGGCCCGAAGACCTGCTCCACTTCCGACGCGTCCTGCGCGATGTCGGTGATGGTGCGGACGCGCAGCGTGGGCGCGCAGCCCTGCTCGACGGCGGCGTCACGCGCGGTCCGCCACGTCAGATACGCGCCGAGGTCCTTCGCGACGACGTCGGCGGGCGCGTCCTTGCCGACGAGATCCTCCTGCCGCAACCCGTAGCGGCCCTCGCGGTCGAGGTCGAGCACGCGCGGATCCCACCACACGACGGAGTGCGTGTCGGTGCCTGGTGCTTCGTGCGTCGTCACACCGCCTGGAGCCTGAGGCCCGGAGCCTGGAGCCTGGAGCCTGTGCAGGCCCGGGGCGACGGTGAGGGAGCTGGCGGCGTCGCCGTCGGGACGGTCGAGCACGCTGTCGGTGCCGAACGCGGGGCAGCCGGGCGCGGGCGCGGCGTCGCGGCGCGTGTCGGACGCGGGGTAGATCGCGGCGTTGAGCGGCGCGACCCAGCCGTCCTGGGGATAGGGCTCGTCGCCGACGGCCGGCACGACGAGCAGGTCGCGCGCGCGCGTCGCCGCGACGTAGGCGAGACGCACGCCCTCGGCCCGATCGCGGGCGACCTCCAGATCCTGATGCTCGAGCAGGTCGAGCGGCGCCCAGCCGGCCAGCCGGAGCGCGCACAGCCGCCGCTCGCCGTCGATGTGCCGGCTCGCCGTCCGGCGCGCGATCTTCGCGGTGATGTCCGCGAGGATCACCACCGGGAACTCGAGCCCCTTCGCCTTGTGCACGGTCATCAGCCGGACGCCGTCGCTCCCCTCCTCGAGAATGGGCGCCTCGGAGGTCTCCCCCGCCTCGGCCTCCTCGCGGAGCTTGTCCACGAACCCGCGGAACGAGATGCCGCCCGAGCCTTCGTACTGCCGCGCCAGCTCGGCGATCTGCAGCACGTTCGCCAGCGCCTGCTCGCCGGAGGGCCGCAGCACGAAGCCGGCATGCGCCCGCGTCCCGGCCAGCAGCCGGCCGATGGTCTCGGTCACGGGGACATAGTTGCGGCTGCGGTGCAGATCGCGGAGGAGCAGGAGGGCGCTGACGATGGGCTCGACGCGAGAGGCGTCTTCGACGTCGGATCGGTACTCGGGGCTCGGTACTCGGTACTCGGGTGAATTCCGAGCCCCGCTGCGATTGTCGTCGGGCCGGCTGACGCCGGCCACTACGTCGCGAGGCTGCTCTTCCCGAGTCCCGAGCACCGAGTACCGAGTACCGTCTCCGATCAACTCCAGGGGGATCCGATACGGATGCAGCCGGCCGAAGCGGGCGCGGTACTCGAGCAGCCGCTCGTCCGAGACGGCGAACAGCGTGCCCCGCACGGTCGCGAACACCGACAGCTCATCGTCGGGCCACTCGATGGCGGCGAGCGCGGCGCGCATGGTCTCGACCTCCTCGCGCGCGTGGAAGGTCTTGCCGCCGACGAGCAGGTGCGGCACGCCGCGGGCCTCAAGCGCGGCGACGTAGTCGCGCGTCACGTCGCGGCCCCAGCTGTCGAAGCGGCGGAAGAGGAGGCAGATGTGCCGGGCGGCGATCGGGACGCGGCGATCGGTGCCTGGTGCCTCGTGCCTGGTGCCGGGTGGGGGGCTGGTGCCTGGTGCCTGGTCCGCTGCCATGACGCGGCCGCCGTATTCGGGCCGGCGCTCGGTGACGGTCCAGCCGCTCTTCGCGATCAGCCACTCGACGTACGCGCCGACGGCGTCGGGCAGCGACGCGTCCACCGACGCGCCGGCGATGCGCCTGACGCCGTACGGCCGGGGCACGGGCAGCGCGACGGTCGTGGGCTGCTCGACGGGATCGTCGCGGAACGGCGCGAGCGGCACGTAGTCGGCCTGCAACGCCTCGCGGTCGCCGGTCATCACCGGCGCGAACGCGGCGTTCACCACGCGCTGGATCGACGGCGCCGACCGGAAGCTGGTCGTCAACCGCTCGAGCGACGCGCCACGGCCCGCGAGCAGATCGCGCACCTCCTGATACACGGCCACGTCCGCGCGCCGGAACCGGTAGATCGACTGCTTGGGGTCGCCGACGATGAAGAGCTTGCCTGGGACGGGGGCGGCGTCACGCCAGTCGCGGACGGACGGATCGTCGGCGGCCAGCAGCAGCAGGATCTCGGCCTGCAAGGGATCGGTGTCCTGGAACTCGTCGACGAACAGATGAGTGAAGCGGCGCTGGAAGTCGGCGCGCGCCGCGTCGTGGTCGCGCACGAGATCGCGCGCGCAAACGAGCAGGTCCACGAAGTCGAGCCGCCCCTCCTCGTCCTTCAACGCCTGATACCGCTCGATCGACCCGAGCAGCTCGGTCTGCAGCCGCGCCGCCAGGTCCGCGTCGGCCACGTCCTTGAACCGCTCGAGGACCTCGACGAGGCCGGCGTGCGCCTTCAGCACGTCGGTGCGCGGGATCCCGGGCGCGTACTCGGCGCCGTAGCCCTTCCGCACGTCCTTCTTGAACCGGTAGTCGGACGCGAGGTCCACCAGCGCGGCCTCGACACCGTCGTCGTCGCGCGCGCGCACCTTCTCGGCCTGCCGCGCGTCCTGGCTGAGCCGCCGCGCAGGCCAGGTGTGGAAGTAGAGGCCGTCCTTCTTCTTGTTCGCCGCCTTCCCCGCCAGATCGGCGAAGTCGTGGACGTGCAGCAGCACCTCGTCGACGACCGCCTCGCGGTCGAACGCCAGGCGCTTCCACGACGTCCGGAAGTCGCGCCACGCGCACAGTTCCCAGCCGGCCCTGCGCAGGCGGCCGGTCGGGCCGCCCGCCTCGTCGTCTTCGGCGAACCGCGACAGGCGCGACGTCCGGCGCAACGACCGCCGCACCCCCTCGGGAGGATCCTCGAGCTGCTGCTGCAGCCAGAGGTCGAACGCCTGCCGGAAGAGCCGCTCGGCCTCGGGCTCGGTGAGGACCTCGAAGCGGGGGTCGATGCGCGCCTCGACGGGACGCTCGCGCAGCAGCTCGGCGCAGAAGCCGTGAATGGTGGAGACGTGCGCCTCCTCCAGATGCGCCAGCGCGTGTTCGAGGTGGCGCTGGCGCGAGGAGGCGGCGGACTCCAGGCTGCGGGCTTCAGGCCTGGCTGGTGTCACGCGGCCTTCGGGCCGAACAGGCCTGAAGGCCTGTTCCACACCAGTCACGCGGCCTTCGAGATCCTCCCCGTTGCCCGGCGCCGAGCGCCCAGCGCCCGGCAGATCCTGCCGGGCCGCCTCCAGCCCGGCACGGAGGCGCAGCTTCAGCTCGCCGGCGGCCTTCTCGGTGAAGGTCACCGCGACGATGCGATCGACCGACGCGCGGCCCTCGGCGAGCACGTTGACGATCCGATGCACGAGCTCGGTCGTCTTGCCGGTGCCCGCCGCGGCCTCGACGATCAGGGTCTCGTCGAGCGCGTGGCGAATCCTGTCGCGGGACGATTGATCGAGGAGGACACGGAGCATGGGATCACGCTGCATTCGAGTCCACGGTTCTCACCACGGAGGGCACAGAGCGCACGGGGGTACGTACCCTCTTCTTTCCGTCACGCTGGCTTTCTGTCGCGCCGGCTTTTCCGTCACCCCTCACAGGCATGAGGCCCGGAGCCGAGAGCCTAGAGCCCAGAGCCGTAAGCCGTGAGTCATGAGCCTTCACGATCACGGAAGCTTCCTCAACTCCCGCAGCTCCTCCAACCCCGGCACCGACGGCTTGCGGCTCATGCGCAGCTCCTCGCCGGGGCCGCACACTTCGCGGAAGTCGCACCACTGGCACGCGCCTTCGCGCGGGGCGGGCGGCAGGAACCCGGCCTCCACCGCGCGCTCGACGATCTCCAGCACCTCGATCCCGTGGCGGCGCTCCATCGGGCCGAGCGACACGGAGCGCTCGCTGAACCCGCCCGCCGCCGTGCAATAGAACAGTCGCGACGAGGCGACGGGCCGGCCGAGCGCCTGTTCCACCGCCATCCCGTAGAGTACGGGCTGCAGCAGCTCGCCGCCGCCGACGATGACACCTTCCTTGGCGCGGGCGCGGCCGGTCTTGTGATCGGTGACGCGGAGAGGACCCGCGGCGGCTTCAGGCTCCAGGCTTCGGGCTTCAGGCGTGGCCGCTGTCGCGCTGCGATCGGAATTGGCCCGGCTGAAACCGGACACTACGCCCGAGGTGGATCTTCCGGCGCCCGCCTCCCCGGCGCCCAGCGCCGGGCGCCCAGCGCCCTTGCCCCCCCCGGCCCCCGGCCTCTGGCCTCCGGCCTCTACGAGATCCACGTACCCGTGCAGCTTCCACTTCCCGTCGAGGACGACGGGGTCGGGGACGCTGGCGGGGTCGCGGCCGGCGCCGGGCGGAAAGCCGAAGCCGAGTTCGGCGTGGATCGGCAGCCACTCGCCCCCTTCGTCCGCCACGCGCTGCAGCCAGCCGCGCAGGTCGGCGCGCATGGACTCGACCTCGTCGCGCCACACGCGGTCGATCGCCGGCGCGAGGTTGTCGCGCTCCTCGGCCGCGACGGCGTCGAGCGTTCTGTCGAGCTGACGCTGCGCTTCGCGCAGGTTCGCCGCGACGACGGGCAGCGTCCCCTTCGCCTGGAGCGCGCGCACCAGCTCGGCCTGCACGCGATGGAAGATCGACCCGCGCGTCAGCGGATCCATCTTCTCGAGCGGCTCGATGGTCTTGCGCGGCTCGAGACGATAGATGGCCGACAGCAGGAACTGATACGGGCACACGGCGAACTTCTGGAGCGCCGACACGGAGAAGGCGCGCGCGGACGGGCGGTGGTTTGCCAGCGCCGCGAGCGCCGCCGGCCCGGGCTTGTAGAGGCCGTCGGACGCGGACCACTTCTTCTGCCACCGCGCGTAACGCAGCAGGAGCGACCGGCGCAGCGTCGGGTTCAGCTCGAACAGGTACCGCGCGCGGCCCTTCGCATCGGCGCGCCGGTCGAGCCGCAACAGCCGGCCGAGCACCGCCAGGTCGTGCTCGGTGTCGTCGATCGCGCGCGCCGGGTCGGGCGGCGCGGGCCAGGCGAGCCGCGCCTCGGCCTCGAGATACGCCTGGTCCTCGAGCTCCTGGAAATCGGGCACGCGGCCCGTCAGCGCGCGCTCGACGTCGAGCGCGTAGAACGACGGCACGCGCGGGCGCGACTGGGTCAGCTCCATCCGCGGATACGACAGGTAGAGACGCGCGGTCGCCGCGCCGGCCGCCAGCCGCAGCAACGCGCGCTCGGCCGCCGCGTGATCCTCGCGGGTGGGGAGAGGGAGGCTGGCGCTGTCGGTGCTTGGTGCCTGGTGCGTGGTCACGCTGCGATCGCGCTCCGCAGGCCTGAAGGCCTGCGCTACGCGTTGATCCGTGGCCTCGCGGCGATCCGTGGCCTCGCGGCGACCGGGCGGCGTGAGCGCGCGTCGCAGATCGTCGAGCAGCAGCGGATCCTGACGCGGGCGCTGGGGGAAGAGCCGCTCGGCGAGGCCGGGGACGAACACCGCGGTGAACCGGCGGCCACGGAGCTGGTCGGGCGTGCCGACGAACACCATCCCGTACCGGTGCTTCGGCGGCTCCTCGCGGATCACCGACAGGCGCTCGGCCAGCACGTGCCGCACTTCTTCCAAGGTCACGGGTCCCACGGCGGCCATGGGACGCAGCTCGGCCAGAATCGCCAGCACGCGATCGGGCCGTCGCAGCACCATCGGCGCGAGGCGGTCCAGCGCGTCGAGCCACACACCCCACGTCGCGCGCCCGGGCAGCGCGACCAGCGCGTCGATCACCGGCAGCGCGAAGCGCTCGAGGTGCCCGATGTCGTTGAGGTCGCGTGCGAGCCGGCGCGCGCGCGGCGAGTCGGGCTCGTCCTTCTCCTCCGCGCGCAGCTTCAGCTCCAGCTCGTGCCGCAGCCCGGTCAGCCGCCGCGCCCAGCGCTCGCGCCCGCCGCCGATCACGGACGACTCGACGAGCAGGTGCTCCCACTTCCACGGCGCGCGAAGCGTGCCTTCGAGGACGGGGGCGGCGTCGGAATCTCGAACGGCTTCAGGCTTCGGGCTTCGGGCTTCGGGCCTGGGGGTGATCACGTGGCGATCGGCTCTGGGCTCTCGGCTCTGGGCCTGGTCCGCGGTCACGCTGCGAGGCACCGGAGGCGCATCGAAGAGCGACAGCTGCCCGGACGGCGGGGGCGCGGACGCCTCGACGGCCGCGATGGCGGGCGCGGGCAGGGGCTGCTCGTCGGCGTCGGCGGCGACCCACGGGGGATCGATCGCCGGCGGCGCGCCCTCGCCGGTCAACGCCGGCACCTGGCCGAGCGACAGGTACTCCGCGAACCGCCGCGCCGAGAGGCCCTCGGCGGCGCAGGCGAGCACGGCCAGGAACGCGCGGCCCGCCGGGTGCGGCGTCGCGGTCCCGCGCGCGAACCACGCCGGGATGCCCGCGCGGCGCAGCGCGGTCTCGAGCAGCCCGGCATACACGCCCGGCGCGCGCAAGGCGATGGCCATCTGATCGAAGGGCACGCCGCGCGCAGACTCCTCGAGCAGACGCCGCGCCACCTCGACCGCTTCGCGGCCCTCGCCGGGGGCGGAGAAGAAACTGACGCTGTCCGTGCCTGGTGCCTGGTGCCTGGTGCCTGGTGCGTCGGGCGTGCCTGGTGCGTCGTGCGCCGTCACGCGGCGATCGTGATCCTTCCGAGTGCCGAGTACCGCCGCCTTCGCTCTTCGCGCTTCGGCGAACCCGCCGTAGGCTTGGCGAAGGCGGGAGCGCCGAGTACCGTCATCGTTCAGACTGTCCAGATTGTCCAGCCGGAACAGGTTCCGCCTCAGGCGCGCCAGCTCGTCGTCCTGCTCGTCCTCCCCATCCTCGACCGTTTGCACCTTCGCGCCAGGCATGGCGGCAAGCGCGGCGAGCGTGCGGTCGTCGCCCGCGGGCACGGTGGCGAGGACGGCCTGCGCGGCGGCGGCGAGCGCGGCCACGAACGCCGCCTCGGCGGTGGACTGGATCGGCACGTCGAGGAGGACGAGCGGTCGATCGGCGAGCAGACCGGCGCGGCCTTCCCGGATCGCCCGCGCCGCGGTCTCGAGCACCTGCGCACGGTCGGCGATCCGCGCCTCGACGAGCTGGCGGTCGTAGCGGGCCGCCAGCTCGCGCAGGTCGTGGCCCGCGTCGCCCAGCGCGGCGAGCGTCTCGGGATCGACGCCCCCCAGCCGGAGGTCCGAGACCGTGTCAGCGAGCGCGCGCGGAAAGCCGCGATACCCGGCGACCGGCGTCACGTACCTGAGGCTGCCCGCCTCGCGCGCGTCGAAGGTCACGCGCGCGGCCACCGCCTCGGCGCCGAGCCGCGTCGCCGGCGCCAGACCGGCGCGCGCCAGATCGATCGACGCCGCGCGCGACGCGAGCTGCAGGAGGCTGAACCGGTGCAGGCCGAACGTCGCGCCGCGCCCGGCCGACACGTCGCGCACGAGCTCGTCGGCCGCCGCGCGTGACGCGCCGACGACGAGCGCCTCGGTCGCCGGCGGCAGCGCGTCGACGAACCGGCGGGCTTCATCGAGCCGGCGCCGGGCGCTCGACGAGATGAGTACTGAGATTGCAGGCATGGGAGCGGCCAGCTCGGCCGTCATTCTCGTCCGAGACGGCCGGACAGGTCCAGCGCGGCCGGCCTTCGTGCCGCGAACGCCCGTCAGTCATGGCGGCGGTGCGACAGATCGGGTCACAGGACTGTCGCGTCAACGTTCGGAGGACGCATTCGATGACCACTCTCGAAGGCCGAGCTGCTCGACCGGCTCAGGCCTAGCAGCCTGTGGCAACAGCCCAGTTCGCAGGAAAAAGGGGACGGGGGTCTTTTTCGTGGAAGTTTCCGTGAACGATCAGACGTGAAAAAGACCCCCGTCCCCTTTTTCCGTGTCGGCCGACGCGCGCCACGGGCTGCTAGCGCCCCATCAACGTCAGGACGCCCGTCGTCAGCCAGGGCACGTAGGTCACGAGCAGCACGCCGATGGCGCGGATGGCGAGCATGGGGAGCGTCGCCACGGACACCTCGAGCAGCGGCTTCTCGAACCGGTACGACGCGAGGAACAGATTGAGGCCGACCGGCGGCGTCAGGTAGCCCAGCTCGAGGTTGGCGATGAAGATGACGCCGAGGTGCACGGGGTGGATGCCGAACGCCGCCCCGAGCGGCACCAGCAGCGGCACGACCACGAAGGTCGCCGAGAAGATGTCCATCAGGCAACCGACGACGAGCAGGAAGACGTTGAGGGCGAGCAGGAAGACGAACGGCGACCGGATGTACTGCGGCGCCGCCTCGACCAGACGCGCGGGCACCTGCGCGTCCACCAGCCAGGCGGTCAGCCCCACCGCCACGCACAGGATGATCAGCACGCCGCCCACCGTCGCCACGCAGTTCGCGAAGACCCGCCGGAAGTCGCGCGGGATCGAGATCTCGCGCATCAGCGCGACCTGCACGACGAAGGCGTAGAGCGCCGCGAGCGCCGCCGATTCGACGATCGTCGCCGCGCCCGAGAAGAGCGCGCCCAGCACGATCACCGGCAGCAGCAGCACCCACTTGGCGTCCCACAGCGCCGCCAGCGCTTCGCGGCGGTCGAAGGGGGCGTGTGGCTTGGGGATCTTCAGCCCCTCCCGCACGCCCCAGGCGGCCACCAGCGCGATGAGCAGGATGCCCGGGACGATGCCGCCGATGAACAGGTCCTCGATCGGCGTCTCCGAGACGATGCCGTACAGGATGAGGGGCAGGGCCGGCGGCAGCAGCAGCCCGAGCGATCCGGCGGCGGTCAGCAGGCCGATCGAGAAGCGTTCGCGGTAACCGTCCTGGAGGAGCGCCGGCAGCAGCAAGCCGCCCAGCGCGAGGATCGTCACGCCCGACCCGCCCGTGAACACGGTGAAGAACGCCGACACCACCGTGCAGACGATCGCGGTGCTGCCCGGCATCCAGCCGAGCAGCGCGCGGAAGACGCGCAGCAGGCGCGCCGGCGTCCGCCCCTCGGCCAGCAGGAACCCCGCCAGCGTGAACAGCGGGATCGACGGCAGCGTGGGGTTGACCGCCAGCTCGTAGGTGGAGATGAGGATGGCGACGGGCCGGACGCCGTCCGCCATGAACAGCAGCGCGGCGGCGCCGCCGAGCACCGCGAAGATCGGCGAGCCGAGCGCGGCGCCGAGCAGGATCACGGCGAGCCCGGGCCCCGCGCTGAGCCCCTCGAGCACCGCAGGGTGGAGCGCCACGGCCGTGCCGGCGAGGGCGCCGAGCGCGACGACGGCGCGGCCGCCCCACCCGGGCGACGCGCGCCAGATCAGCCGGAGCGCGACGATGCCGAAGCCGGCGGGCAGCACGAGCTGCGCGACCCAGGCCTTCACGCCGGCCGCGATCTCGGTGCCGAACTCGTACTCGCCCATCACCAGCGCGATCGCGGCGCGGCACAGGACCGCCGACACGGCGGCGCCGACGGTGGCGGCGAAGAGCGCGGCGGCGCGGCGGACCGGTCCCTCGGCGATGAACGTCCCGGTGGCCAGGGCGAGCAGCTTCCCGTCGCGCGCCGCCAGCGCGGCGCCGAGGAAGGCGACCCAGAGCGTGAGGTGCTGGACGAACGGGATGGAGCCGGGGATGCCGACGCTGAACAGCTTGCGGAGGGCGATCTCGGCGAGCGGCAGGACCACCATCGCGGCCAGCGCCACGCTGGCCAGGAGGTCCTCGCCGCGCGCGAACCAGGCTTTCAGCCTCAGCGCTCCCCTCCGCGCGACGCCCGGAAGGCGTTGCGCTCGCGCACGGCCTGGTCGTAGATGTCGGCCGGCACGAACGTGCCGCGCTGGGTGCGCGC
>Ga0326597_10011992_pt1 | contig 11443 bp, 10 predicted proteins | sample RVTome_12_FD_203789 | JGI IMG/M metagenome (GOLD analysis project Ga0326597, IMG submission 203789) | Soil microbial communities from uranium-contaminated site in the Upper Colorado River Basin, Wyoming, United States - RVT100D185 | ecosystem: Environmental > Terrestrial > Soil > Contaminated >...
CGTGCGCATGCCGGTGGTGACGAACATCGACGATCTGCGCCGCATGGCGCAAAGGCGCGTCGCCAAGGCAGTGTTCGACTACGTCGACCGCGGCTCCTACGACGAGCAGACCCTGCGCGCCAATCGCGCCGACCTGGAGTCGCTGCGTTTCCGCCAGCGCGTGGCGATCAACGTCGACCAGCGCTCCACGCGCAGCACGATGGCGGGGCAGGAGGTCACGATGCCGGTGGCGATCGCGCCGGTCGGGCTCACCGGGCTGAACTGGGCCGACGGCGAGATGCTCGGCGCGCGCGCCGCCGAGAAGTTCGGCATACCGTTCACGCTCTCCACCATGTCCATCTGCTCGATCGAGGACGTGGCGGGAGCGGTGACCAAGCCGTTCTGGTACCAGCTTTACGTGTTTCGCGACCGCGGCTTCGCCGCCTCGCTCATCGAGCGCGCCAAGGCGGCAAAGTGCTCTGCTCTGGTGATGACGCTCGACCTGCAGGTCCAGGGCCAGCGCCACATGGACCTGAAGAACGGCCTCACCGTGCCGCCCAGGCTCACGCCCGGCACCCTCCTCGACGTGATGACCAAGCCCGGCTGGGTGCTGAACGTGCTCACCGGCCGGCGCAAGTCCTTCGGCAACCTGGAGGGGCGCATCCCCGACGCCAAGACGCTGACCACCCTGGGCCAGTGGATCGCGGGGCAGTTCGACCCGACGCTGTCGTGGAAGGACGTGGAATGGGTCAAGAACCTCTGGGGCGGCAAGCTCATCCTCAAGGGCATCCTCGACGTCGAGGACGCGAAGCTCGCGACTTCGACCGGGGCCGACGCCATCGTGGTGTCGAACCACGGCGGACGCCAGCTCGACGGCACGGTGTCCTCGATCCGCGCGCTGCCCGAAGTGGTGCAGGCGGTGGGCGACCGGATCGAAGTGCTGTTCGACGGCGGCATTCGCTCGGGGCAGGACGTGCTGCGCGCGCTCGCGCTCGGCGCCAAGGGAACGATGATCGGCAAGTCCTTCGCCTGGGGGCTGGGCGCGATGGGCGAGGCGGGTGTGACCAAGGTGCTCGAGATCTTGCAGAAGGAGCTCGACGTCACCATGGCCCTGTGCGGCCTGAGGGACGTCAAGGACGCGAGCCCGGCGATCCTGCGCGGCGCTTCGCTCTAGCGGCGAATCTCCCCGGCGCGAGCGCCTCGGCGAGCGCACCCTCGAGCGGCAGCGGCTCGCCGTCCATGCCGCTCGCGAGCAGCTCCGCACCCAGCCCCGCCCACAGCAGCCCGCGCGAGCCGTAGGCGAACGCCCCGTAGAGCCCTGGCGCGTCCAGCGCGCCGATGAGCGGCAGCCGGTCGCGCGCCACGGTGCGGAACGCGGTACGCCCCTGCAGCGACGCGGCATCGAGGCCCGCGGCCGCCCCCGGAATGATGCTCTCGAGCCGCTCCAGATTGCCCTCGTGACTGTCCGCCCGCACCGAGGCATCACTGTCCTCGAGATCGAAGCTCGCGCCGATCACCGTAATGCCGTCGACCGGCGGCAGCACCAAGCCGCCGCGCAGCACCACGCAGCGCAGCGGCTCGATGGGCGGCAGATATGAGAGCTGGCCGCGCACGCGGCGCAGGCGGATGTGGGGCGAGGGCGCGAGCCGCAGCGCGTCGGCGGCGTTGGCGAGCACCACCGCGCCGGCCTCGGCGAGGACTTCGCCTTCGCGATCGCGCACGACCCAGCGCGGGCCGGCGCGCTCCAGCGCCGCCGCTTCGCGGCCGTGGAGGGCTCGAGCGCGCGAGCGCGCGATGAGCGCGCGCGCGAAGCTGCGCGGGCGGATCCAGCCGCCTTCCGGAAACCACAACCCGCCCGCCGCGAGAGACACGCCCGCGCAGGCGCCCGCCTGCGCCGCGTCGAGGCGCTGCGCAAAGGCGAGCGGCGGGCCGAGCGCCGCGATCGCCACACGCTGTGCTGCATCCTCGCGCGCACCGCGCGCGAGCTGCAGCACGCCGCAACGCTGCCATTCCGGCGCCGCGCCGATCGCATCGAACTGGCGCCAGTGCTCGAGCAGCCAGCTGAACGCGGCGCGGGTGAGGCGCGCGATGTGGCTGTCGTCCGGTGAGACGACCGGGTGGAAGGCGCCCGCGTGATTGCCCGAGGCCTCCAGGGCCGGCTCGAGATGGCGCTCCACCAGCGTCACTTCCCAGCCGCGCGCGGCGAGGCGCTCGCAGGCGGCGGCGCCGGCGACGCCGGCGCCGATCACCACGGCGCTGCGCTCGGCGCTCGGCGCAGGCGCGGCGCGCAGCGCCCGCCGCGGCACGAAGCTCGCCACCAGCATCTCGCTTTTCCTCGCGAAGCCGCGGCGCTTCTCGGCGGCGAAGCCCGCCGCGCGCAGGGCCTCGCGCACCGGCGCGGCCACGCTCCAGGTTGCGGCAGTCGCGCCCGGGGCGGCGAGGCGCGCCACCGACTTGAGCAGATCCGGCGACCACAGCTCCGGGTTCTTCGCCGGCGCGAAGCCGTCCAGGTAGATCGCGTCGGCGGCCAGGCGCAGCTGCGGCACGAGCTCGCCCGCGTCGCCGAAAGCGAGGGTGAGCACGACGCGTCCCTGCTCGAACTCCAGGCGGTGCATGCCCGGCACGAGCAGCGGCCAGGCGCTCCTCAGCTCTTCGGCAAGCGGCGCGAACTCGGCGTGGGGCGCATGCAGCACGGCGAGATCCTGCGCGCTGAACGGGTGCTTCTCGACCGAGACGAAGTGCAGGCGGGCGCAGCGCTGCGCGTCTTCGCGCCACGCGTGCCAGGTCGCGAGGAAGGAAAGCCCGAAGCCGAATCCTGTCTCGAAGATCGTGAAGCGGCGCGCGCCGCCCCAGCGGCCCGGCAGCCCGTTGCCGCCGAGAAAGACGTGGTGCGCCTGCGCCGCGCCACCCTCGGCGCTGTGGTAGACGTCGCCGTAGGCTTCCGAGTACGGCGTGCCGTCGGCGGCGAAGGCGAGGCGGGCGGGGACGAGCAGGACGGGCACGGGCCGAGTATATCGGCGTAAAATTTTCTCCTGCGCAGGAGACCGTCAATGAACAAGCCCGCCGAACTGAAGCTCGACACCGTGCCCTGCTGGATCGGGGGCAAGCCCGTGGTGCCCGCCGGACGCAGGGGGGAGGTGTACGACCCCGCCACCGGGCAGGTGACGAAGCGCGTGCCCTACTGCGACGCCGCGGCGATCGATGCCGCGGTCAAGGCGGCGGCGGCCGCGCTGCCGGGGTGGCGCGACGCTTCGATCCTGCGGCGCGCGCGCGTCATGCAGAGGTTTCTCCCGCTCCTGCAGGCGCACCAGAAGGAAATTGCCCGGGCGATAACGCTGGAACATGGCAAGACTTTGCCCGACGCCCTGGGCTCGGTGCAGCGCGGCATCGAAGTGGTGGAGTTCGTCTGCGGCATCCCGCAACTCCTGAAAGGGGAGTACTCGGAAAACGTCGGCACCGCGGTGGACACGCACACCGTGCGCCAGCCCGTGGGCGTGTGCGCGGGCATCACGCCGTTCAATTTCCCGGCGATGGTGCCGATGTGGATGTTCCCGGTGGCCATCGCCTGCGGCAACACCTTCATCCTGAAGCCCTCGGAAAAGGTGCCTTCCGCCGCGATCCGCATGGCCGAGCTGTTCAAGGAGGCGGGGCTGCCCGACGGCGTGTTCAACGTCGTGCACGGCGACAAGGCGGCGGTGGACGCGATCCTTGCGCACCCGGGCATCGCCGCGGTCTCCTTCGTCGGCTCGACGCCGATCGCCAAGTACATCTACGAGACCTGCGCGAAGCACGGCAAGCGCGTGCAGGCGCTGGGCGGGGCGAAGAACCACGCCGTGGTGCTGCCCGACGCCGACCTCGAGTTCGCGGCCGACGCGCTGATCGGCGCGGGCTACGGTTCCGCAGGCGAGCGCTGCATGGCGATCTCCGCCGTGGTGGCGGTGGGCGCGGCGGCCGATCCGCTGGTGAAGCTGCTGGAGAAAAAGGCGAAGGCCATCAAGGTGGGCCCGGGCGATGCCGAGGGCACCGATATGGGCCCGCTCGTGACGGCGCAGCACCGCGACAAGGTCGCGGGCTACATCGAGAAGGGCAAGGCCGAAGGCGCGAAGCCCGTGCTCGACGGCAGCACGCCGCCGGTGAAAGAGGGCTTCTTCCTCGGCACCACGCTCTTCGACCACGTGAAGCCGGAGATGGAGGTCTACAAGCACGAGATCTTCGGTCCGGTGCTGGTGGTGCTGCGCGTCGACACGCTGGAAGAGGCGATCGCACTGGTGAACCGCAATCCCTACGCCAACGGCACGGCGATCTTCACCGAGTCGGGCGGCGCCGCGCGGCGCTTCGAGAACGAGGTGCAGGTCGGCATGGTGGGGATCAACGTCCCGATTCCCGTCCCGGTGGCGTTCTATTCCTTCGGCGGCTGGAAGAACTCGCTCTTCGGCGACCTGCACGTGCACGGCGTGGAAGGCGTCAAGTTCTACACGCGGACCAAGGCCGTCACCACGCGCTGGCCGCACCAGGATACGCCGGCGCCCGGGCTGCACATGCCGACACTGGGTTAAATGGGGACAGTCCCCATTTGACGGCGCTCGCACCCGCCGACACCCACAGCAAGGTCGTCGGCTACCTGCTGTGGATCTTCGGCTTCACCGGGTCGCACCGCTTTTACTTCGGCCGCCCGGTGAGCGGGACGATCTGGTTCTTTACGCTCGGCCTGCTCGGCGTCGGCTGGCTGATCGACGTGTTCCTCATTCCCTGGATGGAACGCACCGCCGAGTTGCGTTACACGCTCGGCCCCATCAATTACTCCGTGGCGTGGCTGCTGCTCACCTTCCTCGGCATCCTGGGCGTGCACCGCCTCTACATGGGCAAGTGGGGCACCGGACTGCTGTACCTCGTGACGCTGGGGTTGTGCTTCATTGGCGTGCTCTACGATTTCTGGACGCTCAATTCGCAGATCAGCGAAGAGAATCGCATGCACGGAGGACGCTGAACATGGCCGACCGGCTGAAGAACAAGGCGGCGCTCGTCCTCGGCGCAGGCTCGGTGGGCGAGGGCGTCGGCAACGGCCGCGCGATCGCGGCGCTCTTTGCGCGCGAGGGGGCGCGCGTCGCGGGCGCGGACATTCGCCTGTCCGCGGCCGAGGAAACGGCGCGGCTCATCGCCGGCGAGGGCGGCGAGATGCTCGCGCTCGAGGCCGACGTGACGAAGGAGGCCGACCTGCAGCGCGCGGTGGATGCGACGTTGAAGGCGTTCGGACGCATCGACATCCTGGTGAACAACGTCGGTGGCAGCATCCCGGGCGACGCGGAAGCCATCACGCCCAAGGCCTGGCGCGAGCAGTTCGAGTTCAACCTGCACTACGTCTACCACTCGACGCGCATCGTCGCGCCGCTGATGGCCAAGCAGGGCGGCGGCGCGATCGTCAACATCTCCTCGATCGCGGGCCTGCGCCATCTCGGCAATGAGCTCGCCGCCTACGCCGCGTCGAAGGCCGGCCTGCAGCACTTCTCGCGCGTTACCGCGGTGGGCTACGCGCCGCAGGGCGTGCGCGTGAATACCGTGATCCCGGGGCTCATGAACACGCCGCTGGTGGCCGAACGCCTGGCAAGGTCCCAGTCGGGAGGCGATGCCGCGGCGCTGATCGCGCGGCGCCACGCCCGTACGCCGACCGGGCGCATGGGCGATGCCTGGGACGTGGCCTGGGCGGTGGTGTTCCTTGCCTCGGAAGAGGCGAAGTTCGTCACTGGCGCGGAGCTCGTCGTCGACGGCGGGCTCACCGCGACGATTCGCTAAAGGAGGGCATGGCAATGGATCTGGCGCTCGACGGCCGCAGCGCGCTGATTACGGGTTCGACTGCGGGCATCGGTTACGCGATCGCGCACGGCCTCGCTGCCGAGGGCGCGAAGGTCGTGATCACCGGCCGCACGCAGAAGTCGGTGGACGGTGCGCTCCAGCGCCTGCGCGGGGACCTGCCGCGCGCCGCGGCGCAGGGCGTCGCCGCCGACTGCGCCACGGCCGCGGGCGCAGAGGCGGTATTCGCGCGCGTGCCCGAGACGGACATCCTCGTCAACAACCTCGGCATCTACGGGCGCATGTCGTTCTTCGACATCCCGGACACCGAGTGGCAGCGCTACTTCGAAGTCAACGTGCTCTCGGGCGTGCGTTTCGCGCGCCGCTATGCGCCGGCGATGGCAAAGCGCGGCTGGGGCCGGATCCTGTTCGTCTCGAGCGAGTCGGCGCTCAACATCCCGCGCGAGATGATCCACTACGGCATGACCAAGACTGCGCAGCTTTCGATCTCGCACGGCCTCGCTATGGAGCTCGCGGGCACGGGCGTAACGGTCAACGCCCTGCTCCCGGGGCCGACGCGCACCGAGAACACGGAGCGCCTGCGCGCCGAGCGCGCCAAGGCCGCCGGCAAGACCGTCGCCGAGATCGAAGCCGATTTCTTCAACACCTTCCGGCCGACCTCGCTCCTGCGCCGCTTCACCTCGGCCGGGGAGGTCGCCAATCTCGCCGTTTACCTGTGCGGCGCGGGCGCCTCGGCGACCACGGGCGCGGCGCTGCGCGTCGATGGCGGCGTGGTCAACCAGATCATGTAAATGGGGTCTGTCCCCAATTAAGTCGTCAGCCCGCGAAGCGCGATTCGGCGAGGCCCTGCACACCCGGGCGTAGCGCAAGTACGCTTCCCGCGAGCGGCTGCCGTGCCTGCTCTTGCGGAGAGAGGCGCTGCGTCGCGGTCGTAACGTAGAGCGTGCCGAGGTCCGCGCCGCCGAAGCAGCAGCAGGTCGGATGGGTCACCGGGAGCTCGACGCTGCGATCCACTTCTCCCGCGGGCGTGTAGCGCACGAGGCGCGACGCACCGTAGTCCGCGTTCCACAGGCAGCCGTCCGCGTCCACGCAGGAGCCGTCGGGCCGCCCCTGGCCAGTGTCGGCGAACACGCGCTCGCGCGTCGCCGCGCCGCTCGCGGGGTCGTAGTCGTACGCCCAGAGGGTGTGGCGGTGGGTGTCGGCAAAGTACATGGCGCGCCCGTCGGGGCTGAAGGCGAGGCTGTTGGGAATGATGATCGCGTTGCGCAGCTTCGTGCACCGGAAATCGGCGTCGAAGCGATAGAGCGAGCCGACCGGGTCGCGGTTCACGTCGCTCATGGTGCCCGCCCAGAAGCGCCCGGCGCGGTCGCAGCGGCCGTCGTTGAAGCGGTTGTCCGGCAGGTGCTTCTCGGGGTCGACCTTTGCCCCGAGCGCGCCGTTCGATGGATCGAGAAGATGAATGCCGCTCTTCGTCGCCGCGAGCAGCCCGCCCGCCTGGCGCAGCGCGATGCTGCCCACGATCTCGGGCAGCACGAGCATCATTACCGCGCCGGTCGCGGGATCGAGGCGCTTCGCCGCCGGCCAGCGGCTGTCCACCCACCACAGCATCGCCTCGCGCTCGTCCCACAACGGGCATTCGCCGAGGCGGTCCGCGCCGCGCGCCGCGACCTCCACCTGAAACGCCATTGCCGGCTCGTCCTCCCGCAGGCACGATAGCACGCTATGAATGCGGTGTTCTACGACTCGCTCATCCACCATCTCACCGACACGCTGCGCGCCAAGGTGCGCACACCGTGGACGCTCGGGCGTTTCCTCGAGAGCGATGCGAAGGACGACCTGGCACGCGCGCTCGCCGACGCGGACGTGCTCATTTCGCTCGTCTGGAACAAGTCGTTTCCCCCGGCGCCGCAACTCGAGCTCATCCAGTCGCCCGGCACGGGCGTGGACTGCATCGAATTCGCCGCCGTGCCGCCGGGCGTGCGCGTGTGCAACTGCTACGGCCATGCCGAAGGCACCGCGGAGTACGTGATGCTCGGTTTGCTTTTGTGGTGCCAGGCTTCCTTCGTGCCCTCGCACGAGAGCTTTCGCACCGAGCGCAGCTGGCGCTACAGCGGACGCGTGAACGGACCGATCAACGGCGAGCTCTGCGGCGCGACTGTCGGCGTCGTGGGGCTGGGCGCGATCGGCCGCGCGGTCGCGGCGCGCGCCAAGGCCTTCGGCACGCGCGTGCTCGGCTGCAACCGCACGCAGCGCGAGGTGCCGCACGTCGACGCGCAGTATCCGCTCGCGCGGATCGACGAGTTTCTCGCGCAGTGCGACTACGTGGTGATCGCCGCGGCGCTCGCGCCGGAAACCGAGCGCCTGTTCGACGCGCGGCGCTTCGCCGCGATGAAGCGCTCGGCGGTGCTCGTGAATGTCGGACGCGGCCACATCGTCGACGAGGACGCGCTGTGGGCGGCGCTCAAGGAAAAGCGCATCCGCGGCGCAACCCTGGACGTGTGGTACGCGTACCCGCGCCACGACGACTTCGCCGTCGCACCGTCGAAGTACCCGTTCCGCGAGCTCGACAACCTCTGGATGACGCCGCACATCGCAGCGTGGACCACCGGCATGGTGGACCGGCGCTGGAGCGAGATCGCGGAGAACCTCGACCGCCTCGCGCGCGGCGCGCCGCTGATACATCAGCTCAGGTGAAGCTCGAGCGCTGGTCGTTGTATTTCTACCGGCTGCCTTACGCGCGCGAGGTGGTCTGGGCGAACGCGCGCGAGAACTCCGGCTTATTCGCGCTGCTCGTCCTCGAGGCGGGCGGCGCGCGCGGCATCGCCGAGGGCACGCTCAAGGACACCTGGAGCGGCGTGTCGCCGGGATCGCTCAAGTCTTCGCTCGGGGACTTTCTCATCCCGCGGCTGCGCGATGTCGACCTTGGCGACGAGGCGGCTGTGGCGCGAGCCTTCGCGGGCATTCCCGAGAACCGGCTCGCGAAGGGCATGATCGAGAGTGCGTGCTGGACGCTGCGCGCGGCGGCCACCGGCGAGCCGCTGTGGAAGCTCTGGGACGCGGGGCGCTCGCGCGAGGTGGCCTGGACCGTGACGCGGCAGAAGCCGGCGCAGATGGCGGCGGAGGCGGCCGAGGTCTGCGCGCGGCACGGCTTTCGCGTGCTGAAGGTGAAGGGCGGCCAGGGCATGGAGGTGGACCTGAGGGCGCTGGCGGAGGTCCGCGCAGCGGTCGGCGATGCCGTGGAGGTCTACGTCGATGCGAACGGCGCCTACGCGCGCGCCGACGCGACCGACTACGTGCAGGCACTCGCGGCGTCGGGGGTGACGGTGGCGGAAGACCCGTGCTCGCTGCAGCCCGACGCGGGCTTCGAGGCCCTGCAGAAGGCAAGCCCGATCCCCATCCTCGTCGACCGGAGCTGCGCATCAAAGGAAGACGCGGCGCTCTACCTGGAGCGGGGCGCGCAGGCGCTGTCGACCAAGCCCGGGCGCGTGGGGCTTGCCGAGGCGCGCGCCATCGCCGCGCTGGCGCGGCAGCGCGGCGCGCGCACCGCCGTGGGCCTGTACGCCGAGAGCGCGCTCGGGACGCTGGTCAATTTGCAGCAGCCGGGCCCGATGGCGGCGGAGCAGACGTTCTATCTGACGATGACGGCGCAGGTGAGCACGCGGGTGCCGGAGATCCGCGGCGGCAGAATCGAGCTGCCGGAGGTCGCAGACCTGTCGACGCTGGTGGATTGGGACCGAGTCGAGGTGCTTGCGCCTTAGCTGACGGCAATGGTACCCTACCAACTGGTTGTCTAGTTGGAGTGGAGCATGATCACTGTCGGGTCGTTCGAGGCGAAGACCAAGCTTGCCGAGCTGCTCGACAAGGTCGAAGACGGCGAAGTGGTGACCATCACGCGCAGAGGCAAGGCGGTGGCGCGCCTCGTCCCCGCCCGCTCCGAGGAAGGCGCGGCGCAAGTGCGCCAGGTGGTGGAGGACATCAAGCGCAACCGCGTCGGCCGCGGCAGGCCGGCCGGGCCCGGCACCACGATTGCGGAGTTGATCAAGGCGGGGCGCCGTTACTGATGGCGCTGGTGCTCGACTGCTCGATCTCGCTTTCCTGGTTCTTTCCCGACGAGAAAACGGCTTTCACCGAGGCGGCGCTCGATCTGGTCGCCCTCGAGGAATGCTGGGTGCCGGCGGTGTGGCGCCTGGAGTTTCCCAACGCCCTGCTGGTCGCCGAGCGCCGGCGACGGCTGACGCGCGACGAGCGGCTGCAGGTGCTCGACGAGGCGGCGCGGCTGCGGCTGCGCGTGGACGCCGCGGTGCCCGAGCTGCGCGCGATCAGCGATCTCGCCGAGCGCCACGCGCTGAGCACCTACGACGCCGCGTATCTGGACCTCGCGGCGCGCCAGGGCGCGGCCCTGATCACGCTGGACAAGGATCTCGCGGCGGCCGCGACGTCCGCCGGCGTCGCAGTGCACGCGCCCGGACGCACGTCGGCAGCGCAGATGCGCGAGCGATACAATAGGTAGTGCACAAGACGACGTCCACCACAAGATAAATGGCCAAGCAGCCCGCCTACGACGCCTCCGCCATCCAGGCCCTGAAGGGACTGGAGCCCGTGCGCCGCATGCCGGGCATGTACACGCACACCGTGCACCCTCTGCACATCGTGCAGGAGGCGATCGACAACGCGGTGGACGAGGCGCTGGCCGGCCACGGCAAGCGGATCAGCGTGCGCGTGTTCAAGGACGGCTCGGTCGAAGTCGAGGACGAGGGCCGCGGCATCCCGGTGGACATGCATCCGGTGGAGAAACGGCCGGCGGTGGAGGTCGCTTTCGGCATGCTGCACGCGGGCGGCAAGTTCTCGCGCTCGGGCGCGGGCGTGTACCACATCTCCGGCGGCCTGCACGGCGTCGGCGTGTCGGTCTCCAACGCCCTGTCGAAGCGCCTCGAGGTGACGGTCTATCGCGACGGGCAGCGGCATTCGGTCGCGTTCGAGGGCGGCGAGCTGAAGCAGAAGCTGAGAAGCGAGCGCATCAAGGAGCGGCGCACGGGCACCGTGGTGCGGCTGTGGCCCGACCCGCAGTACTTCGACGCGCCGGGCATTCCGATGGCCGAGCTCGAGCATCTGGTGCGCTCGAAGGCGTACCTCCTTCCCGGCCTTACCACCGTGCTCGAGGTGGAAGGCAAGGAGAAAAAGAGCTGGAAGTACGAGCGCGGCATGGCGCAGTACTTCGACTTCATGCTCGCCGGACGCGAGCTCGTCGCGCCGCTGTTTTCCGGCGAGCGCTATTTCAACGAGACCAACATCCCGGACATCGAGCCCGGCGAAGGCGCGGCCTGGGCCGTGGGCTGGGTGGCCGAGGGCGAGGTGTTCGCCGACAGCCACGTCAACCTCATCCCGACGCGCTCGGGCGGCACGCACGAGGCGGGTTTCCGCGCGGGCGTCTTCGATGCGCTCGGCGCGTTCATGGAGGCGCACGCGCTCACGCCGAAGGGCGTGAAGCTGATCGCCGACGACCTGTGGGCGCGCGCCTGCTTCACGCTTTCGGCGCGCATCGTGCGCACGCAGTTCCACGGCCAGACCAAGGAGAAGCTCACCACGCGGCACGCGGCGCGGCTGCTCGAGCTGTGCGTGAAGGACGCGTTCGAGCTGTGGCTGAACGAGCACCCGG
>Ga0326597_10011993_pt1 | contig 11443 bp, 14 predicted proteins | sample RVTome_12_FD_203789 | JGI IMG/M metagenome (GOLD analysis project Ga0326597, IMG submission 203789) | Soil microbial communities from uranium-contaminated site in the Upper Colorado River Basin, Wyoming, United States - RVT100D185 | ecosystem: Environmental > Terrestrial > Soil > Contaminated >...
CTCCCCGTTGAGCGCCGAGCTGATCATCATGAGCTATCTCAACCCTCTGTTGGCGTACGGTCTCGGGGAGTTGATGCCGAGGCTGGGTGCGGTCGGTGTCGCCGCGCTGGTTGTCCCCGACCTGCCACTCGAGGAATCCGACGAGCTCGGTCGGATCGCCGGGGAGAGTGGGATCGGTTTGGTGCAGTTGGTGAGCCCGGTCACCAGTCGCGAGAGATTGGGGGTGCTGGGGGCAGCCTCTGAGGGTTTCACCTATGCGGTGACCATGACTGGCACCACGGGTGGCAGTGCGAGTGTCGGGGACGAGGTGACCGGGTATCTGGAGCGGGTGCGTGCGGTCTCGCGGCCTCCGGTGCTCGCAGGATTCGGGGTGAGGACCGTGGAGCAGGTTCATGCCCTCGGTCCGCATTGTGACGGCGTGATCGTCGGAAGTGCCCTGGTTGAGGTCCTCGCGGCCGGAGACGACCCGGTCGCGTTCATGGAGACTCTGAGACAGTGATCGCGACCCTCGCCTCGGAGTGCACGCTGGCCGAGAAGGCCGCGATCCTCCGCTTCATCGAAGGTCATGGCCTGAGGGTGCACGTAGGCGAGGCGGGAGTGACCACTATCGTCAGCGTCATCGGCGAGCCCGAGGCGGGGATCGGAGAGACAATCGCATCCCTCCCCGGTGTGGAATCGGTCAGCCTCGATGCGCCGAGGTACCCCTTCGTTGCCCGGGAGGCCCGATCCGAGCCCAGCACCGTGAAGGTGCGTGACATCGTGATCGGTGGCCCGGGCGTGGCTGTGATCGCGGGGCCCTGCTCGGTGGAGTCACAGGATCAGCTGTTGGGCATCGCGCGGGCTGTGGCCAAGGAGGGTGCCGTCCTGTTGCGGGGTGGCGCCTTCAAACCGAGGACCTCGCCATACAGCTTCCAGGGGCTCGGAGAGCTAGGGCTCGAAATGCTGGCCTTGGCGAGGGTGGAGACCGGGTTGGGTGTGGTCTCGGAGGTAGTCGCTCCCGAGGACATCCCTCTCATGAACCTTTACGTTGACATGCTCCAGGTGGGCAGCAGGAACATGCAGAACTTCAGGCTTCTCTCGGCAGTAGGCGAGCAGCCGACGCCGGTGTTGTTGAAGAGGGGTCTGATGTCCACAATCGAAGAGCTACTCCTTGCCGCCGAGTACATCGTCGGCGCCGGCAACCCCCGTGTGGTCCTTTGCGAGCGAGGAATCCGGTCTTTCGAGACTGCAACTCGGGGCACCCTCGACATCAGTGCGGTCCCTGTGCTCAAGGAGCGGTCACATCTGCCGGTGCTCGTCGATCCGAGTCACGCTGCCGGTAAGCGATCCCTGGTGCCGAGTCTCTCTGCGGCCGGCGTGGCGGCGGGTGCGGACGGATTGCTGATCGAGGTTCACGACCGGCCCGAGGAAGCTCTCAGCGATGGCCCCCAGAGTCTCACTCTCGAAGGGTTTGCCTCAACGATGGAGACGGTGGGAAAGGTGGCGTCGGCTCTCGGCCGGCCCCTGGTCAGACTGTGAAAAGGGGCCGGTCCGAACGGACCGGCCCCTCAACGTGTCAGCGCAGAACGCAAACGCAGAGCGTTCTACGGCCTCGCTTCCGTCGATGCTTCCTTGAACATCTCGCCGATCGCGGCGACGCTGCCCAGGACCCCGCTGGTGTCCAGCGGGAGGAAGATCTTCGTGGCTTGCCCGTCGGCCACGCCCTGGAGGGCCTCCAGATAACGGATCGCGATCAGGTCGGGAGTCGGGTTCCCGGTGTGTATCGCCTGGAAAACCCGCTCGATGGCCTGGCCTTCACCCTCGGCAACTGTGAGCTTTTGGTACTTCTCGGCGTCCGCAACCCTCTTGATCGCCTCTGCCTGACCGTCGGCTTCCAGCACCTGACTCTCCTTGAGGCCTTCGGCCTTGAGGATCGCTGCCCGTTTCAGACCTTCGGCCTCGGTGACGGCGGCGCGCCGGTCGCGCTCGGCCTTCATCTGGCGGTGCATGGCGTCGGTGACGTCCTGTGGCGGCTCGATCCTTTGAATCTCAACCCTGACGACACGCACGCCCCATTTGTCGGTGGCGTCATCGAGGATCTGGCGGAGCTTGGCGTTGATCACCTCGCGGGAGGTGAGGGCTGAGTCCAGGTCGAGATCGCCTACCACGTTCCTCAGGTTGGTCTGAGCCAGCTTGGTTACCGCGAGGATGAAGTTCCCGACGTTGTATTCGAGCTTCACCGGATCGGTTGCCTCGTAGTAGATGACCGCGTCGACGGTGACGACGACGTTGTCCTTGGTGATGACCTCCTGGGGCGGCACATCGACAACACGCTCTCGCATGTCGACCTTGGTCAACCGCTTGACGAAGGGCAGGACCCACCGCAAGCCGGAGTCGACCGTTCGCTGGTAGCGCCCGAGGAACTCGATCAGCCCCTTCTCGAACGGTCGGACCACCCTGAAACCGGCGGCGGCGATGAGGATCAGCGCCAGCGCCAGCACAGCGAACAGAATGATCACTGGTTCCATTGTCTTTCCTTTCCTATGGTGCTCACTTCAAACCTCCTAGTTGTTCTCGAGTGGCTCGACCACGAGTCGAGCTCCCCGAACCTCGACGACGGCGATCCTCTGACCGGCCGGTATTGCCTGAAGGCCGGTGGCCCGCCACTCCTCGCTCTCGATCTTCACCATGCCGGCACCGGTCACCGGGTCGATGTCCTCCAGGACGATCCCTTCCGAGCCGATCCAACGATTGGCGCCCACTTTCGGCTGGTCACTCTCGTCCTGGCGGGTGATGAACCTGCGCAGATAGGCGAGGGAGAACACCGACACCCCGAAGAAGACCAACCATTGCGCAAGGATCGCTGCGCCCGCCCAGGAGAGGATGGCAGCGGCGGCTGCGCCGATGGCGAAGGGAAGCAGGAAGAACCCTGCGGTGAAGATCTCACCGACACCCATCACCACGGCGAAAACGGTCCACAACCATCGCCAAACTTCATTGTCCACGTCGCTACCTCCTTGTCCGGCAACGGCCACGGCGGCGATCACCGCGCCCAAACCAACCCCATACAAGACCAGCTCTCTCCTGGTCTTTCTCGTGACTCTTGCCTGCCCGGTCTGCACTTCCCCCCAGCTGGCCGTTGAGTGTCGATGCGCTCGGTAGGAGGCGGCCCAACTCTCCGCGAACCCGGCCGGGTCGCTTCCGACCACGTCGGTGAGGGTTCGCCCGTCAGCTCTTGCGTCGGTCAGATGCTGGTCCAACTCGGCCCGCATCGCGACGACGGCAGCACGTGGGACACCGGTCTCGAGCCAGTAACGCTCGATCCTCTCCACGACGGTCACATCGTCAGTCACGTCTTCCTCCAGTGAGCACCTCATTCACCGAGTCCCGGAATTCGGCCCAATCCTGACGCCACTGTTGCAGAGCGTCCCTACCACGTCCCGACATCCGGTAATACTTGCGAGCCGGGCCCTCGGTGCTCTGGACGAGATAGCTCTCGATCATCCCCTGCTTCTGCAGTCGCGAGAGCAGTGGGTAGATCGACCCCTCGCTTGCCAGGTTCAGGCCGCGCTCCCGGAGTTTGCTCACCATCTCGTAACCGTAGGACGGCTCGTCATTGATGATCGACATGAGACACATGTCGAGCACGCCGTGAAGCAATTGGGTTGCTCGGTCCTGTCCGGTACCCCTTGCTATCATGCAAAACATAGTACCAGGCGCCACCAAGAAGTCAACACAACAAGAGAGATGGGCGAAATGACTCAGATGAGGGACCTCTCATAAAGGCCTCATCTACGGTTCATGTGCGCCCGGATCATGTGGGAGGTGACCTTTCCCGCTCATCCCCGTACCTCGCGTCTCGAGGACCCGGATCTGCCGGTGGTGTCGACACTGCTCGGATCCCCAATCCCTACCCCTATTCGGGCCGCCGTCGACATCGCCGGCGGGAAGGTGACCCACTCCGAGCTGGCACAGGTCACCTGGTGGCCGGGCACCAGCATCACCACTCGCTACCGGGTGAGTGTCTCCGGTGGCTCGCTCGACGGGCGCCACGATTTCGTCTGCGTTGGCGGTCGAATACCCGATGGAGCGATGATCGTCGAGGGCGAGCCCGGACCGGTTGGAGTGTGGCGCGTCCCCCATGATCCAGCCTTGCCCGGTCTGGCCTCCGCGCTCGACGAGAGTCAGGCGGCTCGTTTGTTGTTTGAACTCGGGGCCGAAGAGGGCACGGTCAGGACCCGGCTCCGCGCTTACCGACCAGGTCGGAGAGCCGTGGTGGCGGTGAGTGGCACTCATGACGGCCTGTACCTGAAGCTGGTGCGTCCAAGCAAGGTCGAGGCTCTCCATGCCTCACATCGGTGGCTGGCAAACACGCTCCCGGTTCCGATGAGCCTCGGTTTCGATGCTGCCCAGGGCCTGATCGCACTCCAGTCGATGCCTGGCACGACATTGCGTGCTGCCCTCGAGGATCCGTCTCTCGAGCTTCCCTCTGCAGAGGAGATTGTCGGCGTCGTCCGCTCGCTGCCTTCTCCCGAGGCCGAGCGAGTCTCTCCATCTCCGATCTCGCGGGTGCCCGTGCTGGCAGCCATCCTCACTGCCGTCACCCCTGAGCTCTCCGATCGGATCGAGCGGCTTGTGGCGGGGATTGGAGAAGAGAAGAGCGAAGCTTCGACTCCCACCCACGGCGACTACTACGAATCTCAGCTCCTGGTGGAGCGGGGCCGACTGGTTGGCATGCTCGATGTGGACACATATGGGTGGGGACGACCAGGCGACGATGCGGCCACCATGCTCGGTCACCTCGCCATCTGGGCCGATATGAGTTCTCGGCCGGATCGTGTGCTCGATCTGGGCCGGCGGCTTCTGAAGGTTTGGGACGGGATCCTCGACCCGGTCGACCTGCGGGTGCGGACAGCGGCCGTGGCGCTGTCACTCGCAACGGGCCCGTTCCGGGTTCAGGCCGCCGGCTGGCCCGGCGAGACAGCAGACCGGGTCGCCATCGCCGAGCGGTGGCTCGAAAGTGCTGCCCTGGTCCAATAAGAAGAGTCTCATCCTGCTCTCAGGTGGTTCTAACGCCCATGACCGAGAGTGGAATCAGTCGAGCCTCTAGAAGGAGGAAAGAATGCAGACCAAGGACCAACATGGCAAGCGCCCCAAGGACTGGAAAGTGATCGCAGCCGTGGCCACCGCATCGGCCCTCGGCATCAGTGGCCTGGCACTCGCCGGGCCATCCGATGGGTCCATTGACCCTGACCCGATCAACCTACGGGACCGGACCTCGATCACCGAGGTGACGACCGTCACGTCGGTGCCGACCACACTCGCCGAGATCCTCGACGCCGGCGCCGAGAACAGCCTGGACTCTCCGTTCGATGGCCCGGGCTTCCTATCGGTCAGCTCCGTTTCCGCCGACTCGCCGGATGCGCCAGCGCCGTCGGTAGTTTCGGCCGCTTCGGCGGATTCCCCGGATGCTCCCCCGCCGCCTCCCCCGGCCTCGGCAGATTCGGCATCGGCAGATTCGGCCGCGGCAGATTCGGCCGCGAGCTTCGACAACTCGGCTGATTCCTAGGCGCCCCGGGCATGGCGGCCGGCCTTACCCCGGCCGCTGTGCCCTACCCTCACCGCTATGAGATTGCGTCTGCGCTGGGTTGCGTTGACGGCTGGAGGTGTCGTCGCCCTGGCGGCAGCGATCTCCTTCGCTCCTGAGTCCCTTCCCGCCGCGCTACCACCGGTCCGTCTCGAGGGCCCGATCGTCGATGGCGAGCCCGCGCAGAACGAGCTGGTGGTCGTGCCGTCCCGATCAGTCGATCTGGGTGGCCCGAATGCCATGGTGACCACGACCACGGTCCCGCAAGAAGATGCCCTGGTCGGCGATGACAGTCTCGACTCCGTCGCCTCTGCCGACATCGACAGCCCCGAGACGGTAACCCCACTCGACCAGGCACCCGACCCGTCGGTGGGCTCCGTTGACTCCGCCGGCTCTGCGGACACATCGGCCGACTCACCGGACGATGACTGAGCTCTCTCTTCGGCGATGGGCTCCCTCAGCCCGGATGAGGATCCTCGGTTGGTACGTGTTGCTCCTCGCTGTGGCCCTGGTCGCAGCCCTTTTCATACAGCGATCTTTTCTTTTCGACCAGGTTGTCTCGGATGCAGATCTGGCCATGGACCAGGAGGTCGGTGAGCTGCGCCAACTGGCCGCAGGCATCAACCCCGAGACGGGTGAGCCGTTTGCCGGCGACGTGCGAGCCATATTCGACACGTATCTCGCCCGAAACGTCACACTCTCCGATGAGGCAATCGTCACCATCGTCGGCGGTGCTCCTTACAAGAGCGACGTGTTGGGATCGTTCTTCGGTGACACAAGTCTCATGGAACACTGGTCGTCACTCGAGCAGTCGGAGCGGGATCAAGTGGACACTGAGCTCGGCCCCGTTCGATATCTGGCTGTTCCGCTGATCGGCGGTGAGGAGAGCGGCGGTGTCTTTGTCGTGACCATTGTTCTCGAGAACCAACTGAATCGGGTCGAGGGAGTGGTTCGGGTTGGAGCACTCGTACTCGGCTCGATCTTCGTGATTGCGTCAGCCGTTGCCTGGATCGCCGCCGGAGACGTTCTCCGACCGATCCGCCTCCTCTCCGAGACGGCACGCTCGATAACCGAGTCGGACCTCTCTCGGCGGATTCGGAGTGAGGGTGATGACGAGATCGCCGACCTGGCTCGCACCTTCAACGAAATGCTGGATCGGTTGGAAGAGGCTTTCGCCACTCAGCGGGCGTTCGTCGACGATGCAGGCCACGAGTTGCGTACACCGATCACGGTGATCAGAGGCCAGCTCGAGGTCCTGGGGGATGACCCTCAGGAGCGCCAGGAGACGATTCAGCTGGTCACAGGTGAGCTGGACCGCATGTCGCGCATCGTCGAAGACCTGCTGGTCCTAGCCCGGGCCGAGCAGTCCGATTTCATTCAGAAGCACCCCATAGACCTGGCGGAGTTCGTCGACGAGCTGGCGGTCAAGGCGTCCTCGCTCTCCGGGCGCCCGGTTGCGCTCGAGGCCCCGGACCCTGCTGTCGTCCAGGGCGACAGACAGCGTCTCACTCAGGCCGTGATGAATCTGATCCGGAATGCCTTCGAGCACACCAGTCCCGAGGTGGATGTCTCGCTGGGGGCCCAGGCAAATGGGACCTGGACCCGGATCTGGGTCGGTGACAACGGGCCCGGGATACCATTCGAAGAGCAGCAGCGACTGTTCGAGAGGTTTGCCCGGGGTGGATTGGGACGGCGGAGGACCGAGGGCGCAGGTCTGGGCTTGTCGATCGTCAGGGCAATCGCCGAGGGACATGGAGGGAATGTCGAGCTCGAGACCGGCGTGCAAGGTAGCAAGTTCACCATCGTCATCCCGACCAGCGGTAACGAGCCGGAGGAGCCGGCTTGAGCAGGATCCTGATCGCAGAGGACGAGCCGGGAATCGCGTCCTTCCTGGAGAAGGGTCTCAAGGCTGCCGGTTTCACGACTCTGGTGGTCGATGATGGCATCACCGCGGCGGGTGCAGCACGTGACCGGGATTTCGATCTGATGATCCTCGACCTCGGGCTGCCGGGAATGGATGGTCAGGGCGTCCTTGAAGAGATCAGGTCGCGCGGTGAGCGGATGTCGGTGATCATCCTGACTGCCCGGAGTGGTGTGGCCGACACAGTCGCTGGGCTCGAAGGCGGAGCCGACGACTATGTGACGAAGCCGTTCCGATTCGAAGAGTTGCTGGCCAGGGTCAAGGTCCGTCTCCGGGATCCGGGCAGTGCCGATCAGGCCGAGCTGGTCGTTGGAGATGTCGTGCTCGACCTGAGGACGAGGAAGGCTCACGTCGGCGCCGGGGTCGTCGAGTTGTCGGCCCGCGAGTTCATCCTGGCCGAAACCCTGTTCCGTCATCCGGGCCAGGTCCTTTCGCGCCAGCAGCTGCTCTCCAACGTGTGGGGCTACGACTTCGATCCGGGCTCGAATGTCGTCGATGTCTACGTTGGCTATCTGAGAAAGAAGCTGGGCAAGGACCTGATCGAGACCGTTCGCGGCATGGGTTACCGGCTAGTCGTCGACTGAGGGTGGTGCGCCCTAGTCGCCCACCACCCCACGGCCACGGCGGCGACGACATGCCAGACGCCGTGAGGTTGGAAAAGGGCGTCGGGGTCGCACAACGGACCTCCGGTCGCGCCGAGACGGCCATAGCTGCCCGCTGCGGCGACCAGTGCCAGAGGGCCCCAAGTGGATATCGAACGATCCCTCGACAGGAGTGAGGCCACGGCGAGGACGGTGAGCAATACCGCCGCCGGATCGGCGATCCCGGGGACCAGCCCGAACAAGGCCCCGGGAACAACAAGGGCCGGCACCCGCGACAGCCGTTCCCAGCGGGTTGCGGACGCAGCGATCAGCGCGAGAAGCCAGGCAAGCGTGAGATCGTGGGCCCATTCGCTCCCCGAGGGCATCGGACCGTGGAAGAGGAACGAACCGACGCCCGTGGCGATGAGCCCGGCTCCGATCCACGCCCGGTCACGGCGATAGGCCAGAACCCACGCCCCGACAACGAGAAAGGCGAGGGTTGTGAGCGTGTTGACCGGCTGACCGAGAAACCCTGCCCCGATGGCCTCACAATCGGCCGCGGCACCCATCCGACCACCGTAACCGGATGCCAGGGGGAGACCTAGAAGAACGCCTCGCCGAGACCGATCACCTGCGAGACCGCCATCTCACCGTTGACCCCGTCGGGGGTCAGCTGAGCCCGTCCTTTGCCGTCTCCGGGGATCTCGAGCTCGACGACCAGGGCCTTGCCGGCGACTCCCGTGCCGTTGTACGTCTCCAGGGTGCCTCCCCAGTTCCCCATCTCCTGATCGGTGGCGAGACTTGCCGACCCGGTGGTGAGGAGGATCCCGTCGCCGCCGAACACCCGGACCGCCCCCTGGAAGATGTCGGCCATACCTCTACCTGCCCTCTCCGAATACCTGGCGCACCTGGGAGCGCAACACGATCTCATGACGATATGACTTGTGGACGTCCTCGAGTCTCTGCTCGATCTCGTCTTCGAGATCATCCAGCTTGTCACGCATCTTGTCGAGCTTCCGCTTGAGAGTTCGGTTCTCCTCCTGCAGGGCGAGGACCCGTCGCACCCCTTCGAGGTTGAGGCCCTGGCTGGTCAGCTCCTGTATGAGCTGGAGCCGTTCGATGTCTTCCTGTGAGTAGCGGCGGGTGCCACCCGGGGTCCGGAAAGGCTCGAGGAGGCCCTTGCGCTCATAGATGCGGAGGGTCTGGGGATGCATCCCGGCAAGCTCGGCAGCCACCGATATGACGAAAACTGCTCTTCTCGGCTCGCTCATGACCAACTCATGATCTCAGATGCGGCCGCACGTCGTCGGTTTCCAGCTCGGCCAGGTCCTCGAGCAGCTTCTTCTCCTCCTTGGAGATCTTTGACGGCACCGCCACCTGCACCGTGACCAACAGGTCACCCGTTCGTCCGCGCTCCGGCGTTACACCTTTGCCGCGCACCCTGAATGTCTTCCCCGAAGGGGTGCCTGCCGGCACCTTCAGCCTGACCCCGCCGTTGAGTGTCGGAACGTCGAGCTTGGTGCCGAGCACTGCCTCGGAGTAGGTGATCGGAACCACGAGGGTCACATCGTTCCCCTTACGTCCGAACGTGCGGCTGGGAGCAACCCGGACTCTGACGAGGAGGTCTCCGCTGGGGCCACCGTTGCGACCAGGAGCACCCTTGCCTCGCAGGCGAAGCGTGTTCCCGTCCTGGACGCCGGCCGGGATGCGAACCTTTACGTTGCGGGTCCTGGTTTCCGAACCGGTGCCACGGCAAACGCTGCACGGGGTTTCGATCAGGCGCCCGGCTCCACGGCACTGTGGGCAGGGCTGGGAGAACGAGAAGAAGCCTTGATTCTGGGCGACCATGCCCTGACCGCCACAAGTGGGGCAGGCAGTGACCTGGGTTCCGGGCTCCGCCCCGCTTCCCCCACAGTGGGAACAGGTGTCTGCCCCGCGCACGGTGACAACCGTCTCGAGCCCCTTTACCGCATCCTCGAACGCGATGCTCAGATCGGCCTGGGTGTCGGGGCCCTTTGTCGGCCCCCTGCCTCCCGATCCGAAGCCAAAGAGGTCACCGAGACCGCCCAGTCCGCCGAGCAGGTCAGAGAGATCTTCGACCCGAACCTGTTGGCCTCCGAACCCGCCGAAGCCGCCAGGCTGGCCCCCGATGCCGCCAAAGCCACCGGACTCGACCATGCGCCGGACCTGGTCGTACTCCTTGCGCTGCTCCTGGCTCGAAAGGGTGGCGTATGCCTCAGAGATCTCCTTGAATCTCTCCTCCGCCGCCTTGTCGCCGGGGTTGGCGTCGGGGTGGTAGGTCTGCGCGAGTTTGCGATACGACTTCTTTATCTCCTCGGCGCTGGCCTCGGACCGGACGCCAAGGATCTCGTAGAAGTCCTTTTCGACCCAGTCGCGGTTCACCGTCGCGCTTCCAGCATCACCATTGCGGGTCGCAGGACCCGACCTTTGAGCCGATAGCCGCGGCGCAACTCCTCGGACACAACCAGGTCGTCGCTGCCACTCGGGGCCGCGACCGGCTCGTGTATCTCCGGGTCGAACTGCTCGCCGATCGACTGGACCACTTCGAGGCCTTCGTGCTCCAGCGCCCGCAGTAGCTGCTCGCGGGTGTTGATCATCCCGGAGAGCAGTTGGCGTTCGGCATCGGTGGACGCCTCGGTGGCCAATGCGGCATCAAACGAGTCGAGGACCGGCATCAGCTCGCGTACGACGCGCTCGGCCGCACGATCGAGCACCAGCGCCTGCTCGCGGGTGGTGCGTTTGCGGTAGTTGTCGAAATCGGCCGCAACTCGCTTCAGGTCGTCGAGATAAGAGGTTGCCTCGTCACGCGATTCCTCGAGGTGGGACAGCAGAAGCTCAAGGGCCTGGTCCTTGTCTTCGGGGAGCGCGATGCCGAGCGCGGCGGCGTCGGTCGGCCCTTCCGCCTGCACGATCTCGGGCTTGGGGTCACTCATCCTCGATGATCTCGGCCTCGACGACGTCGTCATCATCATCTCCGGTCTTCTCGCCGGCCTGCGCCTGGTGGGCAGCCTGCTCGTAGAGCCTGGTGGCCATCGCCTGACTTGCCTTGATCAGCTCTTCGATCCGGGAGCGGATCTCGGAGGTTTCGGCCGACTCGTTCTCGAGTGTCAGTTTCAGGGCGGCCAGAGCGGTGTCGACACCCGACTTCTCGTCTTCGGTCATGTTCTCGCCCTGCTCCTCGACCAGCTTCTCGGTCTGGTGGACCAGCTGTTCGGCCTGGTTGCGGCTCTCGACGGCCTCGCGGCGCTTGGCGTCCTCTTCGGCATACGACTCGGCGTCCTTCACCATCCGGTCGATCTCGTCATGAGCCAAAGCCGAGCCGCCGGTGATGGTCATCGCCTGTTCCTTGCCCGT
>Ga0326597_10011995_pt1 | contig 11441 bp, 11 predicted proteins | sample RVTome_12_FD_203789 | JGI IMG/M metagenome (GOLD analysis project Ga0326597, IMG submission 203789) | Soil microbial communities from uranium-contaminated site in the Upper Colorado River Basin, Wyoming, United States - RVT100D185 | ecosystem: Environmental > Terrestrial > Soil > Contaminated >...
CCGGGTCGAGCCCGCACTCGAGAGCCTCCGCCCCCTCGAGCGCTTCCAGGCGCTCATGTCCGCTATTTCTTGACGTACTTCCCAACCGTCGGCGGGTCGACCTCGGCTCCGTAGGCGTTGCCTTGCTTGTCGACCGCCACCCCGACGTCGTGACCGTCGAATGTGTCGACGATTACGGGGATAAATTCATACGATGGCGACACTCAACGGGTAATGCTCCGCGATGGCAAGCCGGCCCAATCAACGTCATGCCTTGCGAAATCGAAGTGGCTTGGTTTTCTCTCGCACAACGACACCCTTCGCCTCCAGATCAAGTTGAACGGTTTTCGTCCACCAACCTGCCTTAGCTCCTCCCGGAAACAGCTCCTCGGGTAGATGGGCAATTACACGTTCTTGAATTTCCTCCGCTGTCAGTCCCGGCGACGTCTTTGGAAGAATCTTCAGGAATGCCCGCCTCATTGCTTCGTACATGTCGGCTTGGAGCCGCTTGACGCGCCCAGGATGGTTCACATTTTCTACCTCGATCATTTTAGTCTTGTTCGTAGACATGTTTGATACTCCTTGCTCAACAGAAGTTGGAATAAACAGGAACCTCGACCCGCGCAGGGGCGGGCTTCGACACCTGGCTCTCGAACCTTGCGGCGTTCTCGAGCCACGCCGGCTCCTCCTCACCCGCGTGCGAGCACGAGGACGCGCGCCGGTGAACGCCTGGGGCGCAGGACGCGAATCCTGGAAAATCCGGCGGCAGAGAGCCAGCTCGCGTACTGAGTGCCGTGATAGCCGTCCGATGTGGAGGTGAGCCGGAAGAAGAGGGCGGCGAAGGCGCCGTGCCCAACGGCGTTTTCTCGGCGAGGCGCTTCCAACTCCCAGATCGCCACCGTGCCCCCCGGACGCAGGGCGGCGCGGACCCGGGCCACCACCGAGACCACTTGTTCTGGGCTCAAATGATGGAGAACGTTCGACAGAAGCGCGGCGTCGGATTCCTCGAACGGATCGGTCAACAGGTCGGAGGCGCGGTAGTTTACCAGGTCGGCGTAGCCTCCTTCGTTCGCGAGCGCGCGGGCGTGCTCGAGCGCCTGGGGCAGGTCGATAACCGTGGACCGCATCGGGGGATGTCTGCGGCAGATTGCGGCGCCCAGGAACCCATGGGCTCCACCGAGATCGATCAGGCGCGTCGCCCCGGCGCCAATGGGCACGAACCGGACCAGAGTCGGGGCATCGAGCCGAGCGAGTTCGAACATCGCTCGCTGGTAGTGGCCCCAAGCCTCCGGGTCTTCCAGTGTCCCGTGAAAATCGACGCCGCGCCCCGTCCGTACCATCTGGTCCAGCTCTTCGAGGAAACCCCACTGGGTCTCGTTCCACCGGGCGTACGCCGTGAGCTCCATCGGCGCCCCCGCCACCATGGTGCGCCGAGCGAGAGAAGACAACCGGTAGCGGCCCTCGCAGTGCTCGAGGTACTGGACGTGAGCGAGCGCGCCCAGCAGAAACTCGAGCCCGGCAGGATCGAGGCTCAGAGCGCTCGCCAGATCGGCCGCCGCCCGCGGGCGGTCGCGCAGCGCTTCGAACACGCCGAGCCTCACGCCGGCCATGAGGATGCGAGCCTTCAGTGGCCCGAACACCAAGTCCAAAACGGGGACGGGAACCAGTCCCAGCCACAAGGCGACGCGTTCGAGGAGGGTCTCGGGGAGGATGCCGACGTTCACTTCACTTCAATCGCTTACGGTCCCCAGTGTCCGGTCGCGCTCCGTCAGATCACGTCGATGCGCGCCGCCATCTCGTGATCTTCGTGCTCGAGGTTGTGGCAATGGAGCAAGTAGCGGCCCCGGTAGCCGGTCCAGCGCATGATACCTCGAACCTCCTCACCGTCGTCAATCCTGGCCTCGGCGACGGAGACCGTCAAAGACAGCCAAGCCACGAGCGTCGCGGTCATGGACCGCCTGCATTCTGGCCGTTCGCGGCGAGCAGGGCGAACGCCTTCAACGCGGCCAGCCACGCCACGAGCGTGGCCGCGTGCCGGACGTGCCCCAGACGAACCCACTGGAGCGCCGTCGCTACGGCCTCCCGTTGGGAGATTGTCTCGTCGCGCGTGAGCCGCAGCATCGTGGGGATGAAGTACGCGAAGGTCATGCTCCGATCCACGAGGGCGGCCAAAGCCGCGCCCAACCACCAACCGCGCACTCCACCTTGAAGCCAAAAGGGGGCTCCGAGGCTCAGAAGCGTGAGCAGAGTGAGCGGGACCGTGGTCACGAAGACCCAGAACCTTAGCCCGGTATTCGCTTCACGCGCCGCGTCGGCGTCCCAGCGGTAGCCCGACCCCTCGGAGTAGCGCAGCCACTGCGGGATCACGATCCGGAACTCGTACAGGCCGGCCCCGAACGCGATGCCGAGGATGATTACGAACAACCACAGCACAAGCTTGATCAGAAATTCTGCCATTCTCCAGCTCCTTTCCCCGTTCCTTTCACTTTCTGAAGAGCGATGTGTCGACGCTCACGATCATGAAGTCGATAGCCGGTTCGTGAAGTGCCACTCGCCATTTATGTCTCCAGGCGTACGCAGGGCGGAGGCGGACAAGTGGCGGCTGAAGCTCGCGGTGCGGGAGACGGAGCTGCGCGCACTCCGCTCCCAGCTCAATCCCCATTTTCTTTTCAACAGTCTGAACAGCACATGAGCTCGCGCGGAAGCCGGCCGGCCGTCCCCCGCGGTTCCGGAGCCGGAGGAAGCCATGGGTTGAGATTTTCTCAAAGAGACATGTGGGCTGTCGATTTCGCGGCCCCTCGTTCGACGTGTAAAGTAGAGATGAATCGGAGAACCTTGACCATGTTCCTGAAGGACATTCGCTACGCCGTCCGGACATTTGCACAACGGCCCGGATTCACGGCGGTCGTGGTGCTGACCCTGGCCCTTGCGATTGGAAGCAACGTGGCTATCTTCAGCGTCGCGAGCGCCGTGCTCTTGCAGCCGCTCCCGTACGAGGACCCCGAGCGTCTGGTGCTGGTTTGGAACCGCATGCCGAACGCCAACCGGCCCAACGTCCCGGTGTCGGGCCCGGATTTCCTGGACTACAAGGATCAGACGACCCTGTTCGAGGACTTCGCCGGCGCCATCGCCGTCGAGGCGACGATCACCGGTGAGGAGCGGCCCGAGCAGGTGATGATGGGATGGAGCACCGTCAACCTCTTCGAAGTCCTCGGAGTCCGACCCTTCATCGGTCGTGATTTCGAGGCGGCGGACGGGACGCCCCTCGACCCGAAGACGTTCCTCGATCCAAACGCGAAGATCCCGCCGGGCACCCTCATCCTGACCTATGGAATGTGGCAGCGGCAGTACGGCGCGGACCCGCACATTCTCGGCAAGACCATCCAGCTCGACGGCAATGCGAGCGTCATCGTCGGGGTACTGCCCGAGGACTTCCGAATCTACCTCCCCGCCTACGCCGGCATGCCCACGAACATCGACGCCTGGGGGGCGTTCCCCGTCGACTTCTCGACGACTCCGCGGGACGGCGAATTTCTCACCGTGGTTGCGCGAGTCAAGCCCGAGGTCACGCTCGAGCAAGCGCAAGCGGAGATGGACGCGCTCGCCGCGCGGTTCCGGGAGCAGTTCGAGCATCACAAGAGCGTGGGAATGGAGATCGTGGTCAATTCGATGCACCGCGACGTGGTCGACCACGTCCGGCCCCTGCTCCTGACTCTCCTCGCCGCGTCGGCGTTCGTGCTGCTGATCGCCTGCGCCAACGTGGCGAACCTGTTGTTGGTGCGCGCCGCGGAGCGGGAGCGCGAGATCGCCGTGCGCGCCGCCCTCGGCGGAGGACGGGGACGCATCGCCATGCAGATGCTCACCGAGAGTCTGGTGCTCGCGGCCGCCGGGGGCCTGGCCGGCCTCGCCGTGGGGTGGGCCGGGATCCGCACGGTCCTGGCGATGCAACCGGACGGCGTCCCGCGCCTGGAGACCGTGGGAATCGACGGAACCGTCCTGCTGTTCACCGCGGGGGCATCGCTTCTCGCTGCCTGCGTGTTCGGCGCGACACCCGCCCTGAAAGCGGGGAGTCCCAATCTGGCGAACTCCCTCAAGGATCGGGGGAGCGACGGCGGCGGCGTACGCGGCAACAAGGTTCGCACGGCGCTGGTGGTGATAGAGGTGGCTCTGTCGCTGGTGTTGTTGATCGGCGCCGGCCTCATGCTGCGAAGCTTCACCAAGCTCCAGCAGGTGGATCCCGGATTCGATCCCGACAAAGTTCTCACGCTCTCGGTCCCGATCCCCTTCTTCAAGTATCGCGACGTCGACGGGCGAGCCAGCTTCTTCGAGCGGTTGCAGCAGCGTCTCGCGGCGCTTCCTGGCGTCGAGGCCGTCGGCGGAGTCACGCCCCTCCCCCTGGGGGGTGGGAACCAGTACTGGGTTCAGCCTTTCGGGCGGGACAATGCCACCGAGGAAGAGTGGGCCCAGAACCGTGCCGACTATCGCGCCGTCGTGCCCGGCTACACCGAAGCGATGGGGATCCACCTCCTCGCGGGACGAGCGCTCGCCGAGGCCGATAACCAGCCGGGTGGTCTGAGCGTCGTCGTGGTCGACGAAAAGCTCGCCGAACAAACCTGGCCGAACGAGGATGCCGTAGGCAAGGGAATGCAGATCGTGCGGTTCGACTTCGAGAACATGGCGCTGAAGCGGGCGGAGGTCCAGGTGGTGGGTGTGGTGCGGCACGTCCGATCCGAGTCGCTCACCGCAGATGGCCGAGGGGCGATCTACTATCCCTACCGGTTCTTTCCCTGGTGGCCGATGAAGCTCACCGTGCGAGGAGCGTCCGACCCTCTGGGCCTCGTCGGCGCCATCCGCGCGGAGGTGTCGGCGTTGGACAAGGACGTCCCGGTGGCGGACGTGCGCCTCATGGAGGACTACGTCCACGACGCGAGGTCTCAAACCCGCTTCACGCTCACCCTGATTGGCGTCTTCGCGGCGCTGGCGCTGATCCTGGCGTCGATCGGTCTCTACGGCGTGATGTCCTACTCGCTGCGCCAGCGGGTTCAGGAGATTGGGGTGCGCATGGCGTTCGGCGCCGGCGCCAGGAGCATCGTGCAGTTGGTGGTGAGCCACGGGATGGTCCTCGCCCTCTGTGGTGTGGGATTGGGACTGCTCGCGGCGCTCCTCCTCACGCGGACGGCGTCGAGCCTCCTCTTTGGCGTCACTCCCTTCGACCCCGTGACCTTCGCCGGCATCCCTCTGCTGCTCGTAGGCGTCACGACGCTCGCGAGCTACATCCCCGCCCGGCGGGCCACGCAAATCGATCCGGTAGCTGCCCTTCGGGGACGGTCGCGCTAATATTTTCTATTTAGGTTGATTGGAGGTAGTTCTGCTCTCCACCCCACCGCTGACGACGCGCCGCCGTTCAAGGGGAACGCCAGCCGCCCCCGAGAGATTTGTAGAGGGGGACGAAGGCGACCACGACGTTCGTCTGGCTCGCGACCCAGTCGTCCTCCCTCGCGTGCGCCCCGCGCTCGGCTTCGAGAACGACGAGAAACGCAACTTCAGTTCATGGCCCGGCAATTGGAACCCGCTGTGCTCGCCTACCTACGAGGCAAGACCTTGGAGACCTGCGTCCGCCAGCAGCCGCGGGTCATCGTTGAATGATCACTCGGATCGCAACGCCTGGATGACGTCGACGCGCGACGCGCGCGCAGCCGGCACCAGCGACGCCAGGATCGCCGCCGCGACGAGAATCGCTGCCGCGCCGACCGTGGGCAGCGCCCCCGGAATGCGGATGTCCGGGATGTAGCCGCCGGCGAGCCCCGCGAGCGCGAGCCCTCCCGCGGCCCCTGCCGCAATGCCGGCGCCGGCAATCACCGCGCCTTCTCCGAGGACGCGAGCCAACAGATGCCGCGGCTCGGACCCAATCGCGAGGCGGATGCCGAACTCGCGCGTCCGCGCGCTCACCGAGAACGCCAGCACGCCGGCGACGCCGACGACGGCGATCGTCAGCGCCACGGCCGCAAATCCGCCAAAGACGAGCGCGTTCAGCCGATCCGGAGCGAGCACTTCCGCTCGCACGTCCTCGAGCGTCGCCGCCCGTTCCACGGGCTGATCGGGCGCGAGCTCGCGGATGATTTCGGTGATCGGAGGCACCAGCGCGTACGGATCGGTTCGAGCGTGGACGAAGAGGCGGCCGCCGCCGATCTCCTGCTCGACGGGGTGATAGACGGTCATCGCCGGTCCAGGCACTATGTTCTCATCATCCACGTCGGCGGCGACGCCAATGATCCGGCGGGGCCCGGTGCTCACTTCGATGAACTCCATGACGGGATCGGTCCACATGAAACGGCGGTTCAGCGCCTCCTGGGTCGGGAACATCCGCTGCGCCACGCTCTGGCTTACGATGACGACCGGCTCGGTGTCGTGGCGGTCAGCGTCGGTGAAATCGCGGCCGGCGATGATCGGAACGCCGAGCGCCGCGAAAAATCCGGGGGACACGGTGCGGAACCGCGCGCGTGGATCCTCTTCACCGTCCGCTTTGGCGTAGCCCTCAACCGAGAACTGAAAGCCCGGACCGAAGATGCCGGCGTCGCGCCACGGCACGGCCGTCCCCACGGCAACGCGCTCCACACCGGGTAGCTCGGCGATCCGCCGCATCGCCTCCCGGTAGAACACGGCGAGCTCTTTCGGATCGCGCTCATAGGAGATGACGGGCACATTCACCGCGAGCACGTTGCCCATGTTGAAGCCGGTCGCCGCCGCCTGCAGGGCAAATAGCGTCGCCAAAAGCATCCCGGCGCCGGCTAGGAGCACGAACGACGCCGCGATCTGGGTGACGGCGAACAGGCGCAGGCGTCCGTTCGTGCCCGACGTGATTCGCAGGCTGCCGTTCGAAAGGCTGGGCCCGGTCGACGCCTCCGCGGAAGGCAGCCGCGGAACGAACGCCAGAAGGGCTGCCGCGGCCAGGGCCAGGCTCACGCCCACCCACAGGAGGGTCGCATCGACGGTCACGTCCAGCGCGCGCACCGAGAAGCGCGCGGCATACTGAGAAAGAATGGCCACCATCGGCCGCGCGATGACGACGCCGAGGATCGCGCCCGTCCCGCAGAGAAGGAGGCTTTCCGCAAGAAGCGTCCGACGCAGCGCGGAAGCACTCGCGCCGAGCGCCGCCCGGACGGCCAGCTCGCCTTCGCGCCGCACGGAGCGCGCCAGGATCAGGTTCGCCATGTTCGAGCACGCGATGACGAAGACCAGCGCCGACGCCGCAAGGAGCACCAGCAGCACGGTTCTGGCCGGCGAGGTGATTTGATCGCGCAACTGCACCGCATCGATTCGAAACTCGGCCTCCTCCGGATACGCCTCCGGATGTTCCTTCACCATCGCCCCGTGGACGGTGCGCAGCTCGGCGCGGGCCGATTCGAGATCGACGCCGGGGGCGAGCCGGCCGAAGAGCTCGGTCATCCGATGCACGCGGCCGTCTACCATCGTCGCGGACAGATGGTGAGGGCTGGTCACGACGTTCGCGATGATTTCGGTCTCGGCGGGATAGGGGATGGACGGCTCGAGGACACCGACGATGGTCGCCGAGCGGTCGCCGAGTGTCACCGTTTTCCCGATCACCGTCGGGTCGCTCTGAAGCGTCGTGGTCCAGAAGCGATGGGTCAGCACCGCGGCGCCCCCAGCCTGAGGCCCGTCGTCGATCGCGCCGAGGAGTCGGCCCTGCACTGGACGGAGCCCCATGACGTCGAAGTACGACCCGCCCACGACCCCCGCCCGAACCTCGCGAGGCTCGCCCAGGCCGACCATGGTGAAGTCGATGGTGGAGAAATCGCCGAAGGCGGTCAACGTCTCGACGCCCGCCTGAAGGTCCCGGATTTCCGGGACGGAAAAGTCGGCATTCTCGACACCGATGCCACGCGCGCTCTGGCGAATGTAGATCAGGCGATCTTCATCGCGATTGATGAGCGGTCGCAGGAGAACGCCCCGCACGACGCTGAAGATCGCCGCATTGGCGCCGATCCCAAGCGCCAGGGTGAGGACCACCGTGATGGCCAGTCCCTTGACCCTGGCCAACGACCGCAACGCAAACTGGAGATCCGTGATGATGCTCATGCCATCGCTCCGAGTTGCTCGGCGAGGCGGTCCGCGCTCCTGCGCACTTGCCCTCTCCCGGCTACCAGATGCCCGTCTCTGCGCTCTACCCTTACGTCGAATGAGGCTGGACCAGATCGACACGTCGATTGAACTCTTTTTGGGGGTCGCCGCGTCGGGATGCCCTTCCGCGCGCTCGACGTAGCGGCGCGCGATCTCCCGTGCGCCGGCCCAGGCGTCGAACACGCGCTCTTGCGGCGCGCGTCGATCTCGATCTCCCGGCGGATGTCCTGCGGCCTGTCCTTCATGCTGGTTTCCTCCTTCGCTTTCTTGTTCGCGCCTTGGTCTCAGGCATGGACTCGAGGTGCCGTTCGAGCGCCTCGAGGCGTTCTGTCCACCGTTCCGAAATCAGTTCCAGATAGCGGCGAGCCACCTCGAGCTGCTCGGGCTTCAGCGCCCAACGGCTTTCCCGGCCCTGCCGCACGCCTCGGACCAGGCCCGCGTCGGCGAGCACGAGCAGATGCTTGGTGACGGCCTGCCGCGTGACCTCCGATCCGGCCGTGAGGCGGGCGATGGACTGCGGCCCGCCCGAGCAAAGGCGGGCCACGAGCCGTAACCGTGTCTCGTCCCCGAGCGCCGCGAAGATGGGCGCGGAGCCCATCAGCGCGCCACTTTTAGCCGCCATGCTAGGAAGACTTCCCGAGGTGCTCCTCGATCGCCTTCATCTGCATCGCCCAACCCTCATCGTTCTCACGAAAGGCCTTCGCACGGCGCGCGAGCGGGATCTGGTCGAAGCCGGATTCCACCACGGTCAGGAGCGTGCCGCCCGGGACCTCCTGGAGCTCGAATATCACCAGAGTCGAGGGTTCGTCCGAGAAGGTCTCCCCGGGTTCGGCAGCTCCCGGGTGCCAGCGCCAAGAGAACAGCCGCTCGGGCTCCATGCGCTCGATGGTGACGTCCATAGTCATGTGCTCATAACCCTTGTGGGTGATCTTTCCCCGCACTTGGACGCCGGGCTTGAACGGCTCCGTAAAAACAGCCCCGAACCAATTGCCGAACTCCTGCGCGTCGGTGAGGGCTCGCCACACCTTGGACCGGGGGTGGCGAAGCTGGATCTTCTTCTCGATGCGATCGGTGGCGATGGTGCTCATATGGCCTCCTCTGCCGTTCGTTCTGTGCAATCGATTGGTTGCAGGTTGCAGGTTAGCTCAAAGCCGCGGCACATGCAATCCAAAAGTTGCCCATCCTGCGCATGGATAGAAAGTTCAAATCGGGCCAGGGTATTGTCGGAGTCCGGGCGCGCCTCTCCATCAACAGGAGCCCCAGCCGCCCCCGAGAGATTTGTAGGTACGTCCGGACCATCGGATTGCCCTTGTACAGGCCCGGCGCCCAGGAAACGCGCGACACTCCCCGGACGCGGGAGAGGTCGGTGTCCTTGAGGGCCTTGGTCTGCTCCCAGTACTCGGTCTTCGGGTCTCTACGTTCCCGACTGAGCGCGGCGATTGAGAATCAGGCGCCGACCGTCGTCTTCTCGTCTTTCTTGTTCTTGGCGGAAGGCTTCGCCGCGATCGGGCCCTCTCCGGGCTTCACCGTCACCGGGTTGAGAAACGGCATCATCGCGCGGAGCTCGGCGCCGACCCGCTCGATGAGGTGCTCCTGCTCCTCGGCTCGCTTGGCCTCGAACCACGGGCGGCCCTTCTCGTTCTCCTGGATCCAGTTCCGCGCGTACGTCCCGTTCTGGATCTCGTCGAGGATCTTCTTCATCTCCTTGCGGGTCTCGGCCGTGACCACGCGTGGACCTCCTGTATAGTCCCCGTGCTCGGCGGTGTCGCTCACCGAGTAGCGCATGTAGTTGAGGCCGCCGCGATACATCAAATCCACGATGAGCTTCAGCTCGTGAAGACACTCGAAGTAGGCCATCTCCGGCTGATATCCGGCCTCGACCAGCGTATCGAACCCGGCCTTGATGAGCTCGCTCACACCTCCACAGAGCACCGTCTGCTCGCCAAAGAGATCGGTCTCCGTTTCTTCGGCGAAGGTCGTCTGAAGCACTCCCGCCCGGGTGACGCCGATGCCCTTCGCGTAGGAGAGCGCCTGCGCTTTCGCCTTGCCCGAAGCGTCCTGGTGGATCGCAAGGAGGGCCGGAGTTCCTCCCCCCTCGACGTACGTTTCCCGCACCCGATGCCCAGGCGCCTTCGGAGCGATCATGGAGACGTCCACGTTCGCGGGCGGGCTCACCGTCTTGTAGTGGATGGAGAACCCGTGGGCGAACATCAGGGTCTTGCCTGGAGCGAGGCCGGGCGCGATCTCCTTCTCGTAGATCTTTGGCTGCTGCGTGTCCGGCGCCAGAACCATGATGACGTCCGCCCAGTTCGCGACGTCGGAGACGGACCCAACCGTGAGACCGTCCGATTCCGCCCGGCTCCGGCTGCGGCTCGCCGGGTGAAGGCCTACCCGGACTTCGACCCCGCTGTCCTTCAGGTTCAGTGCATGGGCGTGGCCCTGCGAGCCGTAGCCGATGACGCCGACTTTCTTCTTGCGGATGATCTCGAGGTCGGCGTCGCTGTCGTAGTAGATGGTTGCCATTGATACTCCTTACTTCAATTAGTGCCGCCCTCGCTCCTCGCTCCTGCGGCTGTCCTCCGCTCGCTCCGCTCGCTTTAGACCGTAACGGATTCCGTGGCACGGGCCATCGCGACCACCCCCGTTCGGGCCAATTCCAGAATCCCGAACGGCCGGAGCACGTCGATCAGACCGTTGATTTTATCCTCGCTGCCGGTGATCTCGAAAATCAGCGCCTCCGGGCTCACGTCCACCACCCGCGCGCGGAATACTTCGGCGACCTGCAGGATCTCCGACCGGTTCTTGTGGTCGGCCCGCACTTTGATGAGAGCGAGGTCGCGGACCACCGAAGGCAGGTTCGAGACGTCCTTCACCTCGAGAACGCTCGCGACCTTGTAGAGGTTCGCCTCCACCAGAGAGGCGGTGCGATCGTCGGCGTTCATGACCACAGTGATATGCGAAACCCCCTCCCGGTCGGTATGGCCCACGCTCAAGGACTCGATGTTGTAGGCCCGCCTCCGGAAGAGCGAAGCCACGCGGTCCAGCACGCCGGGCACGTCCTCCACCAGGACCACGAAGGTGCGCGGGCGTTTGGCTGCGTCGGTCATCGTCACTGGGGCCACTCGCCTACCATTCCGTTTCCTGGCCGGCGAACGCCGGAAGGGGACGGCGGATCATGTCGCCGATGCTCTGTCCCGGCGCGACCATCGGGTAGACCGTGTCCTCTTTCTCGACGCGGAAGTCGATGACCACGGTCTCGCTCTCGCCCCGCGCTCGGGAAACCACCTCGGCGATCTCCGAGCGCTTCTCCACCCGGAGACCCA
>Ga0326597_10011996_pt1 | contig 11439 bp, 8 predicted proteins | sample RVTome_12_FD_203789 | JGI IMG/M metagenome (GOLD analysis project Ga0326597, IMG submission 203789) | Soil microbial communities from uranium-contaminated site in the Upper Colorado River Basin, Wyoming, United States - RVT100D185 | ecosystem: Environmental > Terrestrial > Soil > Contaminated >...
GCGGGACGCGGCACGCCGATCGGAGGAGGCACGCATGGCTGACCGTTGGTGGACCTATCAGCGGGAGCGCTTCCCGCTCGCGTCCTTTACCGCGCTCTCCTGCGTGCTCGCGTTCTCAGCGCTCGCGTTCTCGGCGCTCGCGCGCGGGGTGCGCTCGTTGCCAGACAACTGGACGCTGGCCGCAGCCGCAGCGAGCGCGCTACTGCTTTTCGCGCAAATGCGCGTGCTCGACGAGTTCAAGGACTTCGAGGATGACAAGCGCTTCCGCGCCTACCGCGCAGTGCCGCGTGGCCTGGTGACGCTGGGCGAGCTGGGGTGGATAGGCGCGGCGGCCGCGGTCGCAGAGCTGGCCCTCGCCCTGTCGGTGGACACACGGCTCGCGTGGCTGCTCGCGGCGGTGTGGGCCTGCCTCGCCTTGATGGCCGCGGAATTCTTCGCGCCGGATTGGCTCAAGGCGCGCCCCCTCGCCTACCTGGTGAGCCACGTCCCTGTCGCCGCCCTGATCACCCTATATCTGACTGCGTTCGACTGGCTGCCAGCAGGGGTTGCACCGCGCCCTGCCCTGTTGCCCTTCGCCGCCGTCGCAGTGTGCGCCACCACGCTGCTCGAGATCGGCCGCAAGATCCGCGCGCCGCGCGACGAGGAGGCCGGTGTCGTGACCTACAGCGCAGTCTGGGGCCGGAACACGGCGGTCGGCGCCTGGCTCGCGGCACTTGCGCTGACGCTCGCCGCAGGCTGGCTCGCAGCAAACGCCATTGGATTCGCCGCGCAGTTCTCCGTGCTCGGGGTTCTGCTTGCGACCGCCGCACTCGCGGTCGGCCTGCGTTTCACCCACAGCCCCGAAACCTCTTTTGCGCAGCACCTGGAATTGCTGTCGGGAGTCGCGACGCTGGCGCTCTATCTCGGACTCGGCCCACTCGCCTTGCTCCTCTTGATCTGAGGTGACGCGGTGAACTGGATAATTCCTTGCACGGACGAAGCTGGTCTCGTCATGGTCGGAGCAAAAGGCTTTGCGCTCGCGAGCGCCGCCCGCGCCGGCCTGTCAGTGCCACCCTGGTTTGCCGTGATCCCTGCCGCCTGGGAAGTGAGCCGCACGCCTGTGAAGGACTTTGCGCTCCCTCCTGCATTGCGCGCTGAGCTCGCGGCAGCGATCGCACAACTCTGTCCGCGCGGAGAATCCGTCGCAGTACGTTCCTCGGCGCTGGATGAGGACGGCGCGAAGGTGTCCTTCGCCGGGCAACTCGAGAGCTTTCTCTTTGTCCAGCCGGAGGAAGTCGCTGCGCGTCTCGTGCAGGTGTGGCGATCGGCGCTCGCGGCGCACGTGCTCGCCTACCGCGAACGCCACGGCCTGTCCCAGACGCTGCCCCCGCCCGCGGTGCTGGTGCAGCGCATGGTGAACGCCGACGCCGCCGGAGTCGCGTTCAGCGCCGATCCGGTAAGCGGACGGCGCTCGCTGGCGGTAGTCGCCGCAGTGTCCGGCATCGCGTCCGGGCTGGTTTCGGGCCAGCGCGACGCTGACACCTGGCACGTTGACCGGTCGGGGCGGATAGCAAGTCGCACCGCAGCTGGCACGCAGCCGTGCCTGTCCGACGCGCAGGCCGAGGAAGTGGCGGCGCTGGCGCGCCGCTGCGCGCGGCACTTCGGCCGCCCGCAGGACATCGAGTGGGCGCTCAAGGGGGGCGAGCTGTGGCTGCTGCAGTCGCGCCCGATCACCTCGCTCGCGGCGCTCGCCGATCCCGACGCCGAGTTCGCAATCTGGGACTCGAGCAACATCGCCGAGAGCTACGGGGGCGTCACCACGCCACTCACGTTCTCGTTCATCCGCCGCAACTATGAGCATGTGTACCGCGAATTCTGCCGAATCGGCGGCGTGAACGAAGCGGTGATCGCGGAGAACGAGGACGCGCTCTACCGCATGCTGGGACTGATGCGCGGCCGCGTCCACTACAACCTGCTCGTATGGTACCGGCTGCTCGCTCTGGTGCCGGGCTTTACGCGCAACCGGCGCTTCCTCGACGACATGCTCGGCGTACGCGAAGCCGCCGCCGCACCCGTGATCGAGCGCATTCAGGCGGAGGCGCGCAGGCGCACGACGCGCGCGTCCCTGGTGCTGCAATTCCTCAAGCTCATCGCGAACCATTTGACGGTGGAGAGGCGCAACCAGCGCTTCCAGCGGCATCTCGAGGAAGCGCTTGCGCCGCCTGCGCCGGCACTCACCGACATGCGCGCCGACGAACTGGCGTCGCACTTCCGCCAGCTCGGACGGCGCCTGCTGCGGCGCTGGGACGCACCCCTCGTAAACGATTTCCTGGCCATGATCTTCCACGGCCTGCTGCGCCGCCTGGTGGAGCGTTGGCTCGAACCGCGCGACCGCGGTCTGGACAACGATCTCCTTGCCGGGGATTCGGGCGTCATCAGCGTCGAGCCGGCGCGCCGCATCCGCGAATTGGCGCGCATCGCCGCGCAGTTCCCGAAGTTCGCCAAGATGTTGCGCGAATCGAGCGTGGACGCGATCCTCGGCGAGCTGCCGCGGGTCACGTCATTCCATGCGCTCTACAGCGATTACCTCGGGCGTTTCGGCGATCGCTGCTTCGAGGAGCTAAAGCTCGAAAGCCCGGCGCTCGAGGACGATCCGCTGCCGCTGCTGCGCGCGGTCGGGCAACTTGCCGCGAACCCAGACCGCGCCCCGGTGCACAACACCGATGCAAAGGCGCGGCATGCCGCGGAGCAGCGCGTCGGTGCAGCGCTCGGCCGGAATCCCCTCCGGCGGCTCGTATTCAGCTGGGTCCTGCGCAATGCCCGCGCCCGGGTGCGGGACCGCGAGAATCTGCGCTTCGAGCGCACCCGCGTATACGGGCGGGTACGCCGCATTTTCGTGGAGATCGGCAAGCGCTTCGACGAGCTCGGCCTGCTCGATGCGCCGCGCGACGTGTTCTGGCTGGAGCTGGACGAAGTCCTCGGTTTCATCGAAGGCACCGCCATCTGCACCGACCTGAAGGGACTCGCGGCGCTACGCAAGGCCGAGTTCGAGCGCCACCGCCGCGCCGAGGCGCTGCCGCGGCGCTTCGAGACGCGCGGCATTGCGCAGCATGCGTGCGAGCTTGTGCGCCCGGCCCTGGCGGCGGACGCGGAACACGGTGAGGAGCGGCGCGCTACCGGCTGCTCGCCGGGCGTGGTGCGGGGACGCGTTCGCGTCGTCACCGCGCCCGAGAACGCCAGCCTGTGCCCGGGAGAGATCTTGGTCGCCGAGCGCACAGATCCCGGCTGGGTCATGCTGTTCGCTGCCGCTGCCGGCCTGATCGTCGAGCGCGGAAGCCTCCTGTCGCATGCGGCGATCGTCGCCCGGGAAATGGGCCTGCCCGCCGTCGTCGGCTTGGCGGATGCATGCCGCTGGCTCGCCGACGGCGATCTCGTCGAGCTGGACGGTACTGCGGGAACAGTCCGGCGAATCGAAATCCTAGCCCGCGCCGCCGAAATGAGGCGCGCCGCATGAGGCCGAGCCAAAGCACGGCAGCCGGGCACGCATTGTATCGAGCGCTCAAGGCCGAGCTCGAGCAGGCGGGCTGCTTCCGGCCGACACCCTGGCGGACGTCGGCGTACCTGCTGCTCGTGCTGATCACCTACCTGACCTGCTTCGCGGTCCTGCTGCTTGATCCTGGCGTCGCGCCCCGGATTTCGGCACTGGCCACGCTGGCGTTCACGAGTGTCCACGCGGGTTTCATCGCGCACGAAGCAAGCCACGGCGCGATCGCGCGCGACCGCCGCCTGGCGGAAGCCATAGGGCACGTATTCGACACTTTTCTGATCGGGCTGTGCTTCTCGTATCACCGCCACAACCACCGGCTGCACCATTGGCACTGCAACGAGGAAGCGGCCGATCCTGACATCCAGTCCGACCTCGTCAGTCTGTACGAGGGCGCGGCGCGGCGGACCCGCGGCGGCGGCAGAGTGGTGAGCCGCCGCCAGGCGTGGCTAATCTGGATACTCATATGGCTCCAGGGCTTCAAGATCAAGTCCGACGGCCTCGAGCTCCTGCGCCGAGATCCAGGTGCGACCCGCGCCGATCAGGCAATTCTGGTCCTGCATGTTGCGCTCTGGTTCGGTCCCCCGGTCGTGCTCCTCGGATTCGGGGACGCCCTGCTCAATTACCTGCTCCTCACGCTGCTGGCGGGGCCGTACCTCGGGATCGTTCTCCTCGTCAACCACATCGGCACGCCAACCGTCCGCCCGGATTGTGATGTCCCGTTCCTCGAGCGACAGCTCGGCGGGACACGCAACCTCGGGGCGTCGCGGCTCGACGACTTCGTCTTCGGCGGGCTCAACAACCACATCGAGCATCACCTGTTCCCGTCCATGCCGACTGCGAGACTGCGTGCCGCGCGCCCGATCACGCGGGCGTTCTGCCGTCGCCACGGCCTCCCGTACCGCGAGACGAGCTGGCTCGGGGCGGCGCGTGAAGTCTCGTCGCATCTGCAGGCCATGTCCCGGTTCGTCCCGGAGGGCGCAGCATGAACCTGCGCGAGCGCATCGTCGCCTGGATCTGGGACCGCCGATGGCTGTGCGCAATCGCCTGCGTGCTGATCACGCTGGTGGCCGGCTGGTACGCGGCAAGAATCGGCGTCGACAACTCCCTCGAGATCTGGTTCCTCGACGACGATCCGCAGCTCGTTTCCTACCGTGCCTTCCAGCGAAACTTCGGCAACGACGAAGTCGTCGTGATCGCCTTTCATGACGAGGGCGGACTGGCCGACGAGAAGGGACTCGCGTTGCTGCGCCGCGCGGCGTCCGCCATCGAGCGCGTGGACGGAGTGGCGGGCGTAGTTTCGCTGGCGAGCATCGTCGATGCCAACGCCCTAGGCCCTGCGCCTGCGCAGGCCCCGCACGGCGAATCTGCAAACGCCGCCCTGCGAGAGCGCATTCTTTCCGATCCGCAGCTCGTCGGCCGGGTCGTGAGCCGCGACGGGACACTGGCCGCCCTCGTGGCGCGCATGGCTGCGCTCGAGAACACGGACGCGCGGCGCGATGCGATCCTCTCCGACATCGATGCGGCACTTGCCGAGCTGCGCACGCCGTACCGCAAGGCGGGCATCGGCGTCCTGTACGCTGCGCTCAACCGCCTCTCCGTTGCCGATACGCTGGCACTCTTCGGCGCCTGTGTCGTCGTCATGTTCGGGGTCCTGTGGGTATTGTTCCGGCGCCTCGCCGCGGTGCTTTCGACGATGGGTATCGCGACCGTCGCGACGATCTGGACGATGGGCCTCTACGGGGCCGCCGGCAGGGAACTCAACCTGGTGACCACGGTGATGCCCGCCGTGATCCTGGTGGTCGGCTTCGCCGAAGCCGTGCACGTCCTGCTGCACGCAACCACGGTGCCGCTCATCGCCGGGCGCCGCGAGAAGGTCGTCGCTGCGGTGGGCTTCATGCTGCGGCCGTGCCTACTCAATATCATCACGACTGCAGCGGGATTCGCCGCCCTCGCCGTCTCGCCGCTGCCGGCGGTGCGTGACCTGGGCATCTTCACCGCCGCCGGGCTCATCGGCTGCCTGGGCCTCACGATTGTCGGCTGTACCTTTGCCCTCGCTTGGACGGCATGCGAGCCGCGGCCCCGGCGCAACGGCCTGCTCGCCGCGGCCGCGGAATGCCTCTGCGACGTGGGAATCCGGTGCCCGCTCGCGACTCTCGCCTTCGCCGCGATGATTGCCGTCGCCGCCGTTGCCGCGAGCACCCGCATCGTCGTGGATACTTTCACGCTGGACCTTCTCCTGGCGGACCATCCCGCACGGCGCGATTCCGAATTCATCGAAGCTCGCCTCGGGCCCTACGTCCCCCTCGATTTCGTGGTGCGTTCCGCCGGCGGTCCCGTGCGCCCCGACCTGCTCGAGGCGATCGGACGCTGGCAGAGCGCGGCGGAGCGGCTCGACGGCGTCGGCTGGAGCCGCTCGCTCGTGGACGCGCTGCGCCGCGACCCGCGCAGCATGCCCGACAGTGTGCCGGCGCTCGCCTCGCGTATCGCCGAGTACCGTATCGCCCCCGGCGCACGGCTCGATCCGCTCGTGGACAACGGCGGCGCACTGCGTGTCACGTTCTCGGTGCGCATGCAGTCGGCCAACAACGTCGCCCGTACCATGCGTGCGATCCGGGACGAGGCGCGCCTTCCGCCGGATACGACCGTCAGCGTTGCGGGCTACCTCCCCCTCTATGTCCGGATGGTTGATTACGTGGTCGCCTCGCAGATCAACGGCTTCGCGCTGGCGTTCGCGGCGGTGTTCGCCGTGATCGCGCTCGCCTTCCGTTCGCTGCGTTTGGCCGCGCTCTCGGTCCCTTCCAATGTGCTGCCGCTGCTGCTCGTCCTAGCGGCCATGGGCGCTGCCGGCATACGGCTCGACGGTGCTACGGTGACCATCGCTTCCATCGTGCTCGGGCTCGTTGTGGACGACACGGTCCACTTCCTCCACCGTCTCCGCGAGGAACTCGGGCGCAATCCCGACCGGGAGGCCGCCCTGCGCGAAACCGCGCGCAGCTGCGGCCACGCGATCCTGATCACCTGTCTCGTCATGACGCTCGGCTTCTCGCTGTTTGCGCTGGCCGAAATCAAGTCCGTCATTTCGTTCGGCCTGCTGATCGCGCTCGCCATGGGCACAAGCGTCGTCACCGATCTGCTGGTCCTGCCGGCCCTCGTGATGTTCCGCTTTCCACGTGTTGCCCGACGTCGCCATGCGCACCGGTCCGTTTGAACAGCACCTGCGCGAGGCGATCGCGCTGAATCGCGCGCGCGCACCGCTCTACGCGGCGCTCACGGAAGGGACTTCCCTGGGGGTCTCGCGCAAGCTACTGTGCGCCCAGCACTTGAGCCTGCCCATTGCGCGTTGGCTCGACCACAAGGCGGCGCCTTACCACCGCGCCGGCATTCCCCTGCTCGAGCAAGTTTTCGTCTCCATGCGCGAGGCGCCGTCATTCGCATTCCCGGCGCCGGTCGCGCCACTGGCCGACTACGCCCCTCCGATGGCAGGATCGATCCGGCACCGCGTACGTGATGCCTACTGCCGATCCGGTTTCGCGGGTGCAAGTCGCATGCTCGAACTTGAAATTGCCGCCTTGTCCCGACGCCCCTGCTTCGATTGCATGCTGCGGCACCTGCTCGAGTCGGCGCTTCGCGCATCCAATCTCGCGCCGTTGCACGCCGCGCAGGCACGCCGGGTCGACCTCCCGCCTACCGAGTGGATGTCAAGGCTTCTGCTGCGCCTGCACTGGTGGGGATTTTCGGGGGCCGCGCGGCTGGATACGGAGGCCCGGCCGCTGCAGGCGAGGGGAGTGCCTATCCTATGCCGGGACGTTCCGCCGATCGCTTCCTGGCCAGAAGGGGTGACACCGTGCTAATCGAGATCACGCAGTCCACCGCGCCAGCCGTCAAGTACGCGCAATGCTGGGAAGACGCCGATATCCTCCTCGACGCGCTCGATGTCCGCGCGGGGGACAACTGCGTGTCCATCGCCTCTGCGGGAGACAACACGCTCGCGTTGCTCGCGCAGGACCCGCGCCGCGTCGTCGCAGTGGACCTCAACCCGGCGCAGATCGCTTGCCTCGAGCTGCGCGTCAGCGCCTACCGCAATCTGTCGCACGCGGAGCTGTTGGAGCTGAACGGCTCGGCGCCAAGCCGCCACCGGCTCGACTTTTACCAGCTCTGCCGCCGGGACCTCTCCACCGAATCCCGATGCTTCTGGGACGCGCGGCCGGATGCCGTGGCGGGCGGCATCGGCGCGGCGGGGCGCTTCGAGCGCTATTTTTCGATCTTTCGGGAGCGCGTGCTGCCGCTGGTCCACCCGAAGTCCGTGGTCGACGCGCTGTTGCAGGGCGGGACACCCTCGCGGCGCGAGGATTTCTATACCCGGACCTGGAACACCTGGCGCTGGCGCCTGCTGTTTCGGATATTCTTTTCGCGCTTCGTCATGGCGCGCCTGGGCCGGGACCCGAGCACCTTCAACTACGTGAACGGAGCAGTGGCGGAGCGGCTGTTCGACCGTACTCGCCATGGGCTTACCGCGATCGACCCCGCCGACAATCCCTATCTCCAGTGGATCTGCAGCGGCCGTCATTTGACCGCCCTGCCCTTCGCGCTGCGCGCGGAGAACTTCGAGCCGATCCGCGCCCGCCTCGACCGCCTCACGTGGCGCTGCTGCACGCTCGAGCAATATCTGGAGGGGGTCGAGCCCGGCTCGATAGACCGCTTCAATCTGAGCGACATCTTCGAATACGTGTCGCCGCGGCAGTATTCCCGCGCGCTCGAGCAGCTCGCGCGCGCGGGAAGGCCCGGCGGCCGGCTGGTCTACTGGAACATGCTCGCCGAGCGCCATCGTCCGCAGTGGCTGAGCGCGCGGCTGCGCCCGCTCGCCGACCTCGCCCGGGAGCTGCACGGCAAGGACCGGGCGTTCTTCTACAGCGATCTCGTGATCGAGGAGGTCCTTCAATGATCGATCCCTGGCTGGGCATCGGCCTCGTGCTCGTGATCCTCGGCGCACTGCTTGCAGCGCTGGGCCGCATGAGCCACCGCCACCACCCGGAAGTGGCACGCAAGACGCTGCATGTCAGCATGGGCCTGGTGACGCTGAGCTTTCCGTGGCTGTTCGCCCGGACCTGGCCGGTGCTGTTGCTCGCCTGCCTCAGCATGCTGGCTTTCCTCGCCCTGCGCGCATACCCCGCGCTCAAGCTTCGCCTCGGGCCCGCCATTCATCGAGTATCGAGAGCGTCGCTGGGCGAAATGCACTTCGTGCTGGGAACCGGCGCGGTGTTCGTGCTGTCGGCGGGTGACGCCCTGATGTTCTGCATACCGATGCTCGTGCTGACGCTCGCGGATGCCGCCGCTGCGCTGATCGGCACGTGGTACGGGCGTCATCGCTTTGCGGCTTACCATGGTCAGAAGACGGTCGAAGGCAGCGCCGCGTTCTTCGTCGTGGCCCTGGGGTGCATTTACCTGCCGCTCTCGCTGCTCACGCCAGCCCAGGGCGCCGAGCACGCGGCGGTGGCCGTGTTTGTGGCCGCGATCGCGACCGGCCTCGAAGCGACGGCCGGGCGCGGGCTGGACAACCTGATCGTTCCGGTCGGCGCCTATGTCGCACTCAAGGCAAGCGGCCTTTCCGGAAGCCTGTCGGCTGCGGGAGGATCCGAGCCGGCGGCGTCGATAGCGCTCCTTTCGGCAACCGCGTTGATCGCGCTGATTGGAATCCTTGTCGTGTATTGGCTGCGTGTTCCCGGTGTGCACGGCAACGCCAAGCAGGCTGAGTAAGCATGAACGCGCCCTTCGAGCTCGCGAACCAACGGGTCCGCCTCGCCATTGCCGGTGCGGTTTCGCGCCCTGGCGTCGACGGCGAACCGGGGGACCCTCCTGATGCCGCCTGCACCGCCGTGGCGCAGGACGGAGCGGTCCTGGCAAGCTGCTCGCTCTGGTGGCGCCGCGCTCCGCTGCTCGCCGGGCGTGGCACCGGGCTGATCGGGCATTACTTCAGCGCCGACGCGCAGGCCGGCGAGCGCCTGATCACCCGCGCGTGCGCCGAGCTCGCCGCGCGCGGTTGCGAAGTCGCCGTCGGGCCCATGGACGGCAGCACTTGGGATGATTACCGCTTCGTGATCGAGCGCGACGCTGCACCTCGCTTCTTCATGGAACCTGACAACCACGACGACTGGCCGCTGCAGTTCCAGCGCTCTGGATTCAGTGCAATTGCCCACTATCGCTCTGCGTTGCAGACCGATCTCACCCTCGATGACCGGCGCATCAGCAGGGTCACGGAGCGTATCAGCGCCTCAGGGATCCACATCCGTTGCATCGACACCCGGCGCTTCGAGGAAGAGCTCGAGAGAATGCACGCGTTGGTGATGGCCGGATTCCGCGACAGCCTGTTCTTTACTCCGATCCGCGCGGAAGAATTCGTCCGGCGCCACCGCCGGCTCCTGCCGTGCGTCCGGCAGGATCTCGTACTGATCGCGGAACAGGGAGGAAAGCCCGTCGCACTCCTGTTCGCGATTCCTGATCTTGCGCAGATGCAGCGCGGGGAGCCGATCGACACCGCGATCGTCAAGACCGTAGTGGCGCTGCCAGGTCGCGCCAACGCCGGGATCGCGCATCTGCTCACCGCACGCGCCGCAACCGTCGCACGCGAGGCAGGCTACCGCCGGGCGATTCATGCATTGATGCGCGAATCCATCCACTCCGCCAACTGGAGCGCGCGGTGGGGCGCCACGATACGGCGCTATGCGCTGTTTGCGAAGCCGCTCGGCAGGTGACATTGGGGTACTCCTCAGATCCTGTTGCGCGGGGGGTGTGCTAACATCGTTCGCACTCTTCCATCGCCAGGCCGTGCGTGGAAACGTCCGTCGCGAGGCAAATCGAAGCCGGTAGCAAGTCAATCAGCGCCGATGCGCTGATCGAAGTGCTGCGCCAGCTCGCCCTCGAGCTGCACCCCGGCCGCGCCGCAATCCCTTCGTCGCTCGACGGGCGGCTCGAGCAGGACTACGGCTTCGACAGCCTGGGACGGGTCGAGCTCTTCCTGCGCATCGAGCGCCGCTTCGGCGTGAGCCTGCCGGAAGCGATCATGGCCGAGGCCGAGACGCCGCGCGATCTCCTGCGGGCGATGCTCGCCGTCAGTCCCGTACACCCCGCGCATGCCGGAGCGATCGAGCGCGTCTCGGCGCTCGCCGTGGAATCAGAAATGCCGGACGAAGCGGCGACGCTGCCGGAAGTGCTCGCGTGGCACGTGCGGCGGCATCCCGACCGCCCGCATATCGTGCTGCAGGACGAGGAAGGCGGTGAGCGCACCGTCACCTACGCCGAGCTCGACCAGGCCGCGCGCGCCGTCGCCGCCGGCCTCATCGAGCGCGGGCTCGAGCCGGGACGCGCGGTGGCGATCATGCTGCCGACCAGCGTCGAGTATTTCTTCAGCTTCTTCGGCGTCCTGCTCGCCGGCGGCATCCCGGTGCCGATCTATCCGCCGGCGCGCGCCTCCCAGATCGAGGACCACCTGAAGCGCCACGCCGGCATCCTCTCGAACGCGCTGACGGGGATCCTGATCACGGTGCCCCAGGCGAAGCCGCTTGCGCTGCTGCTGAAGCCCCAGGTTGAGACGCTCGGGAGCGTCGTGACGCCGGAAGAATTGATGCGGCCAGGCGCGCCCGCCGCGGTCCACCGCGCCAGTCCGCAGGACATCGCGATGCTCCAGTACACCTCCGGCAGCACCGGCAACCCCAAGGGCGTGGTGCTCACCCATGCCAACCTGCTCGTCAACATCCGCGCGATGGGCCGGGCGGCGCGGGTGACGCCGGCAGACGTCTTCGTAAGCTGGCTGCCGCTCTATCACGACATGGGCCTCATCGGCGCCTGGATGGGCAGCCTCACCTTCGGCTTCAAGTACCCGGTGATGTCGCCGCTCAGCTTCCTCGCGCGTCCGGAAC
>Ga0326597_10011997_pt1 | contig 11439 bp, 12 predicted proteins | sample RVTome_12_FD_203789 | JGI IMG/M metagenome (GOLD analysis project Ga0326597, IMG submission 203789) | Soil microbial communities from uranium-contaminated site in the Upper Colorado River Basin, Wyoming, United States - RVT100D185 | ecosystem: Environmental > Terrestrial > Soil > Contaminated >...
TTTACCCTTCTCACAAGTGCCTCCCCCTGATTGCGAGCAGCGCGAACAGCCTCCTTCCCCTACGGCGCGACGGGGATGGTGACAGTATTGCTCTGCTTGTCGCCGCTCGTGAGCACCACCGGTATGTCTGGAGCTGGGCGAGTGCTTGGCGGCACGCGAACATTGACCTGATTCAATCCTACGAAGCCTGGCGCGGCGCCGGAGAACTCCACCGCTGCGGGAAGTCCGTCTACCGTGACCGTGGCGGGGACGGAACTGGAATTGCCGGTGGACGGTGCACCAGTTTCGAGCGGCGGCGCGACCGGGCCCAGCCCCGTGGCGAAGAACACAACTACTTCGCCGGGCCTGGCCGGACTATCCGGAGCGACCGGCGTGACGCCGTCCTCATGCAGCACGGCTGCCAATCCGGTCCCCTGCTGGTTCACGGTAAAGATGCCAGGGGCGAATGAATTTAAGAAGACAGCTCGTGACATACTCACTTGCTCCGCGACGGACACTTGAATCTCCACCGTAGTCTGTCCGGCAAGCTCCAAGGGAATCTGGATGCCGAGTTGTCCAGGGGTGGAATAGAAGATTGGTGCGGGAATACCGTTCAGCGTCACGCTGGCCCCTCCCAGAGTCGTCAGTAGCTTCCCGTCGAAACCGAAATCGGAGGAGAAAATCGCGGAACCGTCGTTCAAGTTGTTTCCGAAAACGGCGGCGATGGAACCGGGCGCTACGGGAGCTGGATGAGGCACAAAACTTGCATTGTTGACCACACCGCCATCAAATACTGCTGGAGCCGGCGGCGAAGGTTGGGTCAACTTGGCGAGATAACCATGCGTTTGGGAGCCTGCCGCGTAGACGTTGACCCCGTTCGCGGCCGCGGCGACACCAAGGAATGTTAACGGGTGGGTCCACAAGAACATTCCATTGCGATCATACTTGTGGACACCGCCTTGACCTATGCCATACACCCCTGTGCCGTCTGCTGCCGCGCCATCGAGCCAAAATTGGAATCCCCCTCTGCCGAATTGCCGCGTCCAGAGTTCGTTGCCATCGGCATCATATTTGCGAATGAACGCATCCTGCTGTCCGGCGCGCGTTTGACCCGGTAGGCTGCCCCGCGTGTAACCGACGACGTAGACGCCGGAAACATCCGCTGCCACCGCGCGCCCTTCGTCCCAGGTGCTGGAACCGAATTGCCGAACCCACAGTTCAGTCCCGTTGCTGTCGTACTTGAGAACATATGCGTCCTGTTCACCGGCGCTCGTTTGTCCCGGCCATGTACCTTGGATTCCGCCAACTATGTAAATGCCTCCGATGCTATCTGTTGCCAGTCCGCCGTTGGCGAAGCTGCCGGAAAAACGGATCGGCTGAGTCCACAGCACGTTCCCATTCGTGTCGTACTTGCGCAGAAAAGCGTTGTCGAGAGACCCTCCGGTCAGCTCCCCGAACCCTCGGACATAGATGCCCGACATATCCACGGCGACTGCCAGCGCAAATTCCATGCCGGAAGAGCCGAACTGGCGAGTCCAGAGTTCGTTGCCGTTGCCGTCATACTTTCGGAGAAAGGCATCTTGTGATCCCGCGTTTGTGTGGCCCGGCAACGCCCCTCGCGTATACCCGACAACGTAGACGCCACTGGAGTCTGCAGCCACTCCAGAAGCCTCGTCTTGGTCAGGCGAGCCGAACTGGCGGGTCCACAACTCGCTGCCAGTCCCGTCATACTTGCGCACGTAGGCGTCCGTCATGCCTGCGCTCACCTGACCAGGCAATGTTCCTCGCGTGTACCCAACAATGTAGACGCCGGTCTCATCCAGGGCGACTCCGTGGGCCCGCGTATCAGCCGGGCTTACAGCACTGATTTCGCGGACCCAATCGGTCATCTGCGCGTGGCATGGCATTGCCAGAACAATTGCAAAGACCACATAGTTGAATGGCCACGAAATCCTTCGTGGTGGGCGCCCAATCGTCGAAGCCATGTCTCATTCCTCCAGCGAGGGCATTGTAGTCTGTCGCCTGGGATATTCGTTCTTTGTGAATTATGGAGCAATGCTCAGCAGATAGCGAAAACATCAATTAATTCTCACGCGCAAAATGATTGAGAGGTAAGTTCCAAGAGAATCTGATTGCGGGCCCTTTAGTGCCAAGGACTTCCTTCGAACAGCCTTCCTCATCGGGAAACGATCCCCTGTCGCTTCCTGGACGTTGAAAAAAGCGTGGTCCGAGCAGCGGCCCGTGAGTCGATGGGCTAACCAACCGGATTGTGAGAAGACACGTCACATTCTCATCCAAGCACTTATGAATCAATAGCTTGCCAGATGAGGTTCGTTTCTGCTGTTCGTGATGCACAGGGTATTGATCGCTCCTACATGGTTGGATGAAACTGCCCGGCGTAGCGCAGCAATCCAGACTGTAGAGGAGGTAACAATGGGACCAGCGAATTCGAACTCACCCGAACCGAACCCATCGAGCTGGAGCACGGCAACTCGAATGAAGCTTCTGCTGCTCCCTGACATACTTCTGAGTTTGAGCATCCCGTCCTGTTCCCCGTTTGTTCCGATCATCGTGAGACGATCCACAATGTCACAAGAGGCACCGGCTGCTGATCTCTTCATCTTTGGGTCGGAATCTCCATGTCAATGATGGGTCCATTGAGAGTCGAGCGGCGTCATGGAAGGCGGCAAACCATGAGAAAGGATTTCAGCTTTGTTGCTGAGACCCAGTCCGAGCGCAAGGCTGGGGGGACTCTATGATTGTCCTTGGCGTGCTAGCGGTTGCGGTCGTGATGATGGCTTGGGAAATGTTGCGTCCGGGCCGGCAGTGGCCTCATGTCGCCGGCTGGTGGGCAAGAGCAGCATTGCTCAATGGCGTTCAAGTGGCCAGCGTGTTTCTTATCGGAGCGCTTCTGGACGACTGGCTCGCGGAACATCGCCCTTGGTCGGCGGACGCGCTGGGAGTGAGCGTCGGCGCTCTGGCCGGTTATCTGGCGATCACATTCTTCTACTATTGGTGGCATCGCTGGCGGCATGAATCTTCATTCCTCTGGCGATGGCTGCATCAGGTCCATCACAGCCCGCAGCGGATTGAGATCATCACCAGTTTCTACAAGCACCCGCTGGAGATTTTCTCCAACAGTCTCATTTCTAGCGCGATTCTCTATCTGGTCGTTGGAGTGGGCCGGGAAGCTGCCGGAGTAACCGTTTTGATGACTGGACTGGCAGAGCTGTTCTATCACTGGAATGTGGCAACACCCCATTGGCTTGGTTACATCTTCCAGCGCCCGGAAAGCCACTGCGTCCATCATCAGGAAGGCTTACACTCATGTAACTACGCTGACTTGCCCCTCTGGGACATGCTGTTTGGAACCTTTCGCAACCCGAAGCAATGGCAGGCGCGCTGCGGCTTCGGCCCGGAAGGCGAACACCGCATGGCGGAGATGCTGGCAGGCGTGGACGTGAACGTGCGGTGCGGACAGGAGACTCTATGAGGGTTTGGGCTGCGTCATTCTTATTGGTACTGGGACTCATGCAGATGGTGGGAGATCTCTTCGGCCTCCGGCCCCTGGTTGGGCTTGGCATGGCTAGTGGGGCTTCTCCCGCTCCGAAGGTGTTTTCGGCGGTGGGCGGATTGGAGACCTACTCCACTCGTTTCTTGCTGCAGTGGACGGATGCCGACGGGAAGCCCGCATTCCTCCCGATTACTCCGGAGCTTTATTCACGCATCCGAGGACCTTACAACCGGCGCAACGTCTACGGAGCTGCGCTGGCGTACGGCCCGGTGCTGCCCGCTGAATTGCGCGCTCCGGTAATGCGCTACGCGCTGTGCGGGGAAGCCCCGCTGTTGCGCGAGTTGGGCCTCGACCCCAATGAAGTGCGGCCTCCGATTCGCATCGTTTACGAGCCCGTCTCCGGGACCGATCTCGGCTCTCTGGAGCGCGTGTTGGAGACCACGTGCCATTAAGATTCAGAGAAAACGGCTGGAGCGGCGGGCAATACAGCCTGTTTCGCATGGCGCTCGGCCTGTACCTGCTGGTTCACTTTGCTCAGCTTGTTCCCTGGGGCAAGGAAGTCTTCTCCAGCGAAGGCGCCCTGCCGGATGGCTCCGCAAGCCCTCTTCTGCACCTCTTTCCCAACGTGCTGGCCCTGTGGGATGGACCCGTCTTCGTGACTGCGTTCCTGGCCATCGCGGTTCTCTTCAGCGGGTTCTTCATCGCCGGATACGGCGACCGCCCCGCCGCGGTGGTCCTGTGGTACATCCTGGCCTGCCTGAATGGGCGGAATCCCCTGATCGCCAATCCCAGTCTCCCGTTCCTTGGCTGGATACTCTTGGCCCATAGCTTTCTTCCCAGAGCTCCCTATGGTTCCTGGAGCGCCCGAAGTCGAACCGATCCGGCTGCCGGCTGGAGAATGCCACCCGCTCTGTTCGCCGCAGCGTGGGTGGTGATGTCGGTGGCGTATACATACAGCGGCTACACAAAGCTGGTGAGCCCTTCCTGGCTCGACGGCACGGCGCTGGAGCGAATTCTGCTAAATCCCCTGGCCCGCCCGACGTTCCTGCGGGACGCCATTCTCTCCCTCCCGCATGAAGCGCTTCATTTGGGGACATGGTTGGCGTTGGGGATGGAGTTGCTCTTTGCGCCTCTCGCACTGTTGCGTCGCGCGCGTCCATGGATCTGGTACCTGATGCTGGTGATGCATGTGGGGCTGCTACTGCTGATCGATTTTTCCGATCTGACGTTGGGAATGATCCTCCTGCATCTGTTCACGTTCAACCCTGAATGGATCAGGCCACTGGCTGCGACTACCGAAACTCTTTTCTACGACGGAAATTGTGGCCTGTGTCACGGGCTTGTTCGCTTCGTGATTGCCGAGGATCGAGCGGGCACCGCGTTTCGTTTCGCCCCACAGCAAGGGAAGGCATTTCGGGCTGCTGTCAGGAGCGACGGCGGCGCTGAACTTCCTAATAGCGTGGTAGTTCGCACGGAGGACGGGTCCTTGCTTACGCGGTCCGCTGCCGTGCTGCACATCCTCATGCGGCTCGGCGGATACTGGCGGCTGATCGGATACCTGGTAGCCGCAATTCCATCGGGCGTAGGGGATCTGATCTACGCCGCTGTCGCCAGGACCAGGTATAGGCTGTTCGGGAGACCTTCCGATACCTGTCCGTTGCTGCCTCCAGGACTTCACCAGCGATTCGAAGATATCTAGGCGGCCGCCAGGGTTGAAGCGGCCTGGCCGCCGAGACCATTACATTCGCTTCTGTCTACCATGGAACCAACGAGGAAGCAGTATGGATGGGGAGTCGGGGACTCTGGCGTATAGGTTCGGGAATGCCGCCCTCACCCATACTCCCCCTCTCAGTCTTTGGGTTTCTTCTGCCCTTGCTGTCGAAGAGGGTTTCGCCGTTCTCTCGCGCAAAGAGCGCAAGGATAATAGAGACGACTCTACGGGAACCTAAAATGTAACTCCAGCCGTGTCATGCCGGCAGGGCGACGCGGCGAAGAATTTCTTGGAAACGGGGATGGGAGCGCAGCGGGTCCATGGCCGGCTCAACCTTCAGATTGACCATCCAACCAGAGCGCTCCTCGCAAGCTTTTTCCAGCCAGTCCAGGGCTTCCTCGCTTTTTCCCAAACCCACCGCGCCCAGGGCTTTATAGTAGGGGGAAACATAGCGTTGCCGGCCCATGCTTATCACGCTTTCCAGCGCTCGCTTCGCCTCCGTTTTCTTGCCGGCCAAAGTGTAAACAGCGCTCAACGCGGCAACCTGTCCTGGATGCATTTCCCCAGTCTTTCGTGCGCGCGTCAGCACCTCCGTGGCCTCCGAGAAGTTTCCCATTTGCAGATAGGTCAGTCCCAGAAACACATTGGCAATCAGGAAGCTGGGGTCGAGATCTAGAGCCTTTTTGAACTGCTCAACGGCCTGCTCATACTGCCTAGCGAAGTATAAGGTCCACCCGTAATGATTGCTCACGACCAGCGAGAGCGGGTCCAAAGCGGCAGCCGCCTGCATGTGTTCGAAAGCTTCCTCAAACCGGCCCATCGCAGCCAGGAACAGGGCATACCAATAGTGGCCAACTACATGGTTGGGATTCAGTTGCAACCCCAACCGGAACTCCTCTTCAGCCACATTCCAGTCCCAGCCATATAGGAAGCGCGCATACGCCAGGGAGGTATGGGCCTCTGCAAGTCTGTCGTCAATCTCCAGGGCCTTGCTCGCGGCAGCATGTGCCTTTTCGTAGGTCTCCTTTGGCGGCAATACGCTGTAGAGGCCCAGAATATCGAAGACGTCACTCAACCCGACATAGGCTAGAGCGTAACTCGGATCGTGGCGAACGGCTTGTTGGAAACATTCGATGGCTTTGCGGAAGCCGTCTTCGGTCCGCTTGTTCCAATGGAACCGTCCACGAAGGTAGGATTCATATGCAAGCTTATCGCGAGTAGCGGTACGATTCATGGCCTCCCGCTGGCTAGGCAGCAACTCCAGTGTCAGTGATTCCGCGATACGGCTTGCACACTGCGTCTGGATCTTGAGGACATCTTCAAGGGTTTCGTCATAACTTTCGGCCCACAGGTGCGACTGATCGCGGACGCGGATCAGCTGAGAAGTGATACGCACGCGCTCTCCAGCTTTGCGCACACTCCCCTCCATCACAAAGTCAACTTCCAGCTCCTGGCCGATCTGATTCACGGATTTGTTGGTTCGTTTATACTGCATCGCCGAAGTGCGGGCGATCACCCCTAGTTGCGAAGGACTGAGCCTGCCGAGTTGCGCGATCATCTCTTCCGTCATGCCGTCGGCAAAATACTCCTGTTCCGTGTCGGGACTCAAATTCTCGAAAGGGAGTACTGCGAGCATCGTCCTGCGTTGCGCGACGGCTTCTCCGTCCAATGTCTGAACCGGGGCCAGAAAACGATAGCCACGCCGCGGGATAGTCGCCACAAAACGGGGATTGTCGGCGGCGTCGCACAGCGCCTCGCGCAGCCGGGCGATTGCAGCGTTGAGACCATGGTCAAAATCTACAAATGTGTCGGCAGGCCAGAGGCGCTCCCGGAGCTCTTCCCGCAAGACGACCTCGCCGGCTCTCTCCAACAGTACAGTCAGAACCTGAAACGGCTGTTCCTGGAGCTTTACCTTCAAGCCATGTTTACGCAACTCGCCTGCCCGCAGATTGACCTCATACGTTCCGAATCGATATCCAGACGTGGCAGGTTCCTTCATAAGGATCGGCCTCTGCTCGGCCCATAGTCTACCATCGCACAGCCGCTATTCCTAGAAAGATTTGCCTTACGATTCCCGTGATATCTTCTGCTATCCCTCATGCATTCAGGAAAATAGCCCGTGAGGAATGTTGGCGTTTGGGGGTGAGAGGCGCAGAGCGTTGATCGAATCGTTCTTATTATGAAGTAATATTCGTGCGGACGTTAGGAGGAGATGAGAAAGCTGCCGAGATTTTCAATTGCTGCGGTAGTCCGTGGCCAAAGAGTAGCGGAAGGAGGGATAGAGCAATGAAGAGCTTGGCGTGCCTCGCTCTGATAATCGTTGGACTTACGGTTGGAACGGGCTGCTCGATCCGAAGGTTTGCGATTCCAAGAAACTCGGTGACGCCATCGCCACGGGCGGCACGACCTACCAGAGCGACGAGGACCTGGAGTTCGAGCTTGGATATCTCATGCCGCCTATGGGCGAAAACCTATTCCTTTCCTCTTACCGTTTCGGTCAACCAATCACCAGAATCTATGTTTCCACATTGCCGTACAGGTTGATGATCTTGCTTGCGGTGCTGCTAATCACCTACGTGCCCGTTATGACTCTCGGCATGGTGGAACTGCTGGCGCGTTAGGACAAGCGTCTGGTGGCTTTCATATGTTTGCGTCTTTCTGACATCCTGTCAGCTTTCGTCATTGCGACCGTCTCCCCAAGAAACCTTCGGGTAAGCAAAAATCGCTGGCGCGTCGTCGATACGTCGTCGGTAAATGATCCGTCCGTCCCCCCTTGCCCCTGATCGTCTTTCTGGTCTCCTTCCATGTCATCTTCGGCAGCAACTGCTGCCATTTCAATATCTTGTTCCGTGATCCTTATTTGTCTCACGCGCAATGCACCCGGTATTGAACCATTTCCGGGATGCGGGCAAAGTGGCCAGCGTGATGGCGAGAATCGTTGGCAAACGAGGAGGCGGAAATGATGGGACACAGAAGCAAAACAGGATCGCGCCGTTCTCTTGCAATTCTCAATTCGGCAACGATACGAGTCAAACCGGATTCGGGAAGGAGGATTCGCAAATTGAAAAAAATGCTGTTCGTTTGGTTGCTGGCGATGAGTTTTCCCTTTGTTCCGACCATGTCGGCAGAGGAAGTGGTCTTCAACAAATCAAAGCAAATGTTCCAGGAAGGAGATAAGAGCAAGGAGCGGGAGGTCGCGGTGGTTTTTCTCGACGACAGGATCATTGTCCGGCACCGCAAGAACCCTCCAGTCTACGCAGAGATACCGATTAGCTCCATCACGGGGTTGAAGTACGAACTGAGTAAACATCCGCGCATCGCGGCATCCATTCTGGTTTCCCCCTTGTTCCTGTTCTCGTCTTCGAAGAAACACTGGCTGACGATTGAATACCAAACGGAGGGGAAAGCGGAGTTCATCATATTGCGCTCAGATAAGGGTGAATACCAGCGGATGCTTGCTACGGCGGAAGCCACGACCGGCAAGAAGGTGGAACGCATTATCGAAGATTGAGGCCGCTCGCACGGTCATAGGGGGACAGAACCAAGGTGAACGCCAGCGCTTCTGAGGGCTGGCGTTTCCAAATCAGAAATAAGGAGAATGCGATGAGAAAAACAGTATGGCTGGCAGCAACGATGCGAGTTTTCCTGTTGCTTGGCGTCATTGGCATCAGCACACGACCGGGACACGGGCAAGATACTCTAGCGGGTGCGGCTTTTGGCCCTTCGGTGCTGGCCGGCAATAGAATTGTCGCGGAGGCAAACCACCCGGTGGGGCTTCAGGCATCGTTGCTCTTCCTGGGTCGGCGTTGGGGAATTGTGGCAGACATGGGCTTTTCGTGGAGAACAACGGTTGCCGGAGTTAAGTATGGAGAAGACCAGTACCTCATTGGGCCAGAATTCAACTTCCGCCGCAAGAAGAGCTCGATCCTCTTCGTCCATACATTGGCGGGAGTCACCGATGTGGGAACCTTAGCAAAGGCGGAAGTACCATACTGCAGTCTTTATGTATGCCACGAGGAAGACTTCCACAGCATCCATTCCCCATTCACCCTAGGACTGGGTGGGGGCATTATGATTATGAAAGAGGCTTTTCTTCCTGTTCGCATCACGGCCGATTACCTTCCCCATCGCTTGGACGGGCGATGGGGCCACCGTTTCCGCGTCGGGATCGGGGTGATTTTTGCCTTCCCTTAAATTCCTCGGATTACGCGGGCATTGTACTCAGATTGGGCAGATATGGAGATTGGGCAAAGACGGCAAACCAGTGAAGGTTGCCCCTTTGACGTGGAGCAAATAAAAGGAGGTTCACCATGAGTAATTCCATCGTGAAAGGTTTCTTGTTGTTGGTGTTGATGGCCTGGATGAGCGTCCCGTCTGTCCAGGGACAAAATGAATCCAGCGAACAGACTCCATCCATCGCCGAAATTCGGAGCAATGCGGAGGCCGGAGACGCTGAGGCGCAGCTCAACCTTGGGTTTCGGTATCACGACGGCGAAGGTGTGCCACAAGACTACGCCGAAGCACTGAAGTGGCTTCGCATGGCCGCTGAGCAGGGAATCCCGGTAGCTCAAGGAGCGCTCGCTACTATGTATGTCCTCGGCGAAGGAGTGGCAAAGGATTTTCAGGAAGCCATGAAGTGGTATCGGCTGGCGGCAGATCAGCAATTTCCGCCGGCGCAATGTGACGTGGGAATCATGTACAGAGACGGCGAAGGTGTGCCACAAGACTTCAGCGAGGCTGCCAGGTGGTTCAGGCTAGCAGCCGAGCAGGGGAACAGCCTATGCCAGAGTAACCTGGGTGAGTTGTATTACGCGGGACGAGGAGTCCCACAAGATGACGCGGAAGCAGTCAAATGGTTTCGTTTGGCCGCTGAGCAGGGAGATGCCTGGGCCCAATACCGCCTGGGGGTGTCGTACTTCGAGGGTAGGGGCGTGCGAAAGGATTACGCCGAAGCGGCGAAGTGGTTTCGCTTAGCCGCCGAGCAGGGAAATCCCTTGGGACAAGCCAACCTCGGGCGAATCTATAGCAAGGGTCAAGGCGTACCCAAAGACTTCCTGCTAGCGCATATGTGGTTGAATCTTGCGGCTGCGGAGACCTCAGGCTCGTTAAAGGTAGAGGTCGTTAAACTTCGAGATTCCGCTTCCAAAAAGCTAACGCCGCAACAACTGACCGAGACGTGGAAACAAGGGACAGAAATCGCGATTGCGGCTGGCATGGAAACCCTGCGTTTTTCTCCCGGAGAGAATTGGGTGGTCGGTTACAACGGGAACAGCGGGGATGTTTCCCTTACCGAAATGGTTCCGAAAGGCGAGACTGTCAAGAACTGGACCGAGATGATCACCTTGGCTCGACACCGGAATGTCTCCGGCGAAAATCTCGATCCGGTCGCCAAGGCTTCGCCAGATATATCGAAAAAGGGATGCACTAGAGGTCACCACTTTGAGGAAAAGGAACGGGGGGAGATCGGCGGACATCCGATGTTTATCGTTGTTGTTCGCTGTGACAGTGCTGCAAAGAGACCAGGGCAAGACAAAAGCGTACAGGGGAAGCCGGAAACTTATGTGAGCCTCACGATCGGTGGTCGCCAGGATGTCTACACCATCCAGAGAGCGGCGCGTCGTTCCGACCTGAGCGATGCTACGATCCGCGAATGGATCGATTTCCTCAAGACGGCCCAAGTTTGTAACAGCCAAATCCAACCCTCACCATGCAAGTGAGTGGGAATACATGTAGTGAGGTCTGTTCCGCTTTTACAGGAGGATGACATGAGACACCACAGACTGATTTATCCTTTTTCATCAGGTATGCGTGGACACGAGTACAAATCACAGCGCGACGCCCAAGCGAAAACATGGCACGTTCTGACAGCTCTGGTCGCGATTAGTCTACTCCAATCGGCAACCACAGTATTTGCCCAAGCAATTCCTTTCGATGTTTCGACCGCGCCCACGTTCGTGGCCAACACAGGGCGTTCAGAGGTTGTGGGACAAGTTACTTTGACAGCGGATGCCACCTGCGGTACCGACTCTGACGGGCTCTGCGTCAGTACCGCCGGAACCCTCCAGGTGCTTTATGCCGGAACTCTCATAGACAATCTGATGGCTACGAGCAACATTGGAACGCTTTCTACCAATGGCATCGAAGTCTGCGAAGTTTTCAACCTGATCGAGACATGTAATGTAGCCGGAACGCTTCTCAACGGGTCGTTTGCTGTTACGAACACTGTCGCAGGAGG
>Ga0326597_10011998_pt1 | contig 11438 bp, 12 predicted proteins | sample RVTome_12_FD_203789 | JGI IMG/M metagenome (GOLD analysis project Ga0326597, IMG submission 203789) | Soil microbial communities from uranium-contaminated site in the Upper Colorado River Basin, Wyoming, United States - RVT100D185 | ecosystem: Environmental > Terrestrial > Soil > Contaminated >...
TAAACCCGCGGGTCCAGGCAGGAAGGACCCGGCCCCAGCAAGATGCGGGCGGGGTGGTTCAGCTCTCCCGGTGTGTTCTTCATTGCGTCTCGCTCGCCGCCTCGCGAATGTGCACTTCCACTTTCTTACCGCCGCCCTTTTTCTTCGTCAGCCAGTCGCCCATTTCCGCCGCCAGGCGCGCGGCGTCCACGCGGAAGCCGGCTTCCAGCTCGCCGTCGGCGCTGGGAAAAGTGTCGTCGAAGGCGGCGTCGCCCGAGAAGCGGCGCATGGCGAAGCTGTCCAGCCACTCCCGCGGGCAGGGACGCCGCTCGCCCTCAACCACCACCTCGACTTTCAGCTTGCGCGCAAACACCGGGCATTATACCCCAGCGCTTTCCTTCGCCCGCAACCGCCAATGTGGGGTCGCGGAATAGTTTGGAGCGGGAGGGACAGTAGTCTGGACTCGCGACGGAATAGTCTGGACTGGAGGGGGCAGAGACACCACGAGGGCGGCGCGTGGATGTCCCGCACGCCCTCCCGTTCTAGCTAGGCGCGCCCCGCTGCTCCGTACCAATCGGGGAGCAGAGGGGCGACGCTGAAGTCAAACTCCTGCTCCGGCAGAAAGTGGACGCCGCCGGCGCGCCTCTCGAAGGGAGCGACGCAGCTCCAGTCGGACTCCTGGCCGGGAATCTTGACGCAAACTACCAGGCAGTCAGTCTCGCCCTCTTCCAACAGGTCGCCGGTCCGCAGCGACCCAGGGGGATGCAGCAGCGAGCTGACGCCGTGGTAGATGAGAATCGCGGCCGTAGCCTGGAGCTGGCGACCCATTTCAGAGAGCTTGGCATAAGCCCAGCGCTTCCCGGCCTCGTCCTCAATGCAGGGCCGGGTTTCGAGAACCGCGCCGTCAGGCAAGATGAAGCAGACGGTGTGGGCCACGCGCTCCCCCACGGACACTAGCTGCTGGGCGGAGCGGAGCAGCCCTTTTGCCGTCTCTTTGACCTGGGCGTCGGGGTCCATTGCCTCTCTACTAGCTGGCCGGCTCCTGTTCGGGAGGCGATGGCGGTTTCTCTCCGCCCACCACCTTGAACTTCGCTCTCCTGTACGCCGCATTTCCTCGCATGGCCTTAATCGCCCTTTGGCCTCCTACCTGCACCGAGCAAGGATTCGCCAGGATTTCTTCGAATCTGCGGTTGATGCCATAGAGGACTTGCGACAAGAGAAGCAGCGTGTCCTTATCTGCCCCTTCGTAGCAGTCGCCTATGTCGGCGCAGGAGAAGAGCCCAATGGCCCTATTCAGGTCCTGGTACTCCTCCAGGAAGTCGCGCGCCTCAGTCGCATCGATGTACTCGTATGGCCTGCCGGTGACTTTTTCCACCAGCTCCAGCGGCTTGAATTTTCTCTTCTTCATGGTTTCCTCCTTTTTCTCCTCAGTGGACGGACTTGCGAAACCCGTTGCTGGCGCGGGCGCGGCGGACCTGGGCGATGACCTTGAACAGGTAGCGCGCGGAGTAGTAGCTGGCGTGGGCGTGGCGGTCGGTGGCTTCCGACTGCTTCAGGACGGCCTCCATCGTCCGCTCGGGGACCTGGCCGAGCTCGGCCGCCGCGATGGTGCGGACCTCTTTTTCGGAAAGCCCTGGCAGTCGTAGCCGATGGTCGAAGCGCTGGACAAACTGCTCCAGCGGCGAGCGCTGGGGGTCGAAAATCTGCTCCAGGCGGTCATGGCCGGCAACGATGAGCCCGACGCCGGCGCGGTCCACCAGCTCGCGCAGCATCTCCAGCAGGGGCAGCTCTCCGCCGAAGTGCTGTGCTTCATCTACGATGAGAACGGCGCGCTGCTTGCGGCGCTGAAGGGCGAACACGAGGCTGGTCAGGGTCCCGTAGGCGGAGCTGCCGGGATAGACCACAAACTGGCGGGCAATCTCCTGGGCGAGCGCCTTGCGGCCCATCGCGCCGGAGGCATAGACATACCCGACGGTGGGGGCTTCCAGTCCGGCGCGGCGGAGGGCCTCGGCGACGCGGCGCTGAAAGACGAAGCTCTTCTGCGTCCCTGGCGAGCCGTAGATCAGGGAGAGAGCGCCGTCGCGGGCGGCTTCAATCTGCCGGTCGAGGATGCGGACGTTTTCGGTCGTGTAGAGTTTGCCTTCCACGTCGGGGATTTGAGGGGGGTTGGCCTCGACGGCCTGGATGAGCTGGCGCGCCAGGCTCTCCTCCTGGTGCGGATAGTTGTCAGTCATGAATTGCTTCATGGTCTGAAAGGCGACGCCGGCGAGCCTCCCGACGTGGCCGGTGGAGAGCCCGGTCCGGGCCTGGTAGGCGCGCACGAGCTCGCGGGCTTGCGTGGCGGTGTTCATGCTTCTGCTTCCTCCAGCGTGGCGAGGACGGCGGCAGCGCGCTCGTTAGCGAAACGCGGTTTCTCTCGCTGTGGGCGTGGCCGCGCTTTCGGCGCGCCGAAGTCCGAGCGGAGCGGATTCCCCTCCCCGGCAACTTCCACCAGCTCGACGGGGTTGTCGGCGGCGTCGAGGGCGTGGCGGGCTTCGATGCCGCGCTTGATGGCGCGGCGGAGAGCGGCGCGGCAGCGCAGCGCCAGGCGGAGCTCCTCGCGGTCCTCGGGCAGCCATTCATGCTGCGGCTTCAGGTGGGCCGTGCAGGAGTCCGTCCCGCCAGCGACCGGGTAGATCACCGTCACCTGGCGCGGGTCCCTGCGGCCGACAAGCACCTCGACCTCCTCGCCCTGGAGGAGGAATAGCTCCGGTGCGGTGTACTCGACCGTCTGGCCGTAGAAGGTGAGGTTGACCTGGCCGCCGCGCGCGACCTTCACAACGCGGCGCTCGGCCGTGTAGTAGTCAACCTGGGCGGGCGAGAGCCGGCGCAAGCCTTCCAACGGCAGACGCGTGTTCCAGGCTTCATTCGGAGTCATGTCCTGGAGATATTTTCCACGGCTCCGATGCTCTGCGTTCCAGTTGACTTCAGCCCAGCGGATGAAGGCGTGGATGAAGTCGCTAGCCCTGAGCAGCGGCGTCCGCCCGCCCCCGGTGGAGAGCCAGCGCGCGTGCTCGGCTTCTTGGATGGCCAGCTTCTCCGGGCGCTCGTCGGGATTGGAGCCGCACCAGCCGGGGAACTCCTGGGTCCAGCGGTCAATTTCCCGGTGCCAGCGCTCGATGGTTTTCGTCTGCGGGTTGCGGCCGATGGCTTTGACGACGCGGACTCCCAAGCGCTTCCAGAGACCCCTGGCTTCGCGGAGCGTGTTGTCGGAGAATGTGAAGTTGCCGCCGAGGAAGCGCTTGCCAATAAACTCTCTGCCCAGGTCCATGTGAATCGCGCGGGGGACACCGGCGCGCTCCAGCGCCATCGCATAGGCGTACATGACCAAATCGCTGGAGAGGTAGGGGCCGACGGCTCCGCCGAGCCAGCGCCAGGAGCTAACGTCGAGCACGTTCACGCCCCAGACACGCCCGAGGCGCTCGCCGCCGTCGCGCAGGCGCACATCGAAGAGCTTCTGGTCAGTGACCCAGAGCTGATTGGAGCTGAGGTTAGCCCGCCGCGAGATGTAGGGCGCGCAGCGGTCCTGGTAGGCTTTTTCTCCCTGGCGGGCGAGGGTTAGAGTGGCGAGGTCAACTTTCTTCAGGTAGATGCGTGACTGGTGGAGGGTGGGCCGCTGGTAGAGATGGCCGACTCCATGCACTTTCTGTTTGGAGTCAATCTCTGCGAGCAGGAGCTGGTGGGCGCGCTTCATCGAGAGTTTCGCCTGGGCGAGATAGAAGCTCTCCAGTTTCGGTCCCATCCAGAGATTTTCCTGCTGGTGGAAGAAAGTGTGGGCGCTGCGACCGGGCCGGGGCTTGGGGAGGATGCGCGCCCAGAATTCCGCCATCTTGCGCTCGGGCGGGATGGCCGGGTCGCGCTTGACATCGCGGAGCAGTGACAGCTTGGCGTAGATGGTGGAGGGCGCAATGTCGTGCTGCCGGGCGAGGGCGCGAACAAAGTCGCTGCTGCTGGCAATGGAGAAGCCTTCAAAAACCGCTCCCCGGTATTTTTTCCAGGTGCCATTGGCACAGTCGCCGATGATGCCGGACCACTTTTCGACGTAGCCGCGCAGGTGGGAAGGGATGCCGGGAGGGGCGGCGTCGGAGAGTGCGCGCTCCGTGGCAGACGGAGGCGCGAAGGGGAGCAGCGGAGAGGAGTCGCGGCGCGCGGCGACCTGGAGGGTTTCCTCGGGAGGGCCGGGGGCCTGAAGGGGAGCGAGGGCAGCCTGCGCCTGCTCCTGGAAGAATCGCTGGCGGGCGGGGAGGCTGAGTACAGTAACGGGGTAAAGCTTGCGCCGGGAATCGTTGGGGTCGGGGACGCCGACGATGCCAGCGCGCTGGAAGCGCTTTTTCAAAGCCTCCGGCTTGCAGCCTTCCAGGGCCGCCGCCTCGCGGAGCGAGAAGGTCCAGATGCTCATGGGCGGCTTCCCTTCCTCGGGGTGCGGGGGCGGCGCTGGAGGCGGCGGGCGAGGCGGGCGGCCTTCGGGTCAAATTCGGCGACGGCAAGGAGCGCCTCGCCGAGGCGCACCAGGCCGGCCAGGCGCGGCCCCATCACAAGGCGCTGCAAGGCGTCGTCTCCGACCGCTCGACAGAAGCCATCTATGAAGAATGCGGGGAACTTTCCCTTTGTGTCGTGGTCGGCGGTATAGTTGTCTAGCATCGCCTTTGAAACTTTCAGGCCCAGAGTGTGCTTCATCTCCTCCGCGATTTGGGCCCGGTCCTTCCGCGAGCGCCTAATTGAATCACGAAGAACCTGGCGAAGCGAGAAATCAGGCGCGTGTTCCTTCGACGATTTTTCGCCCTCTCTTAGCTTGAACCGTGTATGCATCGCGCATAGAGTGGCATATGCGCTATGTATTGTCAAGAGAAAAAAGATGGCCGCCGACAAAGAGCTAGCTCCTCTCTTGACAAGCCGTGAGCTGGCCGCGTTTCTTCGCGTCAGCCCGGCGACGGTGAATGACTGGCGGCGGAGGGGGAGGCGGAAGAGGATGGGAGCAGGCCCCGAGTTCATCAAGCTGGGTCGTGCCCCGAACGGCCTAATCAGGTATCATCCCGACGCGGTGAAAGCGTTTTTGGAGGGGAAGCCGTGGCGGGGCAAAAAGGCAAAATGAAAGACGCTGAGCTCAAAAAGGACCTTGATGCACTGCTGGAGAAGTTTGGGACGCAAGGTGCTCTGGCGGAGAAGCTGAACGTGGACCAGGCCACTGTGTCTAGGTGGCTAACTGGGAAGCCCGAACCGACCGCCGACGGCTATGTGAGGCTGGGGATCGCCGCTGAGGGAGAGAGTCGAATTAGATTCTGGAAGAGAGCGGGGCTCGACATTGACGCCCTTCTCGCCGCCGCTGCGGAAGAGGCGAAGCTCCCTCTGCGTGAGCAAATCGCCATTGGGGTCGGACAGCTCCCGCAGGCCATTGAGCGCCACGAAGTGGATGAAGAGATGGGCGGGGCCTTCCCTGTGGGAGATGCCTTTCTGCTGGAGCCCGCTGCTGACAAGCACGACCCTCGACCGTTCTGGGATGAGGTGGTGCTCTTTCATTTCGATAAGAGCAAGCTGAACCGCGGCTCTTTCCTCGACCAGCGCTGGCCTTCGGGCCTCTATGTCGGGAGACTCCGATGCAAAAAGGATTCCTCGCCGTTCAGCGCGCATGGGTTGCAGTACGTTGCCACAGCGGGGCCGTTGGATGAGGAGATGCGGTCCTACAGTTACGGGGATGAATCCTTCCTGATTGGGCGGTGGAAGTATGACAAGCCCATCGGGACGGCGCAAGAAGCCGCAGAGGTCGAGCGGATTTCCGCAGAGCGCGACAAGGTTATTGAAAAGTACAAAGCCCTCCAGGCCAGGTTCTCTGCGGTGACTCATACGGAATTCAAGAAGGTGCCAGAAGAAAACAAACTCAGCCAGGAGCTTGCTGACCTGGACATGAAACTCCAGCGCGCCAAAGCACTCCCTGTGGATAAGGCGAGGGAAGATGCCGAGCGTAGAGTGCGGACTGAAATCCCGCTGTTGGATGGCGTGAGGGTCCTAGGCCGAGTGGTCGCGTGGTTCCCAGCGCGCAAGGGGAACGCATGAACGGCGCGCTGGAGCGGGAGTTTCTGGAGGTTTTTCGTGCCGGAAATTACGGCGACAAGGGACACTGGACCGTCGCCGACCTGGACCGCATCGCCGAGTCTTACGATCCCGCCATACACGCTGCGCCGGTAGTCATCGGCCATCCGCAAGATGACGCCCCGGCGTGGGGCTGGGTGAAGCGGCTGCGACGGGTGGGGGAAAGCTTGTGGGCGCAGCTTACGAAGGTCGCGCCGGAGTTTGAGGAGCTGGTGCGGCAGGGACGCTTCCTCCAGCGCTCCGTGGCGCTCTACAAGAGTTTCCCGCTCACCGGCGGGCCGTATCTGCGGCACCTGGGTTTCTTAGGAGCTGCGGTTCCGGAAGTGAAAGGTCTTGCCCCCATCTTCGGGTTTGCCGAGCTGGGCCTGGCGACGGTGGAGTTCAGCGACACGCCGCCGGCGATGCAGCCGACGCAGACGGTCGCGTGCTCCCGCTTCCAGTTGTCGCCCGGAATGCGGGTGTGCGGGGTGGAGCTGGCCGACGATGCCACGCTGATTTCGCGGGTTGAGAAAGTGGACTACGGCGAAGCGCTGCGGCGTTCGCGGGGGCGCTGGCCGGAGGACGCAAGCTACTAGGAGGAGGTCGAGACAATGACAGAGAAGCAAGCCAAACAATGGAGCGTGCGCAGCCAGCGCAGTTACCTGGAGGAACACCGGCTCCGGCAAGAGCTGGCGAACTGTGAATCCGGGATCGCCGCGTCGGAGCGGAAGGTCAAGGAGTTGGAAAAACAAAAGGCGGCGTGCCTGAACAGAACCTTCGCGGACTCCCCCGGTTATTCCATCGCGAACCTGCCTTCTACGGTCGCGGCTTTGGAAGATGAAAAGCGCTGCCTCTCGGCTTTCGAGGAACATCGCGCATCGCTGCTCTCTCAAATCCATGACCACGTTGAAGTCACCCCTTCCGAGGAGGAAGCCCGGACGGCGCAGCAAGAACGGTTCGCCGCGATGGCAGCCGAGCGACTGGAGCGGGACCGCAAGATTGACAGCGCCGTCGCTGCGCTCAGTGGGATGCTGCAAGAGCGCGCGAAGCTGAGCGCCCGGATGGCCGAGGCTTGCTCTGCCATCGAGCTTGACTTCAACGACTACGTTTCGGAGCGCTTCGACAGCCTGCTGGCTTCTCCGCCGGACGGCCTAGCGGAAGCCAGCGAAGCCTGGACGGCGCGGCAGTTTGGCGAGCGCGGACGCGCGAAGCCCTACATCGTGCGCGACGATTGCCTATTGGTCCCCGAGACGCTGGCGCATTCCGGGGTTTACCGCTTCGGAGAGACGATTCTCCTGACGGATGCCGAGGCCGCCGAGCTGCTGCGCGTGAACCGCCCCGATGGCACTGTGTGGGAACCGTGGCGGCGGATGCCACCCAGCATCTCCACGATTGAGGCGCATGAAGCCGCCAGCGCCGAAGCGGAGAAGCGGGGAATCTCCGTCAAGCAGGTCTACTTCTGGGAGGACTACGAACGGGACCGGGAGCTTCGGGAGCGATACCAGCAGAGCAGAGGGCAAGAGGCCCAGCCGCCTCCGGCTTCCCCCTCATTCAGGTCGCTACGGCCAGGACGCGGGGACAAGGTTCGCCTGACGGCAAAATCCAATATCCGCAGCGATAACCACGAATACCATGAGGGCGACACGCTGGAAGTGCCGGCCGACGATGCGTGGAGCCTGCTGCGCGCTGGTGCAGCAGAGCCGGCCGACTAAGAGGAGAGGCCCGCGCGGGAACGCCACAAGGATGAGCAAGCCGAGCCCAACTCTGGAGCTGAATAAGCTCCTCTACACTTACGGCGAGGCGGCGCAATTGCTTTCCACCTCCTGCCAGTCGGTTCTGCGGCTGGCGCGCAGCGGGGAATTGGAGAGCGTCCAGGTCAGCCCAAATCAGCCCCGCGTGACTGCGAGCTCGATGCTGTCCTATGTCGAACGACTAGCCCGACGACGCCGCGCCCGTCCGCGCGCCCCCCGCCCGGCGAGGTCTGACTGATGGCGAAGGCGCGCGTTGAGATCGAGTTGCTGGGAGAAAAGGAGGTGGCTACTCGTCTAAACCAAATTGCAGTCGCCCAGCAGCGCTTGAACAAAGCCAACGCGGACGGCCGCATCAGCGCCGAACAACTCGCCAGGTCCACCGCAGAACTGAACCGACAGCAGCAGCGGGTAGAAGCCGGGGTCAACACCAACGTGTCTGGATTGCGCAAAGCAGGAGACGCTATGCGCAGATTGACCGCGGACCAGCGCCAGGGGGCGGAAGCGGCGCAGCTCCTGGGTGCGCGCCTCGGGGTCCAGCTCCCCCGGTCTGTGAACAATCTCATCGCGCAATCGAAGCTCCTCGGACCGGCGCTGAATCTCGCCTTCGGGGCCGGCGCGGTGCTGGCGTTCGGTGCCGCCATCGGGCAGCTTGTACTGCCGAAACTCCAGGAACTGCACGAGAGCCTGACCGGCATCAAGGAGCTGACGCAGACAATCCAGACGGCTGCGAAGGCGTCGGTGAGCGAGGTCAACAACCTGTTGAAAGCGTCGGGCGCGACACTCGATGAACAGATTCGCAACCTGGACAACGTCCTCGCTCTCCTAAAATCGCGCGGGCGCGACCTGTTGGGCGGAGGCTTTGACGACTTTGACGTGCGCGCGGACCAGCTCCGCCGACTGAATCAGGCCGTGAAGGTAGCCGAGGAGATGCGCGACAAGCTGAAAGAGATTCAGCTCCAGCGCGACCCGATAGCCGCGTTGAAAAAGGAGCTGGGAAGCATCGCCCCCGAGCTCATACCCGTCATCGCCAACATCCGGGGGACCGCAGAGGAGCTGGGAAAGGCTAAGACGGAGCTGGGGGACCTGAACACCCAGCTCAACGAATTCACCAGGCTCCAAGCCAAACGTGAGCTGGAGGACATGGAAAAGGCTTGGGAGCAGAGCGCCAACACCCTCAACGCCTTCAACGAAGAGCTGCGTGAGCATCGGGACTTTTTGATCTTCCTGAAAAACTTCAAGCTGCCGCCTTCTGCATTGGCCGAGCCCAATCCAGCCCTATTGAAGCAGCTGATAGACCTGGAGCGCGACTACCAGATTCAACGCGCCGAGCTGGAAGGCCGCACGGTTGACTCCATTCTGTTGCAGGAGGCCCGGCGCACAGCGGAGACGCTCTCAGGCCTGGCGAAGTTGGGGGCATCGGAGGAGCAGCTCGCCCAGGCCCGCACAATCCTGAATGAGCAGGCTGGGCTCAAGATTCAGCAGGTGAACAAGCAGCTCTTCGACCAGCTCAGCCAGCAGATTGATAGTTTCTTCCAGCAAGTGTTCCTGACTGCCCGCTCTTTCGGAGACGTGTGGCGGCAGTTGACCCAGCAGATGGTTCGGCTTTTTGTCACTGGAGTCTCCCGCATGGTGGCGGCGTGGCTGCTGGGGATGCGGCAGATGTCGGGCGCGGCGGCGGGCGGTGCGGTCGGTTCCGGCGGCGGAATCCTCGGCGGGATTCTCGGCGGCATCTTCGGCCCCGCCACCGGCGGGCCAGGCGGGCTCTTCGGCATCGCCGGGCCAGGCGGCACGGCCGTATTCAATCCGGCGGGCGTGGGGGCCATCAGCGCCGGCGCCGGCATCGGCATCGCGCCCACGCTGCCCGCGGCGGGCGGCGGCGGCGGCAGCGCCACCAACCTGGCGCGCCTGGGAGGGCTTGGCGGCGCGTTGACGCAGCTCCTGCCTATCGGCGCGCTCCTGGGTGGAGCCTCGCTTCTCGGCTCGGGAATCAGCAGCGGCTCCCCTCTGCGCGGAGCGCTCGGCGGAGGCTTGCTCGGGGCGGGCGGACTGCTCGGCCTCTCGGCGCTGGCCGGCTCGGGCGCGGGCGGGCTGACCGGCCTCATCGCCGGAGCTGGTCTGGCAGGGCCGCTGGGTCTCGCCGTCGTCGGCATCGCCGTTGGCATAGGCGCGCTGCTGGGCGCGCTTTCGCGAGGGAAGAAAAAGAAGAAGGCGAGCCGAATTGCAGAAGCAGGCTTTAAGGAAATGCGGAAAGTGGTAGATGAATTCCGCCGCTTTCAAGTTGACTTTGAAGGCGCGCTGGCCGGAGTTGACTCGATCTGGCTGGAGATGCAGACCGCCTGGCGGCAGCTCGGCGGCAGCATTTTCCGCCGCTCGGTGCGCGGCGAGCTGCCGGAGTACCAATCCATCCGCAAGGAGATCGAAACCCTGCAGCAGACGCGCGAGGCGCGCGGCGGTCTGCTGCGCGCTCTGCCCATCCCGGAGTTCGCCGCGGGCGGCTTTGTCTCCGACTCACTCCGCGTGCTCACTTCGGGTCAAGGAAAACTTCTTGCTTACTTGCATGGCGGCGAAGCCGTGCTCAATCGGGGAGCTGTGGCCGCGCTTGGCCGCAACTTCATTGAGAGCGCCAACCGCGCGCCGTCATTCCAGTCAGGAGGCTTCACCAGCGGCGCTCCGGCGCCGGGGTCCTTCGTTTTGAAGGTCGAGCGAGGGGCCATCGTCGTCAACGGTGTGTCAGACCCGGAGCGTGCGGCTGAATTGACCTTCCAGAAGCTGGAACGCTGGGCGCGTCGCAAGGCGCGTGATAAGGGACTTCCCGCGCCCTGGTGAGTTTGTCGGTGGCTGCGCCGGACTCGGGTTCTGGCGCGGCCCCTCCTCGGCGGCTAGAGGGCGGTGGTTTCTCATTCCTCCGCCCTCGCCGCTGCCTCTGGCGAAAACTGACTTCGCCTCGATGTCCCCGGTTCATGTCCCCGGTTTTGCCTGAGCTGCTGCCGCTGTCCCCGGTGTATCGTTTGGTTTTTCAGCGGCTTAGCAGCAAAAACTTTGGGTGTCCCCGGTTTGCGCTTCGAATCGTGCAGCCGAGAAAAATAAGTCTTTTCTTTTCAGTCTTACCTCACGACGAAACCGGGGACATTTTCACAAGAGTTCCAAACTAATCCCCGACCGCCCAGACGGCCCCACCTTCGTAAGTAACTCGAAACACAAGATATCTCTCCACTTCACGTCACCTCCCTCCACATCTCTCCACTCAGACTACTCCCCTCCCCGACAGCCAATTTGGCCCCGCCTCCGCAACTCCCGCCTGCCACTGTCATTCCGACCCCGCACCTTGCCCCTTCGTGGGCGAGCAAACTCAATGCAGCCGATCGCTTATTTTGCAAGGTGCAGGGGAGGAATCTGCTTTTCGCTGTTAGCGCGTCGGCCAACCGCGGCCCGCGCCTGCGGATTCCCAGTGGAGTGCCCTCTGCTCCGTTTTTCGTTTTTCGATTACTTCCTTTGACCCGCCGCCGTCTCCCCGTATAATCGCCAGCGGCCCCTTTGCCCTGGGGCACCCAAGGAGGCACCGTGGCCCGCAAGACCCGCATCAACATCGGCGACCGCTCCATC
>Ga0326597_10011999_pt1 | contig 11438 bp, 9 predicted proteins | sample RVTome_12_FD_203789 | JGI IMG/M metagenome (GOLD analysis project Ga0326597, IMG submission 203789) | Soil microbial communities from uranium-contaminated site in the Upper Colorado River Basin, Wyoming, United States - RVT100D185 | ecosystem: Environmental > Terrestrial > Soil > Contaminated >...
CGCGGCGACGATCCCGACGGCGAGGTCGGTCAGGCCGACGACGAGCTCGCTCTCGCCGGGACCCGGGGATGTTCGAGCGCCCGGCTCAGTCGCGGCCACGGCGAAGCGCTCGACCGGGGGTCGCGCCGGTGTGCCGGCCGCCGTCGACGACGAGCGTGCCGTTCACGACGACATGGTCGATCCCGTCGGGGAAGGAGCGCGGCTCGTCGTAGGTGGCGTTCGATCGGACCCTGGCCGGGTCGAACACGACGAGGTCCGCGGCGGCGCCGTCGCGGAGCGTGCCGCGGTCCCGGAACCCGAGCCTGGCCGCGGCCGCGCCGGTCATCCGGTACACGGCCTCCTCCAGGCTGAGCAGCGCCTCGTCCCGGACGAACTGGCCGAGGATCCGCGGGAAGCTGCCGTACGTCCGCGGGCTCGGCTTTGCGCCGAGGAAGGTCGAGTCGGTGCCGACCATGCCGGCCGGGTGACGGAGGAATCGCCGGATGCCGTCGAGGTGCGGGCCGGGCGTCACCTCGTTGACCCGGAGGTCCTCGGCGAGCAGCAGGTCGCACACGGCGTCGATCGGGTCGGTGCCGGTCTCGTCGACCACGTCGCGGAGCGTTCGTCCTTCCCAGCGCAGGTTCTCGGGGCGGGCGAAGTAGCCGATCCGTATGTCCAGCAGCCCGCCCGCATTCGCGAACAGCATGCCGCGCTCGACGAGCTCGTGGCGGATCCGGTCGCGGACCGTCCGATCCGCCAGGCGCTCCTTCGTCGCGGCCGGCCCGCCCGACTGCGCCCAGCCGGGGATGAGGATGAGCAGCCGCGTGCAGGCCCACTCGGCCGGGTACGAATCGAAGGTCACGTCGAGGCCATCCGCCGTCGCGTCGTCGATCAGCTGGAGCAGCTGGTCCGGGGTCCCAGGAAACGTGGGCCGGTGGTAGAAGTGGGTGATGTGGGCCGGCGCCTCGCCGCGCCGGCCGATCTCGATCGCCTCGCGAAACGGATCGAGGAAACGGTCGCCCAGGTCGTACCGGACGTGGCTGTGGTAGAAGCCGCCGTGCCGGCCGGCCTCGCGGGCGAGCGCGGCCAGCTCGTCGGTCGTAGCGTAGCTCCCCGGCGGATAGTCGAGACCGGAGCTGAGCCCGAATGCGCCGTCCTCCATGCTCTCGCGGAGGAGGCCGCGCTGGCGATCGATCGCCCGCTCGTCGGCCGGATCGTCCTCCCAGCCGAGCGCGTCGATCCGGAGCGCCGAGTTGCCGGCCATCATCGCGACGTTGATCGCCGTGCCCTCGAGCCGGTCGAGATACGAGGCGGTCGTGTTCCAGTCGTAGGCGATCCGCGGCCGGCCGTCGAGGCCGCCGTTCATGACCACGAACGCCTCGAGGTCCTGGCGCCGCGGGAACGGTGCATAGCTGTTGCCGTCCACCCCGACCACCTCGGTCGTCACGCCCTGGCGGACCTTCGGCTCGTGAAGCGGATCCTCGAGGATGACCAGCCCGCCGTGGCTGTGCAGGTCGATGAACCCTGGCGCGACGACCTTGCCTCGCGCGTCGATCGTGCGCGCCGAGGGCGGCTCCGCCTCGCCGGGGGCCAGCAGGCGCAGGCGCCCGGCCGTCGCGGCCACCGATCCGGGGCGGCCCGGGGCCCCGGTCCCGTCGACGATCGTGCCGCCCGTGATGAGCAGGTCAACCGGTGTCACGCGTGCGCCGCCCCGCCGGCCTGGTTCTCCGCGTGGACCGCTCGGCGTTCCATGTGGCGAACGGACCCCGCCCCAGCCGCGCGGTGGACCGGCCGGCGGTCCAGGGAGCGGAGGAGCCCGCCTGATCCCGGTCCGTGGCCGGTCCCGGCCGTCACATGGAACGGCCAACGGTCCACATGACGCCAGGACGCCCAGCCCGGCGCGGTTGATCGGCGGTAGATCGGCTCGACCCATACTTCGCCTCCATGGCGAGAAGGGAACGCGCGGTCGATCGAGGCAGGCGCCGCGCGCGGGAGGCGTTGGTTCGCCTGCAACGCGACCACCGGGAGGCCCGCGTCGCAGCGGGGCTGAGTCTTCGTGCGGTCGCCCGAGCTGTGGGCGCGTCCCACTCGGAGGTGCGGCGGTTCGAGATCGGCGAGACCGCAGCGCCGTCGCTCGAGTTCATGGCCGCGTGCTGCGCCGTCGTGGGACTCGAGCTCGGTCTGCGCGCCTACCCGGCAGGTGACCCGATCCGCGATCGGGCGCACATTGCGCTCCTCGAACGCTTTCGTGCTCGACTCCACCCGAGTCTCAGCTGGCGCACCGAGGTCCCGCTCCCGCTCGGCGGCGACCTCCGGGCATGGGATGCAGAGGCCGCCGGAACCGGTTGGCGCGCACGAGTCGAAGCGGAGACCGCCATCACGGACGGCCAGGCCCTGGAGCGGCGCCTCGCGCTCAAAGTCCGTGACTCCGGCCCGGGTCACGTGATCCTCGTCGTGGCCGATACCCGGGCCAATCGCGAAGCACTCGTCACCCTCCGCGAGGGGCTGCGCCGACTCCTGCCGCTCGACACCCGGCAGCTCCTGGGTGCACTCGCGGCAGGCAGAGACCCGGGCGCTGGTGGGATTGTCATCCTCTAGCCGCCGCGCGGACCCGGCAGGTAGCCGCCGCGCGGACCCGTCAGGTAGCCGCCGCGCGGACCCGGCAGGCGGCGCCCCCGGACCCAGGCGCCACGGACCATGTCCGGGTGTGCCCGGAAGATGAGCCGGCTCATCAGGGCGGACGGATCCTCCTCCACGGGCAGGTCCGGGATCGGGGCGGTCATGGCCGGGTCGACGACGATGAGATCCGCCTCCTTGCCGACCTCGACGGAGCCAACCACCGACTCCAGCCCGAGCGCGCGGGCGCCGTCGAGCGAGCCGAGCCGCAGCCAGTCGAGCGGCCCCAGGACGCCGGCGCCGTCCGCGCGCACGCCGCCCGCCTCCCCGCGCACGACGCGCAGCGCGTTCTGCGTGTACGCCCCCACCCGCATAGCCGTGAAGATCGACGGGTCCGGCCCACCGGCGACGTCGGAGCCCAGCCCGACGGACAGGCCGGCGGCAAGGTACCGCGACAGCGGCATGACCCCCGAGGCGAGAAACAGGTTGGACGCCGGGCAGTGGGCCACGCGCGTCCCCGTCTCGACGAGCCGCCCGATCTCCCGGTCGGACAGGTGGATGGCATGGGCGAGCACGGACCGGGGCCCGAGGCCGCCCGCCCGGTCGTACACGTCGACGTAGTCGAGCGCCTCGGGGAACAGCCGCGCCACCTCGGCGACCTCGCCCCGGTCCTCCGACACGTGGGTCTGCCAGTACGCGCCGGTCGAGCGGGCGAGGGCGGCGGATTCGCGGAGCATGTCGGCCGTGCACGACACGGCGAATCGGGGGGTGAACGCGTAGCGAAGGCGTCCCCCATCGGCCATGTGCCAGCGGGCGCACAGGTCGGCCGATTCGCGGAGCGATCGGGACAGGATCGTCGACGGCTCGATCGACTCGTCGTACGTGACGCGGTCCATCATCACCTTGCCGAGGATCGCCCGGATGCCGTGCGCCTCGGCCGCCCGGAAGGCCGCGTCGAGCGACGGCGCGAAGACGGCCCCGTACATGAGGGCGGTCGTGGTCCCCGCGGCGGCGAACGCGGCGAACACGGCCGGCGCAAGCCGCTCGGCGGCCTCCGCGTCGTCGAACTCGCGCTCGAGCGGGAAGATGTAGCGCTCGAGCCAGGCGAGCAGGTCCATCCCGGCCCCGACGCCGGCGTTCGGCAGCTGCGGCAGGTGGGCGTGGAGGTCGACCAGCCCGGGCAGGATCACCAACGGGCGGACGTCGACGGCCGACGCGGCGAGCTCCTCCGCGGCACCGCCGGCATTGCCGGCACCGGCGGCCTCGACCCGCGCGAGGCGGCCGTCCGGGTCAACGGACACGACCGCATCGAGCTCGTGCCGCGTCCCGCCGGCATCGAGCGGGGTCAGCAGGCGAGCGCGCAGGACGAACGGTGGTCGGGCCGGGAGGTGGAGTTCGGGAGCCACGATCCGGCCGATGCTAGCACCGGCCGGGCGCGATCAGCGCTTGCGGGTGCGGAACTCCTGGAGGTGCGCCGTCCACTCCGATGCGCCACGATCACCCGGGGCCGAGCTGCCGTGCCACCCGCACACGCACGTGATCGTCTGGTCACGATGGCGGTAGACGTCGATGACGTGCTTGATCGGCTCGTCGCCGGTTGTGACGGTTGACCGGGTCAGGGAATACGGCGAACGAGAGTTCACGGGCGGGCTCCTGGGTGATCCGCGCCAAGGGCCTGGCGGGCACCCCATTCTACCGCATCGGGCGACTACCGGGTCGGGAGGTAGCCGTCGTCGACCAGGTCGTCGACCTCGACCGCGTTCGGGACCAGCCCCAGCCCAGACATGAACGTGACCGAATCAGCCCAGCCTTCCCGGTCGATCGCGCCGAACCCCTGCGTGGCCGTCAACGGGCCCCGCCACGTCTCGATCGTCGCTTCGAGGATCGCCAGCTGCGTGTCGCGCGATTCCGCGAGCTCGGGGACGGCCGCGATGGCCGCGTCCAGCCCCACCTCCGGATCGGCCGCGATCTCGTCGACCGCCCGCAGCGTGGCCGCCACGAAGGCGCGGATCGCGTCGCCCTTCGCCGCGAGGGTCGCCGTCCCGGCGATGAGCCCGGGCCCCGGCAGGGCGATCGCGTCGTCGACGTGAAGCACGACGACCTCCTCGCCGGACAGCTCGAGCTGGACCGGCTCGTTGTTGGCGAAGCCCGTCGCCGCGTCGATGGCGCCCTGGGCGAGTGCGGCGCCCTGGCCGAAATCCGGATACGGCAGGATGTCGAGGTCGTCGGGGGTCAGGCCGGTCGACCCGAGCAGCGCCTGGAGCATGATCCACGACGAGCCGAACTGTCCCGGGATGCCGAGCTTCTTCCCCTCGAGATCGGCCGCCGACTCGATCCCGGACGACGCCTTGGCGAACACGACCGACGGAAACGACCCGTAGATGGTGGCGATGTAGCGGACCGGGATGCCGTTGCTGACGGCCGGGATGACGCTCGTCCCGTCGGCGTTGCCGAGGTCCATCGCGCCCTGGCCCACGAGCGGGACGACGTCCTGGTCCGTGCGGTGGTCGAAGGTGACATCGATGCCCGCGTCGCGATAGTAGCCCTCCTGCTGGGCGAGGTAGTACGGGGCGAACTGGACGTTCGGAATGAACCCCAGCCCCACGACCAGGGGCGTCCGCGCCGACGGCGACGGGGACGCGCCGAGCGAGCAGGCGGCAAGGGCGCTCGCACCGACGAGGGCGGCAGCGACGAGGGCGGCGACGGGGCGCAGGCGGTGGATCACGGGTCCCTCCGAATTCATGAGCTTGCTCATCGGACGCCGACCAGCCGGCGCTCGACGAGGACGACGAGCGTGTACAGCACGACGCCCACCAGGGCGATCGTGATGAGCGTTGCGAACATGAGCGGGATGTCGAACAGCGATCCGCGGGCGAGGTTGACGAGGACGCCGAGCCCGCGTTCGGCTCCCGCCCACTCGCCGACGATCGCGCCGACGACCGCGAGCGTCACGCCGACCCGCATCCCGCCGAGGATCGACGGCAGGGCGGCCGGCACCTCGAGCGTCCACAGCACCTGGCGACGCGTGGCCCGCAGGCTGCGGGCGAGCTCGAGCAGCCGAGCATCGACGGACCGGATGCCGACCATCGTCGAGACCGCCACCGGGAAGAACACGATGAGCGAGCAGATCACGACTTTCGACGTCAACCCCGGCCCGAACCACAGGGCGAGCAGCGGGGCAAGGGCCAGGATTGGCGTCGCCTGGGCGGCCACGATGTACGGCGACAGGAGCCGCTCGGCGAGCGGTGAGCGGGCGAGGAGATAGCCGGCAGCGAGTGCGAGCCCGACGCCCACGGCGAAGCCGAGCGCGATCTCGACCAGGGTCGTGCCTGCGTGCGGCGCGATCAGCCCGCCTGCCCATGCCTCGACGAACCGGATCGCGACGTCCTCCGGCGGCGGGAGGATGAACGGCGGGTACCCGCCGACCACGACGACGGCCTTCCACAGCCCGACGAAGACCACGAACGCGAGGCCGACCGAGGCCACCGACGACGCGCGGATCACTCGCCGACCCACAGGTCGTGATCACGCCGATCGGGCGGCGTCAGGTCGTCGGGGAGCGTATCGTCGGCCGGTCCGAGGTACGTCCGGATCGCCTTCGCGGTGGTCGACACGACGGCCTCGTCCATGGCCTCCCAGGCGCGCGGCCGCAGCAGGTCGATCCGAAGGTCGGCGGCGACCCGGCCCGGGCGCGGCGTCAGCACGACGACCCGGTCGCCGAGGAAGATCGCCTCCGCGATGCTGTGCGTGACGAGCACGATCGTCGTGCCGGTCCGGGCGTGGAGTTTCTGCATCTCGACGTTGAAGCGCTCGCGCGTGAGGGCGTCGAGCGCACTGAACGGCTCGTCCATGAGCAGCACGCGCGGCTCGAGCGCGAGCGCGCGGGCGATCGACGCTCGCTGGCGCATCCCGCCGGACAGCTGCGACGGACGCGCCGCGGCGGCCGATTCGAGCCCGACGGCGTGGAGCAGCTCCCGACGGCGCCTGTCGCGCCGGGCGCTCGGCCAGCCCGCCAGCTCCATTGGATAGGTGACGTTGTCGGCGACGCTCCGCCACGGGAGCAGGCGCGGCTCCTGGAAGACCAGGCCGACGCGCGGGTCCGGGCCGGTAACCGGGTCGTCGTCGAGCTCGACCGTGCCGCGATCGGGCGCCAGGAGACCGGCGATCACCCGAAGGACCGTGCTCTTGCCGCAGCCGTTCGGGCCGATCAGCGCGACGACCGAGCCGCCGGCGATCTCGAGGTCGATCCCGTCGAGCGCCTCGATCCGGTCCGGCCCGTGCGGGAACGAGACGGCCACGTCGCGCAGGCCGATCCGGGCGGCCGGTGCGGCGGCGGACGCGGACGACCCGGGCGCGGACATGCCGGCCGTCGGTCTCGGCGTCCCCACTCCCGAGATCGTCACGCCCCGGCCTCCGGGTCCGCTGCGGCAAGCCGGCGCAGGACCGGAGCGATCGCGGGATGAAGCGACGTGTACGCCTCGAACAGCGCGTCGTACGTCGCCGCGTGGGTCGGGTCCGGCTCGATCCGCCGGTCGACCCGGGTCATTGCCCGGATCGCCGACGCCAGGTCCGGGTGGGCGCCGACGCCGGTGGCGGCGACGATCGCCGATCCCACGACCGCGGTCTCGAGGACGTGCGGGACCTCGACGGCGAACCCGGTGACATCCGCCTTGATCCGGTTCCACGCCTCGCTCCGGGCGGGACCGCCGGTGACCCGCATGTCCGAGACGCGGACGCCGGCGGCAAGGATCGGCTCGGCGATGTGGCGGATCGCGAGAGCTGCCGCCTCGAGGATCGCCCGTGCCAGGTGGCCGCGCCCGTGGCGGAGCGTCAGCCCGGCGAACGCTCCCCGCGCCGTCGGGTCCCACAGCGGCGAGCGCTCGCCGGCGAGGTACGGAAGGAAGACGAGCCCGTCGGCGCCCGGCGGCACGGCCGCCGCTTCGTCGAGCAGCGTGTCGAGCGTTGCCGTCGCGCCGAGAACGTCGACCCGGAACCAGTCGAGTGCCTTGCCGGTGGCCGCCATCGCGCCCCCGACAACGTACCGGCCGGGCAGCGGCGCATGCGTGCAGAACGAGCCGGCAACCTCGAGCGGGGCGTCCCAGTAGACGCCGAACCCGCCGGCGGCACCGCCCGCGTCGAGCGCGTCGCCCGGATCGACGAGGCCGGCGCCGTGGAAGCTCGCGAACGCGTCGACCATGCCGGCGACGACCGGGGTTCCGGCCGCGAGGCCGAGCGCTGCGGCGGCGTCCGGCCGCAGCTCGCCGAGGACCTCCCCCGCCCCGATCGTCGGTGCGACGCGCCCGCCGTCGAGGCCGGCCGCGCTGAGGACGGCGGCGGCCGGGAAGGGCTGTTCGGGGACGAGCGTCGTGGCGGCCCGCCCGGTCAGCCGGAACCCGAGCGCCTCCCAGGTGTTGAGCCACCAGCGGGTGCGTTCCGCAGCGGGGGCGTCGTGGCGGGCAACCCACAGCGCCGCGGGCAGGACGCCGAGCGACCAGCCGCGGAGCGACGTCGCGGCCGACAGCTCGGCGAGCTCGGAGCCGGCGCGGCTGTCGAGCCAGGCGATCGCCGGACGGGTCGGGCGCCCGGCGGCGTCGAGGGCGGCGAGCGTCGGGCCGTGGCCGTCGATCCCGATCGCGACGACGTCGGCGCGGCCCACCGGCGAGAGCTCCCGCGCGGTCCGGACGAGGGCGGTCCACCAGTCGTCTGGATCCTGCTCGGCCCGACCGGCGGCCGGATCGACGTCGAGCGGATACGACGCGCGGGCGAGGCCGAGCAGCGTGCCGTCGAGCCCGACGAGGCCGGCCTTCAGTTCGGTCGTCCCGGCGTCGACGGCGAGGACGGCGGGCGGCCGGGCGCGTGCGCTCACGGCCGCGTGCCCGCGCTCACCGCCGCGTGCCCGCGCTCACCGCCGCGTGCCCGCGCTCACCGCCGCGTGCCCGCGGCCGCGGGCCCCGCCGCGGACCCGGCGCGGCCTCCGTCTCATCGTCGAGGGCTACAACCGCCTCGGCCGTGCAGACGTCGGTCACGAGCGTGTTGACGACGCCGGACCGGAGCCCGCCGAGGATCGGCGCCACCTTGGCCGGACCGCTTGCGATGCCGATCGACGCCGGCACCCGGGGCAGCTCGCGGGCGTCGAACACGATCGTCCGCGCGCGGAGCAGGTCGCCGACGAACCGGCCCTCGATGTCGTACGGGGCGATGAGGATCTCACCGACGCCGCCGCGGGAATCGATCTCGGCGACGGCTTCCGGGCCGATCGCGGCCTCGCTCCAGGCCGGCCCACCGATGCCGAACAGGGCGACGTCGAGGCGATCCCACAGGTCGTGGACCGTCCGCACCCCGGCGTGGGCGGCCAGCGCGTCGCGCGTTGCGGCGTCGTCGAGCACGCCCGGCGCGAGCAGCGGATGGGGCGTCGCACCGAGCGCCTCGGCGATCCGGCGGAACGGCTCGCGGGCGGCGCCGCCGAACCAGAACCCGCCGCACAGCGGGACGATCGTCGCGTCGACCCGGACGAGGACGTCGTCCAGCGCGTCGGCGGTCGTCGAAACCGCCGAACCGTCGCCGATCCCCACGACGTGCCCGTCGCGAACTGCGGCTCGCAGCACCTGCGCCGCCAGCCGCCCAACGCTGCGCCGGGTCAGGTCCTCCGGCCCGCCCAGGCTCGGCGCGAGGTGGACGGCATGGAGCCCGAACCGCTCCTGGAGCACGCTGGCGGCCGGCGACGGCTCGGCCGTCCGGTCAACGATCCGGATCTCGACGACACCCTCTGCCCGAGCCTGCTTCAGAAGACGCGATACCTGCGGCCGGGTGACCCCGATGATCTCGGCGATCCGACCCTGGGTCTGGCCGAGCTCGTAGTAGAGCCGGCTGACGCGGACGAGGGTCTCGAAATGGCTCACGGGGACGGGACGCTCCCAAGAGGCTCGTGCACAGTTGCACGATACAGATGTGCGTGGAACGGCGCAAGGACCCCCCGATTTCTGGCGGGCGACACCCTGGCGGTTGTTCGGCGCCCGATCTTCGTCGCGCGATCTCCCTGCGGTCGCGTGTCACAACCATCGCCCGCTCCGGAGCGTGGCCTCCACCCTCCGACGGGCTGGCTGCTCGCACAACGACCTCCTGAGTGTCGCCTGACAGGATCACGGTGGCGCACCGCGCTCGGCGCGAGACGACGGTTACGGAGTTGCGTCGGGTCAGTCGAGCAGCGACTCTGCCTCCGCGCGCCCGAGTGGGTTCGAGTGCCGGCCCCAGGGCGATCGCCTCCCTGAGCAGCGCCGGCCCGCGGTTCGCATCGCGTGAGGCAAGCGCGATCGCGTCGGATCTGCTGGTCGACCTCGCGTGGCTCCGGGGTCGGGTGGGCGATGTCCCGATCGTCCGTGTCGCGACTCCCCGTCGATCGTTTCGGGCGGGTACACAGGGTTCCGCCGGGTCGGATGACCCGCGGCCCGTCGTACGGGCTAGAGGACGCGGCCCGGGTTGAGGATGCCGAGCGGGTCGAGGGCGTCCTTGATCCGGCGCATGACGGCGACCACGTCGTCGCCCACCTGCATCGGCAGGTAGTCCCGCCGGGCCAGGCCGATCCCGTGCTCGGCCGTCACTGTCCCGCCGAGCTCGAGCGCGGCGACGTACAGGTCGTGCCGGGCGGCCTCGGTCAGTGCCTCGGCCGCGGGGTCGTCGCGGTCGAAGATGAAGTTCGGGTGGAGGTTGCCGTCCCCGGCGTGCCCGAAGGTCGCGCAGCGAATGCCGTGCCGCCGCGCGATGTCGTCGATCGCCCGGAGCAGCTGGGGCACCCGGGCGCGCGGCACGCCGACGTCCTCCATCCGGACCGTGCCCTGGAGCTCGAGCGCCCGAAGCGCGAGCCGGCGAGCCTGGCGGAGCATGTCGGCCTCCTGGGCGTCTGCCGAGCGGATCGTTGAGGTCGCACCTGCGGCCGTGCACGCTGCCTCGGCCGCGGCGAGCTCCTCGTCTGCCGCGGCGGGCGGAAGGTCCGACTCGACCATGAGCATCGCCTCCGCCTCGCGGTCGAGGCCCAGGCCGTGGGCGTCGTCGACCGCCGCGATCGTCGCCCGGTCGAGCAGCTCGAGCGTCACCGGGTTGATCCGCGAGCCCGCGATCGCGGCCACCGCGTCGCCGGCCGCGTCGACCGACCCGAAGAACGCGAGCAGGGTCGAGCGGGCCGGCGGAGTCGGGCGCAGCCGGAGGGTGGCCTCGGTGATGAGCGCGAGCGTCCCCTGCGACCCGACAAACAGGTGGGTCAGCGCGTACCCGGCGACGTCCTTGACGAACTTGCCGCCGGTGCGGATGACCGATCCGTCGGCAAGCACGACCTCGAGGCCGAGGACGCTCTCGCGCGTCTGCCCGTATTTCACGCAACACAGGCCGCCGGCGTTGGTCGACAGGTTGCCGCCGATCGAGCACTGCTCGTAGCTGGCCGGATCAGGGGCGTAGAACAGGCCCTCGGCCTCGACCGCCTTCTTGAGCTCGGCGTTGACGATGCCGGGCTGGGCGACGACGACGAGGTTGTCGCGGTCGATCTCGATGATCCGGTTCATCCGGGTGAACGCGATCGTCAGCCCGCCGGCGAGCCCCGCCGCCCCGCCTGACAGGCCGGTGCCCGCGCCGCGCGGCACGACCGGCACCCGGTGTCCGGCGGCGAGCCGGACGAGGGTCGACACCTCGGCCGTCGTGCTCGGAAGCGCGACGGCCGCCGGCAGGTCGGCACGGAGGTACGCGGTCTCGTCGAGCCGGTACGCCTCGAGGTCGACCGGGTCCGTCAGGAGGCGGATGCCCGGCAGGGCCGCGCGGACGGCGGCGAGGAAGTCCGCGCGGTCGGCGGCATGGAT
>Ga0326597_10012000_pt1 | contig 11438 bp, 14 predicted proteins | sample RVTome_12_FD_203789 | JGI IMG/M metagenome (GOLD analysis project Ga0326597, IMG submission 203789) | Soil microbial communities from uranium-contaminated site in the Upper Colorado River Basin, Wyoming, United States - RVT100D185 | ecosystem: Environmental > Terrestrial > Soil > Contaminated >...
GGCTGCCCTTCTCCCAGCAGGGGAGAAGGGGGAGCAGATGAGTTTGTCCCCCACTTTGAAGACAGACTCTTAGACAATGGGTTCCTGTTGACGATTGCCGTTTGGGTTTATACAGTTGAGGCAGGAAGCAGTCTGTTTCACGGATTCAACGGAGAAAAGCGCTCCTACATAGAGGCGCCCTCTTTGTTGAGGGCGGAAGTATTTTCTCTGGCCGGCGGATCACCGGCCCTGGTTGGTGAAGCTGTGTTGTGGGGCTAATGTCTTTACTTCTGGCAGCTTGGGCAGAAGCCGTGGAACTGGATATCGTGACGGCTGACCGAGAACCCCAGCTTCTCGAGCTGGCGATGCATGCCTTGCTGCAAGGGTAGTTCCACGTCGTAGACGTTGCCGCACGCGGAGCACAGGAAGTGATAGTGGTGTTCGGTGCGGTAATCGTAGCGGTTGGGGCCGTCGGCGATCTCGATCTCGCGCACGTGTCCTGATTGAGAGAGCAGCTTCAAATTGCGATAGACCGTGCCCAGGCTGATGTGCGGCAGTTTGGCCTTCACCTTCTGGTACACCACGTCCGCGCTGGGGTGCGTGGTGTTGCCCGTCAGGGCCTCCAAAATCGCCAAGCGTTGTCCGGTCATGCGCATGGGTGCAGTATATGCAGCGATCCTGAGGCTGTCAAACAACTTTTCCAGTTCTGCTCACGCATCAACGCATGCTTCGACGAACAGGGGGTCGCTTGTTCACCCAGCGTCACAGTGTTACAATGCCAAGCGGGTGAACGAACATGAACAAGAAAGACAAACGCGCTCCACAGGGCGAAGATAGTTTCGAGGATGCACTGGCGGACTTAGGCCGCTCGATGAGCCGAGTGCTCAAGAAGGCCGTTGAGAAAAGCGAAGAGATTTTGGAGCAAAGCGGCCTGGAGGATCTTTTTTCCCAAATGCCCTTTCCCGAGCAGCCCGGCGCCAAAAAGGGAACGCGCACCCACAAAACCGCTCCGCGCGAGCCGGTGGTGGACGTCTTCGACGAGGGCGACGCGCTGATCGTCTACGTGGAGCTGCCCGGCGCAAGCGAGGAGTCCATCAAGGTCAGCGTGCAAGGCAAAGTGCTGCACGTCAAAGCCCAGGCCGGCAAGGAGCTGTTTGAAAAAGACATCAACCTGCCCAGCAGCCCCGCCGCGCAGCCCGTTCACCACTACAAAAACGGCATCCTCAAGGTCGAGCTCAAGAAAAAGAGCAAGGCCGCAGCCGGCAAGAGCAACGACTGATCTCCCCTGCGTGATCCCTCATCGCGCCCCAAGGCAGGCTTGATGCCATGAAGCGCACCACCGTGGAGTTGAAAGCGAGCGAAGCCGCTTCCGAGGACGTGGGTCGCGGCATCGTGCGCCTGGACCCCAAGGCGATGGAGGAGTTGTCCATCGAGGCAGGCGACGTGGTCGAGGTGGTCGGCGCGGGCACGGCGCTGGCCAAGGCCATGCCCACCCGCCCCAAGGATCGCGACCAGGGCTTGATCCAGCTGGACGGCGTGCTGCGCGCCAACGCCAAGGTGAAGCTGGGCGCCACGGTGACCGTACAGCCAATCCACGCCGAGCCGGCGATGCAGGTGGTGTTGCAGCCCCTCACCCAAAACGCGCGCAGCGCCTCGTACAACACGATCTATTTAAAGAAGTCGCTGTTGAACCTGCCGCTCAAGCGCGGGGACCAGGTGCGCGTGCACCTGTTTGGCGCAGGATTTGAGAACTTTGAGGTCACCCACACTCAACCCCAGGGTGCGGTGCTCATCGCGCCCGAAACCGCCATAGCGGTGGAGAGCCCGCAATCCCAGCGTGGCGAAGAGGCCGCCGCTTCCTCGCCGGGCATCACCTACGAGGACATCGGCGGGCTCAAGAACCAGCTCGACCGCATCCGCGAGATGATCGAACTGCCCCTCAAGTACCCGCAGGTGTTCGAGCAGCTGGGCATCGACCCGCCCAAGGGCGTGCTCATGTACGGCCCACCCGGCACCGGTAAGACCCTGATCGCGCGCGCCCTTGCCGCCGAGACCGACGCCTACTTCATCTCGATCGCCGGGCCCGAAGTGCTCAGCATGTTCTACGGCCAGAGCGAGGCCAACTTGCGCAAGGTGTTCACCGAGGCACAGCGCAACCAGCCGGCCATCCTCTTCATCGACGAGATCGACGCGCTGACCCCCAAGCGGGCCGAGGTCTCCGGCGAGGTGGAAAAGCGCGTGGTCTCGCAGCTTCTCTCGTTGATGGACGGCCTGGAGCAGCGCCAGCAGGTGGTCGTGATCGGGGCCACCAACATCCCGGACTCACTCGACCCCGCGCTGCGCCGACCGGGCCGCTTCGACCGCGAGGTGATGGTGCCCATTCCGGACGCGCAGGGGCGTTTGGAGATCCTGCGCATCCACACGCGCGGGGTTCCGCTTGGGGATGAGGTGGACTTAGAAGCCCTGGCCCAGCGCACGCACGGCTTCGTGGGCGCGGACCTGGAGCTGCTGTGTCGCGAGGCGGCGATGAAGGCGCTGCGGCGTCTGCTGCCCAGCCTGGACCTGGGCGCCGAGGGCGTGCCGGAACAGGCGCTGCTGTCGCTGCGGGTGGAGCGAGACGATTTTGAGGAGGCGCTGAACGAGATCGAGCCCTCGGCCATGCGCGAGGTGTTTGTGGAAGTTCCTTCGGTGCATTGGGCCGACGTCGGCGGGCTGGAGCAGGTGAAGCAGCGGCTCAAGCAAGCCATCGAATGGCCGCTGCAGCACCGCGAGCTGTTCGACCACTTTGGCATCCAGCCCACCAGCGGCATCCTGCTGCACGGCCCGTCGGGCACGGGCAAGACGCTGCTTGCCCAGGCGGTGGCCAACGAGTGCGGCGTCAACTTCATCTCGATCAAGGGGCCGGAGGTCCTGTCCCGCTGGGTGGGGGACTCGGAGAAGCGGGTGCGTGAGCTGTTCAAGCACGCGCGCCGCGCTGCCCCGTGCGTGCTCTTCATCGACGAGATCGACGCGATGGCGGCTGCGCGCGGGATGAGCCTTGCCGAGGTGGCCGACCGGGTCACCAGCCAGCTGCTCAGCGAGCTGGACGGGCTGGAAGGCCTGCATGGGGTGACCGTAATCGGGGCGACCAACCGCAAAGACTCGCTGGACCCGGCGCTCCTGCGGCCGGGGCGGCTGGAGCTGCACCTTGCGCTGGACCTGCCGGATGACGAGGACCGACAGGCGATCTTGGCGGTCCACACGCGCCGTCTGCCGCTGGCTTCGGACGTGAGCGTGGAAACACTTGCGCAGCAGACGCCGGGGTTCAGCGGCGCGCAGCTTGCGCTGGTGTGCCGCGAGGCGGCGCTTGAGCGCATGCGCGAGTACGTCGAAGGCCGGGCGCAGGCGCCTCTTGAGAAATTGCAGCTCAGCCAAGCGGATTTCGAGCGCGCCATCGCGCGCCTGCGCGCTCAGTAAGCCCTGTGAAATCATCGCAAGAACCAAAGAACTACCCTCGGCCCTTAGTGCGGGTCTTGCCCTGCTTGGCGTGCTTTTCGACGTACTCAATGATCGTGCCGGCCACGTCCTTGCCGGTGGCCTTTTCGATCCCCTGCAAGCCGGGGGAGGAGTTGACCTCCATCACCACCGGCCCGTGCGAGGAGCGCAGTAGGTCCACGCCGGCCACGTTCAACCCCACGATCCGGGCTGCCCGCGCGGCCGTGGAGCGCTCCTCCGGCGTGATGGTCACGACGCTTGCCGTGCCCCCGCGGTGCAGATTGGAGCGAAACTCCCCCTCCTTGCCCTTGCGCATCATGGCGGCCACCACCTTGTCCCCGATGACAAAGCAGCGGATGTCGGCGCCTTCGGCCTCTTGGATGAACTCCTGCACCAGGATATTGGCGTCCAGCCCGCGGAAGGCTTCGATCACGCTGCTTGCAGCCTTGGGCGTCTCGGCAAGCACCACGCCGATGCCCTGGGTCCCCTCCAACAGCTTGATCACCAGCGGCGTTCCGCCCACCAGCTGGATCAGGTCGTCGGTGTAAGAGGTGTCATGGGCGAAGCCGGTGACCGGCAGCCCGATGCCCTTGCGCGCCAGCAGCTGCAGCGAGCGCAGCTTGTCGCGCGAGCGCGTGATGGCCACTGACTCGTTGACGCAGTAGGTGCCCATCATCTCGAACTGGCGCACCACGGCCGTGCCGTAGAAGGTCACCGAGGCGCCGATGCGGGGGATCACCGCATCGAAGCCCTCCAGCTTCTCGCCCTTGTAGTGGATCGAGGGCTTGTGCGAGGTGATGTTCATGTAGCACTTCAGCGGGTCGATCACGCGCACGTCGTGGCCCCTGGCGCGGGCGGCCTCGACCAAGCGCTTGGTCGAGTACAACGCAAGGTTGCGAGACAGAATGGCAATTTTCACGAAATCCCTTTGTTGGATCTGCGCAAGCGGCGGGAAGCAACCCCATACGCGCCGGCCAAGGCGCTCCCAGTCAGGTAGGACGCGGTGGGGTTCACCAGCACCCCCTTGAGGGCCGTTCGGCCAAGCAGCATCCTGAAGTTCATGGTGTCGCGATTGGCCAGCGTGATCTCCACCGACCACAGCCTCTGCCCCAGGCGCAGGGGCGTGCGGATGACGTAGCGGCGCTCGCGCCTGCCGTTGGAGCTTTTGACCACCCTGCGGTCCACCACCTCAGCCACGCAAATGATCTCCAAATCCTTGCGCCCCTGCAGCGGGTGCACCCCGAAGCGCACCCGCAGGCGCCCGTCCTGTTCGAAGGGTTCGAGCATGAAGGTGTGCAGGGAGGAGGTGTAGGCGCCGGTGTCCACCTTGGCCTTGATGGCTGGAAGATTCAACTGGGGCAAGGCCACCCACTCGCGCCAGCCCATCACGATCAGGTGCGCTTTTTCCATGAAGCGCCGCTAACGCAACCAGGGTCGGTCAATCGTAGTCCTCGCCGTCGTCTGTGTCTTCCACATCCACGTCTTCATAGTCGTCGTAATCGCCGCTTTCGGCCATCGCCAGCTTCAGGGGGTTGTCCGAGACGACCCGCAGCACTTCCTCGCATTCCTGGCATTCCACCACGGCGCCTTTGATCGTCTGGTTGGCCTTCAAGCTGACCTGTGCTCCGCAGGCCGGACACGTTGTTTTGAGCATATCCACGCTCCTTTGGTGAAGACGGGTGCAGTGTAGCGCCAGTTTTTCCGGTTTGTCAATCCTCTCCATCCCTGACGAGCAGGCACGGATCTGCTTGCGAGGGGGGAGGGTTGACAAATGAAAGTTTTCCTGCACACTAAGGTTATGCCTCGGTTGCCTGCGCCACAGGGGAGGCCGAGAGAGGTCCACGCATGAGGGAGGGGGAAGCACCGCGCCGTATCGATCGGGAATCCATGCCCGCGAAGATCGAAACCGACTCTGAACCACCAATAGGCCACCTCGAAGAGGAAAGGTGTTTTGTCAATCTGGCTGGGGACTACGATTACCTGGCCCATGGCTATTACGCCTCTCAAGACCTCCAGATCCAAGGCAAAACCGTGCATCCCACCTGCCGGGAGGCCCTGGACGCCTACGTGCCTCCCGTGTTCCTGGAAAAGGCGCGCACGGCCGGCCTGAGCATCCCCGCTTACTACATCACCAACGGGTACTTTGAGCCCCCTGTGGTGGTGGACTCGGTCAACCCCTTCATGTTCCGCCAAAGCATCGTGCTGAAAGCCGGACACCAGGAGCAGGTGGCAAAATCCCTGACGCGCAACTTCAAGTACATCATCTGCTGCCAGGAGATCCCGGAGGGCGGGCGGGTGGGTTGGTTCCGGGCCGTGCTGGGCTGGAGCCTGACGCTTCGCTACCGCGCCGCCGCCGCTGACGTATGGAGGGCCTTTGGCATCCCGCTGGCCAAGGTGCGCGTGATCGTAAAGGTCGACGGGACCGTATTGCTGAGCGGGATCTGGCCGCTGCCCTTTGCCACGCTGACCCCCAAGGAAACCCGCTACATCCACCACGTGATCACATGGCCAACATCGCCGTCTTCATAGAACGGTACACCGTCACCCGCTCGGAAGAGATGGGTGCGCTGATGCGCTTTGGCCAGGTGGCGCAGCGCCTGGGGCATCGTGTGGACGTCCTGTTTCGCTCGGACATGTACAAGATCCCCCAGTATCAGGCCTTGTTCATCCGTTCCCTGACCGATCCCCTGAACGCCGCGTACGTGGCGTCGCGTATGGCGCAGCTTCACGGGCTGCGCGTGGTGGATGATCCAGACTCGATCATCATTTGTTGCGACAAGATCCACATGTATCGCCTGCTGCAGCAGGCAGGGGTGCCGATCCCCCAAACCGCCTTCCTGTCCGAGGCCCAACTGACGCAGCGGCACGCGCGCCAGTTGCTCAAGACGCTGGGCAACCCGCTCGTGCTCAAGGCCCCCCACAGCAGCTTCTCGCTTTACGTGGAGCGGGTGTCCACGCCCAAGGAGTTCATCGCCTTGGGCACCCGCTTCCTGCGCCGCGCCGACCGGCTGGTGGCCCAGCGCTTCGTGCGCTCCCAGTTCGACTGGCGCGTGGGGGTGTTGGGCGGCGAGGCGCTGTACGTGTGCCAGTACACGATCCCGCGCAACCGCTGGAAGATCCACACCTACAACATCGAGGGCAGGCGGGAGATCCACGGCGAGGTCAAGGGGTTCGAGCTCCACAAGGTCAACCCCAAACTGCTGGAAACGGCCGTCAAGGCGGCCAACGCCATCGGCAAAGGGTTGTATGGGGTGGACCTCAAGCAGACGGGGGACAACGAGTTTGTCGTCATCGAGGTCAACGACAACCCCACCATCGCCTCCGGTGAAGAGGACCAGAAAGCGCCGCACGTGTACGAACGCATCATCCGCTACCTGGCCGGGGAATGGGGGCCGTCGTGAGTTTGCCAACTGTGAGCGCGCGGCGCATCCGCCTGGCGTCTGTGAAGGACCTGGAAGCGCTGTGCCGCCTGGAACAACTCGGTTTTGCGACCGACCGCTTCAGCCTCGGGCAGTTCCACTACCTGCTGACCCAGGCCCACGCCACGGCGCTGTTGCTGGAGCTGGGCGGGGGCGTGCGTGCGGCCGCCATCCTGCTGTGGCGAAGGGACGCCTCGCTGGGGCGCTTGTACTCCATCGTGGTGGACCCAGCCTATCGTGGGCGGGGGCTTGCCGGCCTCTTGCTGGAAGCCTGCGAACGGGCGTGCTTGGCGCACGGCTGCGACCGGCTGGGGCTGGAGGTGCGCGCGGACAACGGCACCGCCATCGCCTTTTACCTGCGAAAGGGCTTCCGCGCGGCCAGATCCCTTGCAGCCTATTACGACGACGGCTGCGACGGCCTGAAGATGCTTAAAAAGTTGGATTCGAGCGCATTCGTGCCAGCCGAAGCGGTTACTTTGCGTCCTTTTCCGGAAAGAGCTTTTCCTGCCAGTGAGCCAGGTGTGCATGCAGGCGCGGGTAGCGGCGCTTGATGAGCTCAAAGGGGTGGCGCAGGGGGGGATAGACCGTGGAAAGCCCCAGCAATCCCACCAGCACAAACAACCAGCCGGGCAGGATGGGCAACACCCAACCCACCACGCCCAAGGCCAGGAAGGCAAGCGAGAGCGCCACGCGCAGGAAGATCTTCATGGCTTGCCGGCCACGATCGAGATGAAGATGACGTTGTCCACACTGAGCACCACCTCAAGGGCCGTCAGCGTGAGCAGCGCGATCCAGGCGTTGACGTCGGCAATCCAATGCATGCGTGCTCTCCTTGGCGGGCCATTATATCAACCTGGGATCGCGCAGCAGCAGTCGCAGCGTGCGCACGTGCTATAATGGGCCCTCATCTGCGGTCTCTCGAAGGGGGAGATGGAATGTCTTACGATTTATCCCACCTGGCGCCGGTGTGGGGCCGCATCACCGACCTGGTGATCGAGCGCGGGCAGGGGTGCCACCTCTACACCCGCGATGGGGTCGAATACCTCGATTGCACCAGCGGCATCGGCGTGACCAACACGGGCCATTGTCATCCCAAGGTCGTGCGCGCCATCCAGGAGCAGGCGGCCAGGATCATCCACGCCCAGGTGAACTGCCACTTTCACGAGCCGTTGATCGAGCTCAGCCACGCGCTGGGCGAGATCGTGCCCGCCCCGCTGGATACGTTCTTCTTCTCCAACTCCGGGGCCGAGGCCATCGAGGGCGCGGTCAAGCTGGCGCGCCACGCCACGGGGCGCACCAACGTGATCGTGTTCCAGGGCGGCTTCCATGGCCGCACGGGACAGGCCATGGCCATGACCACCGCCAAGACCGTGTATCGGTTGAAATACCAACCGCTGCCCTCGGGCGTGTTCGTGGCGCCGTTTCCCTTCAGCTACCGCTACGGCGTGAGCGAGGAAGAAGCCAGCCAGTGGGCGCTGAACGAATTGGACCTGCTCCTGCACACGCAGACCGCGCCCCAGGAGACCGCGGCAATGGTCATCGAGCCCGTGCTGGGTGAGGGGGGCTACATCCCCGCGCCCAAACCGTTCTTGCAAGGCTTGCGCAAGGTCTGCGACGAGCACGGCATTTTGCTGGTGTTTGACGAGGTGCAGACCGGCTTCGGCCGCACCGGGAAATACTTCGCCCACGAGCACGCCGCCGTCCACGCGGACGTCATGGTGCTTGCCAAGGGGCTGGCCAGCGGCTTTCCCCTCTCCTGCGTGGCCTCGACGCGCCAGCTGATGAAGGCGTGGGAGGTAGGCACGCACGGGGGCACGTACGGAGGCAACCCGATGGGCTGCGCGGCGGCGGTGGCGACCATCCGCGTGTTGCAAGAAGAAGGGGTGGTGGACAACGCCGCCCGGCGGGGCAAGCAATTGATGGAGGGCTTGAAACAATTGCAGGTGCGCTTTCCCGTCATCGGCGACGTGCGCGGCCTAGGGTTGATGGTGGGCTGTGAGTTCACCCATCCCGACACCGGTCAGCCGGACCCGCAGACCATGAAGAAGGTGGTGCAGGCGGCGTTCCAACGGGAGAAGCTGCTGCTGCTCACCTGCGGCGCCTACGCCAACACGATCCGCTGGATCCCGCCCCTGGTGATCGGCGAGCAACTGGTGGACGACGCCTTGGCGCGCTTCGAGCGGGCGCTTGCCGTCTCAACCAAACCGTTGCTTGCAGCGTAGTGAACTAAGATTCACACGTGGGCGGCTCGGTGGGCTTGTAATTGAAGTCCACACCCGGAGCGACCACGCCCCAGGGCATCTCCAGCTCGTCCAGCGCGATGAAGCGCATCCAGTAGCCCACCTCGCCGGGCCGCCCGCCGCTTGCGCTGGATTCGTTGGGGGCGCTGAAGGCGCGAAAGTGCACATAACCCTGGACTTGCAATCGCGCATACCCATCGTCGTTGCAGAAGGTGCCGGGCACCATCTGTCCCCAATAAAGCAGCCGCGTGGCCTGGGTGGGCGGGGCGTCAAACTGCAGGAACAGGCCAGTTCCATCCGGCAACATGTGGAACACCGTTCCCGGCGGCGTGGGGTTGAACGGGGATGCGGCGTTAAAGAAGGTTCTTAACTGAGCGAGCATCTGGCTGTCGAGCTCGTAGGTTTTGAGCGTCGTGCTCAACTCGCTGACCGTGCCGCGCAGGGTGGTTACCTCCGACTTCAACGTGCCCACCTGATCCTGCAAGGTTTGATTGTTCTGCATTTGTTGGTCGAGCTGCATTTTCAAGCCGTCCCGCTCGGCGCCGATGGCGCTCGACTGCTGCTGCGCTTGGGTATAGCTTCCCATGAGTTGGTCGTACGTCTGCTGCGGGACGCCCGAGGGTTTTAGCAAGAACGCCACCACGCCCCCCAGTACCAACAAACCGATGGATGCGCCGATGGCGATGGATCGCCTGATCTGGATCTCCATGTTCCTCCCTTCAAAGGCCCACGGATACTGTATCTTGCGGCGTCGGATTTCGCCAGCCGAAGCGCGCTAACGTGAGGGAGGATGCTTGGGGCGGCTGATCAGGCTGCTGGACTCCAGCAGCAATCCGGCGAAGAAGGAGGCCGCCTGCGTGAGGTGGCGCATGCCCTTGATGGTGGAGATGTTCTGGATTTCCTCACGCACGGACTTGATCACCAGGGCGCGCGGGGCTTCGTGCTCGCGCTCCTTCACCCGGCCCAGACGATTGAACGCAAGCAACCCCACCAGGAAAGCGGCCAGGAAGATGAAATGCAGGTGCGAGAAGCTGATCACCGTGAACTCGGTGGCGTTCCAGCGCAAGTGCATGGACAGCGTCTGGCCCAAAAACAGGTTGCCCATGGCCCCGCCCAGGATCGGCGCGATGCCGGCGGCCAGCGAGTTGAACAGGGCGCCGGTGGCAAAATAGGGCGTGGGCTGAGCCTTAGGTGCGAGTTGGAACAGGATGTTGTCGTTGGCCACATCGATGCCGGCGGTGGCGATGCCGTTCATGACGTGGATCAGGGCGATCAGGCTCAGGGTCACCCATTGCTGGTCGTTGACCGTGAACGTCCACAGCAGCAGCGACACCGAGAAGACGGGGGCGCAGATGAAGAGCACGGCCTTGTTGCCGAAGCGGTCGGCCAGGCGGCCCCAGATGTCGAGGAAGGCCAGGTTGGCCAGTTGGCTTGCCAAACTGAACACGATCACCAGCACAAACGGCAGGTGCAGCACGCTCAGCATGTACACGGTGATGAAGGGGATGGCCAGGTTGGTGGCAAAGGCCCAGCTGCCCGAAAATCCGATCAGGCTGCGAAAAGCTTGGTCTTGAAAGGGCCGCGCAAGCGCCCGGCGCATGGAAAACCCTCCAAGCAATTGGGTGGGGTTTTCCGGAATGCGGCCCAAGAAGTAGATGCCGATGATGCCCCCGATGGCGCCCACGCCAAAGAGCAAGGCCAAGGAGTAAAGCGGGCCCTGCGGTTGATTGCCCCAAACGTCCACCATCAGCGCGCCCAGCAGGGACAGGATCATGCCCGCGATGCCGGTGAACAACAAGCGCCTGGAGAACAAGCGCCCGCGTATGCGTTCGGGCAGTATGTCCTTCATCCAGGCGTTCCAGGCAAGGCCTGAAAAGGTGGCCAACACCGAGAAGACGGCCAATCCTCCCATGAGCAGCGACAAGGCAAGCGGCGCGTTCAGCATGACGGCTGCAAGCGCGATAGCCAGCAGCAAAGGCCGTCCGATGAGCGAGCTGATCACGCAAATCCGCCGCCTGCGGCGAAACCGTTCCACCACCCAGACCGCGGGGATGAAGGCGATCTTGGACAGGAAAGGAATGGCCGCGATCAGGCCGATCTGAAACGTGGATGCCCCCAGCGCAAGAGCAAGCCCGGCCAGAAACGGGCCGCCGGTGAGGGTGTCCATGATCTTGGTGAAGATGCCGTCCACGTTGCGATAGAACACGACGTCGCGCAGCACGGAGGGTTGCGGGGTCTTGTCGGGCTTCATGGCATCAGCTCCCCAGGGGCTTTTTCAATCGAAGGGACGCGCTTCATAAGGACCTTGCTTTTTGCTGTCATTCCG
>Ga0326597_10012001_pt1 | contig 11438 bp, 13 predicted proteins | sample RVTome_12_FD_203789 | JGI IMG/M metagenome (GOLD analysis project Ga0326597, IMG submission 203789) | Soil microbial communities from uranium-contaminated site in the Upper Colorado River Basin, Wyoming, United States - RVT100D185 | ecosystem: Environmental > Terrestrial > Soil > Contaminated >...
TCTGCATTCGGTTGGCCATCTCGCTACTCCTCATGAGGTTGAGTCGCGTTCGGATCCGTCGGCCTCCGGTGGCTGCCCCGGATCACCTGACACAGGAGACACGGCCGGACGCCGATTCGTGACAGCGGCGTGGGATTGCAGAGCCCAGATCGCAGAGTGCAGAATGTGTCGGGCAGTCCGCATGATCTCCAGATTATAAGGAAAGCCGATGGCGCATCGTCTCTCCCCGCGGCTGTCGCGCCGCGAGTTCGTGGGTGCCGCTGCCACCGCGGCGCGGCCTGATCGCGTATCTCGAGTGCGCGGGCAACTGGCGGAAGTTCCACCAGGAGGTCCACGGCCGCGTGGCGGCCGGCGAGCAGTGGGGGACCGGCGCCGTGGGATGCGCTGAATGGTGGGGCGTGTCGCTGGGGCACGTGCTCGAAGCGGCGGGCGCCGATGACGCGGGATTCAACCGTCCCATGTCCCTCGAGAAGGCCCTGGACGCGGAGACGCTGCTGGCCCTGGGCATGAACGGCGCGGAGCTGCCGCCCGATCACGGATTTCCGGTGCGGGGCGTCGTGCCGGGCTGGTCCGGGAGCAACAGCGTCAAGTGGGTCACGCGGATCGTGGTGACCCGGGAGCCGCAGTGGGTGAAGACCAACACGACATCGTACGTCCTGATCGGCGACGCGTGGCCGGCCGAGCGCTACGCGCCCGCGGACGGTCAACCCATCACGGAGCTTACGGTGAAGAGCGCGCTTGCGCTGCCGCGGCCGGCGCGGCTCCCGCGCGGGATCCAGCGGCTGCACGGGTACGCGCATTCCCCGCGCGGTCCCGTGCGCCGCGTGGAGTGGAGCGTGGACGGGGGCGACTGGCGGCCGGCCCGCATCGTGGCGCCGGTCTTCCCGCGTGCGTGGCAGCGATTCGAGGTCGAGTGGGATGCCATGCCGGGGCCGCATGCGCTCCGGACGCGGGCGACCGACGCGGCGGGCAACGTGCAGCCCGACGCGGCGCCCTTCAATGAGAAGGGGTATCTGCTCAACGTGCCGATCGAGTTTCCGGTGATGGTGACGTGAGCCGGCGGGCGGCGAGGATGCTGGCATCCGCGGTCGCCCTGACGGCCTGTGCCGCGCCGGACACGCCGGAAGCCCAGGTGGCGCGCGGCGCCGTCGTATACGCTCAGCACTGCCAGGGCTGTCACGACGTCACGGGCGCCATCGGCGTGGCGCTCACGGGTGGGGTGATCGGGTCCTACGGCACCGCCGACCGCCCGTGGAGCTACCTGCGGGTGGCCATGCCGTACGGTGCGCCCGGGTCGCTCGACGCGCAGGCGTACCGGGACATCGTGGCGTACCTCGCGTCGAACCGCGGGAGCCGGGCGGTGCCGCTGATCGGCGATTCCGCGACCGCCGCGCAGGTGTCGCTCCTCGGGCCACTGCCCGATCCATGAGTTCTTTCCCATCGATCCCTTCCGGCCATGGCGCACGCACGGTGCTGCCGCCAGAATTGGGACGACCACTCACACCAGGACATCCGCCATGCGCAACAGGCTCTCCCGCCGCGATTTCCTGCAGACAGGCGTCGCCGCCGCCGGCGGCGCCTTGGTCGGCCAGTCACTCATCGCCAAGGCGGTGCCGCTCGCGGCATCGGCACTCCAGCCGACGAGCGACCCCGTCCGGTTCGGCATCATCGGCGTCGGCATGCAGGGATCCGGTCTGCTGCGCACCGCGCTGGACCTCGGACACGAATGCGTGGCCGCGGCGGACCTGTATGACGGGCGCCATGCTCTCGCCCGGGAGATCACCGGAAACCCGGGTCTGCCGACGACCCGACGCCACCAGGATGTGGTCGGACGGGGGGACATCGACTGCGTCATCGTGGCGGTCCCCGACCACCAGCACCGGCAGGTCGTGGTGGACGCACTCAGCGCCGGGAAAGACGTGTACATCGAGAAGCCGATGTCGCACACGGTGGCGGACGGGATCGCGATCGTGGCGGCGGCCGAGCGGTACGGCCGGATCGTGCAGGTCGGCTCGCAGCGCGTGAGCTCGGCCCTGTGTGCCACGGCGGCCGAGCTGTACCGGAACGGCGCCATCGGCGACGTGTCCATGGTCGAGCTGTTTCTCGGCCGGAACTCACCGACGGGCGCGTGGCAGTATCCCCCGCCCACCGACCTGTCACCGCAGACGCTGGACTGGGAGGCCTGGCTCGGGCCCGCGCCCAGGATTCCCCTGAATCCCCTCCACTTCGCGCGCTGGCGCTGCTGGAAAGAGTATGGGACGGGCGTCGCCGGCGACCTGATGGTCCATCTCCTTTCCGGCATGCTCCACACGCTGGGATGGAACGAGGTGCCGCGCTCGGCGCAGTCCCTGGGCGGGATCGTCCGCTGGAAGGACGGCCGCAACATGCCGGACCTGCACGCGGTGCTGTTCGACTACCACGGCGTGCCCGTCTACGTGCGCCTGGGCCTCGGCACGGAGACCTCCGAGACCGCGCGCTTCATGGGCCCGAACGGCGTCCTGGAGGCGACCGGCCAGACACTCTACCACGCGCCGCAGGTCGGCGAGGACCGCTGGCCGAGCTACTACGCGTACAGCTTCCCGCGCGAGATGCGCGAGGAGTATTTCGCCCGGTGGCACGAGGACCACGATCCTCAGCCGGGCCGTGAGCCCGTGGGCGACTCGACTACCTACCAGGGACCCGATTGGGACGACCTGGCGCCGCACCTCTGGACCTTCTTCGAGGCGGTGACGACGCGCTCGCCGGTCGTGGAGGACGCGGTCTTCGGGAACCATGCCGCCATCGCGTGCCACATGGCGAACGAGTCGTACTTCCGGGGCACCGCCGTGCGCTGGGACCCGGTGACCCGGACGGTCCGGAGCTAGGCGGGTGGCGTGGAGGTCGCCACGGTTCGTCGTCATCGGCACGACGACCGCCGACCTGTTCGTCCGGAGTCCGATGCCGCTCGGCGGCGAAGGCGCCGATGGCTTCACCGCGGGCAACGTGATCTACACGGACACGCCCGCGCGGGTGGTGGTGGGAGGCAACGGGGCCAATAGCGCCTACGTGATGGCCGGATTGGGAGTGCCCACGACCCTGTGCAGCGCGGTGGGCCGCGACGTGCTGGGCGACACCCTGCTCGGGTGGTTGCGGGCACGGGGCGTTCTGCTGGATGGTGTGGCGCGGCTCGACACCCACGCGACCTCGACGTCGGCCATCCTGATGACCGACGCGGCCACCCAGGTGGTGTTCTACCATCCGGGCGCGACGGCCGAGACGCGGCTCGACGATGTCCCGGCCACGGTGCTCGGCGAAGCCGAGGTGCTGCTGGCGTCGAGTTATCCCCTCCTGCCGCGGATGCGTGCCGGCGGGTTCGCCCGGGCGCTGGCGGAGGTCCATCGCGCCGGCGGTATCACCGCGCTCGACATCGGTCCGGCGATCGGGACGCCGGTGACGCTGGACGAGATCGTGCCACTGCTCCCGACGGTCGATTATCTCATCGCCAACCGCCACGAGGTCACGACCCTCACCGGGACCGGCGACTGGGAAGCGGCCGCCACGCAGCTTCTCGCCGCCGGCGCGCGGCAGTTGGTGATCAAACGCGGCGGGGATGGCGCGTCGCTGCGGAGCGCCGACACGACCGTGGACGTGCCCGGCTTCCCGGTGCCGGCGGTCGTCTCGGTGGGCGCCGGCGACACGTTCAACGTCGGATTCCTGTACGGGGCGGCGCAGCGCTGGTCACCGGAGCGGGCTCTCCGCTTCGGGAACGCGACCGCCGCACTGATGGTCACCAGCGAGCGGGGAATCCTGGGGGCGCCGACGATGGACCAGGTCGGGGCCTTCCTGGCGGAACACGGTTGAGCCGCGGTCGGCTCATGTCCTACGGTGCCCGCCCTCATCCCCCGAGGACGGCGCGATCGATCAGGCAGTCCACGTGGTCGTGCAGCCAGAGAAACGACGCCGGCAGGGCCGGCGTCACCGTCGCGGACTTGAGGCTGGTCGTCACGTCTCGCTTTCCGTCTCCGGTCACCAGGAGCAGGATGCGCCGCGCGCCGAGAATCTCCCGCATGCCGAGCGTGAGCCCGAAGGTCGGGGCCCGGTCCATCGATCGCACCATGGCGTGGCCGAGGGTAGCCTCCGACAGCCGCACCGCGTGACAGTGGGGGATCAGGGACGGCCCGGGCTCGTTGAACCCGACGTGCCCATTGGTGCCGAGCCCCAGCACGCAGAGATCGATGGGCCCCCGCCGCTCCAGCTCCTTCCGGATCCGTTCACACTCCGCCGCGGGATCCTCGGCCGTCGCGTCGAACGCCAGGAACCGGTCCGGAGGAATCCCGAGGGGTTCGAGCAGCCGCGTGCGCAGGTAGTGCTGGCTCGATCCGGCCGCCGTTCCAGGCACGCCGCCCCACTCGTCCAGCGTCACGATCCGGAGCCGGCTGAACCGGCCGGGCTCGGTCCGGCCGGCTTCGACGAGCGCCCGGTACGCGCCCCCGGGCGACCGTCCGGTCGCGGCACACAGCAGCAGATCGGGCTTCGCCGCAAGCTCGGCGAGGATGACGGCGGCCGCCCGCGCGCCGAGGTGCTCCTCGTCCTCACACTCGATGATGCGCATGGGGAAGGACGGTTACGGCTTCCAGAGCTTGTAGGGTTTGTCGGCGTCGGTCGTGAAGGGCAGCGTCACCTTCCTCCCGCTCCCGGCGGACGCGTAGGCGGCGAAGATCGCCTCCAGGACCGCCCTGCCGTCCTCCCCGGTCACCAGGGGCGGCTCGTCGTGCTTCACACAGTGCACGAAATGCGCCAGCTCCTGCGGGAATCCGTAGTTCCATGCCTCTTCGTACATCGTGTAGCTCCAGCCGACGGTGCTGCCCGCCTTCTCGACGGCGTATCCGACCCCACGGGTACTGTACGTCTGGATCGAATTCCCCTGGAGCACGTCCGCGTACGCCACGCCTTCCGCGCCGTGAATCTCCGCCCGGTCGTCCATCCCGCCCTTCTTGGTCCAGCTTTCCTCGGCCACCGCCAGAACACCGTTCGCGAACTCGAGGATGATGATGGCGTTGTCATCGCCCCGGGTCTTTTCCGTGTGGACGCTCGTGGTCATCTGGGCATACACGGACGTGATCGGGTTCCGGCCGTTCAGCCAGCGGAAGAACTGAATGGCGTGGCACCCCATGTCCATCGTGACCCCGCCACCCGACCGCTCGACGTCCCAGAAGTGCGGTGCATGCGGCCCGTCGTGCTTCTCGGACTGCTTCAACAGGACCGGGTTTCCCAGGGCGCCTTCGTCGAGCAGGCCCTTGAGCCGCACGTATTTCGGCGTGAAGCACAGCTCCTCGGCATACATCAGTTTCACGTTGGCCTGCCTGCAGGCCGCGATCATGCGGTCCGCCTCGGCCAGATTCAGGCATAGGGGCTTCTCCATCACGACGTGCTTGCCCGCCGCCGCGGCCGCGAGGGCGATGGCGCAATGGAGGTGATTGGGTGCCCCGACGATGACCATGTCGACGGTGTCCATGGCCAGCAGGTCGTCGAGCTCCGTGAAGGCGTGCGGGAGGCCGTGCCGCGCGGCGAAGCCACGGGCGTGACCGTCGGTCGGCGACATGACCGCCAGCAGCTCCGCGTCCGCCACCGACTTGAGCGCTTCCGCGTGGATGGTGGAGATGAACTGCGACCCGATGAGTCCTACGCCGACGCGGTCCGCCATGACGATGCTCGGTGGTGAATGGTCGCTGGAAGCCGCGCCGGCCGCGCGGGGGACCCGGCTAAGGTACGGAGCGTCGGGCACCGCCACCATGCCCGCGCGGATCGAGGGCCGCGGGCTGGCGGGCCTCCGCGACGGCCCGTAACCTTGCGGCACCCCCACGAGGATCTCCCATGCCCGACCGCTCCGATCCCACGGTCCCGGTGCCGCCGTGGTGGCGCGCCATACTCGGCGACGCGCAGTTCTGGATTCCGTTGACCATGCTCGTGGCCGGACTGCTGCTCCTCCGGTGGGTGGCGTGACCGGGGCCGCGCCGCCCGCCACGGCGCGACTGCGGCGACTCCAGGCCGTCGGCGTGCTCTCGGGCTTCGCGGCCGGCGCCTGGCTCGGCGCCGCCGAGGCCCCCACCAAGGTCGTCACGCTCGGCATCTCGCCCGTCGCCATCTCCCTGGTGATGGTGCTCGGGGTGTTCCTCGCGCGCTGGAGCCTGCCCGCCCTCATCCGCGGCACGGCGAACATCGGGGTGGACGTGCGGCACGCTCCGCACCTCGTGGCCTGGGCGCTCATGGCCGGCTGCCTGTGGGCGGTGGCCAACACCCTGACGATCTTCGCCATCCGCGACATCGGGCTCAGTATCGCGTTCCCGCTCTGGAACACGAACAGCTTGCTGGGCATCGTGTGGGGCGCCGTGTTGTTCAACGAGCTGCGCGGTGCCGGCCGCGCGCGGTGGCTGGGCGTCGCGGGCGGCGCCACGGCGATGTTCGCGGGTGCCCTGGTGCTCGCGGCCGCGTCCCCGGCGCAGGCGCCCGCGGGCCACGCGGTGCGGGGCATCGTCGCCGCGATCGGTGCCGGGGTGCTGTGGGGCACGATGTACATCCCGTACCGCAAGGCGTACCTGACCGGGATGAACCCGCTCTCGTTCGTCACCTTCTTCACCATCGGAGAGCTGGGGATGATGTCGGTGCTCGCCCTCACCTACCTCGGCGGGCCGGCCGGAACGTGGCGGGAGCTGGTGGGCGCTCGCGGCGTCCTGTTCTGGCTCCTGCTCGGCGGGTTCATCTGGGTGGTGGGCGACCTCTTCCAGCAGTACGCGGCCAAGTACATCGGGATCGGGCGCGGCATTCCCCTTTCGAATACGAACCAGCTCTGGGGCCTGCTCTGGGGTCTCCTGGTGTTCGGCGAGCTGGCCGGGGCCGACCGGACCACGTACGTGCAGGTCGTGGGAGGATCGCTCGTGATGGCGCTCGGAGCGGCCGCCATCGCCCTGTCCACGGCGCGCGAGATGGAACTCCGCCACTGGCGGGCCGCCGCCGAACGGGAGGCGGCGCGCTACGGCGTGGATCGAGCGTACGTGGACGCGCGTCTGGCGGGTGAGGACCCGGAGGCACGCCGCGGCCGGAGCGTGTGGGACTGGCTCATCGTGGGGACGGCGACCGCGGTGTTCGTGGCCTTTGCCGCCGGCGCCCGGGCCCCGCAGCTCACCATCCACCACGGCTGGGCCGCCGGTCTCGTCCTCGCCCTGCTCGCCCTCCTCGGGGGTGGCGGGTGGGCCCTGTGGCGGACGACACGGTTCGGCTAGCGTGCGGCAGAGCCCGTGGGGCGGGCGCAATCCGCCAGCTGTCAGGTTCAGGAGTACGCGCGCCCCACCTGCTCGTATGGCACGTCTCCGTCGTACCGGCCGGCGACGTGCAGATACCTGAGTTCCTCCGTTGCCCCGACCTCCGAGGTGTAATAGCCGACGAGGGTGAGTTCCTTGAGCCACGGGAAGAACGGGGCCTCGCCGACCCCGGCCGATTGGGCGTCCCGCTCGAGCCCCACCAGAATGGCGACCTGTTGAGGGGTGGCGCATTCGAGGAACGTGGTCCCGGCGGCCGCGCGGGCACGCGCGTCCACGTCCGCGAGCGAGGCCACGAACCGCTCCCGCTCCTCGGCGGTGAAGATGTCGGCCAGGAGCGCGTCGATGAACGCGTCCACACGAGCCGCGCGGGCGCCGGGCGTGTCGGTCGCCGGGATGATGTGCTCGCAAAGGGTGGCCACCAGCTCGGCCTGTGCGCGCGTGAGACTCCGGAGAGCCAGGCCGGGCGCGGGCGTCGTGAAGCCCGCCTCCACGGCGCGGGCCACCTTCGGGGTCACGGCCGCGCCAAGCACCAGGGCGATCCGCTGCACCGCGTCGCGGCGATTCACAGGTTGCCCCGTTTCAGTTCGGCGACCGCGTGGTCCACGGCGCGGGCGGTGAGGGCCATGTAGGTGAGCGAGGGGTTCTGGCAGGGTGAGGAGACCATGCACGCGCCATCCGTGACGAACACGTTCGGGGCATCCCACACCTGGTTGAACGCGTTGAGGACCGAGGTCCTCGGATCACGGCCCATGCGGGCCGTACCCATCTCGTGGATCCCGAGTCCGGGTTCCGCCCCCAACGCGCCCTCGACGTACCGGTCGTACGGCTCGACCTGGCGGAGCCTGCACCGCTCCAGCATCTCCGCCGCCGAGGCGGCCATGTCCTTCCGCATGGCCAGCTCGTTCTCGCCCCAGGTGCAGTGGACGCGAAGCTGCGGGATACCGAAGGTGTCCACCCGCTCGGGATCGAGACGCACGCGGTTCTCCGGGCGCGGCAGGGTCTCGCCGAACGCGGTCATCCAGACCTGCCACGGGCCGGGGTCGCGGAGCTGGGCCTTGAACCCCGCGCCGAACCCGGGAAGCTCGGTGCCGCGCCCCCAGCTCGGCCGGAACGCTTCGCCCTCGATGCCATACCCCCGCAGGAACGTCTCCATTTGCGTCTCGGCGCTGATGTTCCGGTAGCGTGGGATGTAGAAGCCGACCGGCCGGTTCCCGTACGCATACCGGTCGCGGAATCCCTCGACCTCACCGTGCGCCCCGGCATAGAAGTGGTGGTCCATCAGGTTGCGGCCGAGCGCGTCGCTGGAGCCGCCGAGGCCCTCGGGAAAGCGGGGCGAGCGCGAGTTGAGCAGCACGTGCGTGGAGCCGAGGGTGGAGGCGCAGAGGAAGATGAGGGGAGCCGCATACTCCCGCGTTTCCCCGGTCTCGGCGTCCACGACGCGCACGCCCGTGGCGCGGTCGCGCCGCTCGTCATAGATGATGCTGTGGACCACGCTGAGCGGCCGCAGCGTGAGATTCCCGGTGGCCACCGCGGCCGGCAGCGTGCTGCTCTGGCTGCTGAAGTACGAGCCGGTCGAGCAGCCGCGCCAGCACGGCCCGCAGTAGTGGCACGGCTGCCGGCCGGGCAGGGGCTCCGTCAGCACGGCCGCGCGCGCGATGGTGAGCCGTCGCTCGGGGTACTCGGCCTCGATGCGGCGGCGCAGGTCCAGCTCGACCACGTTCAGGGGAATGGGCTTCTGGAACGCGCCGTCCGGCAGGTGGGACAGCCCCAGCGGCTCCCCGCTGATCCCGGCAAACCGCTCCACGTACGTGTACCACGGCTCGATGTCGGCGTAGCGGATGGGCCAGTCGACGCCGATGCCCTCCCGCGCGTTCGCCACGAAGTCAAGGTCGCTGATCCGGAAGGTGTAGCGTCCCCACATGAGGGATTTGCCGCCCACCTGGTGGCCCCGCACCCACGTGAACGGCCGCTCCTCGACATAGGGGCTCTCCGAATCGCGGAAGAAGAAGTGCAGGTTGGTCTCGTCCAGGAAGCCGGTACGCTGCTGGATGAAGTAGTGCTCGTCGAGCAGCCGGGGGTCGAGCCGGCCGCGGTGCGGGAACGACCACGGCGGATCGTGCTCGGTGACGTAGTCCGTGCCATGCGCGACCGGTCCCCCCCGCTCCAGCACCAGCGTCCGGAGGCCATGCTCGCAGAGTTCCTTGGCCGCCCACCCGCCGGCGATGCCGGATCCGACGACGATGGCGTCGTATGCCTCCGGCGGGCGCGCGATGTGGACCTGCTTGCGTTCCATCACGGTCCTCCCCGTGCGAGGCACGCGGGACGCGTCCCGGTCAGGATGGCGGTGCCGGGACGTACCCCTGCGTCGCGAGCCGTTCCCCCGACGCCACGTAGGCCGCCGCCGGCATGTCGCTCACCCCGGTGGCGTCGATCCACTTGTTGTAGAAGTTGAACAGGGAGCATACCGTGATGGCGTCATAGACGGCCTCGGTGGTCCAGCCGGTGGCGAGCACCGCGTTCACGTCAGCCGCCTCGAGCTGGTTCGACGCCCGGTTCATCTTCTCGAGAAACGCGAACAGCGCCTTCTCGCGGTCGCTGATCGGCGCCGTGCGGACGTCGTTCAGCACGGCGTCCACGAGCGCCCGGTCCCCCAGCAGATGCGCCGCGACCGCGGCGTGGGACCCAATTCAGAAGGGGCACGCGTTGCGCTTGGACGTGAAGGCGGCGATCAGCTCGCGGAACCCCGGGGGCAGGGACGATGGACCGCGCATCACGGCTTGGGTGAAGCGGGACAGGTGGTCCGTTGCCTCCGGCTTGAAGGCGAACAGATGCATGATCTGCGGGACCGGGAGCTGCGCCTCCCGCAGCGCGTGGATCGGTCCGGCGTGCGGCCCGCGCGGCTCGGCGTGCTCGACTTCCGGCAGGAACATCGGTTTCATGGCGTCTGGGGTGTGAGGGTGCCCGGCACGGCCGCGCCGCCGCGCGGGCCGATGTCAATTGTCCCCACGGTAGCACGGACCGGCCGTCGGCGGAAGGAGCCCCCCGGCCGCCGCGCCTCTCAGCGGCGCTGGAACACCCGGACGTAGTCCACGGTCATGCGCTGGGGCCAGATCGTGGCATCCACCCCGCGCATGCCGCCCCACATGCCACCGACCGCGACGTTCAGAATGAGGTGGAACGGCTGATCGAACGGCCAGGCGTCGGGGCCGGTCCCCTCGTTGGCGAACGAGTGGTACCGGGTTTCGTCGACGAAGAAATCGATCCGCTCGGGCGTCCACTCGATGGCGTAGACGTGGAAGGCCCGCTCGCAGTCGGGGACGGCAATCCGGCTCGTGCTTTGCGTCCGCTTGAGATGGTTGTAGGCCGCCGTGTGCACGGAGCCGTGGATCGAGTCCGGCGCGAAGCCCACGTGCTCCATGATGTCGATCTCGCCGCCGGCGGGCCAGCCGCCATAGGTGTTTCCGGTGGGCAACATCCAGATGGCGGGCCAGGTGCCTCTGCCGGACGGCAGTCGGGCCCGGATCTCGAACCGGCCGTGGGTCCAGTCCGCTCTCCCCCGCGTCACGAGCCGTGCCGACGTGTACGCCCGTGCCCCCGCGGGCTCCTTCCGCGCTTCGATGATCAGGTGCCCGTCCTCGACCCGGGCGTTTTCCGGTTGGCGCTCGGTGTAGTACTGCAGCTCCTCGTTGCCCCAGCCGCAGAGCCGCGGGCAGCCGTCACCGACGTCGTAGCCCCACCGGCTCGAGTCGGGCGGGCCGGGCCGGTCGAATTCGTCGGACCAGACGAGCGCATAGCCGGCGGGCCCGACCGCCGACGCGCGCGGCGCGGGTGGCCCCCCGCAACCGAGGGGGAGCAGGACGGCGAGAGCGACGGCGGGAGTGTGCGGTGCGTGCATGTGCCGGTTCGCCGTAGTCTCGCGTTTTCGGTGCGGCCCGCAAGTCCATCCCGCGGCGACGGACCCTTGCGAAGCGGGGGAGCGGGACATAGTACCGGGGGAGCGCACGAGATCCGTGGCGAGGCCAGCCCCTTCCAGGAGCCGCACGATGCCCATCCCGACCGAGCCCATCGGCAGTATTCCCCGGCCCCGGAGTCTCCTCGAGGGGCTCCAGGCATACCAGGCGGGGACCATCGATCAGCCCG
>Ga0326597_10012003_pt1 | contig 11436 bp, 5 predicted proteins | sample RVTome_12_FD_203789 | JGI IMG/M metagenome (GOLD analysis project Ga0326597, IMG submission 203789) | Soil microbial communities from uranium-contaminated site in the Upper Colorado River Basin, Wyoming, United States - RVT100D185 | ecosystem: Environmental > Terrestrial > Soil > Contaminated >...
AAGAAATAGTTTTCGCTGCCCATAGACTGAACCAGAGCCGGGACATGCTCCGTCGATTCCACCGCCGTAAAGCAATGCTTCTTGATCAACTCGCTGGGCGGGGTCTTGGTACGCGAACATTGCGGGCGAATGTAGAAAGCGCGGTCACACCCCATCATCGCGTAGGGTAGCCAACCCGCACCCGCCTCGAAAAAACAAAAGCGCAGGTTGGGAAACTCGTCCAAAACGCCGCCCAGAGATAGCGCGGCGCAGGTGATCGAATATTCCATTCCGAATCCAACATACACGCCAATGTGCAGGCGCCGCATCCGTTCCTGGCCGACGATCGGATAGCGCGGGACATGGTCCACCAGGGAGGCGGAACAGCTCTGTGGAATATGGTGCACAAAAACGGCGACGTCTAGTTCATTGATCGTATCCCAAAACGGGTACAGCTCCATCGCGTCAAAGTTCTGACCCATCCAGTTGGCCGGGAGCTGGATCGCCGCGATTCCTAGCTCCTTGACAGCGCGCCTTGCTTCTATACGAGACTCTTCGAGATCGTCGAAGGGAACAATCGCCGTGGCGATAAAGCGCTTGGGATACTGTCTCTGAATTGCGCCGACCGCGTTGTTGTAGGCTTTGCACGTTGCCATGCGCACCGGCAGCGGTTTGTCCTCGCCTTCCGGGGCGCCGCCGTAGAGATGGGAGAATTGAGCATGAGGGATCAAAACCTGCCGGTCGACTTCCAAGACCTCATCTAAAACCTTGATGCGCTCCTCGGGGTCACGCAGAGGAATCGGTCCGCCACCATCCCGCTTGCGCCCCGCGTTGGGCTCCGCCCAGAGACGCGCTTCGCGCGCGTACATGTCGCGGGCCTGCGAGGTCAATCCGTCAGGAAGTAGTTCCTTTAACGAATCGAGGTCCACACGGGGCACGATGTGACTGTCACAATCGACTATCTTAGTACTAATGCCAGGGACCATGTCAGTTTACCTCCTATGCGCTAAGAACAATTCGCTCCGCCCGACCAATAAAATTTGCTGGCGCCCTCAACTAACCGTACAGGTTCTATCTTCGTTCAGCCGCGTGCCTTTGACCGCGCGTCTAATTTGAAAAGGATCGCCGACTGCAACCTGTTTTATAAATGCTCCTTCTTTGCTGCCGATTGAACGCCGGAAATAGCCACCGCCTCTTGATTGTTACTCACTCATTTAAATTTACACCTTGCTCTCCTGCAAGCAAAACACCAGCGAATTTATCTTCCCGCCTTCGGGAACTTCCAAGCCTCCACAATAATCCGCTCGCCAACCTCACGCTGCTTACTGAGACATTCCAGATCAGCGCAAACCGACACCTTAGTCGTACCGACCAGCTTGTTGGCGAGCGTGCCTTCGACGAGGTAGGATCCATCCCCTGGATTGAAGGAATCCCTCACTTCTTGACCCTCTTTCGAGGCCGTAAACTCGATCCAGAGCAGACCCGCATGAGGGTTTTCCGCCTTGGTATAGATAGCAGCATGGTCCCCAGTAGTCATACCCACGGGATCAGGAACGACGATCTTAATCGGGGCGCTTGGATCTTTCACCAATACTCGATTGGTAGAATGCAAATTGGCTCCGCAAAAAAGCGCGAGCTCGCCCGAAGTTAGTCTAGGCATAGTAGAAGTTTGCCCACGAACCCACTTAGGATCGTTATTCTTGAGCTTCTTGGCAAAATCTAACAGTTGCTCTGCCGTCCAGGCGGGGTAAACTCGGGCAAGATATCGCCCCCTGGTATCCACAGCAACCTTACCCTTCCACTGCGGATCCAGGCAATCATTCCAGTTCTTCGGCGCCTTCTCAGGAGGAACCACGAGCGTGCTGTAAGCAATGATAGAAATACTGTTGCCTGTCCATACCATCACTCCCTGGACCATCTTGAGCGGAATTTTTAGTTCTCCCGCTTGCACCATGCCCTGGAAATCATACGCTTTCATCAAATGACGGTCCACGTAGCTATCAAGCACGGCAGTGCTCACGTTAAGCACATCCGTTTGCTTGCTTCCTGCCGCCAGCGCCATCACTTCTCTTTGCGTGGCCACGCTCCCGGTTACAACGTCCCAACTAATGTTCTTGATGAAGGGATATTTCTTTTTGAATGCGGCCACCATGTCGGGGATCCCTTCTTTAGTGAAGCCAGGAACAACCTTCAATTTTCCTTCTTTTTTGGCGCCCGCAAGGATCTCCGCCCTGGTAAGGAAAATTTGCTTTCTTTTCGCAGCTTCTTGCTTGAGAGCTTGCAAATCAAAAGACTGCGCAAACACTTGCGCCCGGACTGTACTCAACAGAAGACAAGCGCAGATGAAAAGAAGAATAGTGGACCTTAATCGCTTCGTTTTCATAACACCTCCCTGAATGTAACATTGCAAAGTATCGCCATTGTGCGCCAAGGCTCAACCCTATTTTCTCTCCCAACTGCCAAAGGCTCTCTGAATAAATTTCCGCGCAAGTATCGTGAGCCCTGCCGTTATCAGAATCAAACCCATGCCCAAGGCCGCTGCTCCGGAGAAATCCCCGTCTCTTTCCCAAAGGTTGAATAGAATCACGCTGAGCGTTTCCGTATCGGCGCTGCCCAACATTAGCGGCATCGTCAGACTGCGGAATGCATGAGCCGCGACCCAGACGAAACCCGTGAGAAAAGCAGGTAAGACCAACGGCAACGTAACCCTTACCATGACTGTGATCGGTCGTGCTCCGTTGACCGTCCCGGCTTCCTCCAGCTCCTTATGAATTTGCGTCAACGATCCATTCATGACGCGGATAGCAAAAGGTAAATAACCCACCATCATGCCCAAAGCCATGATAAAGAGAGTGCCGTACAACCCCGCTGGCGCTAGCGCCGGATGGAGGTAGGTAAAGACGAGTCCGAGGGCGACCACGGAGCCGGGTAGCACATGCGGTAGAAAGGTCAACGCATCCAGGAAAAATCGCCCGCGAAATTGCGACCGAATAATAATCCAGGAGGTGAAAAACGCGACGGCCATAACACTGGTCCCGGTGTAGAAGCCCAACAGCAGGGTATTCCATACCGCAGGGACTAAGTTCGGCCATTGCAGAAGCTCCAGATAGTTGGTGAGACTGACAAGACTCAGGGCTTCCCACGAAGGGACCCGGTAACTCGGCAGGAGAGACGCCCACAGCAAGATTACGAAAGGCAGTCCCGTGCTCAGCAGAAAATAAACTAGAAAAATTCCCAGAGCCGCATAGCGCCACTTACCCAACCGCACCCTTCGGCTCTGTGTCGTCTTGCCACCGACAGTGGCATATTTTTGCTGCTGCGCATTCTTAACAACAACGCAATAGAAGATATAAGACAGACCAAATGCAATGAGGATAAACGGCGACGAGAGCGCCGTAGCCAAGCCCCATTCCACCGTATCGCTGTAAAAGGCACTGAAGAAAATGAGTGTGGGCAGCACATAGACCTGACTTTGCAGGCCGAGCAACAGCGGAACATCCATATCGTTCAGGTCGCCGGAGAATTTATAGATCGTGGCAACCGTAATGGCAGGCAACAGGACCGGCAGCGTGACTTTGCGCAACGTGGTCCACTTAGTCGCTCCACATACCATCGCCGCGTCCTCTATTTGCTGGTCCATCAGTCGAAAAGCAGACACGAGCAGCAAAAATGACGAGGTTCCACCCGATATGGCGTTTACATAGAGCATCCCACCCAATGAGTAGATATTGATTGGGCCCGAATCAGCCGTATATCCGAAGAACCCTAAGCACCATCTTAAGATCACGTTCAAGACACCATTGGTCGGATTTAGCAGCAGAATGTATCCTAGGCTTAAGAGAAATGACGGGATGGCAATTGGAACGACGATAAGGACCCAAGCGAGACCGCGAAAGGGCATGTCGGTTCGTTCGATCAACCACGCAAAACCCAATCCAATGACGAGACCGGAGATTGTACCCGTAGTCGCGTAGAGCAGTGAATTGATTAGGGCCTGATAAGTGGGTCCATAGGTGTAAGTCAGGACGTAATTGGCCAGGGTGAAGGGTCCGGGATCTAATGGAGAACCACTATAAAAGCTCGCTATAAAAATGGCCGATAAGGGAAGCCCAACAATCCACAGCACGACAATCATCACGGCGCAGTAAATCAGGCGTGTCGCACCGCGGGTGAATAAGCGGTGAAAAAACTGGATCACGCTGGCCGTTATCGGCACCCGGATCGAAGCTTCGCTCATCGGAACTCTCGCTTAGGAAACCCTATGTGAGTTGTAGCTCAGCCTTCATGGTTCATCTTTAGTGTATGTAATGTCCCGCTGGCGACTGCCGATGAGGTTTAGTCGTCGAGTTGACCCGGCGGGTCTCCCGGCCCAGGATTGGCCAAGCAGTTTTCACTTGTCCCTGGTTCCGAATCTACTGGGACGCGACAACACTCACCGCGTTGACGCCATTGAGTCGCCAGATAAAAACCAGCGCGCTCCGGCGTCTATTGTTGCCGGCACTGCTAGCTTCATACTCTTGGGTTAAATTTGCTCCCTAGTGAAAGCAATGCTTCGGTCTCGCTTTCTTGCTGCTCTGTAGCCGGTCGTTGACGTGGAAGTGTCTAAAGCACTATCAAAGCCGAAACAATCATGTCAAACCGTTTAGGACGAGGCGCATTGGCTCGCTATCATTGCTGATACGGAACTGTACGCAACCGACGATTCTCACAGGATTGAGTCGTTGGAAAAATCATTTTAATCCGACACTGTTGAAGAGCTGATAAGAATTTGGCGGAACTTCCTTTGTAGCAGCGCGCTGATTCTACATTTCCAGTTCACGGTTGATCCATTCGGGCATTCCCGAGCCGGCATGGACCTTTTCGAGAAAGCCCAGATGAGGCTCCGTTAGTAGAGGCCACGGTCGCTTGTCAAAGGGAAATCCTTTTCTCTTGGACCAAAGCCGTTTCCTTATGGCCTCCGTGGCCGGTGCGGGGTGACGCGACATGGGATAGACAAGCCCCCCCATCAAGGATAAGATAATTTTACTTTTGTGACTTATGGGACAGGAAGAATACCAAGAGCTTTCCGCGTTCCTGAAGCGCTTCGTTCGGCGTTTTAAGCTGCTTCAAGGGGTCGAGGCGCTTTGCCTGGCGGCGATTTGCGCCCTGCTGCTGTTCGCCGCCGGCCCGGCGGTTTTTTATCTTAAAAGTCTGCTTCCTTACGCGCCGCTGGCCTACAGCATCATCACCGGCCTGGTGCTGCTCGCGGTCATCGGTTGGACGATTTATCGGTTTCTCGGCCGGATGCCGCAAGAGCGAGCCGCTCTGTACATTGAGCAAAAACAGCCCAAGCTGCGTAATAATTTAATCAATTCGCTGCAGCTCTATCCCCAGGTTGTCGAGGCTAAAAATACCCCGGGGTTCTCTACTTCGATGGTGCTGGCGCTGTTGCGCACCACTAAAAAACAGATCGCTGGACTTAAAGTCGACGAGCTGCTCGAGACCGGGCGGTTAAGGTCGAGCTTGCGGCTGCTCGGCATCCTGGCCGCGCCGGTAACCGCCATGGTGCTGTTCAATCCCGCTGGGGTGGGTGGGACGATTAGCATGCTGACCCGTCCGCTCGATCACTTGCCACCGACCCTAACAATGCTCGAAGTCGAACCCAAGGGTTTGCGCGTCGCCCGCGGCACGCCGGTGACGATTCAAGCGGCGACGTCGGGGGCGATCCCGACGGCGCTCGATTTATTTACCTGGCAGGGTAAGAACTCCCGCGGTGAGCTCGTCGGCTTGGAAAAAGCCCCCATGGAAAATCTCGGCGAGGGCAAGTTCAGCAGCAAGATCGCCCGGCTCAATCAGACGCTGCATTACCGCATCGCCAACTCGAACGTGAGCTCGCAGATCTTCACGGCCGAAGCGATCGACCCGCCGGAGATCGCCAACCTGCAGTTGATCCTCTATCCGCCGGCCTACACGGGCCTCGGTTCAGTCGCCGTGCCGGAAGGGGGCGTCGAAGGGCTCAAGGGCTCAACCATTCGTCTCGATGCCGTGGCGACCAAAGACCTGGTTAGGGCCGAAATCCAGATGGACGACGGCAAGAGAGTCCCGCTGAAGATCGACGGCCGCAAGTTGCAGGCAGGCCTGGTGCTATTCCAATCTCAGTCGTATCGAATACTGGTCGAAGATCAGCATGGCTTTCGCAACACGCCGATCAGCTACGAACTGCGCGTCAAGCCCGACGGTTTCCCCACCGTGGATCTGCTGCGGCCCACCGAAGACTTGGAAATCAACGGCGACGAGATTTTGAACCTGGAATACAGCGCGCGCGACGATTTCGGCATCGCCGAGGTCAATTTAATCGCCAAAGTCGGCGACCGCGAAGACAAAATTCGCCTGGAAAAAGGTGATGACAAACGCCACATCCTGCGCGAACAACATAAATGGGATCTCGGCAAGCTCGGCCTGCGCGACGGCGAGGAGGCGCTGTTCTTCCTGCAAGTTTTCGACAACGATACCATCTCCGGGCCAAAGATCGGCACCTCGCGCTCGTTCCGTTTGAAGCTTAAGAATCTCAAAGGGGAGCACCAGCTGACCACCGAGATGGTGCGCGATTTAAACGCACGCATGGTCGATCTGCTGGCCGATCACCTGGAATCGCCGCAACCGGGCGAAAAGCCAACGGCGCAATTTAAAGACATGCCGCAGCGATTTGAGCAAAATCTCGCTGACGCACTCAAACGCACCGAAGAAATCATGCGGCGCACGGAAAAAGACCGCATGTCAGATTTCGCCACCTGGTCGGATCTCGAAGCGCTTAAGCGCAATTTGGAATTTACCCAAAACGAACTTTTGCGAAAACAGCAGCAGGCATCGAGCGACGACGACAAACTGAAGGCGCGCGACGAGATTTCGACCGAGCTCGAACGCATGTCGCTGTTGTCCGAAGACATCGGCAAGCGCATGCAAGCTCAAGACTTGGCATCCCGCGCCCAGGACCTGGCGCGCAGCCAGGAGCGCTTGATGGACTCCTTGGACAAGTTGCAAAGCGGCGATAAGAACCTTGACGCGATCATGAAACAAATCAGCGAGCTGCAGAAAACTCTCGCCGAATTGCAGCACGGCCTAGCGCAGATGGCGCAGCGCATGCCCGACGATTTCATGAACGCCGAGCAAATGCAGTCCCTCGGCTTTGGCGATATGCGGAGCCTGCTCGACCAAATTCGCAAGCTCCTGCAACAGGGCGATTTCGAAGGCGCCCGGCAGTTGGCCCGGGAGCTATTCAATCAGATGGCGCAGATGGTCGCGGCCATGCAGAACATGCAGCGCTCGCAGATGGCGTCGGGCATGGGCCGGATGCAGGGCGAGATGCAGCGTCAGAGCAACGAGCTCCAGGAGCTCGCCCGCGAACAGCAAGAGATCTTGGTCAACACCGAAGCCATCAACAGCGCCGGGTTGACCGAGCGCGATGCCCTGATGAAAAGCAAACTGGAGCACTTCCTGGAGCGATCCCTCGCCGAACTCGGCAAACTGACCGAACTGTTCCCCGATCGCGAGGGCGCCGACGACCCGAACATGCTCGTCAACATGGACGACGCAACCATGAACGCGCTGTTGAAAAATTTAATCGCCAAGCTGAGTCAGCGCGATTTTCCCGGCTTTAACGACGGCGACGGTTATTTGCGCAAGGAATTGGCGAAAAAGCGCACGGCGGCGCAAGCGCCCAAAGCGCAACGCGCCGAAAAAAACGTCAACGATATCAAATCCGAGCTGCAGGCGCTGCTCGACGAACCGCAGCAGGCGCTCAGCGACGACGACAAACGCCAGCTGCGCGAGTTGGCCCAGCGCGAAGACATCTTAAAGGAAAGAACCGAATCGTTGCATGAGAAGTTGGAATCGCTGTTCCAGCTCTTTCCCCAGCTCGATCCAAAGATTCTGCAAAGCATCGGCCAAGCGAGTCAATCAATGGGCGCCGCCCAGGGCCGCTTGGGCCAGCTCGACTCGCGCGGCGCCGTGCCGCCGGAACGAACCGCGCTGGAACGGCTGTCGCAGTCGCAACAGCAAATGCAGTCGGCCATGCAGCAAATGGCGCAGCGCGGCCAACTGGGCAACATGCCGATGACCCGGCTATACCGCCGGGGCCGCTTCATGCCCTTTGGCTCGCTCATGCCGCTGCCGGGCATGCCCCAGTTCCCCGAGTTCGATATCGAACAGGGCTTCACCGGTTTAGACACGGAAAAGTTTCGCCTGCCGGGCAAAGAAGACTACAAGGCACCGCGAAACTTCCGCGAGGAAATCCTCGAATCGCTCAAGCAGGGCGTGCCGCCGCAGATGAAGGATCAGATCGAGCGCTACTTCAAAAATCTTTCCGAGTGACCGCCGCTTGAAATACCGACATTCGTTATTCGCTATCCTATTTTGTTTGCTAGCTGCCCGGGTGTTTGCCGCGGAAGCGGAGCGAGAATTCAAAGCCGGTGAAGACCTATTGGACGCCTGGCGTATCGGCGAAGCCGAGACGATCGCCGCGAAAGCGCTCCGGGAGAATTCCAAGTCAGCGGCGGCGCTTGAGTTCGACGGCCGGATCAAGTTCTACCAAGGCCGCTATCAAGAAGCCTTGAGCGTCATCGACCGCGCTTTGGCCGCTGACTCGAAGGACGAGCGGCGCCAGGGTTGGAAATTGCTCAGCCAACTCACCGCCGACGTTCATAAGAACTTCAAACGCTACGATAGCGCCCATTTCAGTTTGTTTGTCGATGACCGACGCGATGGCATCCTCGTGCCCCACGCCCTCCATACGCTGGAAAAAAGCTATGAGGCGATCGGCGCCGAGCTGGGATATTATCCAAAGGACAAAGTGCGGGTCGAGATCGCCCCGGACGCCACCAATTTCAATGCCATTTCCACGCTTTCGCTGCGCGACATCGAGGAGACCGGTGCCGTCGGCATCTGTAAATTTAACAAGCTGATGATTATCTCGCCGCGGGCGCTCAGTTTCGGTTACCGCTGGGTCGATTCCCTGAGCCACGAATATCTCCATTACGCCATCGTCGGTTTGACCAACAACCAGGCGCCGATCTGGCTGCACGAGGGCATGGCCCGCTTCTACGAAACCCGCTGGCGCAAAGCGGCGCCCACGAAAGACGCCGCCGAGGATTATTTGACGCCAGCCAATCAAACCTTGCTGGTCCAGGCACTGGAAAAAAACCAGTTTGTCGGTTTTAAGAAAATGGAGCCGTCGCTGATCCATTTGGAGACCCCGGAGCAGGTCCAGCTGGCCTACGCCGAAGCCGCCTCGGCCGTGGATTTTATCAATCAGAGCCGGGGCCGAACCGGCGTGCGCGAACTGCTCGCGACACTCAACCATCAACCTACCCCCGAAGCGATCGAAAAGGTCTACGGCATGTCGTTCGATGCCTTCGAGACCAAATGGAAAAGTTTTCTCAAAGCCAAAGAGCTAAAGCCTATCGAAGGCAGCCGGGTGCGCCGCTTGAAAGTGCGCAAGGACCAGAAAGAAGATGAAGACGTTGTAGAGTTGCGCGAAATTCAATCCGTCATCGCCCGCAACCGCACCTATCTGGCCGATCAATTGCTCGCCAAGGGCCGCGCCGTGGCGGCGCTGAGCGAGTATCGGCGCGCCTTGCAGGCAAGCCCGCAGTCCCCCGTCATTCTCAACAAACTGGGCCGCGTCATGGTTGACCAAAACCGCCCTGACGAAGCGCTGGCGCTGCTCAAGAAGGCCCTGGAAATCGAACCGGACGGCGTCAACACCTATGTCCAGCTCGGTCGCGCCTATCATGCGACCAAGCAATTCAAAGAAGCGCGCGCGGTGCTCGAAGAAGCGATCCAAATCAACCCGTACCATCCGCTCATCTATCGCTTGCTGGTCGACTCCTACACTGCCCTGGGCGACCCCGAAAAAGCCCGCCAGGCCAAGAGCACTCTGGAGAAACTCTTCGCCGGCAATTAGAGCTAAATTAAGCGAGAGCAAAGGACCCCCATGGAAGCAATGGAAATTCAGCAACATGAGATTGCCGAAATCGAAGAGTTCGCCGCCAAACGCGATACCATGCTGGGCGAGATCCGCAAGGTCATTGTCGGCCAAGACCGGGTCATTGAAGAAGTCCTGATCGCGCTGTTCGCCCGCGGCCACTGCTTGCTGGTCGGCGTTCCGGGGCTGGCAAAGACCCTGCTGATCAGCACCCTGTCGGAGATTTTGGATTTGGAATTCAACCGCATTCAGTTCACGCCCGACTTGATGCCCTCCGACATCACCGGCACGGACATCCTCCAAGAAGATTCCAGCACCGGTCGGCGCGCCTTTCAGTTTCTCCGCGGGCCGATCTTTACCAACATCTTACTCGCCGACGAGATCAACCGCACGCCACCGAAGACTCAAGCGGCGCTGTTGCAATCGATGCAGGAATACAAGGTCACCGCGAGTGGCAACACCTACCCGCTCGATCTGCCGTTTTTCGTCCTGGCGACGCAAAACCCCATCGAACAGGAAGGCACCTATCCGCTTCCCGAAGCGCAGCTCGACCGCTTCATGCTCAATATCGAGATCGGTTACCCCAGCTTCGATGACGAAGTGCAGATCGTCATGCAGACGACGTCTACCGATAAGCCGGCGCCGCAAAAAATTATGGATGGAGCGGCGATCCGGCGTTACCAACATTTGGTGCGCAAGGTGCCGGTCTCGCCTTTCGTCATTTCTTACGCCGTCGCCCTGGCGCAGAACTCCCGTCCTCAAAACAGCGCGGTTTCGCCTTACGTCAAAGATTTCGTCGAATGGGGCGCCGGCCCGCGCGCCTCGCAATACTTAATCCTCGGCGCCAAGGCACGGACGATCTTGCAAGGACGTTACGCGGTGTCCATCGAAGACATCCAAGCCCTCGCTCCCGCCGTACTGCGCCACCGCATCGTGCCCAACTTCAAGGCCCAAGGCGAAGGCATCACCTCCCTCAACATCATTCATCGCTTGCTCACCGACGTCAAACCGTCGACCGATGGCAAGCCGGTGCGCTAGCGCGGCGCGGACGCCCATTCCAGATTGCAAATTCCATATTCCAAATTGTCCGAATTCTTTGAATATAGAATACGGAATCTGTAATTTGGAATTGCCCGCGCCCGCCGCTGGCTAGATTATCGCCAACGCCGGTGGTAAGCATTTAGTTGGCGCGTCAATTGTCCGAATTCTTTGAATATGGAATCTCTAATTTGGAATTACCCGCCTGACGAGTAACCAGCGCACATGGCCGCCAACGACAAGAACTACTTCGACCCGAAAGTCCTCGCCGGCATCGCCAATCTCGGCCTACGCGCGCGCTGGGTGGTCGAGGGTTTGATGTCCGGCGTGCACAAGAGCCGGGCCAAAGGTTTTAGCGTCGAGTTTGAAGAGCACCGCGAGTATTCGCCGGGCGACGAAATCCGCCGCATCGACTGGAAAGCGCTCGGCAAGTTCGATCGTTATTTCATCAAGGAGTA